>Ga0210043_1000015_pt1 | contig 203393 bp, 174 predicted proteins | sample CryGeymet201501t_FD_183990 | JGI IMG/M metagenome (GOLD analysis project Ga0210043, IMG submission 183990) | Groundwater microbial communities from Crystal Geyser aquifers in Utah, USA - Crystal Geyser metaG 2015-01t (SPAdes) (version 2) | ecosystem: Environmental > Aquatic > Deep subsurface >...
TCCCTCCCCATCCTCCTTCCTCCTCTCGCCGAGCAAAAAGCCATCGCAGGCGTTTTGTCGGCCTTAGATGACAAGATTGATCTTTTGCACCGTCAGAACAAAACCTTGGAGGCAATGGCGGAAGCTTTGTTTCGGCAGTGGTTAGTGGAAGAAGCAGATGAGAGTTGGGAGGAGGGGAAATTGGGGGATGAATTTATAATTACGATGGGTCAATCTCCTCCAGGTGAAAGTTATAATGAAACAGGAAAAGGTATTCCAATGTATCAGGGGAATGCAGACTTTGAGTTCCGATTTCCGAAGAATAGAGTTTTTACAACTGATCCCAAAAGGTTCGCAGAAAAATTTGATACTTTAATCAGCGTGAGGGCTCCTGTAGGGGCTCAAAATATGGCAAATGAAAAATGTTGTATAGGTCGAGGAGTTGCTTCCCTTAGATTTAAATTAAATACGGAATTATATAGTTACACATATTATAAAATACGATACCACATGCTAGAAATAGCAGGATTCAATGACACAGGTACAGTTTTCGGATCAATAGGAAAAGACGATTTGTGGAATATAAAAACTCTTTTCCCGTCAGTAACCGAAATCATGGAGATTGATTCTAAATTAAAACCTTTAAATGACAGAATCATTTCTAACTGTTTTCAAATCCGCTCTCTTGAAAAGCTGCGAGATACTTTGTTGCCTAAGTTGATGAGTGGGGAAGTGAGGGTGGGGGTTAAATGAATATTGAAAAGAGAATAATGAATATTGGTCGTTATATTTTAAATTATTCACTATTCATTATTAAGTTGCGTAAGTGAGGGTAAAGGTTAAATGAAAGAACTTACAGAATCAGATGTAATCAGGCAGAATGTATTGAATAACAATTATGCACTGGAAAAAATCGAATCTGACCTCCGTCTGGGAGGAATCCACTGGGAAGAAGAGCAAATATTCACTAAGACCCAAGTTGCTGAAATCTTGAAAGTAGATGAGCGTACGATTGATAGATATATTGAAAAGCATGCCTCAGAATTATCCAGGAACGGGTATAGGATTTTAAAAGGAGAGCCGCTCCGAAAACTTAAAAAGCTTTTTGGTGACGACATGAATGTCGTTACCAAAACCACGATTTTAGGCGTATTTTCGTTTAAAACAGTCTTAAACCTAGCGATGCTTGTTACAGAAAGCGAAATGGCAAAAGTAATCAGAAGTCGAATCCTAGACATTGTTTTAGACGTTGTCGCAGAAAAAACTGGTGGACATACGAAATTCATCAATCAAAGAGACGAAGATTTTTTGCCTTCAGCATTAAAAGAAAATAGTTACCGTAAAGAATTTACTGATGCATTGAATAATTACCTTGAAATGGGAGTTCAGAAATATGCAATTTATACAAATCGAATTTATCAAATTGTATTTTTAGAAAATGCTTCAGAATACAAAAAAATTCTTAATTTGGCAAGTCGAGATAAGGTTCGAGAAACTTTTTATGCAGAGGTATTAAATGCAATCGCAAGTTTTGAGCATGGTCTGGCAGTTGAGATGGAAAACGCTTTCAATAAAAAAGGGAGTCGCCTTTTTCCAAAAGAGTTAGATGAATTAATTGAAATAGCTTCAAAGAATCCATACCTTCATCCCTTCATAGAAGATGCTCGTATCAAAATGGCTAGTAGGGATTTGGGTTTTAGAGATGCACTCCATCAGAAACTTGAAAAATATTTACGTTCCGTCCCAGAAGAAGATTTCGACCGGTTCTTAGGTGAGGCGAGTAAATCATTAGAAGAAAGATTATCGGAACCTGAAACATTAGAAGTTTTTAAAAGATTAAAAAATAGATAAAAATGGAAACTCAGATATTCTACTTCGATATAAATCATGCTATTGAGGTTCATGATTGGATCATTTCTAACTCAGGAGGTCTTAATGGAAACAGAGAAATAGGGTTACTAGAAAGTGCTCTTTTTCACATTAGAAATGATGACTATTATTCGACATATCTAGAAAAATTGAAACATTTAATTATCGCCATAAATAAATTTCATCCATTCAATGACGGAAATAAAAGATCGAGTTTAGCGTTAGGTGCTTATTTTTTAGAAATCAACGGTTATGGTTATTGTATTGAAAGGTTTATTTTGGAAATGGAGAATATCGTAGTATGGCTAGCCGAAAATAAAATTTCAGAAAAATTACTTTTGGAAATTTTAAGTTCAATTATAGAGGAAGAAGAGTTTTCTGAAGGATTGAAACTAGAAATTATTCAGAGTGTAACATGATTTCGAATTTTAATACTATCCAAATCCGCTCTCTCGAAAAGCTACGGGATACTTTATTGGCTAAGTTGATGTCAGGGGAAGTGAGGGTGGAGGTGTGAGTAAATACACTTCTCGACAATCAAGAATTATTGAGAAACTACAAATAATTGGAAGCGGTTCAGTTGCATTTTTTAAGGATTCAATCTTATTATTAAATCTAGAAGGCTTTGATACTAAACATCATTTAATTTCTCATTCAATGAGAGAAATTGAAAGTTCTATTCGAGAAATTTTAACCTTTATTTATCCTGAGAAATTTAACAATCCTGATTGCGTAGCATTAGGTGAGGATCAACATTTAATAAGTATTAATAAATGTTTAAATATTTTGCGTATCTTAGATAAAGATGAAACAGCAATTTTTTGGAAGAAGTTAGGAAAAAAGAAAGGGGATTATAATTTAGCCAAAAATGCTCATCGAGATAACCTTGATTATCGAAGATTTTCAAACGACTTTTTAAGTTATTGGAATGATTTTGAGCAATTTTTAGAATTAGTTTTAGATAAGCTTAATTTGATTTATTTTAAATTCATTTCAGAGTTAGATCACTTATTATCCATTGAAAATCCTGGAATTGCTGAATTGTATGCAGTAAAAAAGAAATTACCGAAATTAGGTCAATTTTTTCACTATTTCATGGTAAATTGTAAATCTATCAATTGGTTTGAAACACTTTACAATTCTGGTCACCTATCAGTATCTAAAGATTATATCCAAGCAAATACGGATGCATACTCTTTCTATTGGCCACCTATCCAATATTTGAATTCACTTGTACAAAAAGGAAAAAATGATTTGGTATGGAAGGTAATTTCTGCTATCCCGGATTCAGATTCCTCTGGTTTTTATTCACAAATCACAAGTTTAGTAAATAAATTACCTATAGAATTCCGTATTGAATGGATGCAGAGGCTGATCCCATGGGTGCAACTGAATGCAGATCAAGAGATCCCAAATTCGGAACCATTCCGAGTCCTAATGAGAGATTTGTTGGATTCCAGGCCTTCTTTGGTTTTGGATTTTATGAGATACTTTTTCCGGCTGAATCAAGATACAAACAAAGATAATTCGGTTTTTGCTCATCCTTTGGTTAATTCTCGGTTGTCTAAGTATGAATATTTCGACTCTCTACAAGCTCTAATTTCTTCCTTTCTTAAGCAAGATATTCCTGTGAGGTTTCAATTCTTTTCATTTATATCTGATTTGATGAACCAAGCCTTGACCATTGAATATCCAAGAACTTCAAATGGAGAAGACCGTTCTTATATTACTAGATCTTCCATCATGGAAGACATGCAGAATTACAACCATCATGTATCTGACAAATTAGTATCAATCCTTCGCGATGTGGGTAAAGAGATCTGCGAGTTAAATTCCAAAGATTATTTTAAAATCCAAAACATTCTTAAATCATACAATTGGATTCTCCTCCAAAGGATGTCTCTGCATTTTGCTAGAGTTTATGGAGTTGAATTGGATTGGGATAATACAAAAAATCTTCTTCTGCTTGAAGATGGAAAGTATGTCCGAGATATTTCTTTTCGTAATGAATACTTCTACCTACTTAAGAATGTTTATCCAAAGTTAATTGATAATGAAAAAGAAAATTTCTTAAATGAACTAGATAGAATTGCAAGAGAAGAGGAATTAAGATTTCAATCGCATAATAGTGTAAATTCGAATTTTCAATCTTCTGAGAATTTCCAATTAGATTTTCTTAAAGATTCTGATTACTATAAGACCCTTTGGCCATATCTTTCCGCAATCAATGATCATTTAGAAGGGCAGTGGAGAATTAAATATGAACAGATGGAAGAAATTTATAATAAAGATGATCGTCCTCCCCAATATGCAGCCTACCATTGGAGTTTTGTTGGACCGGTAAGTCCAGTTGATAGAACCGAAATTGCGAATATGAGAATTGAAGATCTAGTTGATTATCTTGAGAGATATGAGCCAGAAGATTCAATTCGAGGTGGGCACAGTCGAGAGGGCTTGAACCGTCAAATCGAACAGGATGTAGAGAAGAATCCTCTTAGATATTTGGAAAGCTACAAGTTATTCATGGAATCTAAGATTCATATCAAATTTCACAATGGAATCTTATCTGGAGTCAGAAATGCAATTTCTAATAAGAATTTATCCAATTTCAATCTTGTTGTTGATTACTTAATTAAATTGCATGCAAAATTTGAACAAACATCAGAAGGACGATATTCTACCAATGAAGTTCTTACCGATCCTATCTTGGGAATCTATCGAACTCTATATGATCAATTTGATGCATTCGAAAAGTCAGAACGTAATAAAGAATTAATAAGAAATATCTTTCCTTATTTGGAAGACTCATCACCAAATGATGATTTCGATACTAAAAATGATCCAATCCATAATAGTATTAACTCTATTCGAGGTGAGACTTTACACGCATTATTCAAATGCATTCTTTGGTTGACTGTTGAAAATGAACAATGGAACGATGTTAGATTTTCAGAGCCGATTATCGAAACTATTTTGGAGAAAGTTAAAACTCATTTTACACAATCGGTTTACAAAAATTTTCGCACAGATCGGTCAGTATTAGGACAATACCTAAGATTTATCTTTCAAATTAAGAAAGCTTGGTTTTTAGATAATATTCAATGGATACTACCAGAAGATAATAAAACGATTGGCAATGTAACTTTTTATACCTATATCCAAAGAGGTGGCTTCTCAGAAACCATGTATGCTTTTATCAAATCGTGGTATATAGATCTGTTAAACGAATTACCTAATTTAGATTTAAACAATGACGAAGGAAATGATATTAAGCCATTTTCTATAGCTGAACATACAATGATGATTTATGGATATAGCTTAGAATCCTTAGAGCCAGGAGGGCTTGTTGACTTATTCTTCTTTAAAGCACCTGATTTCTTAAAAGGAAATGCTATTCGGTTTCTGGGGACTAAAATTCCAAAAGAAGACTCCTTCATTCAGCTAGCGAAATCTCTCTGGCAGTGGAGAGTGGAATCTGGTTTTATTTGTATCAATGAGTTAGATGAGTTCTTAGAATGGTGGCAAGGTGATTTATTTGAAAGCGATTGGATTTTTTCATTTGTTTCTTTGTACAAGCAGAAAACCGAATTCTCAGGTTCAAGATTGCAAATTTATAAATTATTTGAAATATTAGATAAGAATTTTGGTCTTAATCCAAAATTGGTAATCGAGATTCTAGATTCATACACTCAGTCTTCTCAATACTACTTAATTCCAAGAAAAGAAGGTAATCTTTGGGCAATTCTCATGAAAGGATTACAATCAAATGATCCAGAACTCAAAACTTTAACGGAGGATATTATAAATAGATTAGGGTATTTCGGTTACCTAGATTATAGGGAATTGCTTGGAATCTAAATCTATTCTGTTTTTTATTACTATAAAAACAGATGACGACAAAAGGAATAGTGAGAACATTTGGCTTATGTTAGCTTTTTACAAACCCTAGCTAATCGTACTAAGTAAATATGTTCAACCTTATTCCTTATGATTCTATTGTACATCTTGAATTAAGTAGAAAACTTATGGACATGCTTATATGAATTCTGCTAAGATCTCTGAATCCCAGATTGAAGAATATGCGATTCAGTTACTTGAGAAGCAGGGCTATCGATATGTCTATGCACCTTCTATCGCCCCAGATTCAGAATCACCTGAGCGAGAACGGTTTGAAGATGTAATTCTACTGGAAAGGTTACGCTCATCTGTTGCAAGATTGAATCCAGACATTCCTTCACATGCCCAGGAAGACGCAGTCAAGCAGGTCTTGAGAATTGCCTCTCCAGATCTTCTAGTGAACAATGAAACCTTTCATCGCATGTTGACTGAAGGAGTTGCAGTAAGTTACAAGCAGGATGGGAATATGAGAGGCAATCGAGTCTGGCTTGTTGACTTTTCTAATCCAGATAACAATGATTTTATTGCAGCCAATCAATTTACGATTGTTGAGAACAACCAGAACAAACGACCTGATATCATACTATTTGTTAACGGATTACCAATTGTTGTAATTGAACTGAAGAATGCAACGGATGAAAATGCCACTATTCATTCCGCATTCAACCAAATCCAGACTTATAAACAAGCAATCCCTACTTTATTTACCTACAATGGATTTATCATTCTCTCGGATGGACATGAAGCTAAGGCAGGCTCTGTTTCATCGTCAATGAGTCGTTATATGTCCTGGAAGAGTTCCGATGGTAAGACAGAAGCATCAAGGTTGGTTGGACAGCTGGAGACAATGGTACGAGGCATGCTCAATAAAGAAACTCTTCTGGATCTTCTAAGACATTTTGTTGTTTTTGAAAAATCCAAAAAGGAAGATAGCGTAACTGGAATCAATTCCATACTGACAGTTAAGAAAATAGCGGCATACCACCAATACTATGCAGTCAATGCGGCAGTGGAGTCTACCAAGAGAGCTGCTGGCTTTACCCAATCCAAAGATTTACCAATTGAAGTGAATCAGCCCGAGGCTTATGGATTGAAGAATATTCAGAAATCAAAGTTTGGTGATAAGAAAGGTGGAGTTGTCTGGCACACCCAAGGATCGGGTAAATCTCTTTCCATGGTTTTCTATACTGGCAAAATTGTTCTAGCTCTAGACAACCCAACTGTGCTCGTTATTACAGATCGCAATGATTTAGATGATCAATTGTTCGATACATTTGCATCTTGTACACAATTACTGAGACAAGAACCCAAGCAAGTCGAGGATCGGAACCAATTGAAAGAACTTTTGAAAGTAGCCTCAGGCGGAGTTGTATTCACAACAATCCATAAGTTTCAACCCCAAGAAGGCAATGTCTACGAAACACTTTCAGAAAGAAAGAATATAATCGTTATAGCAGACGAAGCCCATAGGACTCAATATGGATTTAAAGCTAAGACAATCGATGACAAGGATGAATCAGGAAATGTGATTGGTAAGAAAATTGTATATGGTTTTGCCAAATACATGAGGGATGCCTTGCCCAATGCAACCTATCTTGGTTTTACGGGAACCCCAATTGAGAATACCGATGTAAACACTCCAGCCGTATTTGGAAATTATGTGGATGTCTACGATATTGCTCAGGCTGTTGAAGATGGTGCGACAGTTAGAATCTATTATGAAAGTCGTCTAGCTAAGATTAACCTTTCCAAAGAAGGAAAGAAACTTGTTGAGGAATTAGATGAAGATTTAGACCAGGAAAATCTTTCCAACACTCAGAAAGCCAAAGCCAAATGGACTCAACTCGAAGCATTGATAGGCAGTGCTGATCGAATCAAGAGAGTTGCACTTGATATAGTCAATCATTTTGATAGTAGACAGGAAGTGATGGAAGGCAAAGCGATGATCGTTGCTATGTCTAGAAGAATCGCCGCAGACTTATACAAAGCAATCATTGATTTGAGACCAGAATGGCATGACAAAGATTTAATGAAAGGAGCAATTAAAGTAGTTATGACAGCTTCATCTTCAGATGGGCCAGAAATATCCTACCATCATACAACCAAAGATGAAAGACGTAAACTCGCTGATCGAATGAGAGACCCTAAGGATGAACTTAAATTGGTTATAGTTCGTGACATGTGGCTCACAGGATTTGATGCACCATCCTTACATACTCTCTACATTGATAAACCCATGAAGGGACACAATCTGATGCAAGCTATAGCTCGTGTTAATAGAGTTTATAATGAGAAGAAAGGAGGATTGATTGTTGACTATCTTGGAATAGCTTCTGATCTAAAGAAAGCACTTTCTTTTTATGCAGATTCTGGAGGTAAAGGTGACCCTGCCGAAACCCAAGAGAAAGCTGCTCAAATCATGTTAGAGAAATTAGAAGTGGTCTCTCAAATGTTTCATGGATTCCCTTATGAGAATTTTTTCTCTTCAGATACAGGTAATAAGCTCAATATTATCCTCGCAGCTGAAGATCACATACTCGGATTAGATAATGGTAAGAAAAGATACATTGATGCAGTTACAGCACTTTCCCAAGCATTTGCAGTTGCTATTCCTCATGAACAGGCTCTCGATGCCAAAGATGAAGTCTCTTTTTTCCAAGCAGTTAAATCTAGATTAGTTAAATTTGATAGTAGCGATAAAGGAATGTCAGACCAAGAACTGGAGACGTCCATCCGCCAAGTCATAGACAAAGCACTTGTTACAGAACAGGTGATTGATGTTTTTGATGCAGCTGGTATTAAAAAGCCTGACATCTCTGTGCTTTCTGAAGAATTTCTATTAGAAGTTAAGAACATGGAGCATAAGAACATAGCTCTAGAAGTTCTAAAGAAATTACTCAATGATGAGATCAAGGGTCGAATGAAGAAGAATCTTATCCAAAGTAAGAGTCTGATGGAGATGCTTGAACATTCAATTAAGAAATACCATACTAAAATTATAACAGCGGCAGAAGTTATTGAAGAACTTATCAACTTATCAAAAGAGATTCATTCCATGGATAAAGAGCCTGAAGAAATGGGGCTTTCTGACTATGAGTATGCTTTCTATTCAGCAATAGCCAATAATAATAGTGCAAGAGAAGTAATGGAAAAAGATAAACTCCGTGAACTTGCAGTTGTTCTTTACAAAAGTGTAAAAGAAAATGCTTCTATTGATTGGACAATCAAAGAAAGTGTCAAAGCTAAATTAAAAGTCATTGTAAAAAGAATCCTTCGTCAATTTGGCTATCCACCTGACATGCAGATGCTTGCTACAGAAACTGTTCTTAAACAAGCAGAATTGATAGCAGAAGAACTTACTTCTAATTAATAATTCACTAACGATTGAAATTAAAACTAACTTTCGCCTAAGACCATTGTAGATTCCTCGCAAAGATCAAATCTTGCGGTCTGCTTTCATCTAATCCAATTGAGAGATTTCAAAATCAACATCTGCATTTGCTTCAGTAAAATCAAAATTCTTAACTTACATATAGGATGCTACAACTAAGTCATAATCGAAGTCATCTTCAAATACCTTCCAGAGATTGGCTTCTGCATCCTCGAGGTTTAATTCTTTAAGGAGTTTTGAAATTTTCTTGTTCAATGGGATTACTAATTTATATTGCATAAAAGATTTCAAATATAAACTTAGCTAATATAAACTATTTATTTTGATAAGTTATCTGTTATATTAAAATTTATTAAGGTGGAGAAGAGTGAAATGTGTCGAGTTATATGCGTTTGGCGTCGAAAGGCATCTGATTGATGCCACTCTGATCCAATTTTTTAGATTAGATTTCCTTAAATATAGAACTAGATCTCGTCCGATCTCATTCAATATTCGTTAATTTATTGTAAGTATTAAAGACAAAGAATGATTTCAAAGAAGCCTCAACTCTATAACAATCAAACAAAAATTTAAATCGACCCATACATATACATACACCACTTCAATCAAGAATTGCAATTTCTAAGGCAATAGCGGAGACAGGAATCAAATAGAAAATAAAATGAATTCATATGGGATTAGAACTTTTAATCAAGAGGAAAGTCCAAGAAACACTAGCAAGTTCATTCGGTATTTACAAAGATGTGAAGGAAATAAAAAGAGAAAGGTCTAAGAAAATTTCCATATGAGTTTTTCATTCTAAAAAAAATTCCCCTACCAAAATAAATTTAACAAAACCGGACTCATTAGATTTCTCTGAAGTCAGAATGCGTCCGAACTAAATTAACTATTTCTATTTATTTTCTCTTCCCTTGACTAATGCAAGTTTCCTAATTTTTATTTAATATCCTTAATTTAATACCAACTCAAACTCCCTTAGCAATCTCTGCTATCGCATCGGATTCATAGATCGCTACTTTCGCTGAGACAGAATTCTTTTTTGAGTTCTTGATTTTTGCCTGATGTGCAAGCTCTTCTTTTCCATGCTTTAATTTTTGTAAGATGGCAAGAGCTACAGAACGTCCTTCTATGGGTCTGTATTTTTCTATCCCGAAGATTCCGAAAGGAAATACTTTGGATACAAACTTACCAATCTCTTCTCCAGTTCGCATTTCAGCTCTATCGCCCATGAGCAGGGAAGGTTGGAAGATAGAAAGATGAGACAATTCAAGCTTAGCTAATTCTTCTTCAAGTCTACCTTTGACTCTATTGTAGAAAATAGCAGAATTTGCATCCGATCCCATAGCAGTGACTATGGAATAAAATGGGATCTTTTGTTTTTTCGCTGCTTGTGCAAAAAGTAAGGGATAGTGATAATCTACTTTTTCGAAATTTTCCTGGCTGCCTGCTTTCTTGATTTTTGTTCCCAGAGTGCAGATGATGGAATCCACATTTTTCCAATTGAGTTTTTGTAAGGATTTCTCATTTTCAAAATCGAAAACTACATATTCAATCGAAGATTGTGATTTTTTATTTTTGATTTCTGATGGCGAAGTTTCTTTTGGTATGCTTCGAACTGGACAGATCAATTTGTCTTGGGGAAAAAATCTCGAAAACAATTGAATGGTATGACTTCCGATAAGTCCAGTGCCGCCGATGAGGATGGTATTCATTCTCTCTGTGTAATGATTATTTCTTTTTTTGCAAGCTTTCTTATTTTTTACTCAGCATTGTAAGTTCTGAAATTTAAGAAGATTTGCTGACCAGATTCTATTGTCACCTCGGCTTTTTCACTTCCGTCAGGAAGTTTACCGCCAGGGATTGATATTTTATAAGTACCTGGTTTCAAATGAAGTCGCTTTACTTGGTAGTTGGAAGGAAGCAGTCTCCAACTTCGAAGGTCTGGTGCAATAGTTTGACTTGCCGCGTAACCTGCTAGTGCTCCTGCACCTAAACGAACTAGGCCACCGACAAGGGCAGCTCCTCCATCATCATTGGATTTGCCTTTTTCTAGAGATCTAGCTAAAGCTTCACTTGCGGCAGCAGCAGCTATCATTTTCACCGCTATGGAGGCAACATTCTTAGTAACAATTGTACTATAATTTTCGTTAAAATTTTGCATCGCTGTGTCTGAGTAATCATTATAAATCGAAGTTTGGCCTATGTTTTTTCCATTGATGTAAACAGGCTTTACTTTCGCAGATTCTTCATCACGTTTTGTATAGATAGGAATTGGGTTTTCAGCAATAGAAAGAGCGGCTACAACTCCACCCATGGATACTCCGCCACCTTTAGCACGGATTGCACCTTCCAAGGCTCCACGCATAGCTAAGGTGAATTTCTCATCATTTAATATTTTACCACGAGATTCCTTGGTTGCAGCCTTGCCAGCTTGGTTGATTATCACTACTTCGCCCATATCCTTAGAATAGGAAACAGGTGACATACTAGTATTGAAAGCATTCACGTAAGGTTTACCATCAGCTAACCTTGCCATGTCGCCAGCATCATTTTCCTTGGCTGCAAGAACGAATCTATCACCTTTTACTTGAACTAATTCAGGGGCAATTTGTTGGATATTTTTATATTGAACTCTAGCATCATTGTATCGACCAAGACTTTCAGATAGAACAGCATCTAAATATCTAGCACATAGATTCTGTTTGTATTTTCCTTTAACAAATTTCATTTCTTTGAGCTCAATGTCCAATCTACGAAAATATATTTTCGCATCCTCATATTTACCCAAGAAAATATAATCCAGTGCTATATAGAATTTTATAAGGACTCTTTCGAAATCCTCACCTGTAAAATTACTTTCATTATCACTAAGAAGAAAGGATAGTCCTTGTCTTGTAATACTTACTTTGATGTTATCTGCTAAATCTTCCGCTTCTTTAAATGCTTTAATGGATGATTCATAATCGCCTTTGGTATGAAAGATCATACCAGCTTCCATCAAGTATAGAAGTCTATCCTTGTTCTCCGCTTCTGTAGCTAAAGTTCGAATTTGAGGGATCGCAGCATCATAGTTGCCAGCGTAGTATGCCTTTTCTGTATCTTTAATTACAGATGCATAATTCGTCGCACAGTTTAGAAGTGTGAGTAAGGATAGGTAATAAAGTATCTTCAAGTATATTTAGAATTGGTTACCAACCAACCCCTCTGTTACCTACAACTGCTTTCTTTCTATATGCAACTCTCTCGTTCCATATTGCAATGTTAGACTCTACTTCCACTAATTCTATATTAATAGTCTGTTCAACAATTCTATCACCACTTACTGTGAAAATGTTCTCATCAATATCACATCGAACAAAAAAATTGGGAGATTTCATCTTCCCCAGAGAAAGTCGATTGGAAGTCATTCCACTAAGACTAAAAGTAATCTCATTGATAGATTTCTCTCGAGTATTGGTTCGAACTGTAAATATTTTATTTTTAATTAATTGTGATACAAAAGCATTGTCAAAAAATTCTGTAGCAATTTGTTCTGTAGTATTATTTCTAGATGGAAAATGAGCTAAAAAGATGCCTTCTTCCCTCGGGTTTTCTTTGAAATAAGCTCCAATTTCATCTCCAAATCGAAGTGCAGCTCTGCCCAATTCTTGGCTTGTAAGACCGCCAGAATCTGACACTAAATCTGTAGTTAAATCAAGTCTTTCTGCCCCGCTAGTGCATGAAATTATCCAAAGAATGGATAGGAAACTTAATATTTTGCTGAAAATCATATGTACCTCTGAAAATAAAACCTACCTAGGAAAATTACTTTAAATTGATGAATCTGTCAAACAGAAAAAAAAATTTACAATCCACCAATGGTCTAAATTCTAAGAGATCCATGAACGAACTTTCCTATACCGAAAGACCGTCTACTTCAGATTTTCCACAGTTCATAAGTAGATCATTATTCGCCATAAATTGCTTCTAAGGAAATTAAAATGACAGCTTTCACATTAGACCAAACCATCCAAAAACTAGAAAAACTATATATTCCATCTGAAATTAAGCTGATGCTTCCACTTATAGAAGAGATCAACCAATTAAAAAAAGATAAGAACGCAGTAATCTTAGGGCATAATTATATGACCCCAGATGTATTTTTTGGGGTATCGGATATTGTGGGAGATTCACTCTACCTTTCTAAGGCTGCAGCAGAAACCAAGGCTGATATAGTCTTATTCAATGGTGTTCATTTCATGGCTGAAACTGCTAAGATCTTATCGCCAGATAAGAAGGTCCTGATTGCTGATCTGAAAGCTGGTTGTTCTTTAGCAGAATCAATTACAAGAGCCGATGTTCAGAAGCTAAAGAAACAGTACCCAGGAGTCCCTGTTGTTACCTATGTGAATTGTTCTGCAGAAGTGAAAGCAGAAACCGACATTTGCTGTACTTCAGCTAATGCACTTCAGATTGTAGAGTCGCTCGAATCCGATACTGTGATTTTTCTTCCTGATGAATATCTGGCTGATAATGTTAGGAAACTCACTAAGAAAAAAATTATTTCCCACCCTGGAAGATGCATGGTGCATGAAATGTATACTCCTTTGGACATTGAGATTACTCGCCAAAGAATGGGTGGGGATGTGACAGTAATTTCCCATCCTGAATGCTCAAGGGAAGTTGTGGATCGATCCGATTTTTCAGGCTCTACTTCTCAGATGATTGAATTTGTAAGGAAGGCTCCTTCTAAGAATATTCTTTTGATTACAGAATGTTCGATGGGAGATAATCTAAGAATCGAATTTCCAGAGAAACATTTCGTGTCAACCTGCCAGACTTGCCCGCATATGAAGAAGATCACCTTAGAAAAAATTAAAGCAAGTTTACTTGAGGAAAAATTCGAAATCCTTTTAGACCCAGAAATCATTCAGCTTGCTCAAAAATCTGTTCAAAGAATGCTTGAGATATCTTATAAAAAGAAGTAGTATTCTATAAAGACTTTCTGAGGTAAATATGTTTCGAATTGGAAATGGAATTGATTTTCATAAACTAGTGATGGAAAGAATCCGGCCATTGATCCTTGGTGGAGTGGAGATAGATACGGAATTCGCACTTTTGGGTCATAGTGATGCCGATATAGTTTTGCATAGTATCTCTGATTCTATTTTAGGGGCTTTGGCGCTTGGCGATATAGGTGATCATTTTCCAGATACAGACCCAAGTTTAAAAAATATGGATTCTAAGATTATTCTTCGTAAGGCGATAGAACTTATGCAGGATAGAAAGTTCCAAGTTTGTAATTTAGATGTGACTATAGTAGCAGAGAAACCTAAGATTGCTCCCTACCGTGATCGCATTCGAACTTCCATCGCAGAGATTATGAGTATCAATGTTTCACAAGTTTCTGTTAAAGCAACTACTATGGAAGGTATGGGGGCTTTAGGCAGAGCCGAGGGAATGATGGTATTCTCCACCGTTCTCTTAGAGAAAAAATAATCTTGTATAATAAATCAGTTTTCTTTTTATAATATTGATTTTTAACTTCTAGTCGACTCTTTTCCATTTGTATTTCTCTATACAGGCGGAAAGTCCTTCTTGTAATGAATTAAAATCTTCCTTTTTAAGTAAGGTTAGACTTATTTCATTTTCTGTTTTAGAATTCATCCACTTTTGTGTCTCTTGTTGGGAGCATTGGCTGGATATGCGAAGTAGATAGTCGTAGTCTTTTGTATCTAGAGATTTAGGATTCACAGAAATAGACATTTTATTGTTATATGCAGATTCTTCTATTACCAATTGAGTATCTGGTCTATTGATATGATTTTTAGCTAAGTCATTGATCAGTATTGTTTTATCGCTCACAAAATCTGATTGTATGCTTTTAATCCAAAGGGGAATCGCAGATACATCGTATTTTTTTATCACATAGCAGGAATTAATATTTCCTTTAGGCAAAAAATAAGAAGATTTCGAAAGAATTCCCAATGAAAGCAAAGATATTAGAACAATTTGTAAGAAAGGAAAATGTAATTTTTGCGGTATTTTACTGAAAAAATTTGTTAGATTGTAGATTTTGCAAGCAGAGAGCCATAAATAGATTTCATAAAAAAGAAATAGAATACTAATTAGTATAACTGGGTATATGTGGTAGATATGTCTGGCTTGTTGATTTGATGTGATTATTTTCTGCCCAAGGATTACTAGAAATCCAAGGCTTGCATAGATAAAGAACCTAGATTTTTGGATTCTTTGACTTCTGAATAACATTTGATAGATGAGATACAAAAATACTAGAAGAAAGATACTGAAATGAATAGGTATGTCCTTATAAAACGAATATAAATAGGGTAATAAATTATTTTCACCTTGCTCTAATTTAAGAGTGGGAAATAAGGATGCGAATCTATCAGGGTGAATGCTGATCCAGACTAAAGATGGAAGAAAGACAAAGAACCATAACGGCCTCAATTGCTTGCTGAATTGTAAGTTCACTGAAGTTTTGGATTCTATGGAAAGGAAATGATTGATATCCAAAAGAAAAAATAGAAAGAAAATTTCTATCAACTGAATCTGCAATTTGTTAGAAATCGTGATACTTCCTATTTTGCCAAGTAGAAGTATGCTAAATAAAATTATTAGGAAAGGAAGAAGTATTCTTCGATTTCCCTTCACTCCAAACCAGTAGAGATAGTTCTTTAAGAGTTGTTTGCTTTTAGAAAAATTTAAAAATACAAAGAATATGAATAGGGAAAATAAAAATTGTAATGCATAGGGATATTTAGTAAAAAGTAAAAGTAGGGAAGCTATACTTAAGAAAATAAGATTTCGGGTCTTCCAGGAAGAATCTTTTTGAACTAGAAATACTGCTTCTACAGACAATAGAAAAAAGACTGCTCCTTGGATTTCTAACATACCTGAATAAGCATAAACTAAAATAGGGATTGTCTCAAAAAGCATCCAATCAAAACAAACTGCAAATAAAAATAATAAGATAGTCGATTTAATGCTTTTATAAAGAATCCAATGAGAGAGAATGATTAATGCTAAAAATGTAGCTAATGTTATATAAAGGCTTATGTTAGAATCTGCACCTTTTCCTAGAATTACAAAGGATTCTATAAAACTTCTAAGACTAGGCCAGGTTGGTGAATGTAAAAAGATCAGAATCGGTTTCCAGAAATTTCCCTGTCTTAAATTGTCAGCGATTTCCATGGAAATAGAAAATCTTGCGCTTGGATCCCAACCCAGTAGCCAGTTTTCCGTGCAATTCTTCCATTGAGCTTGGATGAATTGATAGAATAAATAGAAGCCAGGAATCAGTGAAGAAATGAAAGCTAGTTTATGTTGGTGGTTTAGAATTCTTTGGGTAGTGGATCTCAATAAGCGGAAGAGATTCATTGAAGTTTAGAGTTTTTATTTAAATTGTGAAAGAAGAATTTCTCTTTCTGTTTCTAAATGGTTTTCGTTTTCCTGTTTGTAAAAAAAGCGATTCAATATTTTTCCTTTCAAACCAGACTCTGGGCTCCATTTCATCTTCACATTTAAATGACTTGTTCCATCAGGGCTTTCCTGGATTGCATAAAAATATGAATAATCGGAAAATCTACTTGAATTTTTAATCTCGAATGCAAATTTGAATGGTACTTCCGATTCTATGACCTCAATTAAAACATTTTCATTTTCCTTAAGAATTTCTTTGTTCAATCCAACAGCAATTTTGCTTCTGGGAAAATATGAATTAGTCAAAGAATTATATACTTGAAGAGGTTTAGCAGGTAATTCGTAATCTAAAGAAGAATTAGATTCCAATGGACTTAAGAGATAGATCAAGAAACAAACTATGAATGTTAAGACGATTTTAATATATTCCATAATACCTCCTACTAGGGATAGATCTAACTAGCTTATGTCAACAGAAAATTCCAATCTGCCCACCTGGTTCAATCGCCCAGAAATTTCAGCCAAAAGAGTTTCTGGAATTATGCAATATTTTATTCGAGAAAGAAAGATCGATTCAGAAAATCCATTTTCTGAGTTTTTAGATGATGAATCTTTTTCAGGAATACTCAATGATAAAAATCTTTGGATACCCCAAGAATTGGAAGATAAAATTTTTAGTTTCCTGGCAAGTCTAGAGGATATCGCTCCTGCAATCTACCAATTAGGGAAGGAAACTTTTTTATCCCAATCTTATGAGCTTTTGCCTACTAACGAATCTTCGCTTCAAATACAAGAAATCATTTCTCGTTTTCCAGTTCTACTTTCTAAGCTAACAAGAACAGTTTATTTAGACATTTTAGAATTAAGTGAATCTAAAGCCTTATTTCAATTCTATTTTAGAGAACCATTTAAGGAAAGATGGTATGATGTAATTTTTTTCAAAGGAATGTTAGATGGGCTTGCTCTATTGTTTGAATTGCAAAATGCTAATACGCATTTAAGAGAGACAAGACTGCTCGGAATTCATACAGATCATAAAGATCTTGGGGAGAATATTTTATTCGGAGCAGATCGAAATATCTATGAGATGCAATGGACTCCCACCAAAACAAAATTATCTAGAACCTTTATTAACCAAGAAGAACTAAGTAAAGCTCAGAAGTCCTTTGTGATTTCTAGAGAAACTGAATCTGATTCAAAAGATCTTTCTGTAATCAATGTAGCTAGTGTGATTACAAAATCACGTGAACTTGCCTTAGAGAATAGAGATTTAGAAGCTGCTGTCGAAATATTAAAAAGTTTCAAAACTGAATTAGAAATAAAACAAAAGTCTATTGCTAAAGATCTTAAACTAGCAAAGAATATACAAAAGGGAATTATTCCTCAGACTATTCCTGACTGGAAAGGAATCCAATTCTGGAATCATTTTAGCCCCATGCAAGAAGTTAGTGGTGATTACTATGATTACTTCCAACTTGATGATGATAAAATTGGCATTGCAATCTGCGATGTATCTGGTCATGGAGTTCCAGCTGCTTTTATTACAGCTCTTTCTAAGATGCTTTTCAACATGTATAGAAATCCATCTCCGAGTAATATTTTTAAGAATATCAATCGTGATTTATTAGAACTGCTGATGCAACAAGGCTATACAACTTGCATCTATGCTGTTATTGACAGATATTATAATATTACTTATTCCATAGCAGGTCATCCACGTCCTATTTTATTAAGTGGTAGGACAGCCAAGGCAAGTCTTTTGCAGGGTGAAGGAACTTTTTTAGGAATGTTTCCTGAAGCGAGTGATCACTACGAAGACAATTATGTTGTTTTGGAACCCGGGGACAAAATTTTCTTTTACACAGATGGACTAACAGAAGCTGAAAATGATCAGGCCGAGGCATTTGGTGATGAGCGCCTTCTTGAAATAATTGAAAAAACGGCTGGGATGAATATTCAAAAATCTATTGAGTATATTACTCAAAAGCATAATGAATTTTGTATGGGAACCGACCAAATGGATGATATCACCATACTTGGATTTTCATTGAATTCTGAATTCCCTAAATTTGAAAGTTTAGTTCAATCAGCAAAAATCGAATATAAGAAAAAGAACTTTGTAAGGTCTTCGCAGCTACTTAAGGATGCTCATGATATACTTCCTAGGGATCTAAATGCGATTCTACTATTATGTAAATCACTTGCACGTGAGAAAAAATACAAAGAAGCAATTCTTTTCTTGGAGGAATACAGTTCATACAAACTTCATAATTATGAAACACATAATATTTTAGGCTACTGTTACTTTATGATTCAAGAATTCGACAAGGCTGAAATTGAACTTAAAAAATCTTTATACATGAATGATGCTCATCCTTCTATTCACTATAATCTAGCTAGGACATATTTTAAGAAAGAAGATCCAACTAAGATGTCTATTGCAATTGAAAGACTTCGTAAATTTTTCCCAAAATTTCTAAGACTAAAAGAATTGGATTCACTCTTAAAATCACTTAATTCAAAATGAAATTGATGTTTAAGAACTATTTTCTTTACCTTTGTTTCTTATTTGCCTTAATCAGTTTTTATTCTGTATCTGCAATTTCCTTGCCTAAAGACCAAAGTTTTCACAATGACTATGATCTTGAATGGATTTATTTTGTTGGTCATTATACTCTAGAAAATAAGCAAGAAGTTGGAATGGAGCTTAGTTTTTTCAGAGCAAAAATCTTAGATAAAAAATCTAAATCCAACTTAGTAGTTTATCCTGTTCACTTTGCTATTTCAGATTTTTCGAACAAAAAGCACTATAGTTCTCAGATTTTAGGAAGAAGTATCGGTGGACTTGCAAGCTTTGATCAAAATACTATACGTATAGAAAATTTTATGATTGAGATGAAAAGTGATGGAAGCTATCATATTTCAGCCAAACCCAAGGATTCCTCAATGATAGCCGTAGATTTACAACTTTCTGTGAATCTAGGAAATAAATTATATCATGGAGATAAAGGGCTGTCTATAAAATCTCTGCTTGATCCAAATTTCCGATCCAATTATTATAGTATAACAAGAATTCCAACTAAGGGCTCTATAAGCTTAAAGGGAAAATCATATAAAATTGCTCCGAATCAAATTTCTTGGTTAGACCATGAATGGAGTATGGCTGGTTTAAGTGATAAAGAAAATTCATGGGATTGGATAGGACTGAGTTTGGATGATGGATCAGATTGGATGGCATTTCGCTTTCGAAAAGATAAATCGAGTCAATCAGAGACTTTTGCAAGTAAATTTGTGAACGGTAAAATATTGACCTATGATCCAAGTTCAGATATTATTTTCGAACCGAATGGATTGAAGACTTGGAGAAGTTCTTCGACTCAAAAAACTTATCCTATGGAATGGAATTTATCATCAAGTTCCGAAGATTTGAATTTAATAATCAAACCAATATTCGAAGAACAAGAGTTTGATGCTAGAGTTTCTACAGGTCTTGCTTACTGGGAAGGTGGAGTTCTAGTTCAAGGGACTCGTAATGGTAAGAAGGTAAATGGAAAGGGATATTTGGAGTTAAAAGGATATAAATAATGCTAACTTATTTCATCAAAAGACTACTCTTGATTTTTCCAACTTTATTAGGTATTACATTTTTAGTATTTCTAATTTCTAATCTTGCACCTGGTGGACCTTTGGATAGAGAAATTGCCAAGATCAAAGGTGTAGCAAATATTTCCGGTGCGAGTACAAAGCAAATTTCTCAAGAAGAAGTTGAGATTTTGAAGAAAAGGTTGCATTTGGATAAACCAATTTATATTGCATATACCTACTGGTTATCGGATGTTATAGTTTTTAATCTTGGTGAATCTAGATTGCATTCCAAGGAAGTCACTGAGCTTATTCTAGAGAAAATGCCAGTTTCATTGATCTTTGGCTTATCTGGATTTTTTCTTTCTTATTTTATTTGTATACCTTTAGGAATATTTAAAGCCTTAAAGCATGGACAGGCATTTGATTTGTGGACAAGCTTTTTAATCTTTTTTGCTTATTCTATTCCTGTTTTCGCATTAGCTATGTTATTATTGTATTTATTTGCATCTGGTGAAGTCTTTTCCTTCTTCCCTCTTGGGCATGAGATTTCAGATTACTATGAAGAGCTGAGTTTTTGGGGGAAGGTAAATGATAGAATCAGCCATATGTTTCTTCCAGTGATTTGTTATGTGTCTGGATCTTTTGCAGTCTTAACACTTCTTATGAAGAATTCCCTGCTTGAACAAATTTCAAAAGAGTATGTTAGAACAGCCTTATCAAAGGGTTTGAGTTTTAAAGATGCAATTTTAAATCATGCATTTCGAAACTCTCTCATCCCTATTGCTACAGGTTTTGGAAGTAATCTTTCTTTGATTTTTGCGGGCTCCCTTTTTATTGAATTAGTATTTAATATTGATGGAATGGGAAACCTAAGCTTCGAAGCAGTTCGAGAACGCGATACGGATTTAATGATGGGATTGCTATTGGTTCAATCTCTAATCGGTCTCTTAGGGAAAATACTTTCAGACGTTTGTTATGTTCTTATCGATCCAAGGATAGATTTTGATTGATATGTTAAATCCTAATACTAAGAAACGAATTCGAAAATTTATAAATAACAAGAGAGCTTATTATTCATTTCTCTTTTTAATTGGCTCTTATATATTATCTTTATTTTCACCTGTTCTTATGAACAATAAACCTTTGATCTTGCAATACAAGGGAGATTATTTTTTTCCTATAGTTTTTTATTATTCTGAGGAAGAGTTAGGCGGGGCAAATCGAACTCAGCCTAATTATAAAAAACTAATGAATAGAGAAGATTTTGTGAGTGGTGAATCCTATATGGTTTTTCCTATTTTGAATTATGGGGTTAATGAAGATAATTTAGAAAGTCTAGAAGATGGAGTAAATCCACCGAGTTCTCCAGATACGAAACATATTCTTGGAACGGATGATAGAGGCAGGGATGTGTTTACTCGTATTATTTATGGGTATAGAATTGCTATGACCTTCAGTCTACTTCTCGTATTCGTAGAAATGTTTCTTGCTGTGGTCATCGGTGCTGTGCAAGGATATTTTGGTGGGCTACTTGATATTACAGTTCAGAGAATAATAGAAATTTTATCAAGTATTCCATTTCTCTATGTTATATTAATTATGGGATCTTTCTTAGGGAAGGGTTTTATGGTGCTCTTAATAACTTATGGAGCTTTGAGTTGGATAGGACTTAGTTATTATATGAGAGGAGAATTTTTAAAATTAAGAAATTTTCAATTTGTTGATGCAGCCAGAGCGCTAGGGGTATCTAATACAAAAATTATATTTCGCCATCTTCTTCCCAATGCAATTACTCCATTGGTAACCTTTCTTCCTTTCACTTTAATTTCTTCTATATCTATTTTATCAGCTTTGGATTTCTTGGGCTATGGAATTCCTGCGCCGAATCCGTCTTGGGGAGAATTAATCGGCCAAGGTCGTGAGCGACTAACTGCATGGTGGCTGATTGCATTTCCATCTATGGCTTTGTTTCTGACTATTTTACTTTCTGCATTTGTGGGTGAAGGGCTTCGGGACGCCTTCGATTCCAAGGAGCTCGTAGAATATGAGTAAGCTAAGCGAGGATAGAAAGATCCTTTTAGACGTGAAAGATTTTAGTCTGGATCTAGTTACCGAAAATGGAAGCCTGCCTGTTATTCAAGATATTTCTTTCCAAATCAAAGAGGGTGAGTTCCTTGCCTTGGTTGGAGAAAGTGGTTGTGGAAAGTCGGTCTGTTCACTTGCTCTCACTAAGTTATTGCCTAGCAATTTAGCGAAATATAAATCAGGTTCTATTCTATTCCAAGAAGAAGATATCATTAAAATGGATAATATGAGTATTCAGAAATTAAGAGGAAATCAAATCTCTTATGTATTCCAAGAGCCTTTTTCCTCATTGAATCCTCTCAAAAAAATTAAAGACCAAATTATTGAAGCCTTTCTCGTTCATGGAATGGGAAGCAAGCAAGAGGCTTTAGATAAAGCTGAATACCTATTAGAAAAAGTTGGAATCACTGATGTTAAACAGAGATTGAATTCCTATCCCAATCATATGAGCGGAGGTATGCTTCAACGTATATCTATTGCTATGGCATTGATAACTGATCCAATTCTACTCATAGCTGATGAACCGACATCTGCTATTGATGTTACTATACAAGCTCAGTTGATTCATTTGCTAATGGAATTGAAAGAACAATTCTCTCTATCCGTTTTATTCATATCGCATGATATCGCTTTGGTGAGTCATATGGCAGATAGAATAGCGGTAATGTATGCTGGTGAAATTGTAGAATCGGGTACAATTGAAGAAGTCATCGATTCACCTAAACATCCTTATACGCAAGCCTTATTGAATTCATATCCATCTACAGATAATCTCAGCCAAGAATTAGAAGTTATACCTGGAATAGTTCCTTCCCCAATTGATTATCCGATAGGATGTCATTTTGAACAAAGATGTAAATATAAAATGGACATTTGCAGATTAAAGAAACCAAATCATATTAAGCTTTCAGAATCTCATTCAGCCTTATGTCATTTGTTGGAAGGTAAAGAGAAATGATTGAATTAAAAAATCTTTATGTTTCTTACTTTTCGGGCTCTGTTATAGGCTGGAATGCAAAAGAAATTAAAGCTGTAGAAGATGTAAGCTTTTCAATTAAAAGCAGTGAGACTGTAGGTCTTGTTGGGGAAAGTGGCTGCGGTAAATCAACATTAGGCAAGGCAATGTTAGGATTATTGCCAATTGCATCTGGTGAATTAATTTTTGAAGGTCAAAACTTAAATGGTATAAAAAAATCAGAATGGCTTCCACTTCGTAAAAGCATTCAAGTTATTTTCCAAGATCCTTATTCTTCCTTGAATCCAAGAATGACAATTTTTGAAATCATTTCAGAAGGAGTTGAAATACATTTTCCTGAATTTAGCAAAGAAGAAATAATCGATAAGGTAAAAGAAATGTTAACAAAAGTTAATCTTTCTGTTGATATTTTAGATCGATATCCTCATGAATTTTCAGGAGGGCAGAGACAAAGAATCGCAATTGCTCGAGCTCTAATACTTAATCCAAAACTTATTATCTGTGATGAAGCAGTTTCAGCACTTGATGTTTCTACTCAAGCACAGGTGATGAACCTTTTAAAAACTTTGAAAAAAGATTTCAATCTCTCCTATTTATTTATTTCCCACGATTTAAATATTGTGAAATATATTTCGGACAAAATTGCAGTAATGTATTTGGGGAAAATTGTTGAATTTGGGACAAGAGATCAGATTACTAATAAACCCAGTCATCCATATACTAAAGCTTTATTCGCTTCTTCCTATGATTTAAAGAATAGAAATAGGGAACGTCCTACACTTATAGGTGAGATCCCTTCTGTGATAAATAAGCCAGAAGCATGTTATTTTCATACAAGATGTCCGATAGCTAAAGAAATTTGTAGAACTAAAAAGCCAGAAAAAGTAAACTTACATGAGGATCATTTCACTTACTGTCATTTTCCAGAAAAATAAATTTTATGTTTTTTAGTGAATCTTTTTATCGTAATATCAAGAAATTATTTATTTGGATTTCTATTTCCATAATTTCATTTGCTACAATAATTTCAGTCTTAGTTTACTCTATTCCTTATTTTATGGATTTAGAAGCCTATAAGAAATTAATTTTTGAAGAAATCCAACAAAGATCCGAATTGAATATTGAATTTTCTGATTCTGATATAAAAATATTTCCAATACCTGGAGTAGAATTTAGTTACGTCAATTTATCTAAGGATAATTTGAATATTGCAACTGTAAATCGAGTATTTGTTCGTATTGGCGTATTATCATTATTATCTGGTGATGTCGAAGTTACTGGAATCTATCTAAATTCAGGATCTATTTCAATCATTAGAAATAAAGATGGAAGCTTTCCTGTTTTTTCTCAAATTGATGCCCTTGAAAAAGTAAATACCTTAAATGAGAGTTTCGAAGATAAAAAAAATGAAAATACCAACGATAAAAATAAATCTGAAGCTGCATCTAACAATCAAGAATTTAATCTTGTAAACTTTCTTTCTCAACTTCCTTCCACATTTGTTTTAGAAAATATTCATATTAAATATAACAATGGATTAAATGGTAAATTGTATAATTTCTATATTTGGAATTCTAATCTAGAAATAGTTGCCAATTCAAGGAAATTCCATTTAGATTTATTTGGCAAAATGAATGAGGAAAAATTGGAAATTTACTCAGATTTTTCCTTCGTTTCAGATGAGTTGAATTATGAAAACTTTAGAATTAAATCTTCTATTTTTTTAACACAATTTTCTGCTTCAATTGCAGAAGATATTCTAGTGATTTTTCCCCGGGCTAATTTTAAATTTTCTTCTTTAACTGGCAAAATACATCTAACAAAAGATGATGAGGATTTGGTTAGGTTGCATTTGTTTGATGCTAGAATATTAAACTTATCCTATAAAAAAGATAAAAGCTTTGGTAACTTTATAGGCGGTCTGATGATATATTATTCTATAAAAGATGAAAAGCTTACACTAGATGATATTCAAGTAGAATGGATTGGCAAAAGCAAGGTCTACGGAAATGGAATTCTTACATTTGGAAAATCTCCTCAAATTTATTTTTCTATAAATTCGCAGTTTTTCGATTATGAATCAATTATCCAAGTGGTTAATTTATGGTTAGATGCTGATTTAGATAAATCAAAGGCATTCAAAGGCATTCCTGATACTGGATATAAATCCAAAGTTAATATTATTCTTGATTGGAAACTAAAAAATATTTCCTTCTATCAATATAAGATTGATTCGATCCAAGGAAAAACGATTTATAAAAATGGTAATCTTCTTCTCTCTGGGATAAAAACGAAATATTATGACGGGGAAATCCTCTCAGATGGTCAACTAACTTATAAATCTGGAATATTTAAACTTAATAGCAACCATATTCTTCGTGATGTTAATACAGAAAAATTATTAAATCATTACTCGGATAAAAAATATCTTACAGGCAATTTTTCTGGAAATTTCGTGCTATCATCTATTGGATCGAATGCAAACTCAATGGAATCCAATATTTATATTAATGGTGATTATTTGCTTCAAGAAGGCGAGCTTTTAGGCTATCTCAATTTTTTTAGACCAATAGCTAGTTTAGGTAAATTGATAAATTTCAATGGACCTACAGGTAATAGCATGGAGTATTCTTCCATAACAGGAAAGTTACAATATGAAAAAAAAGTAACAATGTTAACGAATGTTAAAATGAAAGGTGTCGGCTTGGATGCAGAGGCAAATGGTAAAATTGCTGGTGATAAAATTAATATGCGCATAACAGTTGCTCTTCCAGGACCAGCAGGTAAAGCACTCAAACTGCCAATATTGTACCAAGGTGTTTTTGGAAAGAATGTTCCTTTCATAGACCCCGTATGGCTGGGTTCTGTATATGTGGGAACTATTCTACTTGCAGGTCCTGCAGGTGCTGCGGTAGGTGGAATTGCGGGTTCAGCAGCTTCCGAATATGTCAATTCAGCTATTGGAAGCGTTCAGAAAGGTTTTAAATCAACTACAAAATTCTTATTTGGTTCTTCGGAAGAGGAAGACTCTGAAGAACCAAATATTGAGAAAAGAAAATAATTTAGACTCATTCATCTTTCTCTCAATAAAATTTCTTATTTATTTTCTTTCTATCGCTTCCAATCGGGCAGGTACGACTAGTTCAGATACTAATTCATCGTAAGGTTCCCTTACTTTGACATTTGGATTGAATTTATCAGCTAAGACTTCTCCATCTGCTACAAATTGGTAGTAATAGGTTCCAGGTAATAATTTCTTTTCCATTTCAAATATTCCATTGGGAAGTTTGGTCATATAATCTGCTTCTAAGTTCCAGTTATTGAAGTTCCCTGTTACGCTGACGGAATCATTTTCAGGAAGGTAAATTTGAAATTTTATGGTTCTTAAATTTTGTTCTTCAAAGTTCGAATCATCTAATATTATAGTTGTTATGTATTTATCTTTATCTGTTTTATCTAAATAGTAAATGGAAAAATAAGATCCAGATGAATCGGGTTCAATTTCTTTATTTTCTGTATCATATTCATAGAGGCCATCAACTTTAAACTTATATTGATATTTAGTTAGGCGATTTAAATTTTCATCAACAGAATTGGGAGGAACCAATCTGTAGAAAACTCCAAATTGATTTTTTCTCATGGGTTCGCATTTCCAATTCAAGAAATTTCCACAGAGTTCAACTTTCTTATTTTTTAGGCCAGTGTAGCTAAATAAGATTCCCTTGTTTAATATATTTCCCGATTCAGCATATTTGTAGATATCTAAAAGTCGAATGTAGCGGGGTGATACTGCTCTTTTAAGCGAATCTATTTGCCATTGGTAGTACATTCTGCTATCATCGACATCCTCAATGTCTCCAGATTCCATTTCAAGGGAAGAATAGGAGCCTATCCAGTCCATAGCTTCCTCTGAAAAAATGCTTCCGAAGAAAAACAATAGAAATAGAATTAGGAATAAAGTAAATTTGGATTTCGAGATCATGCTATAGATATTTTCGAGTCATTTGCGATTTTTGATGAAAAAAAATCTACATAGACATAATCAATTTATTCTCTTGGTTTTTCTTAGAGAATCCGATATTTGAACTATACCAATATGTCAGAATCATTGGATAAATTATCAGAAGATGATATAACACTCATTCAAAGTCTTTTTGAGCCTTTGAATAAAAACCCCTTGAATTCAGAAGATCTGAATCCAATGGCAAAGGTGTACCGCCAAAAAATGGGGTATTCCGAGCCAGTTGTGTTCACTGAAGAAGATGGGGAAGGAAGTGAATCAGAAAACTCAGATTTCCCTGAGGAAGGGGAAATTTCATCCGACCTATGGTCTGATGAAACAGATACAGATTTTGATACCGATTCTGATTCCTCTCCTGCACCTCCTAGTTTTAAAAGCTTTGAAGACGATGATATAGACCTAGACGAACTTTTAGCAGAACCCAGTTCTGAAAAAAAACCAGAAGATAGTACGCCTGAGACTAATAGGGATCCTTTTGGAGATGACATTTTCAGTGATTTAGGTGGACAGCCTAGCCCTGATACGGAAGAAGATTCTGTAAATGATGATTTTCCTGCCCTTTCTAACGATGACGAGATAGAGGAAAGTGAAGATCCTTTTGCTGAGCAGCCAACAGAAACAACTACTAATGAAATGGATGAGGATCCTTTTGCTGATCTTGGCGGTGATACTGCAGCCCCTAGTTCTGATGCTGAAGAAGATCCATTTGCAAATTTCGATTCTGATCCATTAACTGATACTGAAGAAGATCCACTTAGCGATCTAGGTGGAGAAAGTACTTCTACTTCGGATCCTTTCGCCGATTTTGATACAGAATCAACTACACCAACTGCTGAAACATCTTCCGAGGAAGATCCATTTGCTGACTTGGGTGAATCTACTCCAGCATCATCAGATGCAGACCCTTTTGCTGATTTTAATACAGATGCTAGCCCAACTGCAGAATCTGATTTAGGAGCGGAAGATCCATTTGGAGATTTTGGTGCAGATGCTACTTCTGGCTCAAATGAGGAAGATCCATTCGCTGATCTTTCTGCTGGTTCTGAGACTGCTGGCATGGAAGCAGATCCATTTGCTGATTTTGATGCCTCTACTCCTACTGCTTCAACAGAAGCTGATCCTTTTTCAGATTTTGGTAATGATTCAAATGATAGTCCAGGCGAAGAAGCAGATCCATTTGGTGATATGGATGAAACTACTGATTCCGCAGCGGATGTTTCTTCTATGGATGACAGTGATCCTTTCGGAGACATGAGTGTTGATCTAAATGCTGAAAGTAGTGATGATAACTTTTCTGACTTAGAATCAAGCATGGATCCTATGGGAGATATGGAACCTCCCGATTTAGATGATATTGGCTCACCTAATCTAGGTTCTGAAGGCGTTCTAGAAGACGAATTGTCCTCTTTGATGGAGCAAGAAGAAGGATCTCTAGAAGACGGACTCTCTGATGAAGACCTTGCTATCATTCAAAGAGAAATTATCAAATACCCTCCTAAGTTAAGAAGACTTGTCATAGAATCTATCGTTAACAAAGGTATTCCCACAAAGAATCAGAAAGAATTATTAGAGTTAATTAAGCACCAACAAAAACCAGAAGAAATTGCAGAATACCTATCAGGAGTATATGGAGAAGAAGTTAGTCTATTTGATAGATCTAAACCTTATTCTGATGATGGTGTTCCTATTATTTCCACGAGACCTATCTATACCAAAGAAGGTGCTCTCAAGCAAAGAAAATTAATTCGAAATACTATATTCGCAGCAGCCGCTGCTCTTCTATTCGTTGTTAGTTTTGTAAGTTTATATAAATATGTAATTATCCCTGGTCGAGCAAGTGGCTATTATGAAGAAGGTCTATCTGCAATTCGTCTATACGGTGCAGAAAAAGATCAGGCAGAAAAGAAGAAATTGCTCCGAGAAGCAAAAGAATTTTTTATTAAGGGAGAAGAGATTCATCCTAATGACTTAAAGTATTTAAATGCGTATGGAGTTGAATACAGCAAGGCTGGACTTTATGAAGAATCTTTTGAGATGTTATTTGGAAAAGTCGAACCAGCATTTCCAGATTGGTCTAAGAGAAAAGATGTTCCCTATATCTCGATTTCAGATGATTCAAGTTGGTCTGACCAAGGAATCGAAATTGCTGGTATAATCAAAGATCCTGATCGCAAAGTTTATTTAACCTCCCAGGATCGTCAGAAGAGAAGAATACTTAAAGCAGGTGCTTATATAGTTGTTCGGGTTAAAGATGATATCCATCATATTCCTACTTACTTAAATTTGGGAAGATTTCATTCATTCAATGCAAGAGATTTTATGGATGGGGAAAGATCCAAGAATTATAAAAACGATACATTAGCTATTGAATACTATAAAAGAATATTCACTGATGCAAATACTCCTGATAATATTGATGCAAGAGCAGGGATTGCAAAAATTTATTATAACAATAAAGAATTCCCCAAGGCAGCTTCAGAATACAACAAGATAGTTGAGATCTATCCAAAGGATCCTGTTGGACATGGGGGAATTCTAAGTTCCTATATTGAAATTTGGAAGCGAGATAAGAATCCACAATTCGTTCTCAACCACCATAGAATTGTTAAAAACCAATTGGGAATAGAAGATGATTTAAGTCTTTTCATCTTAAGCAAACTAGCATCTTTTTATATAGATCTTGATCCAGAAGAAACCAGAGTCCGTTATAATGTTACACCTGAAGATCAGGTTACTGAAATGGACATCGATGATAATGCAGAAGAATTGCTCAATATTATTTTCAGTAAAGATGAAGAGCAGAATGGTTATACTGTGTATGGAAATAAATATGCTGAGGGCTACTACCAAAGAGGTAGATTGTTTCTAAAGAAAAGCGAAGCTCTAAGGGCAATGAAACAATTTGAACTTGCAGCATCCTATGATCCATCTCATTATCCAGCTGTACTTCGCATGGCTGAATACTATATGGGTGTTTTAGATTTCTCAGAAGCAGAAAACCTTTTGCAGAATTCTGAGAAAAGATATCTCGAGTTCAAAGACAATTATGGTAGAAGAGATGAAGATGAAACTTTAAAAGAGGGTGATCCAGCCAAGATCTATTTTGATAGAGGAAAAATCATCTATCTACAAGCCTCTGGAATTTTGCAAACAGATCTAATCAGAGAATTCCCTGGAAGAAAAATATATCCCAACCGCTCCCTAGTTAAACTTCCTGAAAAGGAAATTGAAAGAAGAAGGGGACTGCTTACTGCCCAGGCTTATTTTGAAAAAGCCCAAGAAGAACCGAATGCATTGATAAATGAAAAGGCCAATCGAGAAATGATCTATTACGAAGGTTGGATTTCTTATATGTTGGGAGATTTTGAAAGTTCCATTAATACCTGGTCGAATTTAGGTGAAGAAGATCTTTATTTTAATACTAGTTTAATTCTTGGATTCGGTAATTCAGCATACTATACTAACCAACTGAATTCAGCACTTTCTAATTATCTCAAAGTGATGGAAGATTTTGAAGCCAAGGAAAAAATGATTAAGCGTTTGGTGGAAGATGACCAAGACCACCAAGAAATCTACCAAACCTTAGTTGCAGTCTACAATAATATTGGTGCAGTCTATGAAAAGAAGCAGGATTATGTGCAAGCTTTAGGTTACTATTGGAAAGCAATAGAAGCTGCAAGAAAGATACAATTGGTATCTGAAGTTGCTAATTCTAACAAAGATTTGCTTATGAAGAAGCAAAGACTAGGCACAGAGCCCTTACTTGAAGATTGGTTGAGTCCAACTCTAGATCCAATTGCTAAATTAGTAAAACCGTAGAATTAAATTATTTAAAACTTAGTTCCAGATTTAAGAAAGAGGAGACCCTGATTTACTCAGTTGCTCTCTTCTTTTTTAATCTAGAAACCAAAACCATAATAATAAATTGAAGGATTCTAAACATCCGAAAGATTCTATATGGTCTAGCGATAATTCTCCATAGCCAAGTATAACCTTTGAGTTTAAAAGAGTCAGGAGCCTTTTTATCTTTTCCTGAAAGAATGTCAAATGCACCACTCACTCCGATGATTACTGAATTACCGAAGAAGCCTGTATTGTTCTCTATCCAAATTTCTTGTTCGGGGAAATCCGATGCAAAAAGAATAATGTCTGGGCTAGTTTTACGAATGGCTTCTTTGACCATTAATTCTCTTTGTCGATTCATATGTCCTGAGTGACGACCAACAATTCTTAATTTAGGGAAATGTCTGGTTAGATTGAAATAAACTCTTTCAATAATATCTTCTTTGGAACCAAGCATGAAGATGGTATAACCTTTTAGTTCGGCAAAACGAACTAAATCCATGATAAGACCAATCACAGAAACACGTGTCTTGATTTTGCCGCCCGAGGCCCAGCCGAGACCCGCGCCTTCGGCAAGAATCATAGCAGCCTTATCTGTGATACGATGCAATTTTTTCCCAGATCTAAGCTTCATCAAACGGGGTGGATCCATGAAGAGAACATGCTTATAGCCTTTCTTCTGGTCTATCCACTTGCCAATTTTTGCAGCAGCTTCATCTGTATTTGCATTATCAAACAACACACCAAGTATGTCTATTTTTTCGATACTATCGGTGTCGATAGACTGGTATTCAAGAAGTAAATCTCTTTCGTCTTTGGATGAGTTGTGTTGTATATCTTCTGGGGAATTCATAGAATTATGTCGGATAATAACAGGCTGACAAAAAAAACGTATTTGTCAAATTGTTTTTAGATTTTCAGGGATGTAGGCCTACGAAAAATCAAATTACAATTTATGTACTTAAAAATGAAAACAATTCCAATTATCCTCTTTATTAGTCTTAGCGTAAACATTTCTCTTTATTCTGAGAAACTCTCCATTCGTGTAAAATTGTGGAATGGATCCACAGAATCAATAGGAAAGGCTGATAGTATCAAAGTAATCCTACTTAGAGATAGTATGATTCCTATTTATGAGCAAAAGTCTGTTTCTGGGGAATTTACGATTCCTGACTTAAATCTACCAGAAGGCAGTCCCGTTCTGCTTCAGGTTAATTATAAGGCTGCCAATTACAATAAAATGATTCCACCCGTTCCCGCAATGCGCGCGCAAACCCAAGAGGTAGTGGTTTTTGAACCAAGCGATAATCTCAATCTCCTAAAGACAAGGTCTCTGATGCAGGTTGTAAGGGAAAAGAAGTCTCTGCATGTTTTTAAAATTTATTTATTGCGCAATGAAACAAAGCCACCTAAGTCTATTTATGCGAATGGATTAGAAATATTTGTCCCAGAAAATGCTCTTGATTTACAAGGTTCCTGGACGCAAGGAAATTCAAAAATGGCAATACCTCTTCAGTTTATCAATGAATCGGCAGGTAAACAGAGAGTTGACCGTGCTGTTCTTCCTGGTAATACAGAGATCCAAATATCCTACCGTATTCCTCTTGAAGGGGAAAGCTTTCAGCTAAAGGATAAGTTATTTTTTGAATCAAAAGCCGGTTCAAGACCTATTTTTTTGAAACCCACTGATATGAAAGTGAGTTTCTCTTCTGATTCAGCTCCTGAAGTTTTGCAAGAAGATATTCCTGAAGGCTTACAAGCTTTCATGGTTAATTATTCTAAGGAAAATTCTGAGACTTTGATTCAAATGGAAGGCGGAACTCCTGTTATGCCTATTATCCCTAATGAGGCTAGATCAATTGTAAATGGAAGTTATATTCTAGAATGGGATGTTGCTCTTGCTGCAGTAATTGGTTTTCTTGGATTCTTTTTTGTTATTGGTTTAGGCTTAGATGCTTGGAAGAAGAGGAAATAGAAAATGTCTGAGGCTATCATTTTAGATATTGAAGGAACCATTGGGCCTATCTCTTTTGTTCATGAAGTATTATTTCCATATTCAACCGAACGGCTCTTAGATTATCTAAGAAAAGAAATTTTACCTGAAGAACAGTTGGATGAAATTCTAAAAGAAAATCAAAAAGATTTTAAAAATGGAGATTTTGCAGAAATAACAGATAAGAATGATATTCGACAGATTCATGCCTATCTGCATCATTTAATTCAACTTGATCGAAAGTTTGGCCCTTTGAAATGGGTACAGGGTAAGATATGGAAGGAAGGATTCGAGTTAGGTGATTTAAAAGCTGAACTTTTCGAAGATGTTCCTGTTTTCTTAAAGCAATGTAAACAAAAATCGATACCAGTTTATATCTATTCTTCAGGTAGTGTAGAAGCACAAATTTTGTTTATGCAGTATTCTATTTTTGGAGATTTGCGAAATCTAATTCAAGGTTACTTTGATACGAAAGTTGGTGGCAAGAAAGAAATGCAAAGTTATAAAAACATAGCTCAGCATATTTCCATTGATTCAAAGCATTGTAATTTCTACACAGATATATTAGAAGAAGCCCAAGCCTGTAGTGAAGCAGGATGGAAGGCATTTATTATGGACAGACCTAAAAATAAAAAGCAGCCTGAACATAATTTTCCAATATTGAAATCACTTCTTCTTGGATAGCTTAGAACGAAAATTAGTATAAATTGTTTTCAATTCATCCCTCCATTCTGATTTGGGATGCTTTGGCTGCTTAAGGTTTGTCTTAGATTCTTTAATGGGAGTTAATTCTGAGGCTGGAGCTTGGATGGCAGTAAGCCCTAAATCTATTCTTAGATATTTGCGTTTTATAATTTTTAATTCCAGTTTACCTTCCAATAAACGTGCAATTTGTTTAATGATTTGCCATTTTATTGAATTTGTATCTTCTAAGGAAATATTATTCTGTAAATCATTATAGACTTTCACCGCAACTTTAGGGTTGGAATGAAATAAGAGAAAGCGAAAGTGAATATTACCACGTAAATCTTGGGTAACTATTAAGTCATTGTGAGTAAAATCTTGTATACTTGGGAAATCTATCAAACGAATAACAATTGAGTTAATAAGTTCTAAACTGTTCTCAATAATAGTATCAGATTCTACTTTGATAGAGTAAGTAATTGAATCATCAGGAATAACCTCTTTGATGAAGTCAACAAAAGGAACAGCAGCTTTAAAAGGAACTTCTTTCATAACTTCCAACCTAGATAATTCAATAATGTCATCCATTAATGGTTGTAAAGTGCTTTGTATAGATTCTATTTCATGAATTTTTTCTTTCTTAACTTTTTGATCTTTACTTATCTCCAATTCTGCAAGAATTGCATGCATATGTTTGAGTGGTTTGGAAATCATCATTTCCATATGCCTAAAAATCTTATCTCGTAAAGTATCAGCTTCTCGTAATTGGTCGTATCGTTTTTGAATTTTTCTTTTAACAAATAGGAATTGAAGACGAAGCGCTATAGTCATTAAAAAGAAATAAAATAAGACGGAAGTTTCCAAAGAGGATTCTATATTTGCAATTCCTCTTTCAATGAGAATCTGTTTTATAATTGCATAAAAGATATAAAGAAGACCAATTCCTTGGATATAAGCGCCTATAATTTTCTCACGAATTCGAATAATAGTAAGATAAATCGTATAACCTAAAGTAACTGGTAGTTGAAAATCCCAATAACCAACAAAGGCATACCAGAATTGTGGTTTTTGAACTACTGCAAACAATAGAACGAAAGAAGAAGATAATAGAAAATAAAGTTTAGAATATTTAAATTTCTTAAATTTTAAAAATTCTTCAACGAATCGTAAGAATTGATAAGGAATGAAGAATAAAGTTGCATACTCTAAAAATTTAAAAAATAAAAAATTATTATAAACATTAAATCTATATTCATTTCGAGAAAATTCATATACACAATAGGTAAGTGCAAAAATACTAAAGCTTCGATACTCTTTCGTATCAGGCATTTTTAAATAATTGAGTATATAAAAAATTCCTATAAAAAAGAAAAAGGATACGTAAATGAATTCCTTATTTGCAAACCTCCATTCTTGCTCCCAGGCATAATCAAAAGGTGCAATTGCTATAGGTTCAGAAATAATTCCTGCACTTCCTGAGAGTGTAGAGTAAATACGAATAGCAATAGTATTTTCTCCATTAATAAGAAGAGTGTGTGGAATTGGGTAGATCCTATGTCGTCCAAAATTTACTTCTCTTCCTCCATTTTCGCCTATCAAAACTCCATTGATGTAGACTTGGTCTTTTTCAAAAATTTTACCAAGATAAACAGAAGGGTTGCCCTTAAAATTATCCACATTATATTCAAAATTTTTTCTTAACCAGACAGCTCCGTTAGATTGTTTTACCTGTGAATTTATATTATCAGGGAGGTTTACAGTCTCCCAAGCACTATGTGAAATTTCGGGAAGAGCATATTCAATATTGTCTGAAAGAGATATTGACCAATCTTCTCCGGATAGATCTATAATATCAACATTCGTAACTTTTGATCCACAATTTGAAGCAAGAAAAACTAAAAAATATAAAATAAAATAAAGTTTCAGGTTAAAAAGTTTTTTTATTTTAAAGTTAGAAATAATTTTCTGATTAAGATTTAAAAATATTGATTTCAAGCTTTAACCTTTTTTTTGCCTGTTTTTTTACCTGATGAATCTTTGTTCTGATAACTTGATTCGGTAGGGATAGTTACTACAAAAATTGATCCCATTCCCTCTGCCGATTTTACTTTAATACTGCCACCCAAAAGATTTGAGGCTGCATTCACTAATGTGAGACCAATACCAGCACCTGGAATGATTTTATTTTTATCACCACGTATGAATTTTTTAAACAAATTCTCTTGTTCAAAATGATTCATACCAAGCCCTTCATCTGATATAGTTAATATATATTGATGATCCTTTAATTCAAAATCTATATCAATTCTAACAGATTTATCTGTATAAAGAAATGCATTTTCAATTAAGTTTCTGCAAATAGCTCTAAATAATGTAGGATCGGTCTCCACATTAGCATCAGAGGGAAGGATGGAGAGATGAAGGTTTTTCCTTTTTTGATCCATTCTTTGTTCTGAAAGTTGAACACAATCCAATAAAATTTCACTAACAGGAATATGAGAGAAATGGAGGTGGTAATTTCCTTCTTCTATATTACTTAAAAGAATTGCCTCATCAATCATTGAAATTGTATTTCTTAGTTGAGAATCTAATACCTGGCTAGGAGATTTTTCTGTCTTGCTTGTTTTCTTCTTAGCATTTAATTTTCCAATAACTAAGGAGATCTTTTCAATTCCAGTTTTAAATTCATTAGATATATTCAATAAGAAGCCTGTTTTGATCTTTTCCATTTGAATTAATTCTGATTCCATTGCTAAATACTTTTCCAAACTGGAGACCATTTCTTCTGATAATTGAACAGAGATTAACAACAAGAAGAAAAAGAATCCAAAGTAAATGGTTCCAGCAAATGAGATTACTTCTAAAGCAGAAAGGGAATCAATAAGAATTGTTGGAAATAATCCAATAAGACCAATTAGGATAAAACGTAATTTCGAAAAGTTAGCTTTAAAATTTGACGAAATGTAATAAACTACAATTCCAAAAATTACAGGCAGAGAATAGTTAAATGCGTTTATTATCATTGTCCATCCAGCCAATGTATTGATAAACGGAATAGCTACAAAGAGTAGTCCTAAAAAAACTTCAAGTGCAATAACAAATGCATTTCGTTTGGCATTCAAATGGAAGATCAAGAAATTTATAAACAAAGCAGGTAAGGGGACGAGTATCATCAATTCGAAAATATACGATCCTTGGAATGTCTGAAAAATTTCATACCTATATTGGGTTCTTACCAAAGTATAAAGACCAATGCAAATTGAGAATAATCCAAAGAATGAATTCTCTGCACGTAGTCCACGAATGAAAGCTCCTGTTAGGAAATAGATTCCCATTAGTATAAAAATATATCCGAACCCAATAGCAATACTCTCTGAGGAAAACTGTTTTTGAATAAGCTCAGCCTCATTGTAAATGGTAGGAATAGATTTTAAACCTTGCTGTATGCCGACAGCGTAAATTCTAACAGCAATTACATTGTCGCCAGGAAGCAAAAGATTGGTAGGAATAGAATAGATCCTCTCTCTGTGAAAATCTGGATCTAAGGTTGGTATTAAAGACCCAGTCTTGCCAATTAAAGTTCCATTCAAATAAACTTCATCTATATCTCGAATTTTGCCAAATTGAATACCGAGCGGTTGACTCGGTGCAGAAAAGTTTTCAGGAAGAATAATTTTGCATCGATACCAGTGGTACCCAGAAATATTTTCCGTCTTAGAAATTCCATAATCAGGAATTTTCCTTTGGATCCAAAAGGATTCTTCTACTTGGAGTTCCTTCCAGTCTAGGTTATCGCCTTTTCGAAATTGCCAGGAATCTGAAAATTCCCATTTTCTATTTAAATCAGATAGAAAGCTTCCACAGGGTATTGCATACATAGATGTGGAAGCTAACATTAGATAAAGATAGCTTAATAAAAATATTTTAAAATAGAACTTTCCCTTTAAAAATGAAATCATATTGGTTCGGCATTTCGAATCGCTTCTTCAATTTCTTTCAACTGAGTCGAGATACGTGCATCGATTGCACCTACATCAGTTTCTATGATTACTCCACCTCTATCAACTCTAGAGTCTTCATAGATATTTACTTTTCTCAGAGATTCCATCAATTTAATCAATTCATCCTTATGCTGTGTGGTGAGTTCCAAGTCTTGGAAGTTCACCCGAATATCCACTCTATCTCTATCCTTGATTCGTTTCAAGGCTTCTCTGATATTATTTAGTACGATTTCTTTTCTTTCTATGATCTCATCTTTAATTACTTTTCTTGCAATAATTAAGATCATTTCAACCATTTGCTTTTCGGAGGCTGCAAGGATTTCTTCTCGAATGTCAATTGCCTTACCAACGATCGTTCCGAGTCGGTCAATCAGCCTTCGGACTTCTCCTTGGCCTTTTTTAAATCCAACTTCGCGCCCAGCGTCATAACCTTTCTGGTATGCCTCGTGTTCAATCTCAGCGACTTTCATTTCCGCTTCTTTGATCATTCTCTCGACTTCCATCTTAGCGCGGTCAAGAATTTGTTCTGCTTTTGCCTTTCCACTATCCTCTTCGAGTTTGATTTTTTCTTTAGAATCTTGGATCATCTGGAAGGCCTTTGTTCTGCCTTCGTCTTCTATTTCACGTGATTTTGTCCTGGCATCATCTAGCAGCTGTTTGACTTGATCTTCAGTTTCTTGTCTATATCGATTTAATTCAGCCTCGATCTCTTCAATGGAAGGGCCTTGGTACTGTTCAATGATATTCCCTTCTTGGTCAACCTCGAATTCTTCTGCATCCTCATCTCTATGGTACTTTTTATACTTATCGGGTATAGTGATATCTACTTCATCTTGTAAGCCAGCGATTTGAATTGGTTTGAATACGAGTTTTGCCATTCTGAATTACCTAAACTTCCATAGCTTGATTCTTCCTTGCTCTATCTCTTCTCTCAGTCTATCTAATATGCCTAAGTGGCATTCTTCGATTTCTGCAAGAGAAACGGCACCTAAAGAATCTGACTCTAATTGGACGGATTTGGCAAGCCAAGGATCTAAGCTTGCCAAAATTTCAGCCTTAAGATCTTTCTCAACACCTTTCAAGGCAGTTGCTAGAACTAAGGGATGAAAATCTCCCAAAAATTTCGAGAGAGAAGTCCGTCCTAAAAGAAGTAAATCTTTAAAACTATAGTAATGTTCTATAATATTTTCGGCATAGGAGGGGCGTTTTTTCTGTATTTTCGATAAGATTTCTTGGGATTCTCCCGGATTCAGAGAACTTAATAGCTCAGCTGCCTTTTTTCCCTGCTTCCACTTTACTTTTTGCGGAGATTGATTCGTACTTATGAAATTTTTCTTAAAATGTATGAAACGTTCTAATTCATCCCTTAGGTCTCGCGAATGAAAATCTAAATTTCCCATTTCCTCAAAAACCAATTCTCTTAAATTCTTTGGTAAAAAAGTTATAGCTTCTTTTGCTAGAGATGTTGGGCAGAAAGTTAGAATCTGTGCGATCAAGGATGGATCTTCATCAAAGATCAATTTTCCTAACTCTTCCAAACTCATAATTTGTAAAATTTCGATTCCTGAATTTTCTTCTGTATCCTCTTCAGTAACTATATTGTTAATTTCTTGGATAATTTTCTCGAATTCATCGTCTTCAGTCTTTCTTGAGCTTATGGAGTTTGATCTGGATAGAGAGCTGGAATTGACAAGATAGGAATCTTTTTTTTCTACAAAAGAATTTCTGATAGGAAATTTTGAATCACTGGATCTTAATTTAGAATTAAATTCATGAAGAATTGAGTTGCCTATTTTGGTAGATGGATTTTTGACCTTATCATATCTTGTTAGGATTTTCTTGGCTTCATCATCGCTTAGATAGTTGAAGACCTCCAAGGGGAGGTCTTTGTCTAAGAGCCTATAGATTAAGGCTGCTTTGTCTTTACTATTCATTAGCCTGCGTCTTCTTCAGCTAGCCAAGTTCTTAGTAGTTGAGCAACATCCTCGGGTTTTTCCTTGGCGAGGTTAATCGCATTTTCAAGCAGCTCTCTTCTAAGCTTCTCATCTAGAGAGAGTTCCACTTCAGCTCCACCCTCATCCATAACTCGAAGCGCAGCTTCACGCATCATCTGTTGTTGAGCAGCGAGTTCTTCTTCTCTAAGTCTTCTTCGACGTGCAATTTCTTTCTTAACAGCTCTGTAAATCAGCACAGCAATAATTAAGATGATAAGAATGATGAGTGAAGCAATAATCATCTGACGGATTGCTCTTTGTTTCGCATACTCTTCATCTTCCAATCTAAATTGCTCTGTTCTATCCTTTGGTATTGTAATTACTGAAAGTTGGTCACCACGTGATCTTGTGAATCCAACTGCTGCTTCTAAATTTTTTCGTATCAAACGTATATCATCATCAGTTACAGGTATATAAGTTCTATCGTAACCTAGACCATCTTCTCTTTCTTTACGTTCCCAATGGCCATCAACTACAACAGAAAGGTTGATCTTATCTATCTTCCAAGGTTGTTTCTTAACTTCTCTAACTTTCTTATTGAATTCAAAATTGTTGATGTTCTCTTCTTTGCTGTATTTAGCTTTTTGATAATCAACATCCTTATAACCTGGTGGGATATTTGGTTCGGTTCCTGCAGGTCCATCAGGGGTAAAACCTTTTCCTTCAAATCCTTCTTTGGTTTCCTTAGAGGATACTTTGAGTGAGTAGCCATCGACTAATTCTAGTTCGGAGTAAGGAGTATCAGGGTTGTCCGCAATTGCTACAACAGGGGATACTTCATTTTCATTAAACTGTTCTTTGTCCCAATTGAAAAGATATTCAAATCTAGTAATATCAACTCTATCTTCTCCGCCCAGATACCATCTAAGTGTGTTTCGAATATCAATAAGTCTTTTGATTCTTTGTTCTTCTTCAATACGGAGTTTTTCTTGTACGATTCTGAGTTCTAAACGTTCGGTTTCTAAATCTTCCTCAAAGTCACTGATGATTCTTCCATCCGCATCTGCTACGGAAACATTTTCAGGCTTTAACTTTGGTACTGCCCTAGATACTAAGTTAACGATACCTTTGATTTCTTTTTTAGAAATTCCATCTACACCGGGAATGAAATGTAATATGACAGAAGCCTTAACAGCCGAGGTTGAGGATTCAAAAAGCTCCGCCTCTGGCATAGCTATATTCACATAAGCCTTATCAATCGGTCGTAGAGTCATTAAGGATTTCTCAATCGCACCTTTTAAGGCTCTGTATTTTTTAATATCCTTATCAAATTGAGTTTCAGTAAATTTTTCTACATCGAAGAGTTCCCAACCTTGCACACCAGCAGGGATTAAGTTCTCCTGGGCAAGTTTAGTGATGATTTCTTGTCTTTGGTCTGGTTCAACAGAAATCATGCTTGTATCTGATCCTGAATAATTGTATCCCATAGCCTCTAGTTTTTTAGTAACTTCTGAGTAATCTTTGGAGGCTAAGTCCTTGAAAAGGATAACCTTGTTTCGATTGGAAGAGACATTGGCTAGAACAACAACAGCAACGATTACAGTAGCGATTACGCCACCTAAGATTGCTTTTTTAGTTGTGTCTAGTTTCTGAAAAAGCTCTTTTGCTTGGTCTAGAATCTTTTGTAGGAACTCGGGCATAGATCTATATCTCCGGAAAAGTTATGTCTCATTTTTCGGAAGAACCATGAAATGTACAAGAAGATTTTTATCTTATGACGAAAAAATTATGTCACTTTAGCATTTTTTAAGATGTGAGCCAAAATTTTGGGAAAAAATCTCTTCATGATGAGTGCAAAATGCTCCCTTAGTCCACCAATTGCAATTTCTTGCTTTCCAGATGCCAAAGCTGTAAGGATTTTATCAGCAACTAGTTCAGGAGCAAGGCCTTTTGCCTGAGCTTCATCCATCTTCCCTTGGGAAGCTCCTGTTCCAACAAGTGCGTTTATGGAGACATTCGTTTTGATGAATCCAGGAAGAATAAGTAGAACCTTAAGTCCCTCATCCGCATTCTCGGCTCGAAGCGCATCAAAGAATCCATGCAGGGCATGCTTGGATGCTGAATAGCCCGATCGAAGAGGAGTTCCCACCTTACCGACTATACTTGTAATAACAGCATAAGAGCCTGATTTTTGTTCTAAGAAATGGGGAAGGGTAGCAAGAGTTAAAGCAACAGAACCTGTATAATTGACTGCCATTAACTTTTCAAAGACTTCGATCTTGGTATCCTTAACTAAGGCTCTTTGGCTGATTCCCCCATTGTGTATGACTGTATCTAGACCACCTAATATTTGAATGACTTTTTTGGTCTCAGCTTTAAAATCTCTTTTCTTTTCTAGATCTAGTGGAAGAACTAAACTATTCTCTGAGGTCAGTCCTGCTTCTTTTTGAACCCGCTCGAGTTCTTTCTTTCGACGAGAAGATAGAACTACTTTTGCACCAGCTTTGGCCAAGGCAAAAACCAAAGCTTCGCCTATTCCTGAAGAAGCCCCTGTTACCCAAACTACCTTATTTTTGAAGTGATCCATTTGCTAAGCTCCTAAATATCTTTAAACTAAGTAAAATTCGAATACTCAAATTAGCTGCAGGCTAATCCTCTTTCAGAATTAATTTCATAGCTGGAACTTCTTCCTTGCGATAGATAGATTCTGCCAGAGAACGGAAGGAAGATTCAGTGAGCGAAAAGGAAAGTAATACTTTCACATTTTTCTGGGAAGGTAAATCAACGAAAGGTGTGTGAGGGTAAAGAAGGATGAATTCTTTATCTGGATATTTTTTGGCAAGATTGTCCCAGTAAGAAAATTCCTTGGGTCCACTTACATTTGCAATAATATACTTTAGCTTAGAACTCTTAAGATCTGAATTTATTGATTTTCTAGAAGAGATTGTTCCGCCATTTTCCTTCCATGCCTTAGCAAGGAAAGCTTGAGCAATGTATGCCTTTGCTGATTTGCCTTCGACTTCGGTAAGTGGAGTGAAACTTGTTGGATAAGATCTGATAGTTTGTCTTGTTATGATGTCAACAAAATTGGGATTTGAAGTTAGCTTTTGGTATTCTTCATTTCGTTTGGCATTCGCTTCGGCCATGAAAGAAAGTTGATTCTCATTTTCTATTTTAGGTTCAAAAGTGTTTTTCGTATAGATTCCATATTCTAGTTTGAGACGAATCTGCCGGTACACAGCTCGGTCTAAGATATTTATCCCATCAAGATCAAACTCACCATTGTTAGCTGCCTTTAAAAGCGATGTATACAAGGTTTGAGAGGTTTCACCCCAGGAAGTAAGAAGTAAAATATCAGCTCCAGCGAGTAAAGCAAGAACGCCTGGTCTATCTGATTGGTAGTTCTTGGATATCGCATGCATTTCCATAGCATCTGTTATCACTACGCCATCGAAACCTAGTTTATCTCTTAGTATTCCTTGTAGAATTTTCTTGGATAAGGTTGCAGGATATTTATCATCTAACTTTGGAAAAAGAATGTGAGCACTCATCACGACGGGAGCCCCGTCTTGGATAGACTTTTGAAAAGGAATGAGTTCGAGCTTTTCCAATTCTGCTAAAGATTTTCGTATAATGGGAAGTCCTAGATGGCTATCCACATCTGTGTCACCATGTCCCGGAAAATGCTTGATCACAGGAATTGCTCCACCTCGCCTAGCACCTCTTTCGTAGCCACCTGCAACAAGATTCACTCTGTCCACATCGGAACCAAAGGATCTTGTATTGATTACTGGATTATTTGGATTATTGTTGACGTCTAGAGAAGGAGCTAACAAAAAATTTACTCCTACCTGATCCAAATCATAAGAAGTAATGAAACCAACCTCGTAACCTAGTTGCTCTTGATTGGTCTGACCAAGAGCCATAGCTCCTGGAAACTGAGCAACTCCGTCTCGCACACGAAAGACCCTTCCGCCTTCTTGGTCAGTAGAAATCAAAAGGGGAGGCATCTTCAAGCGACGGGCAAGGTCTTGAAGTTCTCTATTAAGCTTAATGACTTCTTCCTTGGTGCCAAAATTCTTTCCGAAGTGGATGATCCCACCTGGACGAATGTTGCGCATCTCAGAAATTGCCGTTTCATCTAATGACTTCCCTGGGATAGCTAGGTGTATAACCTGTCCGATCTTATCTGGAATCGTCATTTCAGCTACGATACGTTTGGCTGTAAGATCCAAATAATCTTTTCGCTCGTTTGCCTTTAGTTCATCTACATAGATCAAAAGAAATTGGGAAGAAACAACTATAAAAGCGAGGAAGATGATGAAGGCAAAAATGCGTAGGCTTAGTTTCAAGTAATGTACCTGTAGTTTTTCATTGAGATGATTTCTACTTCCTTAGTATACTTTATCTGCTTTTAGTAAAGTATACTTTTAAGGATTGAAATTACCAATTGATAGATTTGGAGTCTTCTATAAATTTCTTTAGTCCAATGTCTGTCAATGGGTGTTGGAAAAGTTGTGCAAATACTGAATAGGGAAGTGTCGAACAGTCTGCACCTCGAAGAGCAACTTCTTTGAAGTGTATAGGGTGGCGAATGGATGCTGCTAGTATTTGCGTCTCATAACCATAATTATCATACATAGCACGTATTTCAGAAATCAATTCCAAACCATCATGTCCTATATCATCTAGTCTCCCTAGAAAAGGAGAGATAAAAGAAGCTCCCGCTTTTGCAGCAAGCAGTGCTTGGTTGGCTGAGAAACAAAGTGTAACATTGGTAGAAATTCCACGATTGGTAAATTCGTTAACAGCCTTTAGGCCTTCCATGGTAAGAGGAACTTTCACAACTACGTTTTCTGCAATTTGAGAAAGTTCTACGCCTTCTTTGATCATGCCATCAAAGTCAGAAGAGATAACTTCTGCACTAACTGGACCGTCTACGAGGGCTGCGATCTCTTTGATAACCTCAGTGAATTTGCGTCCAGCTTTGGAGATGATAGATGGGTTGGTTGTAATTCCGTCGAGAAGTCCGAGGTCGTTTACTTTTTTAATTTCGTCGATGTTGGCTGTGTCCAAGAATAAGTTCATGGACACAAGATATCTATCGGATCAAATCACGCAAGGTTTTTGTTTCTTGGACACTAAAGAATTCTTTGTATTCTTTCTCTATCATATTGCGAATGGTAAGGCTGAAGTAATCGACTCTTCTAGTGTAAGGGTTTTTCTTATAGGGCTCTCTCCACATTAGAATGAAACCACCACGCGGAGGATCTTCTCTTCTGTCTACCAATTCCCAGATTGCTGCTCCACCGATTTTTTTATCATCCAGAGCTTGTTTCTTAGGCTTGCCATATTTCATTTCTAGCTTTTCGAGAATCTTTTCACTTTCTACAAAGTTAAATATTACACCAACAGAGAAAAGAATTCCGTTCTCTCTGTATTCTGTTTGGCTCTCTAGTGCGGGGTCATTTTCGGGATTAGTGGAATTGTTCTTAGGTCTTGCGTCTTTAACAATTTCGGGAGTTTTATAAAAACGATATTGGTATTGGATTCCATTTCTTTTGATTAGTAAAAGAGAATCCTTCTTCTCATAGAGAATTTCAATTTCTTCATCTACATCGGGATCGGTTGCTAAGGAAAGAAATTTCTCTCTAAGCAATTCATAGCTCATACCCCAAGATGCTTCTGCAAATCCTTCCAAGGGACCAGCTGAGTCACTTTGGATAGTATTATTGCCCTGAGCCTGAGCAATTGAATTCATTCCCCAAGGTAGAAGAACGAGCAAGGTAAAAAGTTGGGTAGCCAATATAGATCGATGGAACTTCATACTTATTGTATCGGAGGAATTTGAAAAAACTCAGTCCTGTTTTTCTACAAAATCATCCCATTCTAGATCAAAATCTGAACTATCTAGGGAGTTTCCATTAATTGAATCCGAATTGCTATTATCTAAATCACTTTCGGGCTCATAGGAGTCGCCAGATGTTAGATCATCTGAGCCGTAGTCTAAATCATTTTGATCATCAGAGGAATCGTTATTGCTAGACTCAAGTGTAAATGAATTTGACTCATAAGTGTCATCAGCTGAATCACTTGAATTGGTATTATCTGCAAAATTTTCTTCTTCCTCGTAAGATTCTGCATCCTGCTGCCAAGAATCAGCCTCCCAATTACTCCCAGTAGAACCAGGCATTTCCAAACCAAATAGAGATCGACCGTTCCAAAGATAGGCAGAGATAAAACTTATAAGAACCAGTAGCACAAAGTAAAAGAAGAAATACATTTCATGGTAGGAACCATAGGATGTTAGAATTTTGGAAAGAGAACCTATGCTAAGCCCTGTGGCAATTGCCTGTCCATAATTCGAAAGTATGCTTAGAGGATCTTGAGGATTATCATCTTGAGCAGCAGATTTTAGAAAAGAGTAAGAGAATATAAATGCAAAGAAAAATAAAGGAAAATGAAAGAAATAATTTCCAATGGAATGAGTATAATGCGGGCTTCCAATTGCTCCACCAAGCATAGCCCAGAGAAATACAAACAAGGCCGATAGAAAGAAAAAAGCAAGACCTAATATGGCATTGCCTCCCGATTCCAAAACTCTTAGAATTTCTATAGGAACTGCTCTGCCTAAGCTCGTAATTTCTTCACGGTGGTATTCATCCTTTTTCTCAAAGAAGAGAAGTCTAGATAGATAAGACAGAGAAGCAAAAATTGCTAAATGCAATATTAAAAAGATAAGGAATAGGATGAATTCCATACTGTAAGTATCGGCGGAGCTTTAATTTCTCCGCCAAGCTTTTTAATGTCGGAAATGCCTCATGCCAGTAAATACCATAATGAGTCCGTGCTCATCTGCAGCAGCAATGACTTCTTCGTCTCGGATGGATCCACCTGGTTGGATGATAGCCTTGGCTCCCACTTTTGCGATAGCATCAATTCCATCTCGGAAAGGAAAGAAGGCGTCCGATCCAACATAGGAACCAACTACGCTCAGGCCGACCTTTTGGGATTTGGATGCACCCAGTTCAACCGAGTCAACTCTAGACATTTGCCCTGCACCAATTCCCAAGGTTGCGTTCTGTTCGGTATAGACAATGGCATTGGATTTAATAAACTTCACACATTGCCATGCAAACCATAGACCTTCCATATCTTCATCGCTAGGTTTTAATTTCGATACTACTTTAAGATCTTCTTTTTGGACAAGATCATAGTCTCGGTTTTGAACTAGCATTCCATGGTGGATGGGTCTAAGATCCATCTCGTCTAAGGCTTCTTGGAATTTGGAGATGGGAACAAGTCGAATGTTAGGTTTCTTGGAAAAAATTTCCAAGGCTTCCTCGCTAAATCCCTCGGCTACTATCCCCTCAACGAAATTTTCTGTTATTGATAAGGCGGTTGCCTTGTCAACGACTCCATGAACTCCAATGATACCACCGAATGCTGAGATAGGATCTGTTCTTCTTGCGAGTTCAAAGGATTCTTGTATAGTTCTTCCCGAGGCAATCCCGCATGGATTCAAATGCTTTACTATAGAAACAGCATTCTTAGGAAGTAGACTTGCGATGTGAAATGCAGCATCTAGATCCAACATATTGTTGAAGCTGAGTTCCTTACCTTGCAAAGGAGTGAAATCAGATTTTACAAAGACAGGCTCATAGAAGGCTGCTTCTTGGTGTGGGTTCTCACCATATCTAAGCTTTTGTTTTTTTGTAAAGGCAAAGGACAAAATGTCCGGAAATCTATCTCCCCTAACATCATTGAGATAGCTTGAGATTGCCGTGTCATAGAATGCAGTGTAGGAAAAAACTTTTGCAGAGAGTCGAAAGGAAGTCTCAAGAGAAATCTTGCCATCATTATCTTCCATTTCTTTTTGGATAACAGAGTATTCAGCAGGCTCTAGAACTACAGCAGCATTTTTATAATTTTTTGCAGCCGAACGAAGCATAGTAGGCCCACCTATATCTATCTTCTCGATAGCTTCTTCTAATTTCACACCAGGTTTCTTCACTGTCTCAACGAAGGGATATAAGTTAACTACTACTAATTGGATTGGTGGTATAGAATTGGCATCCATTTCTTTGACATGGTCTGGATTGGATCTGTCACCTAATAGACCACCGTGTATCTTGGGATGAAGTGTCTTGAGTCTTCCACCCAGGATTTCGGGAAAACCAGTGTAATCATCAACTTGAGTTGCTTTGATTCCTTCTTTCTTAAGAAGATCATATGTTCCACCCGTAGATAGAATTTCTACACCTTTACTTACTAAAAACTTGGCAAATTCTGCCAAACCTTGTTTATCACTGACTGAGATGAGCGCTCTGGTAACTTGGATCACGAAATTATTCTAACCTTCCTTCCGGTAATTTGTATTTTATTTTGAATGAATAACTGGATTGCTTGGGGCAAAATCTTATGTTCTTCTTTGAGTATCTTTCTAGATAATTCTTCTTCTGTCATTCCTTCTTCTATCTTCACAGGGCTTTGCATAAGTACAGGACCTGTGTCTACTCCTTCATCCACAAAATGAACCGTACAACCTGAAACCTTTGCGCCGTATTCAATCGCCTGCTTTTGAGAGTTGATGCCAGGAAAAGCGGGAAGTAGAGAAGGGTGGATGTTCAAAATTTTCATTCGAAATTCTTGGACAAATTCTTTAGATAGAATCCGCATAAAACCTGCTGTGACAATTAGATCAGGGTTGAGAGATCGAACTTTTTCAAGCAGGCTTTTGTTAAACTCATTCTTATCTGCAAAATTTTTAAAATCCACTACGAAACTAGGAATTTGCAGTGATTTTGCGATTAAAATTGCCTTAGCCTCTGGTTTATCAACGATCAAAGCGACAGGATCGCAGGATAAGTTTCCCTTTCGAATTTTCTTCGCAGCGGCTTCAAAATTAGAACCCCTGCCTGAGGCAAGAAAAATGACTCTCTTTTTAGATTTTTTTGCAAATAGACTTGCCAAACTTTTTTCCTTACCCACCATAAGGAATGGGTCTAGTCCATTAAGCAACCATCCTTTTTTGTCGAAAAGTAAGTTAGGAGAGCAAAATGTTAAGAGCCAATTCCTATTCGAATCAAAACGCCTATAAGGCAAATGAGATCTCAACCGTTTCTCAGAGCAGACTCATTGTAATGCTTTATGAGGGAGCTATGCGTTTCCTTAAGATCGCCAAGGAGAGTATGACTCCGCGCAAATATGATATCGTGAATAATAATATCATTAAGGCACAAGATATAATTACAGAACTCATGCTTTCTCTCAATCTAGAAGAGGGGAAAGAAGTCGCAAGTAATCTGCTCAGCCTCTATGTCTATATGAAAAAGCGTCTTCTAGAGGCTAATATGCGTAAAGATACAAAGATCATTGAAGAAGTTGTAGAACTTCTTACACAGCTTAAGACTGCCTGGGACGAATTGGATCGCAAAGAAGTCTCCAATCAATCTAGCTCTCCTTCTCGAAACACAGGAATTTCTATTACAGGTTGATATGCTTTCCAAGCTAGCTAAGACTAAAATTCAATTGTTGGAATCTCTCCTAAGTAATTTAAAAATTCAGGATGAACTGCTCTCCAAAAATGATCCTGATACAGCCGTCGAATGGGAAGATGAAAATGAAAAAATATTAAATCGCCTCATCCAAGTAGATAAGAAAATGGAATATGAAGAAGAATCTTTACCTTTTTCAGGAAATGAAATCCAAGCTACCTCATTAATCTTTTCTTTACTGGAAGAAGCTCGTGAAATCCAATCACGTGTGCAAGCCAATTTAGAAAAATTTCGTGACCAAGCAAAATCTGAACTCAACCAAATGGAAATAAAAAGACAACTTCGTTCCCACCTAACATTACAAGAAGGTTTGCATTGGAAGAAGAGGATCTGCTAGAACTAGCACTTGTATTTTTTAATCTAGATAAGACATTTACGGAAGAGGAATTTCATTCCAAATACAGAGAGCTTGCCAAAAAATACCATCCAGATGCAGGGGAATATACAAGCTCTATTCTATTCAATGAGTTGCTGCGTTCCAAGGAAGTTCTAGAAGAATTTCTCAGAAGGAAATCTACATTTTCTCCACCAATCTCAGATGATGGCGATGAAATTTTAAAAAAAAGTAATGTATCTAAGCCTGAGAAATCTACCAAGCCAAAACCAGTTGATCAATCTTACAATATTTACAAGAAAGCTAAGGAAGAAGAAAACCTTGCTATACTAGATTACTTTGATAAAACTAAAGGAAATCCAGTTTTTCTAAACCCAGAAGAAAATCCTCCCTTGAAGAAACTCATTTCAGATTTAAGCTCTCCAATTTCAGCTTACAATACAATTTTAAATGAATATCCAGAAAGTATTTGGGTAAACGATGCTAGAGATTCAATCAAGAGGTTAGGGACTTGGATTGGGAAGAACAAAAGTGTTGGAAGGACCTGATATAGAAAAGCTACCATTAGAGGATGTTAGGTTTATCCCAAATAAAAGACTTCTTATCGTTATGAAAGTTCCTGGACTTAAAGATGCCGGGAATCTGCAGGCTACACCTGGTCCGGCTGCACCTCCATCAGGATGTATCTCAAATATAAACTCAACTGGTATATTTGGAATAGTTGGCTGAGCAGCACCTCGTAGACAATCAAAACCAATGTTGACGTCAGGTGGATTTCTAGATTCGTTTTCGGTAGCTGCTGGATACAATCTGTAACCTGAGAATAGAAGCTCAGGATTTTGAGCTCGAACTTGGAGAGTATAGATTCCCGTTACGGTTGAAGCCACAGAAATAATGATAGGTGGTGCAGTTCTGGATCTGGAAGCAGAATAATTCGTACAAGTGGAAGCAAATAAAAGTATATTACATATTAGTACAAATCGAATTAGAGAATAATAATAGGACTTCATAGCTTCTTTTCAATCTTGTTTTTGATATAAAAGAATAAAAATATACCAGCGATTATTATTGATATTGTAATAAGGACTGTTATCTGACTCTTCCTAACCCAGTCCATTAGCTCATCTAAATTAAGTGCAAAGAAGTAGCCTAGATAAACCCAAATGGGAACTGATATTAAAGCAGCAGTTCCATCTGTTATAAAAAAACGTAAAAAGCTGATTTTGCCTGAAGTTCCAGCCGTAAAATATATAGGCATCCGTAATCCAGGCATAAATCTTCCAAAGAATACAACCCAACCACCGTATTTATGAAACTTCTCTTGGACTTTTTCAAAAGTTTCGGGTCCTAATAGTCTAGAAATGAATGGGATTTTTAATGCCTTTTCTCCGTAGCGTTGACCAACTAAGAATACCATTGAATCCCCGAATAAAACACCCGCCATTCCGACCAAAAACATAATATGAGGATTGGTATAACCCAATCCAGAGATCACTCCCCCAGCAACTAAAGAAATATCTTCAGGTACGGGTAGTCCGAATCCACAAGCAATTAAGATTCCAAATACTGCAAAATAGCCGTAAGAAGAAAAAAATTCGATTAATTGAGTTAATAATTCCATGAAATCTAAGAGATTTTGTCTTTTTATCCCTTATACTATACTGATAGAGGTCGAATTAAAGGAAAACAGATTTCTTTTTCCTTTTTAACAAATGATTAAAAAATTCGAAGATTTAATACAAGAAGAAGATACCAAACTAGCTGCCTATGCAGTTACTCACAGAGATCATGGTGGTAGAATTTATGAGGAAGGCGATCATGAATACCGACTTCCCTTCCAAAGAGATAAGGATAGGATTATACATTGCCAAGCTTTTCGAAGATTAGAATACAAAACGCAAGTTTTCATAGCTTCCATCGGTGATAATTACCGCAATAGATTAACGCACACATTAGAAGTATCTGCTATCACTCGAACCGTTGCCTTAAGCCTAGGTTTGAATACCTATCTCGCCGAGACCATAGCTCTCGCTCATGATTTAGGTCATGCACCCTTTGGCCATGCAGGGCAAGATATCCTTCAAGAATTGATGGCAGCAAAAGGTGGCTTTGAACACAACAAACAATCTCTTCGCATAGTTCAGTATTTAGAAAATCGATACGCGAGTTTTCCTGGTTTAAATCTTTGTCGTGAAACCTTAATGGGTATCATGAAACATGGAGCAGACTACCAGCATTCGAATCAAATGGAAACTCGGAAATTAATAGGGCCAAGTTTGGAATCAATGATCACTGACGTCTGTGATAGCATAGCATACAACAACCATGATGTGGAAGACGGCTATGAATCTAATCTCTTAACTCTAAAAGACCTTAAGAAAGTAAATATATTTGAGAAAAACTATTTCTTAGCCAAGAAAAAATTCCCACAAGTTTCAGAGAAGCTAATTGTAAGAGAAACGATTCGATTTATGTTAAATTCTATGGTAACAGATCTCGTTCATGAAATCGATAAAAGATTAAATGAAAATAAGATTCTATCTCGAGATGACCTAGGTATAGCTTATAAAAATTCAATTCGATTGGTTGGATTTTCTGAGACAATGAATCAATCTGTTACTGAACTAAAGAAGTATCTTCATGAGAAACTCTACAAGCATCCTGTTGTTTTGGAGTTGAGTAATTTTGGTAAAGAAATCATCCAAGTTTTGTTTCATTATTTCAGTGATAATGAGAAGGAAATGCCGGATTCTTACCTAAATCGAATGGAAGCTGATGGGAAATACCGAGTTATCTGTGATTATATAGCAGGAATGACTGACCGTTATGCGGAAGAAATTGCTCTAGATAAAAATCTTATCGATCCGTTCCATGATCTTTGATATTTAGGTTTTTTCTTTTTCTCGAATCAAAGCTTCAATTTCATAGTATTTTTCTGATTTAGAAAGTATCTTAACTTTTTTTAGCAAATACTTCATGTCCTTAAGTTTTGTGTGGGAAATTCTTTCGTGGATTTCCTGTAGAAAGGGCGTAGAGACAGATAATTCTCTAAAACCCATTGCAATCAAGAGCCCAATCATATCTGGATCTGTAGCAACTTCCCCACAGATACTAACTGGAATTTTTTTCTTTTTAGCTATAATAGCAATATTCTCAAGTGTTTGTAAAAATACTATATGGAAAGGATTGTATAAATCTGAAATGGAATAGTTGTTTCTACCAACAGCCATTAGATATTGCAAAAGATCATTTGTTCCAATAGATAGGAAATCAATTCCTTTTAAATAATTTTCTAAAGCGATTGCACAAGACGGAGTTTCGACCATAATCCCTAATGGAATTTTTTCTTTCACATCATAGCCTTCATCCAATAATTCCAATCTACATTCTACTAAAAGCTCTTGGGTACGCTCTATCTCCTTAACGGTTGTTATCATAGGGATTAAGATTCTAAGATCTCCATATATAGAAGCTCGAAGTAGAGCACGAAGTTGTTCTTTAAAAAGATTGGGGTGCCTGATTAAATATCGTATTCCTCTATTTCCCAGGAAGGGATTATCTTCATGGGCACCTAATTCAAATTTGTCTGCACCTATGTCAAAGACCCGTATCACTACAGGTTTCTCATTCATTTTCTTAAGAATTCTTCTATAGATTACGAATTGCTCTTCTTCTGTTGGAGTATGGTTCTTGATTTGTAGAAATAAAACTTCAGAACGAAATAATCCAACACCTTCTGCATTTTTTTCTAAGATTTCTTCACAACCATCTTCATTTTCTAAATTAGCTTTGAGATGAATTCTTTCCCCATCCAAAGTCTTAAGAATAGTCTTAGAATCCCATTCTTTGTGATCTGCTAGGTTAGAGCGGTATCCAAAGCTTTTATATTCTTCAATATGCGGATTCTTTTTTAGAAATCCCCTATCCGCATCTAAGAGAATGAATTCACCATCTTCTACGTTTGAATAAATATTACGAAGTCCAACAATTGTAGGAATACCATAATTCCTAGCAATGATAGCCATATGACCTGTCTTTCCTCCGAAGTCTGTAGCAATTCCTAAGACTTTAGATTTGTCTAGATTGATCATTTCAGATGGAGTTAAATCACGTGCTACTAAAATAACATTTTCAGGAAGATCTTTCAGAGGTTCATCGATAGAAAGATTTTTCTGCATGAGATTTTTTGTAATTCTCTTACCTATATCTAAAATATGGTCAGCTCTATCCTGGAAAAAGGAATCACCCAGTCCCATAAATTCTTCATAGATATTTCGGATTGTTGTCTCGACAGCAAGCGGAGTGTTCTCACCATGAACTTTAATTCTTTCGATAACCCTCTCATAGAGAAGTGGATCGCGAACAATGTCTTTTTGTGAACTTAGAATTTCTCTAAGTTCAAAAGAACCTGCAACTTGCTCATTCTCAGCTATTATAGTTATAAGTTCATGTTCTGTTTTATTTAGGCTAGAATGAAATAGTTCTATCTCAGCGGGAATTTCATCAGATTGTAAATCTGATCTTTGTATGAGATTGTGGTCGGCTAAATTACGAACCTTCCTAACCTTACCATAAATTACACCTGGATAAGCTGTAATTCCATAGAATAAGATCTTCTCATCAACCATAGCCTGCATTGTGAAAGGCAATGGGTTTTTGAAAAGCTAAAATTTCCTTTAGGCTCTTTTTTGGTTGTTGTTCTTATTTAAAGGAGCAGATTTATAATCTTTGTATTTAGAAAATTCGTTGGCTCTCTCTTGTTCTAAAATACATTTTGCAAGTGAAATATCCAATCCATGCCCAGCCTTAGATGCAATTAAATGTCCAGTGAATGGACGACCCATTACTGCTAAGTCACCGATTAAATCTAAAACTTTATGCCTTATGCATTCATTCTCGAACCGAAGTTCGTCATTGAGGTAGCCATCTTCTGTGAGAACAACAGCATTGTCTAATGATCCACCAAGAGCAAGTCCTCTGGATTGAAGGTATTCAACATCTTTTAAGAATCCAAAAGTTCTGGCAGGAAGAATTTCATTCAAAAGCGTATTTTGATCCAAGCTAGTAGTTAGAGTCTGACCTCTGAGTAAGGGATGGTTGAAATCAATATTATAAGTAACTTTTAATTCATCCGAAGGGAGGAGGACAAGATATTTGTCTCCTTCAACAACCCAAATAGGATTTGTAATTTTAATTGGCTCCAACTGTTCTCTAAATGATAGCGATCCAGTAGAAATAATAGCTTCCAAAAATGGTAAGGAAGATCCATCCATAATGGGAACTTCGTTGCTATCAATTTCTATGATTGCATCAGAAATACCTAATGTATGCAAGGCTGCCATCAAATGTTCAATCGTTTGGATCTTTACACCATCTTGACCGAGAGTTACAGCATTGCCTGTATCGATAACTTGGTCTACATGAACGGGGATTAAAGTTTTTTTAGTAGGAGATGTATGAAGAAATTGAATTCCAGATCCGCTTTCACTCGGATGAATTGTCAGTTGCACGGTTTTTCCTGAATGGAGTCCGAGACCTTTCAATCGTATTGTATTTTTAACAGTTTTTCTAAATATTGGTTCCATATTTGGTTCCTGAGATATTCTCTCTACCTATATAAAGCAATTCCCGTACCTGATTTCTGGATTGTCCTGAAATAGTTCAAAATTCAGAGAATCGGCCATTCTAAGCCAAATTTGCACTCTATTCGGTTAATCGCAAAAAAGAACAATGATCCAAAAGTGAATTTAAACTTAAAAAAACTGTCTCATTTTTGCAACAGTGTCTCTTCGCTGCAACAGAGACATATTCTCAGGAAATTTGACTTTCTCCATCAAGTTTAGGATAGTATCTAAAAATACCATGCTCGTTAAATGGAATTCTTCTAGTTGAGTTGAGGTATGTTCTAAGTTTTTCATCCTCCTTTACTCGAAAATACAGTGAATCCATCTTAGGAAAATGTATTCTTCTCTCTTTCATTCGATTGGGATAAGCATGAATCATACCAGCCCAGATTTGGAATAGAGAAAGGTCCACATAGGTGAGGACAGATCCGGTGATGTAAGGATTATTCCCAATTGCCCTCTCGAAAAATTGGAACCATTTATCAAATCGGTTTTCAAAAAATGTATTCGTGGCCAAAATTGCTTCTACTATTTGATCTTCGTAATACAAACTGCTGGAGATAGGATGGTGCAAATTATGGATTTCAGATGTAAAGTCTGCAATGGAAAGTTGAATGCTGTGGCATTCTCTTTGATTGGCTTCCGATCCTCCTGAAAAATTTAAAATTTTCCCTAGGTATTGTAGGATATTCGGAGTCTGGTTGAGAAAGAGTTCTCCTATTTGCAGAATAGGTGGGGCAAATATTGTCTTGGATGATTCTAGAATATTTAGAAGTGGTTTTACACCCTTTGCTTTATCTCTACAGACATCCTCATATGGGATATTATTGTATTCCAAAACCAATCGGACGAACTCACCACGACCTTGCAGGCTTGGCCAATAAAAAAGTTTAATTGGTTTTTGTATCATCTATCAAAATGCACTCAAAGCTGCACGAATGAAGCTGGTTACAGGAGCTTGTTCACGTAAGTCTTCTAAGCCCTCACGAAGTTCTCTTAGAACTATTTGAGCATCGGTGAGAGTAGTATTTACATTGCTATGAACTTCATTGTCATTGATCAATCGCCCAAGAGTTCCTTCCCCATTATTGATTTTAGTGGTAATGTCCGAAATATTGGAAAATGTCTTTTTGATATCAGCTCGATTTTCAGCTATCAATTCAGAGAGAGAAACGAGTGGATCTTCGGTGATTTTGCCTTTTAAATTGGGGCCAATCGACTTTGAAGTGGTGTAATCAGTTAGGACTAGGTTTTCATTCCCAGATGTTTGGTATTCGAAGGTCTTTGGATCTTGGGCAAAGCGAGAACCTGGATCTAAAGAAATAACCCTTCCTGAAAGCAAGGATTCATTCTTTATAGTCGCTTCGTAATTTTCATAAATCTTTATTGGTCCTTTCAAAACCAAAGTTATTTGAACCTTAGTACCGATTCCGAGAACACCTTTGGGAAGTATTTCTCCATCTTCATCGAAATGAACTAAATCAACCTTTGAAACGTATCCATAAGGAACACCATGAACTGTAACCTTATTGCCAATCTTAATACCCTCAGCATTGGGAAAGTATATTATAGTTTGAATTCCATCCGATTGGAATGGCCCGCCATCGGTCAGAACTGAAAAGTAACCAACGATTGCAATTGCTGTAACAAATAGAATGCCTACGATTGAATATTTAACATATTGCATACAGTCTACCTTTATTGGATGAATTCCTTAGTCATGGTCAATCTTTTTTTATTAAGAGTGGTCAAGTATCATAGGACCTGAAGTTTTCCCATGGATGAATTGCTGGATTAGAGGATTGGATGAATTTCGAATTTCATCTACTGTTCCACAGAGAATAACCTGTCCCTCATAGATGAAACTGATTCTATCAGCAATCATATATGCACTTTCCATATCGTGGGTTACCACAACTGAGGTAAGTCCTAATTCATTTTTCATACGAATTACTAGTTCATTGATTACATTGGACATAACAGGATCTAAGCCTGAGGTTGGCTCATCATACAATACTATGTCTGGATTGGTAGTTAAGGCGCGGGCAAGACCCGCTCGCTTTTTCATTCCTCCAGAGATATCAGATGGAAGGGTATCTTTAGCAGGTATTAAATCTAACCATTTTAATTTCTGCATAACAGCCTTATCTAAGTCACTGCCATTTGCAAGCTTATGCTCCCTGAGAGGCAGTGCGACATTTTCATATACAGTAAGCCAGTTGATAAGAGCTCCACTCTGGAAGAGAACTCCCATCTTAGCCCGAATTGCTGACTTTTCTTTCTCTGGCGCACCAGATATTTTCTTCCCAAATATATAACAATCCCCTGAATCCGGTTCTAAAAGGCCTGTGATATGTTTAAGTGATACAGATTTACCCGTTCCTGATGGCCCAAGGATAACCATGGTCTCTCCACGTCGCACTTGTAAGTTCATGCCTTTTAAAATTTTGCGAGAGCCAAATGCCTTATGCACATTTTTTAATTCAATGATTATATCTTCCATAGCTAGTTGAAAAAGAGTGCGGTAAGCACATACCCCGAAAATATTACCATCAAGAAGGAAAGAACAACCGCCTTTCTTGTGGTTTTTCCCACTCCAATTGCTCCTTGAGTCGTCTGAAGACCCTGTGAGCAAGAAATTGTAGAGATTATAATTCCAAAAATATATCCCTTAAAGATACCTACATACAAATCTTTTAATCCTGGAACGGACGTTAAACGTTCAAAGACATCTTGGAGGTAGGATCTATAATCTATGCCGAGTTGAAAGGTTCCAACAATTGCACCACCTAATATTCCAAGCACGGAGGAGTAGACGCAAAGTATAGGAACCATAAGTGAAAATCCAATGATTCTTGGTAAGACTAAATAACGAATCGGATCTATGCTCATGACTTCTAAGGCATCGATCTCTTCTGAAACCTTCATTGTTCCAATTTCAGCAGCCATAGAAGAACCAACAGAGGCAGCCAATATAAGCGAGGTCATAAAGGGAGCCATCTCTCTAGTTAAAACAATTGTTAGTAAGAGACCGATTTGACCTTCTGCTCCAAAATCTCTGAGTCCCAAGCCTGTATTTAGACCCATAATCATTCCTGTAAAAACAGAAACTATGGACACAACAAAGAGAGAACCTACACCAGCGATGTACATCTGCTCCAAAATTTCTCTTCGTTTAAACCAGGCATGGGGAGATTGGATGATAGTCTGCAATAGAACCATAACCATATATCCCGTGTTATAGAAGTAAGTCTGGATAGATTTTATAAATTCATTCATTATATCTCAATAAACCATAGTAATTGTAGACTTGATTTCTCTTTGGATTGTTTCCATCCTAATAAGCCATACATAAATTGCCATTCCGTTTCATCTTTCTCAGAAATGAAGTCAGTGATAAGTGGGATAAAAACAGCAAACTTATCTTTAGACCATATCTGAGTGTAGAATCGAAATAGGAAGGATAATCTTTTTTCGCCATTAGAGCTATGTTTGTATTCAATTACTGAAAATATAGGATCCCAGGATTTTTCCAAAGTATCTGATCGCATAGGAAAGGGTGTGATCGCATTCCATTCTAAAGTTCCTTCTGTATCTCTGTGGTATCTTACAAAGGGCCAAATCTTCCAATAATGATCACTTCTGTCCTGCTCAGGGAAGTATTGATCCATTTGAGAGAAGAATGGTAGAAGGAAATTGTATTCAGATTTCACATGAAAGCTATCTGTCTTAAGTTGAAAGAAAAGTGGAGTGATAAAAAGAGTCTTCTTACTTGCAAATTGATACTGACCATAGAAAGGAAATACGATTAACTTGCGATAGTCTTCATCATTGTTTCTACCATACTGGAATAGAAAAAAGAATAAATTAAAATCTCTTTCTGAGGTCACATCATCATAGCCGTAACCAACTAAAGAACCTAAGAAAGGAAACCAAAGAAAGGCCTTACTTTTCATATTGCCTTGGTCGGATTCTTTGTATTGGTAGAATGGGAAAAAAATTCCATAGCTAATGGGCTCTTTCTTGTCCATAAATTTTCGACCCCATTGAAAGAAAGGCCATAACACAGCGTGTTGGAAGTATTTATCTTTGTGTTCTTTCTTGGAATAGAAGGGAAAAATTCGAATATCAGATCTTGTTTCCGAACCACCCCACATAACAAAGGGCCAAAGAATCGCATGAGCCTTATAAGATCTCCTACTCCAATTGGAATAAATAGGAAATAAAAAATAATTGAATTCTTCATATCCAAGCTTCCCTTTCATTTTTCCATAGAAGGGGAAAAGACCTAAATATTTATCTTTATCAGTTCCTCCTGAACCCATTAAAAAGAAAGGAGAGAGTATATCTTCATCCTCACCTGTATCTTCATGGTTCATAGAAGTTCCTGTTATAAAAAAAAGCACCGTCCAAGTATACCAATAGTTTGTTCTTTCACGATAGAAGACAGGAAATAGAATTGTCTGCTGGCTATAAGCCGTTTCATATTCAGAATAATTAGTGAAGAAAGGTCGAATAACTGTATAGGACTGTCCTGGTCTCTTCTCGGATTCATAAAGAAACCAAAATTGCCTATAATCGGAAGGATATTCTCCATGTGGGAAATCAGGTAGCTTTGCACTGATGGGAATCGAAAATAAAAGAAGGAAAATAACTAGAATAAAGTTTTTTTTATGTACAAAATCCACCCTAATCGCAAATCTACAAACAGCTTTAAACAAAGCAAATCATTTAAGTGAGGTTGTAAGATTGATCCCAGTTGGCCTTCTCATGGGTGGTAAGTCCAGTGAGCATGATGTTTCCTTAAGATCTAGCTCATTTATCTACAATACTCTCGATCGTAATCTATTCAAAGTTAAACCGATATTTATTACTAAAGATGGGATCTGGTATTATTCTAAGGAATGGAATCCAAATTGGAAGATTCCTGAGATACCAGTTAATCAGGAATATAGTAAGTTAGTATTAAATGAATTCATAAAGCAAACAAATGCAAAACCTCATTCTGCATGGGAAGATCCAAGTTGTGGTTTATGTGAGATTTTTGTCCTAGGTCTTCATGGCGGTGAGGGTGAAGACGGAAGGATGCAAGCCTTTCTGGAAATGACTGGGATGGCCTATACTGGTTCAGGCGTATTGGCATCTTCTTTGGCAATGGATAAATTCAGATCTAATCTAATATTTGAATCTCAGGGAATACCTGTTGCTAAGTTTGCTGAAATCCAAAAGGAAGAATTTTCTAAACTAGAATCACAATTCCAAGAAAAATTATTTTGGGATCATTGGAATGAGGCTTACGGATTAAACTTTCCAGTCTTCTGTAAGCCTACAACAGGTGGATCTAGCGTAGGTACATTTCGTTCAGATAATCCAACACATTGGCAGTCAAAGTTGAAAGAAATTTTTCAAACAGAAACTAGGATGCTAATCCAAGAAAATACAAATGGGCGTGAAGTTTCTTGTGGAGTATTAGAGAAATGGGATGGGAGCGAATGGAAGAAATTTGCTCTGCCACCAACTGAAATTATTTCTAGTACAGAATTTTTTGACTACGAAGCAAAATACATTCCAGGTAAATCTAGGGAAGTGACACCTGCTGAAATGCCTAAGGATGTTATTGACAAAATCCAAAATTACAGTCTACTCGCCCATACCATTCTAGGATGCAGAGCTTATTCGCGAACTGACTTTATAGTAACCGAAGATGGAACCCCCATGATTCTAGAAACGAATACCTTACCTGGTATGACAGGAACAAGCTTGATTCCTCAACAGGCAGCGGCAGTAGGAATATCTATGAAAGATGTTTTTTCTTGGTTGATTCAGTCTGGTCTGGAAAGATAAATCCAGCTAACATGGGCGTTGTGCTTGCTACTAATCCATATAGAATTGGATTTACACTAGTCGCAAGATAGATTGCAATCAGCCAAACTGTACTTCCTAGAATTAAGGAAAGAACTGCATGAACTTGAGTACATTTTGAACTAAATAATCCAAAAGCTAAGGGTGTAAAAAGTGAAACCAAACTTATAGCCGAAGACTCTTCTACAAGTTCATATATATCTTGTCTGCCCATTGCAATGAGTAGTCCAATAGTTGCAGTGATAAGAACTGCAATTCGAGAAAGAAGTAGTAATCTTTTCTCTGCCCAGTCTTTCTTAGGTAGAATGTATTTGAACAAATTCTCTGAGAGTATGGAAGAAGGCGCGAGTATGGCTCCACTTGCAGTAGAAAGAATTGCCGATGTCATTGCTCCAAAGAAACATATCTGAACAATTGGAGAAGTATATCCCTTAACCAAATAGGGGATTAGCATCTGAGGATTCGAATCTAAAATATGCGGCAATAATTCTTTCGCATAAAGAGCTAAAAAAAGTGGCATCATAGCAACTGTTAAGTATAGAAATGCTGCAATCAAAGAAGCGAGAACAGCTATCTTAGCCGATTTTGCAGCCATAACTCTTTGGAATAGATCCTGTTGTGGTATGGATCCAAGACCTAGCACCATCCATGCGGACAGATAATTTAAGGAAGGAACAATGCCTGATGGTGGAAGAAGGTTGAATGTTCCTGCTGGTGATTCTGCTATTAAATCCGACAAACTTCTATTCGCATTCATTTCATAGAGACAGGCAGCAAGTCCAAGTATAATCATAATCATTTGAACAAAATTAGTTATGGAAACCGACCACATCCCACCTAAGAAGGTATAGAATACAACGATTCCCGCTGAGAGATAGATTCCAGTTTGTATTTCCATGCCAATGATGGTATTGAGAATAATTCCCATGGCAACCATCTGTGCAGCTATCCAGCCGAGATAGGAAAGGACCAGGAAGATGCCAGCTAAGACTTCCATGATTCTTCCATAACGAATACGATAGAAGTCACCGAAAGTTAGAATGTTCATTTTATATAAGGGTGTTGCAAAAAATACACCTAACAAAAGCAGGCAAAGTGCCGCACCAAAGGGTTCTTGGATCACTCCTGGAAATCCCTCTAAGGCCATCTGGGATGAGGCGCCTAAGATAGTTTCTGAACCAAACCAGGTTGCAAAAAGAGCGGCTGTTGTAATTGAGAGTGGAAGAGATCTTCCAGCTAGGATAAAATCTTTTGTATTTTTTACTTTCCTACTTGCAACTACTCCAATCGCTAGAGTAGCAAATAGATATAAAAAAATGAAATAGCTCATTGTTCAGAACTAAAATAATTCTTCGGTCTCATCCTTATCTGATTTTTTGGATTTTCTTACTGAGGATTCTTTTTGAACAGATCCATCTGGAGCCTTGCTTAAAATTTCTATTCTAGATTCTGCTTCCTTCAGTCTATCCGTGCAGATTTTCTTTAGCTCAACACCACGTTCATAAGCTAGTATAGAATCTTCTAAGGATATTTGTCCTTTTTCTAACTTTTCTGCGATATCTTCCAACTCGCTTATCGCTTCTTCAAAATTCATTTCTTCTTTTTTAGACTTCATAAGATATACCTATTACTTTTACTTCTAGTTTTCCTTGTGAGAGTATAATTTCTAAAGGCTCATCTTTCTTCACATCCTTGTAAGAGTGAATCACCTTTTTATTTTTGTTTCTAGCAACAGCATAACCTCTGCTAAGTGTAGATAGAGGTGAAAAATTGGTTATTCTTTCCGTTGCAATTCCCAATCTATTTTTCTTTCTTTCTAGATTCTGTTCCATTCTGAAATTAATTCTTTCCAATACCTGTAACTTCTCTCGCTTGCTACTTACAAAACTTTTGCCAATGAGAGAAATTCTTGTAAGTACATCATCTAAAGATTGGTATCTATCTAGTATATATTGATCTGGTTCACTGAGAGTTCTTTTGTCAGAAATTTTTATCAAACGATCACGTGAATACTGAATTTTATGGCGTATTGCTAGTTCTTGCCTTCTGGTGATTTCGTCTAGGTAGATAAGCAGTGAGTCTATTTCAGGGACAGCCATTTTTGCAGCAGCAGTAGGTGTTGGGGCATTTGCATCCGCAGAATAATCAGAAAGTACCTTATCGATCTCATGTCCTACAGCAGAGATAATAGGTACCTTAGAATTATAGTAAGCCATTACTACCTTTTCTGTGTTAAATGCCATTAGATCTTCATAGCTTCCTCCACCACGTCCTGCAATAATTACATCCACTTCCCACTTAGGATCATTGAGAATTTCAATTGCTTGGACGATAGAATCGGGAGCCTCTGTTCCTTGCACGAGGCAGGGTGATATTAAAATATTAATATTGGGATAGTGAGTAGTTGCTATACGTATGATGTCTTCAATTGCCGCACCCGTAGGAGAAGTTGCGACACCTAAGGTTTTGGGAATTTTCGGGATGGGTCTTTTCCTGGAAGGTTCAAAAATTCCTTTGGCATGAAGTTCTCGCTTTAGCTTTTCAACTTGGAGATAGATATCTCCCTGTCCAACTTCTTCAACCTTAAAAACATTTAAGGAGTATTCGCCTCTTGGTTCATAAACATTAATGTTCCCTTGCGCAAGAACTTCCATTCCATTCTTGAGCGGACGTCCACTATACGATTGAGATCTGCCTTGGAAAAAGGTACATTTTAAATTGCTCGTGCTATCCTTTAATGAAAAATAGAAATGTCCAGAAGGTGCAATATTAAAATTAGAAATTTCACCCTTCACCCAAATGGATCTAAATTCTAATGAGCTCGAAAGCAAATTAGAAATTTTCTTATTGAGTTCGGATACCGATAATGGTTTATCAGACACTATTGTTATTTTCCGAAGAATAGAATGCATTTTGTTTGAAGATTTTCCAAAAGTCCCAAATAATGATAATAATTGTTAGAGCAACAGGGCCAATGATTACACCTATCATTCCGAATTCTTTCAAACCACCAATCAAGGATAGAAAAATCAAGAAAGGATGTATCTTTAATTTTTTATCAAGTAATTTAGGTTTCACATAATTTTCTAAAATCAAGTAGGCAGCAAATGAACCTATCATAAAAAATATGGCAGTGATCCAATTGGCATCAATAAAGCCTAAATACAAACCGAGGGGAAGCCAAATAATTCCTGTTCCTATAACGGGAATTAAAGAAGAGAATGTACCTATGCTTGCATATAAAAATGAGTTCGGAAGTCCTGTGACTAATATCATAAAATAAAGAAAGATTCCCTGTAGGATAGACACTAATATATTTCCCATCATAACAGTTTGAACAGCAGCTTCTACTCTTTTGCCAATCTGATCTTCCATTTCCTTGGGGAAGGGTAGAGTGCTGAAAATCCACCTTTCAATTCGATTTCCTTCTTTATAAAAAAAGAATAACAATAAAAATGCGAAAAATGCATTGAAAAGTATTCCTGTTGGTAAGTCTAGGCTACCAAAAATGGTTCCTGAGGAACTTTTCAAAAGTCCATAGATGTTATCTAAATTAAAAATATCAATATACTGTCCAATAAACTCTCTATAGAGAAGAGGAACCTTCAACCAGAAAAATTCTGTATCAGTTACAAAGTCAGTTATAGCTGAAAAACGTATCAAGGTTTGGATGATTTTGTCTTCACCAAAGGACAATCGAATTAGATAGAGAAAGTTAACCGTTTCTTTCAAAAGAGTGCTAATTATAAAAATAGAAGGAATTACAATAATATTCAATAGCACGAGCACCATAATCCAAGGAGAAAGGAATTGGAATTTTGCACCTAACATTTTAATCAGTCTCTTATGGATCTTGCGAGTTGCAACGTAAAATATTGCAGCTATGATAGCAGACCAAATATAAGATTTAAAAATTAAATAAACAAGAAGAGAAGATGTTATAAAAATAGTAGCAATAACAGCTGTAAGGAAGATTTGATTTTTATATTTTGAAAATGTCGAACCGTTCAATGTATTTAGTAATTATTGTTCTTTTTGAAATAGACATTCACCTTCGAACCACCATCAGAGGATGAACGGACAAGTATTGTAAGAATTTTTCTGGAAAATCCTTCTGCGAGATAGATAGATTCACTTTCGGTTGTGGAAGTCTGCAATAGCCTCCATTCACTGGTCAAAAATCCTTTTTGTAGAAAAGAATCAAGCTCTTGTCTTGAGATTGGATTCTCATAAACCAAAGTCGCTTCAATGCTAGTGTAGAAACCAGACCTAAGATCAGTAGATTGCAAATAATTGGAATTATCAGGTATAATGAATTTTGGAATTGCAGGAGGAATCTTCTCTGGAAATTTTGCAGTGATCATTTTATCAAAAACAAATAATTCTTGCTTTGGCTTTGGTGTCAACTCTGCTGAAAGGGAAAATTGGATAATGCTTAGATGAATAAGAATAAATGCTGCTATTTTCACAAACTCAGGAAAACATACATTCTCTAGGTTGACAAATCTTTTTTTCTGAGGGAAGTTAAGGAATACTATGGAATGGCAAATCCTTCTCGAGAATTTTTTATTATGGATCGTTGAACAAAATATCCTTTTAATTTGGCTATTTTTCTTTTTTTCCAATTTTTTAGAAAATGTTTTTCCACCCTGGCCTGGAGATACTGTAACCGTTTTTGGTGGATTCCTAGTCGCTAAGTCTCAGGAAATCGAAGGTGGGGGTTTTGGAATTTTTGGCTTAATCAGTTCTACTTATCTTGGAAATATTTTTGGAGCTTATCTTATGATAAAGTTTGGAGATAAGTTTCTAAAATGGGTTCAAATTAAAGAATTTCCTTTCAAGAAGGAACTATACGATGAGAAAAAAATTCAGAAAACTTTCCATTGGTTTGAAAAGAATGAAGTAATTGTGATTCTTCTTTCCAGATTTTCAGCAGGAATTCGTTTTTTCGTAGCAATCATCGCTGGAATGGTTGGTATTAATATATTTAAATTCTTTTTGTATTTTTCCATCTCAGTTTTCCTCTGGTGTGGACTTCTTATACAAGGAGGATATTCCCTGGGTTCGAACTGGGGATTGATTGTAGAATATATTGCATTGTACAATCGCGTATTTTTCTCAAGTCTGGGACTTGTACTTATTATTTTTCTTTTTTATAGTCTTCTGAAGAAAAAATCTTGACTAAACTATGAAATTAAAATTATATTTATGTCTTAACTTAGATAACTTATGGAATTAATACATTATAACTTCTTCTCAATTGGTTCTATCGTTGCGACAATTTTTTGTTACTACATTGCTAAATTCCTATTAACGATTCCTGATCGTTCTAGTGCCAGTAATCATTTCGGCTTGGCAATTTTGTTTCTGGGAACCTTTCATTTGTCTTATACTTTCTCCTTCTCTATCAACCATCCTTTTGCAGTCTATGCCCGTTGGGGAGTGATTCCTATGGCGATGATAGGAGCGATTGAGATTTGTAGATTTTATATTAATTTTAAGGATGCCAATGCAAAACGTAAGGATCGTTTAGTCGCTTACATTTTGTACTCCATAGTTGCTATCGTACTAGCTGTATTTATCTATTTATCTTGGGATGCTACTCGAATTTATTATGCACAGTCACATTACTTTGATTTTAAATTGGCTACGTTTTACAAAGTATATGCAATTATAGTTCTAAGTTATTTTATTGTATTCGCATATTTTGGAATTGCAGCTTACAGAAGAGTTCCTAAGCAAAGTAAATTTGCTGCCATAGCAATTCTGATTTCATTTTTAATTATAACTATTATTCCAGCAATTTTAAATGGACTTTCTAGGGATGGAGCCATCACTAGAGCAACTTACCAGGCTGTGACTGACCTTCTCTTAGTCATAGGCTTATTTGTAGCAGTTGTAACCTATATTAACAACACTGAAGACAAGACAACTATAATGTCGAGAATTACTGGGATTTCGATGGCAACTATGCTTTTGATCCTCCAACTCATTGCATTTATTGCAATCCAAGCTCAAGAAAATTCTTATGATAGGCAAAAAATGCAAGAAGCCAATATGGCATCAATCTCTAAGAATTATTCACCAGATATTCGTTATATTAGTTATTGGGATATTGCTTCTAATTCTTTCTTAAATAAATATGTAGGAACAAAAGAACTTCCCAATTTATCCAATTACAATTCTGAATTTTTAAATACCTTGATTTGGTATAAACTATCTATAGTTAAAGACTCGAATGCGGAAAGTTTTAGATCAGATGTTGATACAATTTTAGCCAATACTCATCCGCTTTTCGGTGGGTATAAGGCACTTATACAAGATTATCTAAATGAAAATACTGGAAATATTGAGAAATTAAATGCAAAAGCTTTAATTTCTCATTTCACTGGATTTGAAAGAAAGATAAAGTACAATCATAATAAGCTCTTAGCTTTGGATGAATCTGGGGTTACGGAGTGGATTGAAAAGAAGAAAGAACAAGATGATTGGTTGGGTAGTTTTACTAAGGGTCTTCTTTCTGAAAATGTAAATTCTTCTGAATTTAGAAATGGTTTTCTTCCTTTCCAGGCTACGTACACACGTCTTTACAGAGGCAAACAAGAGTTTTCTGCGGAGGAAGCTACTCCTGAATACTTCACCTCGTTTATGTTTGTTGATCCTTCTCAAACTAGAATTTACGAAGTTGGATTTGCTTATTCTAAATACCAAAGTTTCATAGATGAAATTGGAAAACTATTTACTTTTATTGTGATTGGAGCAACGCTCCTAATTGGATTTGGATACAGATATTTTTTCTCTAATGCACTTATTGAGCCTCTCGGAAATGTAATCGAAGGACTGAAGCAAGTCAATAGTGGCAATCTTAATGCCAAGCTATCTATTAAGGTTGAAGATGAGATTGGATTTCTTGCGAGGTCGTTCAACTCTATGGTTGAATCAATTCGTATTGGTAAAGCTAAATTACAGGAATATGCTGAACAACTTGAAGTGAAAGTAGAAGAAAGGACTTCTGAGTTAAAGCAGACCTTAACTGAAGTTCAATCTTTGAAAACTCAACAAGATGGTGATTACTTTCTAACATCACTATTAATTAAACCTTTAAGTTCCAATCACGTAGATTTACAAAATGTAAGAGTTGAATTTTTCTCAAAACAAAAGAAAACTTTTTCATTTAGAAAATACAAAGAAGAGATAGGTGGCGATATTAATATGGCCTCTAATATCCGTCTTCGTGGTAGAAAGTTTGCAGCATTCCTAAATGCGGATGCTATGGGTAAATCTATGCAAGGAGCGGGTGGTGCTCTTGTTATTGGATCTGTTTTTGAATCTATACTAGAAAGAACGAAAGTATCAAGGGAAGCACAGAATTATTTTCCAGAACGTTGGCTTAAAAATACCTTCATCGAACTTCATAAGGTTTTTGAAAGTTTCAATGGATCGATGCTAATTTCCTTAGTTATGGGATTAGTTGATGAAGCAACCGGGATTGTTTACTTTATTAATGCAGAACATCCATTTTCTATACTTTATAGAGATGGGAAGGCGAGCTTTATTGAAGATGAAATGTTATTTCGTAAGTTAGGGACATCAGGCGTGCAAAGTGTAATTTCTATTCGAACTTTTGAAATGCAACCTAATGATGAGCTAATTATGGGTTCAGATGGTAGAGATGATATAGTTCTTGGTATTCATCCAGACGGAACAAGAAATATCAATGAAGATGAGCATATGTTTCTTGGTGTATTAGAAAAAGCTAATGGAGATTTAGAATCTTCTTATAAAGAACTTCTCAAAATAGGAGAACTATCTGATGACCTTTCCCTATTAAAAATTTCTTGGAATCCAACAGGTAAAGACTTTACTTATGAGATTCCCCAAGAAGCTAAAGTGTTCTATTCTCGAGGAAAAGATGCTTGGAAGCGGAATCAATTGAGCGATGCGATTGAAGAATTAGAGAAGGCTGTAGACTCATCCGAAAGGGAACCAGCCATGCTGAAAAAACTGGCTTTGATGTATTTAAAAGCTAGGAATTTCCCAAGATCAAAAGATTTACTATTAGAATATATTGACAAGGCTCCTCAAGACACTGAATCGATTTATCTGGCAAGTTATGCTACACGCAAAGCAGGAGACTACGGAATTTCTATAGATTTAGGAGAGAGAGTGCGTTTGAGATTGCCTTATTATGGAGAAAATCTACTAAATCTAGCTAAGTCCCATATCCTACTAAAAAATATGGACAGAGCTCATTCCCTATTGGTAGAAGCTCAAGAAATATTAACAGAGAACCAAGGAATTCCTAAGCTTATTCAGTTCACAGAACGTAAGCTAAGTAAGACATAAATTTCATCTTTTAGTCAATTTTTTTACAATGTAAAATACGAATTGTACCGACTCTTAGCATAGGTTCTATTTAGAATTTACATTAGGAGTCGAAATTGCTTAGTAAATATAAATCAATTCGAATAAATGAAAATATTAACTTAAAAATTTTTAAAATATCTTTAATAGTTAAAAAGTTATTTTTCTTTATATTCATCTTACTTCTAGGCTCGAATTCTATCGCTTCACAAGATACAGTAAAAGATTCTCAGAGTAGTGAAGCAATCTTAGCAACTGAAAAAGAATTAGATCAAAAAATTATTGAATTGAATAAAAGATTCATGAGCCATGCTAAACTTCTTAAGGTTATGGTAAAAATTCTTCCTGCACAAACAGTAATGTTTAAAGGGAAGGCGGATGGAACGAAATGTATCCTAAGTAAAGACCAAGAAGCTGATACAAATGATTGCATTCATTTAGAATTATATGATTTTGTTGGCTCTGATAGAGGTCTTAGTGCAAAAGGTCTTGGTGCCAAAAATAAATACCTTACAATATTTTTTGCAGGAGCGGCTTCTGGGGAAGCTGATTATAGAAAAATACCACCTCGTGATGTAAGTAAAATATTTTCTAGAATCTATCTACATGATTTTGTTAACGAGGAAAAAGTTATCTCCGAAATCGAGGATGTATCTCCTCTAACAGCTCCACTACAAAATGGAAATTATTTTCTATTCTACCAATTGGACGGATTTCCATTCAGTGGAACCGAGGAATCTCCTAGTTCAAAAGGAGTAGGAAGATATAGTTTGGAAAAAGTGGAAAACTCTACCAGCCATGACATTCGTAATACCTTTAAAAAGAAATTCTACGTAAAGCATTTGGATAATTTTGACAAATTGTTTCAGAAAATTTATAATTTTAATGATCGTGACGGAAACCAAAATTACAGAAATAATATTCGGGTACTTAAAGATTCATTAAATTACTAAATAATATCATAATGACATAGTCTAAATATAGACAATGTCAAATGATTTAGAACTTAAGTGGCTTGATTCCTTTTCGGAAATAGAAGAAGATGATTGGAATCAGCTAGTTCCAGATGACAATCCATTCTATCATTTACGATTTCTAAAAGCACTCGAGAACTCTAGATCTATTGGTGCAGAAACCAGTTGGCAGATTCGACTTTTGCTTGCATACAAAGATTCTAAGATTATAGCTGCCTTAGTTAACTTTCAGAAATGGGATTCCTATGGAGAATACATCTTTGATTTTGAATGGGCACAGGCCTACCAAAGAGCAGGTCTTTCCTACTACCCCAAGCTTAGTCTGGCGATCCCCTTCACCCCAACTACAGGCAATAGAATTCTAATCCAAGAAAATATATCCAACAAAGAACAGTTAGTTTCTAGTCTTTTAGAAGAAGCCGTCCAGTATGCAAAAGCAGAAGGTCATTCTTCCTACCATATTCTATTTCATACTGAAGAGGAAGATGCTAACTTTCAAAGAACGAAATTTTCCCAAAGGCTAACCCACCAATACCATTGGATCAATAGAGGATACCAATCTTTTGATGATTACCTTGCAGCCTTAAAAAAGGATAAACGAAAATCCATTCGTAAAGAACGAGAATCCATTCGTAACTCAAGTCTACAGATTGTGATTTTGGAAAAAGATCAAATCGATCCTGAGCTCTGGCAGGTCTATTGGTCCTTTTACCAAAATACCCATTCCAAAAAATGGGGCCAGGCCTATCTGCGAAAAGAGTTTTTCCAAGAAATTTTCCAAACATTCCGAGATCATTTAATCTTAGTTCTAGCCAAGGATGCTTCAGGTAAACCGATTGCAGGAACCTTAAACTTTCGAGGTAAAAATATTCTATTCGGAAGATACTGGGGAGCCGTAGAAGATATTCCCAATTTACATTTTGAACTTTGTTACTACCAATTGATTGATTATGCTATTGCTAATCAATTAGAGAAGTTTGAAGCAGGCGCACAGGGCGAACATAAATACCTGCGTGGATTTGAAGTAGTTCCTATTTATAGTTCGCATATGTTTTTTAATAGCCAGGCAAATCAATCCATTGCAAATTATTTAGATAGAGAATGTGAAAATACTAAATTAGCTATTGAAGAATGGAATCTTAAATCTCCCTTAAAAATATTTAGAGAAGAAGGAGCCAAACCTTGAAAGACAAACCAGTCGTAAGAGAAGAAGATGGTGTTCTAATCCTTGAACGAACCAAGAAAAAGCCTAAAAAACCTGGTAAGTATGCAGTTGTAATTTTGAATGATGATTATACACCTAGGGATTTTGTAGTTTGGATTCTTCAGACAGTTTTCCATAAATCACATGGAGATGCCAACCGAATCATGTTAGAGGCTCACACGACAGGTAAAGCTATGTGTGGAGTCTTTTCTTTAGATTTAGCCAAAACAATGGTTACAGAAGTACGGAATTTTGCAGACCAGTATGAATATCCTTTAGAATGTAGAATAGAGGCCGCCCAGGAGGAATGATGAACCTATCCAAAGATCTAGAAGAAACACTACAACTTGCTTCCCATGAGGCTTCGCAAAGAAGACATGAATTTATAACACTAGAACATCTGTTATATGCCTTGAGTTATAATGAGGAAATAAAAAATATCCTACTCAATTTAGAAACGGATATTGATGCGCTTCGAAAAGACCTTACTGAATATCTTGATGGGGAACTTAGCTCAATAACGAGAAGAGACATTCAGATTGAGCCAAAGTATACTATTGGCGTACAATTTGTAATTCAATTTGCAGCTATGCATGTTCAGTCCTCGGGCAAAGAACTAGTTCTTGCTAGCAATGTATTCATAGCGATGTTTCGTGAGACTGAATCGCATGCAGTTTATTTTTTATCCAAGCAAGATATCGATCGTAAGCAGGTGATTCGTTTTGTCAGTCATGGGGTTTCAAAAACTTCTGCATCCCAGGAGCCTGATTTCTTAGAAGAGACTTTCCAGGAATACCAAGAAAATAACGAAGATGAGTTTGCAAAAGAAGGTAAAGCCAATTCTAAAGCTAAGGATCCTTTCCAAACCTATTGCCTCGATTTGAATGAAAAAGCGACTCAAGGAAAATTAGATCCCTGCATTGGAAGGGAGTCCGAGATTGACCGAACTATTCATATACTTGCTAGGCGAAGAAAAAATAATCCTATCTTTGTCGGTGACGCTGGTGTTGGTAAGACAGCTATAGTAGAAGGCTTGGCAGCAAGACTTGCTGAGGGTAAGGTTCCTAAATCAATTTCACACCTAAGAGTTTACTCTGTTGATATGGGGATGTTAATCGCAGGTACTAAGTTCAGAGGAGATTTTGAAGAGAGGCTAAAAGCAATTATAGATAGGGCAACTACAGATGAGAATGTTGTACTTTTTATTGATGAAATCCATACAATAGTTGGTGCAGGTGCTGTCTCGGGCGGTTCATTGGATGCATCCAATATTTTAAAACCAGCACTTTCCAATGGAAGCATTCGTGTGATAGGGACTACGACTTTTAGGGAATATAAATCTATCTTTGAGAAAGACCATGCACTCTCTAGACGATTCCAAAAGATCGATGTAGATGAACCTAGTATTGTGGATGCAATTGCCATCTTGAATGGTCTGAAATCTAAGTATGAAGAGTTCCATAAGATACAGTACAGTCCCAAGTCTATACAGTCTTCGGTAGAATTATCTGCTAAATATATTTTGGATAGAAAGCTTCCCGATAAGGCGATTGATATTTTGGATGAGACTGGTGCTTTTGTTAAACTACGAAATGATGCAAAAGCAAATCCTATGGATACTCCTAAGGTAAGCGCAACAGATATAGAAGCCATCATTGCAAAGATTTCCAAAGTTCCTATAGCTAATCTCAAGAGCCAAGAAAAGAAAAAGCTGCAGGATATGGAACCGGTTCTAAAAAGTAGAATTTTTGGACAGGATAAGGCAGTGGAATCCTTGAATGAGGCAATTCTTTTTTCAACAGCTGGTCTTTCTGATGATTCCAAACCTATAGGCTCCTTCCTTTTTGCAGGACCTACAGGAGTTGGTAAGACAGAACTGGCTAAAGCCTTAGCTGACACAATGAATGTTCCCTTACTTCGCTTTGATATGAGTGAATATATGGAAAGACATAGTATCTCGAGGTTGATAGGTTCTCCTCCAGGATACGTTGGGCACGGAGAGATTGCACTTCTGACAGATGAAATTCGTAAGAATCCACATGCAGTTCTACTTATCGATGAGATAGAAAAGGCACATGAGGATGTATTTAATTTATTTCTGCAGATTATGGATTATTCTACGCTAACGGACGCTATGGGACGAAAGGCTGATTTTCGTAAGGCGATTCTTATCATGACAACCAATACTGGAGCTAGAGAAAAATCTACAACTCTACTGGGCTTTGAAGAAAGACGTGATGATGACAGAGATCTCAAAGCTCTAGAGAGGATGTTCAGTCCTGAGTTTAGGAACCGCTTAACTTCAATTATTCAATTTTCTCCTTTGGGTATGGAACAGGTGAAAAAGATTGTTGAAAAATCTGTAGCCCAGCTTAGTGAAAAATTAAAACTAAAAAAAGTAGAAGTAGAATTAACGGAGCCAGCTAAAAAGTATTTAGCAGAGATTGGATTCGATCCTGATTTAGGTGCAAGACCTATTGCTAGAACTATTGAACAAAGAATCGGCAAACCCATCTCAAAAGAAGTATTGTTTGGAAAGCTTATGAATGGTGGTAAAATCCGATTTGATTTTACCGATGAATTAACCTACTCTATAGAGTAGGTAGTTTCTTTAGTTTGATTCTTTCTGAACGGTAAATTGCAATTCCAATAGCCCAGGCTAGAATAAGGCAAGTAGCAAAAGCATAGAAGAATGGAGAATAGGTATAGTCCGATTCTTTCAAAATATCTGTGAATGCGATACGTGGATAGAGATTTGCGATAGCAAAACTTATTAGTAAAATTGTCTGACTGCATACAAAAAATAACCATACCCAAGAACTTCTCCAAAAACCTGTAAAGAAAAAATTCAGAATAGAACCCATAACAAAAATTACATTCCAACGTATGCTAATATTTACAGTCTCAATTTCTTGGTTGAAAGTGATATTGTATTGGATCCAACCTAGACCACTTGTTAGGACTTGCAGTAAGAGCGCAGAGAAGAATATTTTTTCAGGAAAGGATTTGCTCTCAAAAAATTGCAAAATTCTTTTTATAAACAATTGGATAAGGTGGATCCATCCTTTGATTATAATTCCTAAAGCCTGAAACAAACTCATGAAAGTTTGCATTATGCTCACTCTACTTCTACCATCAATTCTAATTCCACACAGGCATCGAGAGGTAGGCTCGCAACACCAACTGCGAAGCGAACATGTCGTCCAGCCTCAGCAAATATTTTCTCTAGTGCCTCGGAAGCTCCATTCGCAACTAAGTGATGCTCTGTAAAATGTGGATTCGAGGAAACAAAAACTCCTAATTTTAGGACACGTTTGATTTTATCTAGACTTCCAATCTCCCCTTTGATGCAGGCGAGTGCGTTAAGAATACAGGTGCAGGCTTGTTTTTTGGCTTCCTCAATGGATACTTCATACCCAACTTTACCAGTTACTCCTAAATTCCCGTTTATGAGTGGAAGTTGGCCAGATGTAAAAATAGTATTTCCGCTGCGAATAGCAGGTATGTAAACAGCTAATGCTTTGGGTGCAGGAGGAAGTTCCCAACCCAGGGCTGAAATTTTTGATTCAATATCCATTGAGGAAAGATTTTACCTGGCTTCCATCTTGGAAAGTGATTTTATAATTGGGTGAAAATATTAAAAATTTTTAAAATTTGATAAAAAAAATTTAATAGACAAAAACTTTTTTCATTATTAGCACTCTAATTAATAGATTGCTAATAATTTTGGCACTCAAACCTATAGAGTGATAAAAGGAGAGTTTATGCTTTACAGATTTTTAGAAAACAACCACCCAAAGAACATTTGGAGAGATTTTGACAGTTTGAACGATGCGATTACTCGCTCCTTTTTAGAGCAAGGTACTCAGCAGACTTCTCATTTCCCTCAATTGAATGTTTATACCAAAGAAAATGAAGCCTACGTGCAAGCATTCCTACCAGGCGTAAAGATTGAGGATATTGATCTTACTGCCAAAGAGAATGTTTTATTTATCAAAGGCAATCGTAAGGAAGAGAAACTTGCGGAAGGAACGGAAGTTCATATTCGCGAAATGTTTCAGGGAGAATTCTCTAGAAGCCTAGAATTTCCATTCCTAATCGATGCAGAGAATATCAAGGCTGATTTTAAAGATGGCGTGATTGGAATTCTTGTTCCTAGAAGAGAAGATGATAAGCCGAAGAAGATCACAATCCAATCTAGCCAAACTAATTCATAAGGAGAAAATACATGTCAGTGCAAATTGAAGAAAAAAATACAAGCAACCTAACTCAGAAGGAAAATGAAAAACAAAATTCTCCATCTAGAAGAGAAAGAGTTTATAATCCTTTGGTAAATGTATATGAAACGGAAAAGGAAATTTTCCTTCATGCTGAAATGCCAGGAGTTGCCGAATCAGATATTGAACTTTCTATAGAAAAGGGGATACTTTATCTAGAAGGGAGACGTAAGAATTCTGAACAAGCTTCCGCGAAAAGTGAGCATGTTGAAAACTTTGTAGATGTCTACAAAAGAAAATTCCAACTAGGAAAGTCAGTTGATGTGGATCAGACTAAGGCTGAGCTTTCCAATGGAGTTTTAAAGATAACTTTAGTTAAGATCGAACCCATTAAGAAAAAAATAGAAATTCGATCCAATTAAATCAAACTTTCGAAAGGGAAGATTGTAAATAATAAGTTTCCCAGTAGAATAAGATAATCTTAAGAGTTCTTAGAAATAAGAACTCTTTTTTATTTTTCCAAAAATTTCTGGATGGCTTTTAAGACTGAATCGGATTCATCATCCGTTCCAATCGTTATTCGAATATAATCAGCACTAACACCAGATCCGAAGTAACGAATGAAAATTCCATTATTTTTTAATTTTTCAAACCAATCTTTTGCTTTATGAGAGCTTGGTGGCTTTACAAATAAAAAGTTAGTTGAGCTAACCACAACCTCGCAGCCTAATTGCATTAGTGATTGACTAAGTCTTTTCCTAGTTATAAGTATTTGTGAAGTAATTTGATTGAAATAACCAATGTCTTCAATCGCTGCCTTAGCAATTGCCTGGTCTAACATTCCTACATTATAAGAATCCTTCAATTTATGTAGAATGGAAATATTTTCTTTTGTTCCAACCAGGAATCCTACACGTAGACCAGCTAAGGCGTATGATTTGGAAAAAGTTCTAGATACGAATAAATTACTTTTTGAGCAGGCATCCTGTATGCAACTTGATCCTGGTTCAGCAAAATCAATGTAAGCTTCATCACATAAGACAAAACCTGGAAATTTTTCCACAAAGTCAATAACTTGTTCTTTCGCCTCTAATAAACTAGTTGGAGCATTGGGATTTGCAAAAGCTACTAGATCAGCCTTACTTGCAAGAAGGGATTGCCAATCAAAATGAAAGTCTTTTAGCAAGGGTACTTTGACAAATCTATAATCTTCCATAGTCGTATCTGCAAAAACTGGATAAGCACTATAAGTTGGGTCAGGGCTTGCTATTGTAGATTGATTGCCTAATATTCCAGTAAATAGCAATCGTATGGCTTCATCCGAACCATTTGTAACAAGTATATTATCTTTAGAAATTCCATAAATTTTAGCGATGGATTCTCTGAGAGAATCAGAGCTAGGATTTGGGTATTTGCGAAGCAGTCCCAGAGCCATTATCTCATTCAAGGCTTTTGCACAATTAGGAGAAGGAGAATAAGGATTCTCATTTGTATTGAGCTTAATGATTTGAGAAGTAGAACTAGGCTGCTCACCTGGCGTATAAGGAACGAGATCTAATAATTCTTTTCGAAATTCTTTCATGGGCGGTTTATCTCATAGACGGTTGAGTGCATCAATGTACGAAACCGCACAGGCTTCCATGATATCGGTAGAACTAGCTTTTCCAACTACGCGCTTACCATCTAACTCCAATGTTACGCTTGCTTCTGCCATTGCATCTGCGCCTTCTGTAACTGGCGAGATAACAAGCCTGGACAAGAGAGGATTTGTTCCAGTCGCCTGATCAATTGCTTTGAATAGGGAGTCTACGGGTCCGTCTCCCATTGCAGTTTCGGTCTTAGTTTGATCTTTAATCTTAATTTGAATTTTAGCAGAGGGGGATGTATTTGAGCCAGTTGTAATTTCAAAATTTTCCAATTGGTAGATATCCTGATCTGACTTTCGGGATTCTTCTGTAAATAAGGCTGTTAAATCTTCGTCAAAAATTTCTTTCTTTCGATCAGCAATCTCAAGGAAACGTTGGTAAGCTGATTCCAATTCTTCATCTTTAGGAACAAATCCAAGTTTGATGATTCTATCCTTGAATCCAGCTCTTCCCGAATGCCTTCCTAATACCATACGATTGGATTTGAGGCCGATTGATTCTGGCTTCATAATTTCATAGGTCTCTCGATTCTTAATCACACCGTCTTGGTGGATTCCTGATTCATGGGAAAATGCGTTTGCCCCCACAATTGCTTTGTTAGGTTGTACGACCATGCCAGTAATGTTTTTCACTAAATAGGATGCTCTTGAGATGTGAATAATTTCCAGATTTGTTTCGATTCCAAAAAAATCCTTTCTGGTCCGCATAGCCATGGCAATTTCTTCCATGGCAGTATTGCCTGCACGCTCTCCAATTCCATTGATCGTGCATTCAATCTGTCTTGCTCCGTTCATTACAGCAGCAAGCGAGTTTGCCACTGCCAAACCTAGATCATTGTGACAATGTGCACTGAATATTACTTTGTCAGATCCTTTCACATTCTTTTTCAAAAATGCAAATAATTTCCCATACTCTTCGGGAGTAGTGTAGCCAACAGTATCAGGAATGTTGATCGTTGTTGCACCTTCTTCGATGACTGCTTCGACAAGCTCTCTTAGGAATTCCCATTCGGATCTAGTTCCATCTTCAGCGCTGAACTCAACATCCTCAACTAGATTGCGAGAAATTTTAACCGCTTCTCTTGCCATCGCTAAAACTTCTGTTGGGTTCTTGCCCAATTTATGTTTCATATGAATGGGAGAGGATGCAATAAAAGTATGAATTCTTTTATTCGCATTGGGAGCAATTGCTTTTGCTGCAGATTCTATATCTGCCCTCATAGCTCTAGCAAGACCAGCAATAATGGGGCCATTTACTTCTCTAGCAATTCTTTGAACTGCTTGGAATTGAACAGGTGAAGAGATTGGAAAACCAGCTTCAATCACATCGACTTTCATTTTCGCTAAGTGATGAGCAATTTCTAATTTCTCATCTTCACTCATTGCAGCACCGGGGCACTGCTCTCCATCACGAAGAGTTGTATCAAATATTTTAACGTAATCTTGATTCATATGCTAATCATAGCTTCCGTCATCCATGTATACGGTCAAGGGAAAAGATCAAGGAAAAACTTGAAATGGACGAACATCTTAATGAGGCTACTATGAAAAAAAAATTGATCGTTACTTTCGTGATTTTACTTTCTTTCATCCAAGTAAATTGCTTTGGCAAATTTGCTATTACACAAAAACTCTATGGTTTCGTTGATGGTATTTCTCTGAATGAAGAAAATGGTTTGTTAACTAAATTTGTCAAAACAGTCGTTATGTGGGTTTTATTGAGATTTTTCGTAGCTGCTCTAAGTATTTTTTTGGATATTGTAGTATTTAATCTTATCGAATTTTGGACAGGTGATAATATCATAGATTCAAATTCTAGTGATAACCCAAAAGATGAATCCATTTCAGCAGGTAAGACTTTATACTTCAAAGGACCAAACGGAGAAGTTGCATCCATATCTAAATCTTTAGATGGAAAAGAATTAACAGTAAAATCCTTTGATGGAAAAGAAACTAAGGAAATCATTGCTTTCAAAGATGAACCAGGTAAATTATACACTAAGGTAGATAACCAGATCCAAGAAATTCAAGCTGAAGTTTATGATGGAGAGATCCAAAGGATTTATTCAGGAAATATTCAAATTCCACTTCTACAAAATTAATTCAATTTAATGTTCACTGTTTTAGGTTGTAATTTTCATTCTTCCCATCCACCTGAAGCAGTGAATCTGTATTATTATTTATTTGAATGGGAAATACTCGTATCAGATCAAAATCATGGCGAGCTAGAAATAATTCAAGATCCTAAATTTATTTTATATTTTGATAAGGCTAATTCCCACTGTCCAACTTACCCAGGCTGTCTTACTTTGAAATCCTCTGATGAAAAACAAATTCTCGATCTCGATCCGTCTCGCAAAAGTTTATGGGATCAGAATTTTTCTTTAGAATTTAAAGATGAGAAACATGGCTACCAGTCTTGGTTAGATCCTTGGAAAAATAGAATATGGATTATTGAATAATTTATTTCTTTGTTCATTCGTTCTAAAATAAAGTTTTATTCAATTCGTCGATAAGTTTCTTTGAAACTAGTTTATAATTTTTTAACCAATCCTGACTGCCGTTAACTCCAACTTCATTGGTGATACCTAATATGGAAGAGAACCCTAAGCCTAAAGTTTTAGCGAGTTTAGCAATTCCAAACACTTCCATATTTTCCAAAGTTGGTGCATTTTCCCATAGAGGTAGTTCTGAAAGAGAGAGCAAGGTTATAGAATGCGGTGAATTTACAGAGAACTTCTCTAATTTCCAATTAGTAAAGATCGTATCTTCTATAAAATTTTCTTGTTCAGCAACATAAGTACCCATCAATTTAGGGGAGTTTGATTCTCCCTTCCAAGTGGAAAGTTCTCGGTAGTGGTAATCCTTTCCTCTTACTATAGAAAATACGGAACATAGACTAGTATCATAGGTTCCTGCTGATCCAATGAAAACAATTTCTTTTATTTCAGAATGATTCTGTAGAAACAAAAACAAGTTAATGATTGCTTCCATGTTTCCAACACCCAAGGCTACTTTGTTTTTAATTCTAGAATCAATGCCTAGAATTTCTTGTTCTATAGCCGAACAGAAAAGAATGGAATCGTAAACTAATTCTTGGTTCAAATAAGTCCCATAGTCTCTGGAAGATTGTGCATTAGATTTAGGTTTTGTAAAGCTTGGCCTGCTGCACCTTTAACAAGATTGTCTAAGGCAGTCACAATAACAACAGTTCCTTTTCTTGCTCTTGCAGAAATATCAATATAATTTGTATTCTGAACAAATTTTAGTTCAACCTCTTCTGGAGTTTCTTTGTATCTTAGGAAGCTGTGTTTTTCACAAAAGTCTTTTAGCAATTTAGGTATAGTTTCTGCTGTAATATGATCTGTTTGGATATAGATCGTAGATAAAATTCCTCTATAAACGGGGAGTAGGTGAGGCGTGAATACAATGTCTAGATTCCCTGATTTTAGAAGACTCGATTTGATAGAGTATTCAGCGATCTCCGGCTCATGTTGGTGACCTAGCACCTTATATGATTTAAAGTTCTCATAGGTATTAGTAAAAAGAAAACCAACTTCTTCCGTTCTTCCACCAGCTCCACTAACTCCTGTTTTGGAGTCAATGATAATAGGTGAGGAAATTTTTTCTTGAATGGATTCTAATATTCGAATTGGAATGATGGAGGAAGTAGCAAAACATCCAGGATTGGAAACAAAATTTGATTTTTTAATTTGTTCAGCAAAGAATTCAGGAAGACCAAATGTGACCTTTTCCATAAAATCAAATTTCGTATGTTGCAACTTGTAATATTTTTCAAATATAGCTTTGTCATGCAAACGAAAAGAACCTGAAAGATCAATAACTCGGTGACCTAAATTAAGTAATTTTGGTGCTAGTTCCATAGATATTTCATTGGGAGTCGCCAATACAACAGTGGCTCCTGCTAGAATCTTTGAATCATGACTTTGGAAATAAATTTCTTTTTTGTATTTGTCTTGAGGGAAGCTGTCTTGGTATGATTTTCCTACCAATTGGTTACTTGTAATATGAACCAATTCAAACTCAGGATGATTATTTAAAAGACGTATCAGTTCTCTTCCCGTATAACCTCCAGCTCCTATAATTGCTAATTTATTCAATTCTGTATCCTCTCAGATTTAGACAGTATTTTTGGAAAAATTTAAAAAAGCACAAGTTCATTATTTATACCAAAAGGTAAAAAAACACCATGACCTAAAATTGGAATATTCAATATTAAATGACCTTTTATATTATTGACTCGCTTTCCATATTTGCGAAATTAAAAGCTCATGGAGCTAAAACCTTTTAGTATCAATAATAGACTTTCCATTAAAGGGAAGCTAAATTTAAATCAATTTTCATTTACAGAAATTGATAATCATTCGTCAAATTGAATACTTAAATCAATGAAAAAACCAGATATTCCCATTAATGAGAAGGAGAGGATAGAAGCTTTAAAAGGTTTTTTGATTTTAGATAGTCATTCCGAGAAGGACTTTGACGATATTACAAAATTAGCCTCCATTATTTGTAAGGTTCCTATCGCACTAATAAGTTTAATCGATTCGAATCGACAGTGGTTTAAATCAAAAATTGGACTCGATGTTAGTGAAACTCCAAGAGATATTTCTTTCTGCGGACATGCTATCAACCATTCAGAAGAGCTATTCATTATTCCAGATTCCAGGAAAGACTCTCGCTTCTTTGATAATCCATTAGTTACTGGTGATCCTAATGTTATATTTTATGCTGGCTCACCTTTACTGGATGATAAAGGTCATGTGCTCGGAACACTTTGTGTCATTGATAATAAACCAAAGCAAATGACTGATGAACAAAAGTTGGCATTACGATCACTTTCAAATCAAGTAGTTAATGCAATGACCCTCCGTAGAAATAATCTCATACTTGCTAATGAGAATTATATAGCAAAGAGAAGAGCTGAAATTTTCGAAGAAACAAATTTAGTTGCCAAAGTCGGTGGTTGGGAAGTTGACCTTGTTGAGAACTCACTTTATTGGAGTAAGGTAACCAAAGAAATTCATGATGTAGATGATGATTACATTCCAATTTTAGAAGAGTCTATTAATTTCTATAGCACTATTGAATATAAGAAAAAGATTGAAGATCTAGTAAAAGATGCAATAGCAACAGGTGAGTCTTGGGAAACAGTTTTACAAATAGTATCTGCTAAAGGGATACTAAAGTGGGTAAGAGCAAAAGGAATTCCTAAATTTGAAAATGGAAAATGCATTCGTCTATATGGCTCCTTCCAAGATATCACAAATGATTATAATACGAAAGAGTTAATCAAAAAAAAAGAAGAACAACTTTCTATTATTTTAGATTCTTTAGAGGAAGTTGTCTGGGCAGTTAGTCTTCCTGATTACATACCTTTATATACTTCAAAATCATTCGAAAAATTATATGGTAGAGAAGTTAAAGAATATTATAAAAATATTAATATTTGGAAAGAAGTGGTGCACAAAGATGATCTTAGTACGATCGTAGAATTTGAAAAATCTTTAATCTACTTTCAGTATTCTACAGCTAACTATAGGATAATGAGACCTGATGGTTCTATAAGATGGGTTGAAAATACTACTAAAATTATAAAGGATGATACAGGCAAACCTATCTACATAACAGGAATGCTTATAGATATTACTGAGAAAAAAGAAATTGAAAATCAATTAGTCAACCTAAAAGAGATTGCAGAAGCAGCATCGAAAGCGAAATCAGATTTCTTAGCTAATATGAGTCATGAAATTAGAACACCTTTAAATGGAGTCATAGGATTTAGCGAGATGTTAATGAACTCGAAATTAGATCCAAGCCAAAGAAGGTATATGAATATCGTAAACCAATCAGCTCATTCACTATTAGATTTAATTAATGATATATTGGATTTTTCTAAAATCGAAGCCGGTAAAATGGAATTGAATCGTGAAAAAGTGGATCGAGTTGATCTCATCGAACAATCATTAGATTTAGTCAAATATAAAGCTATTGAAAAAGGATTAGATTTAGTAATAGATATAGATTATGAAAATTTCCTTATCATTGAAGCAGATCCATTGAGATTAAGACAGATATTGGTAAATATTTTAAGCAATGCTATTAAATTTACTTCAAAAGGAGAAGTTGAGATTTCTTCTAAAATATTAAGTATGAATAAGGAATTGAATCTTCTTAAAATAGAATTTTCTGTAAAGGATACAGGAATTGGAATCTCGAAAGAAGACCAAGGAAAAATTTTTGAAGTATTTTCTCAGGCTGATTCCACGACCTCAAGAAAATATGGGGGTAGTGGATTAGGTTTAAGTATATCTAATAATTTATTGAGTCTTATGGATTCTAAGTTAAATATTGAAAGTGATACAGGTAGGGGTAGTAAATTTTCATTTATATTGGATTGTAAGTATTTTCTTGAATCCGAAAAGAAACGAGAAAATTTTGTAAACATTAAAAATATATTGATCATAGAGAAATCAGAGAAATCTGCTCTGAACATAATTAAAATTCTAGAGCTTTATACAATAAGTTCACAGTTAATATTAAGTAAAGATCCAAAGTTAAATGACAATGCATTGCTTGAGAGTATTTCAAATTTTGATATAATATTTATTGATCAATCAGTTTGCATATTACGCAAATTGCTTTTAACTAATATTTTAAAAGCAATTGAAAATAGTAAAAAATCAATTCGAATCATTTTGCTTACCAATACATTGAATAAAATGGATCTCACAGATATTGATTCCAAAAAGCATAAAATTTTAACATTAACCAAGCCTTTGACAGAATCCTATATCAATAATGTTTTGGATGACATTTCTTCTAATTTTTCTATTGATAAAATTAATGATCCTAAGAAAAATAAAACTACTATACTTGAAAAGATTAAAGTTTTAGTAGCTGAAGATAATCCTGTTAATTTATTATTAACGAAATCTTTAGTTAAAAGAATTTTACCAAATTCAATAGTTGAATCTGCTGAAAATGGTATTGAGGCAATTGAGAAATATGAAATTTTTTCTCCAGATATCATCCTAATGGATGTTCAAATGCCTGAATTAAATGGTCTGCAGGCAACAAGAAGTATAAGAAATCTTAATAAGGAAAATACAATAATTATAGCTCTCACTGCTGGAACTACACAGGGTGAAGAAGAAAATTGTATGAATTCAGGCATGAATGATTTTATTTCTAAACCAATTCAATTTGATATTTTAAATTCAAAAATTCAAAAATGGATAAAAAAAATATAATTTCTTTTCGACAAAATCATACTTTATAAATCACATATAAATTATGAAATTATATGGTAGCCTTACTTCTCCATTCGTTCGAAGAGTTCGATTTGTCGCAGCAGAATTAAAGATAGATTATACTTTAGTTGATACTCTTTTGGAGTCCGGGCAAGCAGAAATGCGAACTAAGAATCCACTTTGGAAAGTTCCTTATGTAGAATTTGACAATGGAATAAAATTATGGGATAGCCATGTAATTATTTCATATCTTTTCGAGAATTACGGTCATGGAAATATTCGTCTTTCTAATGATAAGGAAAAATGGAGAGAGTTGAATATAATTCATGCAATAGACACTGCAGTTGAATCCGCGATTAATGTTTTTTATCTTAAAAATGATGGTCTAAATCCTGATAAGATTCCCTACTTAACGAAACAATTGCAAAGAATAACTTCTATCTTTAAATGGATTGAATCTGAAATTAGTGGAAAATATTTTACTGCAGAACAGAAAATGGGGCTATCTGAATTAAATCTTTTAACTATATTAGATTGGCTAAGATTCAGAAATGCTTACCCTGTTATGGATAACAAGCTTTGGGCTGAGATTTTGGAAGAGCAGTATAACAATGATACGCTTAAATTGACAAGACCACCTGGCTGAGAAAACAGAGGTAGGATGGCTTATAAGAATAATTCAGACATTATTAATTCTGAATCTTCTTTCGATTCAAATAAATATATTAGAAAAGCTCTCATATCATATATGGGTACTTCTGATATTTCTTGTAAAATTTCCAACCAAAACTGATCCATAAATATCTCCTAAACTTGCTTCATCTATACAATCGTCTATAATATATTAAGCAATAACATTTTTATGTTAAATGAAAAATTTATTTATATATTGCATAATTAATGTATTTCATGTATATAATATATTTGTTCTACATTATATGAGAATTCATATTGGTTTAAAATAGAATGAATGTAGGAATTTGATTGCTAAACTCTGTAAAACAACAAAAGTATATGTAAATAATAGATTGAAACTTTCTCAATCTTCAAAATACTGAAATCAAATGAAATATTTAGAAACAAGCCAAATCATTCCATCTAAGGGTATGTCTTATACAATGTATGAAGTTGAAGGGGAAGATAAAATCCTTCGTATGCTTACAACCATTCCTGATGTAGAGGAAATTCATATCTACCCTAAGCCTCCTGTCAAGAAATTATATAAGCCTGAAATGTGTAAATCAATAGAGGCAAACGAATTTCTTGGATTATGGGCTATGGGAGAGGAAAGGAAAAAGGAAGCTCAGTAACTAGAAAAGTAAAATCCCACTTGCAAAGAATTAGAACAAGTGGGATAAGAGATTTAACTAAGTATTATGATTTAGATCTTAAGAAATTAATCACTTTATTCTTATTCAAGACCTTCTAACCATCTTTCAGCTTCTAGGGCAGCCATACACCCTGTTCCAGCAGCAGTAATTGCTTGCCTATAAATATTGTCTTGGACATCCCCAGCTGCATATACGCCATCTATATTAGTCTGTGTAGTTCCTGGTTTTGTAATTATATAGCCAGTTTCATCTAATTCTAGCCAATCTTGGAAGATCTCTGTATTTGGTTTATGACCAATTGCATAGAAAAGACCTCCAATTGAAATTTCTTTCACAGTATTATCAACAGTATTATGTAAGGTGATAGATTGTAATCCTCCTGCACCGCCTTTAGCCTCTGAAACTTCTGAATTCCAAAGAATTTCTATTTTCGGATTTTCTATAGCACGTGTCTGCATAATTTGAGAGGCTCTTAATTTGTCTCTTCTATGAATGAGGTAAACCTTAGATCCAAACTTAGTAAGGTGGGATGCCTCTTCAACAGCAGAATCACCGCCTCCTATCACTGCTAATTCTTTATTCCGGAAGATAGGTAAGGCTCCGTCACATACTGCACAAGCTGAAATACCTCGTTGCCAATAATCATGTTCCCCTTTAATATTCATTCTCTTGGCAGTTGCACCGGTTGCAATAATTACTGCTTCTGCTTCTGTCATTTCATCATCACAATAAATTTTAAAAGGACGTTTAGAAAAATCTACCTTTGTTACAGTTTGGGTTATTATTTTCGTGCCATAATTTGTTGACTGATCACGGAAGAGCTGGGTTAATTTAGTTCCATCGATTCCCTCTGGGAATCCTGGAAAATTTTCTACCTCTGTAGTAGTGGTCAATTGTCCACCAGCGGCAACTCCACCTGCCATGAAGCCTTCAAACATAACTGGATTTAGGTTGGCTCTCGCTGCATAAATTGCTGCTGTATGTCCTGCAGGACCTGATCCAATGATTACTATTTTTTCTGCCATTTTCTTCCCTTGATTCTTTTTATCTATTAGACGCTTCTTCTTGACAACGAGCCTTCCAAAATTCTGGTATGAAATCACTTGCTGTAACTACTTCCGCAAATGACTGTAATTTCCCTGACTTAGTATTGCAATTGTAAAGAGCAGTTAGTCCAGTAAAAAATTCTCTCTCACCGTGAGTATTCCAAAAGCTAAGTTGTTTTTCAAAATCTGTCCACTTTTCATTAGCTAAATATAGAAATGATAGTTCTAAACGTACTTCATTATCTTTAGGATTTTTAGAAAGTGCTTTCTCTAAATGCCAAATTGCAACTCCCCAACTTTCTGGATTTTTGGAAAGTAAGGAACCTATACGCCTATGTGAATCTAAGTATTCTGAATTTTCATTTAGGGATAATTCATAATAATAAATTGCTTCGGAGAGGCGACCCTCTTTCTCAGCTTCCCAACCTTTATCGAATAAAGATTTTTCAGCATTGCAGTTGATCGGAAGGAATGCAAATAAGGACAATAAAAAAAAACTTCTCCATAACATAAGATTGCATTCTTTTTTTTTAAAAGGATTTCCATCCAGTAAAAAATTTGCCCGCTTTTTGTCTCATTTGTCCGAACCTTAAAGTAACCTAAGAGAACAAAAATGGAATCAAAATTGTCAAACGCGCAAAACAGATTACTTCAAAATTTCCAAGAATATCTTTCTGTAGAGAAAGGTCTTTCCGATAACTCAGTCCATTCTTATGGGTATGATTTAAATAAGTTTGCCGTATTTCTTGAGAGAGAGCACATCGATTTCTTAGAAGTCAAAGGAAACGATATCATGCGATTTCTAGCTGAAGAAAAGAAAAGAAAAATTTCATCAAAGACTCTTGCTAGAGAAGTTGTTGCAATTCGTCAATTTTATAAATTTCTAAAAGATGAAAAGCAAGTTGATTTCAATCCCACTGAAAAAATTGAAACACCTGAAGTAAATAGAACAATTCCTGATTATTTAACTCAAGAAGAAATAGATGAACTCTTTCTAACAATAAAAGAAGATAACATCTATGAACTTAGGGACAAATGCATTTTTGAATTATTATATTCCTCTGGCTTAAGAATATCAGAGGCTTGTAATCTTAAGCTAACTGATCTTGATTTGACAGGAATGACTATAGTTGTAGAAGGCAAGGGTGGAAGACAGAGATTAGTACCTTTCGGTGAGAAGTCTTTAGAGATTTTAAATAAATATCTAGCAAAATCTAGACCAGAAATTCTCAAGAAGAGAGCATGTGATTATATTTTCGTTTCCAAAAAAGGTTCATTTATCAACCGTAAGTCGGTATGGAGATTATTGAATCATTATTTAGAAAGAACTGATATTAAGAAAAAAGTAACTCCCCATACTTTAAGACATTCTTTTGCAACTCATTTGATTGAGAATCATGCAGACCTTAAAGCAGTACAGGAACTACTCGGACATATTGATATATCTACGACTCAGATATATACTCATATGGCTAACAAAACCTTAAAGGAAATTCATAAGAAATACCACCCTAGAGGATGAAGGAATATAAAAATTCAAAAAAGCCGGATTATGCAAATTCTATCCGGCTTCAGATTCCCTCCCATCCAAAATATCTTTCAATGGCTAGAAGCTTGGTCTTTAATGCTGCTAGAGAAAATGGTTTTTCACTGCTAGATTGCGCGGACATCAGACTTATCACTGGAGAAGCATTGCTTAATATTATTAAGCACGCATATATTGATTCTTACGATAGACCAATCTTTATTGATTTGCTTTTCTTTAAGGAAAAATTAGAAATTCGCTTACGAGACTACGGAATTAAATCTAAACTCTCCAATTTAAAATCCTATGATGTATCAGATTATAGAGAAGAAGGAATTGGACTTTATCTAATTCGCCAACTCAGCGATCATTATTTCCTTGATCAATCACTAGAACAAGGAAATCAATTAGTCCTCATGAAGAAAAAATAAAATTAAATGAAATTGACAAAAAATTTTTATTCAACCTAATGTTATTTTATTATGGGTAAAAATTATAAAAAAGATTTTATTTTATTTTTTTTGTATGCCCAAATATTTTTTTCTATTTCCTCTTGTGGCTTTCCCCAGATCAACAAAGATTTCCAAGAATTTACTTTTCTCTTAGAGATTTTTAAGGATAGAAATGTTGATACTAGTGGAAACCAGGCGGACACAGCTCTCCCTACATTTTCCGTTACCTATAATGGAAACGGAAATGATTCTGGGACAGCCCCCATAGATTCCAATTTGTACAATCAGTCGCAAACAGTTACCGTCTTGGGCAATACAGGATCCTTGGCTTTGTCTGGAGCCACTTTTGCTGAATGGAATACCGCTTCGGATGGTTCAGGAACTGGTTATTATCCTGGTGATACTTTTGCAATAGCTGCGGCAAATATTATTTTATACGCTCGTTACTTGGAGTGGAATAAATTATTTCCACTCTTTGATTTAGCGCAGGTAAACTGTTTTGACAATGATTCCACAGAAACTTGTCCAGTTCCAGGATTTCCTTTGCAGGATCCGGAGTTTTCCCATGCCAGGACAATCGCTCAGTCGTTTGTAGACAATGGAGATGAGACAATAACAGACAATAGAACAGGACTACTGTGGAGGAAATGCCCCTTGTCAACAAGTGGCCCTACTTGTGGTTCTGGCATAACAGATAACTATGTTTTTGCGGATGCCCAAACAATCTGTTCAGCAACATTTGGAGCTGGATGGAGAATACCGACAATTCGTGAATATGCGACTCTCATTAGCTATCCATCAACACTTCTCCCATATACCAATTCTACTTTTTTTCCGTCATTAGGTGGAGGAAGCTTTTATAGTTCTATAAACGATGGTAGTGCTTATCATTTTATTACTTTCTCCCAACCATCTATCGGCTCCAATACACTTTATACTTCACCCCGTAAAGCAATTTGTGTTAGTGGAACAAATCAGCCTGAGTCTCTGAGTTTCACTGATTTGGGTGATGGAAGAGTTCGCGATAACCACACAAATTTGGAATGGCAAAAATGCCACTCAGGTAGAAACAATGATGCAACTTGTTCGGATGAAGCATCAGCCGATACGATCAATTGGCAAAATGCTTTGCTATATTGTGATGCTTTAACATGGGCAGGTTTTTCTGATTGGCGGCTGCCCAACCAAAATGAACTATTGTCATTGGTTGATTTTAGTATTGCAGGAACTGTCAAATTTGACACGACTTTGTTTAACTCCTCATCTCCCGTTAACGATAGAATGTGGTCATCCAATGTCAGTAGAATTACTGGTGTTGCCAATCCATTGTGGATCAATGCTGGCTTTGGAATTTTGAATCCTGGAAATGCCACAACAGGGTTCTATGTTGCCCGGTGTGTGAGAGGACCTTTGTGAATAAATTATATCAATTGGTCTTCTTTAAAAAAAATAATTTCTTGGTTCATTTTGTCTCATTTTATTAGTACATTCAGCATTTTGTCTACATATAGCAGCTATTTGATTGTAATCAAAAAAAAACCAAAATTTCCAAAAATAAATTGACTCAATTCTTGGTATAGTTAATTTGAGTCTGATTCTCAATAAGGCTTGATTTGATCCTTACTGTTCTTACAAAATACACCTGAGAATCCAAATAAAGAATGTTAAAGGCTGAAAATAAAATCTGTAATTATTTTTCTTTTTTTAAGTGGAGCCTCTTTTACTTTTTTATAGCAATATCTTTTTCATATCCTATTTATTCGGAAAAGGTAATCACTCAAAAGATTGATGAACCTGATGATTTTTATGGTCTTAGAATTGGCGGTGTAGTAAGTCCATCTTTTGGCTACCGAACTCGTGATAAGAGCTCTGGTCTCACTGGGACCAATTCAAATGACCAAAATGGATTTAGTCTTCCCTGGACTTTGCTTACTATCAATAAGGAATGGGAAGATAAAGGTTGGGAGCTTGAATTATGGTTTGAACTTCTTCGTGCAAATTCTTTCAGCAATGATACAACAAGTACAGGTGGGACTAGAGCTGATCCATATACTTTAGGTATAAGGCGAGGAAACATTCAGAAAAAAATGGCGACGGGAAATTTCCATCATAAATTTATTTTCGGAATGCAAGAGAATCCAAATACATTCACTCAGTGGAATGGATCCTGGGATTGGCGATACATCGATAGGTCTCCTATGGAGAGTTTAGGATTTTTTGCTGCGCCTGCAGATCTAGGATTTAGCTGGTTAGTTGAATCAAGTATCTTTCAATTACATCTTGGTTTAGCAAATGGAGAAGGATATCGTTCCGTTCAGAACCAAGAATCTTCAGGGATAGATGCCTATGGAAGATTTTCAATAATGCCAAATTTCGATGAATGGAAGTTAGGTTTACATTTTATAGGACGAAGCAAAAACTTAGTCGGACTTGCTGGGAATGAATGTATAGAGGGTAGATCTAATTGTTTGTTATCTGATAATGATGTTTTTACTAGAAAAGAAATTGATTTAAGAAGTCGCAAAGGTGAAACTTTGGGTGCAGAAATAACCTTAGACCATATAAAGTATTTACACTTAGGTCTTGGAGGAATGATTCGTCGTGACTACGGTGGAGAAATTCGAGATAGACTTCGCCAAGATCTTCCGGTAGAATATGGTCGCGATCAATTTGGGAAAGCAGCATATACTTGGTTAGGTGTAGGATGGGAAGATATTTGGGCTGTCTTTCGAGCTGAGGCGGGAACTGGAAGCTCAGGAGTTATGAGAGCTAACTTCCAAACCAAAGATGAACCCTTTCAAAGATTGGGATTGACTGAGCCCATACCTTTGGAAATAGATCCTGCTACAGTTCTTTATTCATCTAAAGCATATTTTATTCGTAAATCTATTTTACTTGAATATAGAATAGATTCTAATATGCGTTTGGGACTTAGTTATTCTCATTTGGTTAATCATAATGAGAAAGGAGAAAGGCAGCGAACTTTTATAGATCCAATAGGAGATGAAAGAACTCAAAGAGAGTATGAGTCTCAATTCATTACTCAAGTAAATAGAGGAATCCTTTCTTATGCAAGAAAAGAAGATCGGATATTCTTAAGAGCGAGTTTTATTTTTTAGAAAATTAAGAAGAGATTTAAGGAGAAAAATATGAATAAGGGATTAACAGCAAAATGGATTCTAGCGCTTGCGATGATAGGATTTTCTGCATTCCATATATTTGCAAATGATAAGAATGGCGCAATTGCAAGTTTTGTAATTGGTAAGTCATTTTATCAAGCACCTGCAAATTCAAAATGGGTTCCTATTAAGCAAGGTGTTATCGTTCCGGAAGGTGCTTCCATAAAAACTGGAAATGGATCTAAGGTAACATTGTTATACGGTAAATCTGAGTTTAGAGTTTCACAAAATTCTGAAATTAAATTAACCTCATTTGCAAGTGGGAAGAAAGAAGGAAAAGTAGATATGGTCTCTGGATTTGCTTGGTTCAAAGTAGATAAAAGACCGGGTGAAAAAGTTTCTGTTTCAACCTATACATCCACTGCAGGAGTTCGCGGTACTGCATTTGCAACTATGTATGATACGAAAACTAAAAGTGCTATGAATTGTATCTGTGAAGGAAAAGTTGAAGTTTCTAATTTAGATAACTCATCTTCAGTCGTTGCCAGTTCCGGAACAGGAACAAGTATTGATAAAAATGGTAAGTTGAAAGAAGAATCCTACCAAGACATTATTGTTAAACTTGATGCTATGCCAGGATTTGAGAAAAAAATTAAATCGAATCCAATGTTGAGCAATTGTCTTTCCTGCCATACACCTAAGGGCTGGAGCTCTAAGGGTATTCTTAAGGATGAGACTTACGCTAAATAAAAATTTAGAATAGCAAAGCAGCCCAACTTTGCTCTTTAGTTGGGTGTTTGCAAAAATCTTTTTCCCTCAATAAATTCTCTTGACCAACCAAGCTACTATTCCTTAGAATTTAACTTAGTTATGAAAGTAGATAGCATTTTAGAAACCATTGGCAACACTCCCCACGTAAGACTCAATCGATTGTTTAGTTCTGATTTCGAGGTCTGGATGAAATTAGAAAGAGCGAATCCAGGTGGAAGTATCAAAGATCGTATTGCACTCGCAATGATAGAGGACGCTGAGAAATCAGGTAAACTCAAGAAAGGCAGCACAATAATTGAACCAACATCTGGCAATACAGGTATTGGTCTTGCTATGGTTGCCGCAGTTAAGGGTTATTCTTTAATTCTTGTTATGCCCGAATCAATGTCAGTTGAACGAAGACGACTTATGGCTGCTTATGGTGCTAAGTTTGAACTTACTGCTCGTGAGAAAGGTATGGGTGGTGCTATCGCTAAAGCAAAAGAACTCATAGAAGAAATACCTAATTCCTGGATGCCACAACAATTTGAAAATCCTGCTAATATCAAAGTCCACGAAGAAACTACAGCCCAAGAAATCATGAAAGATTTTCCTAATGGATTAGATTTTATCATTACAGGTGTGGGAACTGGTGGTCACATAACAGGATGTGCGCGAATTCTAAAGAAAGAGTGGAAGTCATTGAAAGTATTTGCAGTTGAGCCAGAACTTTCTCCTGTCTTAAGTGGCGGCAAACCGGGACCGCATCCATTGCAAGGAATTGGTGCTGGATTTATCCCAACCAATTGTCAGACAGATCTCTTAGATGGAATTTTGACAGTAAGTAAGGATGAAGCTTTTAGCTATGCCCAAAGAGCTGCTCAAGAAGAAGGAATTTTTATTGGAACATCCAGTGGTGCAAGTCTTGCTGCGGTTGCAAAGAAATTACAGACAACTGAAAAAGGTTCTAAGATTTTAACTTTCTGCTACGACACTGGAGAGAGATATCTTTCTGTGGATGGTTTATTCCCACTTTAAATTGAAGAAACTTGTTTTGGTCGAATCGCCTGCGAAGGCCAAAACAATTCAGTCCTATTTGGGTTCTGAATTCTATGTGATCGCAACAGGCGGTCACATATTAGATTTACCCAAAGTAGAATTAGGTGTAAATATTCAAGATGATTTTAAAATTTCCAAACAAATCATCCCTAAGGCACTCAAGAAAATTCCCCAATTAACCAAAGAGATTGATTCTAGTTCAATAATTTATGTGGCAACAGATCCTGATAGAGAAGGGGAAGCTATAGCATTTGATATTCGAAGTTTAGCCAAGAACCCAAATAAGGCTAAATGGTATAGAACAGGCTTTCATGAAATAACTAAATCAGCAGTTCTAGATAAAATAAACAGTCCCGACGCATTCAATGATAATCTTGCCTTGTCCCAGGAAACAAGAAGAGTATTGGACAGATTGTTCGGATATTTAATTAGTCCTGTTCTTTGGAAGAAAATACAATCCGGTTTATCCGCAGGAAGAGTTCAATCTGTCTTGCTTCGTTGGATCTGTGAGCGGGAAAAGGAGATCCAAAATTTTCAAGCAGAAACATTTTATGAAATCAATGCAATTCATAATTTAAATGGAGCTTCTCAAATTCCTTCTCAGACGAAAGAAGATTCTCATTTGAAAATAAATTTTACTTATATTTTTGAAAAAGATAATAAAATATTTCCAGATAAATTATTTTCTAAATGGAAGATAGTAAAGCCTGATGAATCTATAAATTGGTCTGTGAATGAATTGTTTACCATAAAAGAAAGAACATCTGAGGACTCATTAGAATATCCTAAGCCAGCTTTTCAGACATCTACTCTGCAAGAATACTGTGCGAATCGTTTTCATTTCCCACCCAAAAAAACTATGTCCATTGCACAGAAATTATTCGAGGGAATCGATATTGGAAATGGAATGAGAGAAGGACTGATTACATATCCAAGGACAGATTCGAATCGTTTGTCACAGAAATCAATCAAACTTGGTCAGGAGCTAATCGCAAAACTCTATGGCAAAGAATACGTAGGTTCATATAGATCTACCAAACAAAACAAAATCCAGGATGCCCACGAAGGGATACGTCCAACTCAAATTAGTTTAATGCCTGATAAATTAAAATCATTTCTAAGCCCCGATGAATGGAAGGTTTATGATAGTATTCATAGAAGATTTTTAAGTAGTTTGTCCTCTGCTCGTAAAGGTTATAAAATTAAGACCATACTATCTGGTTTAGATTCCTTATGGGAAAGAAATGATTTCCAAGAAACTTTTGATGGGTACAGAAGATTGGAATCAAGCAAGGAAACGAGTTCCAAGCTTATTCAGCTTAAAGTGGGACAAAAAGTATCAATCTCAGAATTTTCTATAGAACTAAAAGAAACCCAAGGGCCCTCTAGGTATACGTACGCTAGTCTGATTAAAAAAATGGAAAAAACAAGGGTAGGCCGACCTTCGACTTACTCTCAATCTATAGAAACTCTGAATGAAAGAAAATACATTCTCTGGGAGAAAAGAACCTGCTTCCCTACAGACTTAGGATTGAAGGTAAATCAATTTCTTGTTACTAGTTTTGGAAATTTTATCCTTGATGAATTTACTAAAAATCTTGAAGAAGAGCTTGATGAGATACAATTAGGCAATAAAAATAAAACTGAAGTTTTGAAACTATTTTACAAAGAGTTGAGAACTAAACTAGATGGAATTCCTAAAGGGAAACTTTTGCAAGAAGCTAAGAAAACTTGTCCCATTTGTAAGTCTGGGACTGTCCAAAATAAAAGAGATCGCAAAGGAAAGACAATCTTATTTTGTTCTAGATACCCCGAATGCGACTATGGAGAATACCAATGAACTTAAATCATCCTAAAAATCTTAAAGAATATCCATTTCAAAAATCCAAAGAAGAATGGGTTGCTTCTCTTTCACCATTACAGTATAAGGTGGCAAGAGAGAAGGGCACAGAGAGAGCATTCACTGGCGAATTCCATGATAATAAAAAGTCAGGCATCTATCTTTGCGTAGGTTGTGGAGAAGCCTTGTTTTCCTCGGATACGAAATTTGATTCTGGTACAGGTTGGCCAAGCTATTTTGATGCAATTAAGGATGAGGCCATAGCGATTGAAGAAGATAATGCATTCTTTATGCGTCGAACAGAAGTTTTGTGTGCAAATTGCGGTTCCCACCTGGGCCATGTATTCCCAGACGGACCAAAGCCTACTGGACTAAGATACTGCATCAACTCTGCCTCACTTTCATTTCAGGAAAAATAATATATTCAAAAAATAATAACTAACTTAGGAATTATGATTTTGGACAAATATTTATCAACTTATGATCTAGAAAACCTTCTTCCAAATATGAAGAAAACTTTGAAAAAAGATAGAATCTTATATTTGAGTTTTGTGGAAGGTAATAAGGATAAATCTGGGTTCATTAAAGGAAGTGATGGAAAACAAATGTATTTCTAATTCCACAATTTTGATGAAATTTCCAAATTGCTCCTATTCAATGGTTTCAAAACTGAAAAAGTATTCAATTTAGATTATGAAAATAGTAATTTGACTAAAGATAGATATACTACTTTCATTAGTAAATTAATTTCATAATAAGAATGAATTATATAAAACCAAAAATTTTCTTTATTTATTTTTGTCCTAATATCAATAATCTTTTTTATTTCTAATTTCCTAAAATACACTTTCGAAATTTAATATTTTTTGCAATATTGTTCCATTTTTAGTATTTTTTTATAGAAAACATTGACGGAAAAAGCCTGAATTTGATTATGAGTCTCAATATCCAAATTTATTTTAAAGGTTAATGATGATTCGTTTATTTTTGTCCCACTTCTATATTCTCGTATTTCTTTTGTCTTTTTCTGTCTATTCACAAGATAATACAGATTCTACATCTAAACCCTCCAATACAACAGAATCAGAAAGTGAATCTGAATTGATGAATGAGAAACCAAACTCAAATGAGGCTGAGAAATCTCAGGAAACTGTTAATAAACCGAAAGCCATACAAGAAGAGGTAGGGATCACTGTTAAGGCCAAGAAGGATACAGACCGTGATTTCTTAAAAGAAACCGAAGGAACAAATATCTATTCTGGCAAGAAAAACGAAGTGATTCGTGTAGATAAACTCGATGCCAATTTAGCTCTCAACAACACTCGCCAAGTGTATTCAAAAGTGCCTGGACTGACTATCTGGGAAAATGAGGGCTCAGGGATCCAGCCTGGAATAGGAGCAAGGGGTCTATCTCCTAACCGAAACTGGGAATTCAATACAAGAATGAACGGATATGATATCGCCTCAGATAGTTTTGGTTATCCAGAAGCTTACTTCAATCCACCTATGGAAGCAATCGAACGAGTTGAAATAGTAAGAGGTGCAGGTGCATTACAGTATGGTCCACAATTTGGTGGATTGGTTAACTATGTTTTAAAAAAGCCCAAAATTGGAAAAGAAATCCAAGTAGAGACAAAGAACACGGGTGGTTCGTATAACACAATGAATAGTTATACTTCAGTGAGTGGAACTGTAGGTAACTTTTCTTACTTCGCCTTTGCCCATGGACGTAGTTCTGATGGCTGGAGAGATAATTCTAATTATTTGACGCAAACTGGACATTTTCATATTGCTTACCAAGCTACTGAAAAGTTAAAGATTGCGATTGAGTTTAGTAAATCACATTATGAAAGCAAGCAACCCGGTGGACTAACTGACCAACAATTCTGGGCAAATCCAAGGCAGTCTGGTAGAGATAGAAACTGGTTCAGCGCTCCATGGAATGTTCCTTCTATGATTGTTGATTATGAGCAATCTGCAACAGCTCGTTTTAATTTAAAAGTCTTTGGATTATACGGAGAAAGAAATTCTGTTGGATTCACATCAGCTCCCAATGTAGAAGATAAAATCAATTCTCAAACTCTTCAATACGGAGCTAGACAAATAGATCGAGATTGGTATAGAAATGTTGGAGTAGAAGCTAGACAAATTTTTGATTATAAATTATTCGATAAGACTCATACCCTTTCTTTTGGAACAAGATACTTCAATGGAAATACGGACAGAATACGAAATCCTAATGGAAGTACAGGAAATAAGTTTGATGTTCGAGAAACGAATCTTAATAATTTATGCTATGATGGCACAAAAAACTGTAGGATAGTTGATTTAGATTTTTCTACCTTAAATTATGCAGGCTTTGTTGAAAATTTATTCCGTATAACAGATAAACTTTCTATCACACCTGGAGTTCGTTATGAATGGCTCAAATCTACAGCCTCGGGAAGAATCAATGAAAGGCAACCAACTGCTAGAAATCTGATAGGAGGAACAGTTCCGCCTCAAGAAATAGTTAAAAGACAATTGCTTTATGGGGTTGGTGGTCAATACCAAGTAACCAAAACTACTAATTTCTATACGAATTATTCACGTGCATTTCGTCCTGTAATTTATTCTGAACTTTATGCACCCTCTGGAACAGTAAATGATATTGATCCTAACTTGAAAGACCAGACTGGTTATAATTTAGATGGGGGATATAGAGGGAACATTGATGAGTGGTTGCAATTTGACCTTGGTGTTTTTGAATTAAGATACAATGATCGTGTCGGTCTATTGCCAGGAAGAATAGAAGGACAAAACAACCTGCGAACCAATGTGGGGGACTCTTTGCATAGAGGTGTTGAAGCATACCTCGAGGTAGATCCTATCCTTGCATTATTTGATAGTGCTCCGTTTGGTAGTGTAAGCTTTTTTACATCGAGCGCTAATGTAAATGCGCGTTATGTGAAATGGGAAGACCCAAGGATAATCACTGATGTAGCCAATGCCTTGGATTACTACCGAGTTGGAAAGACAGTTGAAAATGCTCCATCACAAATCCACCGTTATGGTCTCACCTATAAATATAAGAAAAAGTTCAGCATAAGCTATTTAATTAGTGATATAGGCAAAGCGTACTCTGATGCTTTGAATACTACATTGCAAACTGCTAATGGACAGATAGGAATCATACCTTCTTACATTGTAAGAGATGTTACTTTTGTATGGAATTTTACAGAAAATCTAAGTCTTCGTGGTGGGGTAAACAATCTTGGAAATGAAAAGTATTTTACAAGAAGAGCAGGTGGCTATCCTGGACCTGGTATTTTACCGGGAGATGGAATCTTTTACTTCGTAGGATTATCAGCTACATTTTAGATAAGAAAACATAGAAACAGGAATGGAAACTTTCTAAGAAATAAAATAATTCAATTTCAGTTACAAATAAAAATAATGCTAAAACTCCAATTTATCCAGGGAAAGATCTTTGGATTAATTGGTGTTTTTGTAAAAAACCCAATTCCATTTATTTTAAGCTCTAAAAAACTCTTGACTAAATAAACGGCGTTAATTATAAATGACATTATAGCTAACGGTGTTCGCCTTGGGCTATTCTCCTCATTTTGCATAGAACACTGTTAGCCAATTGAAAAGGAGGCTTGTTATGGCCATAATATTAAGTTTTTTCTTCGGACATTGGTTTTTATCTGCATTTTCGCAGACCTTTTTTCTTCATCGCTATGCATCCCATAGGATGTTTACGATGAACAAATTTTGGGAGAGATTCTTCCATTTGTTTACTATACTTGCACAAGGGCCTTCCTATTTGAATCCAAAAGGCTATGCAATCCTTCACAGAATGCACCATGCTTATAGTGATACTGAGCTAGATCCACATAGTCCTCATCATTCAAGTAATTTCTTTACTATGATGCTCAAAACAAAGCATATCTACGATGACTATGCCTATGGTCGGGTTGAACCTAAAAAGCAATTTTCAGGTGATACTCCTGAATGGCCACTAGTGGATCGTTTGGGCCAATCGTGGTTCTTTCGAATAGGTTCGGGAGCTTTGTATGCTTTTTTCTATATTGCTTTTGTTCCAGAAGGACAGTGGGGTTGGTATTTCTTATTGCCATTGCATTGGCTAATGGGACCTATTCATGGAGCAATTGTAAATTGGGGTGGGCATAAGTATGGTTATGTGAATTTTTCTAAAACAAAAGATGAATCACGCAATACACTTCCCATTGATTTTTTGATCCTAGGTGAGTTGTTTCAAAATAACCACCATGGAAGAGGAACCTCGCCCAACTTTGCTGTAAAATGGTTTGAGATTGATCCTTCCTACCAAATCATGAGACTTATGCAAGCGTTCGGTATGATTCAAATTTTGAACCAACCTGAAGAGAGTAAATCAACTGAAACTAAGTTACAACTTTCCGCTTGATCCTAAGCTTCTCATCCTAAACTCTGACTGGTGTGATGAAAAGGTCGATTAAACCTCCACGCCGGTCAAGAGGTTCGCTTACTAGATCAGAAATTTTAACAGCTTCCATGGAAGTCCTACTAGAAGAGGGAGTGGAAGCACTAAGTATGAGGCGTATAGCTAAGAAGCTTGGCTGCAGTGTAGCCAGCCCGTATACTCATTTCCAGAACCAAGAAGAAATCATTCGTGAATTGATTTTGGAAGGTGAAAAGAAACTTACCTCGGATCTTAAAACTGCTCAAAAAACAACAGATGAAGTTTATAGTATGTTAAATGCTATTGCACATGCATACTGGGATTTTGCATTAGAGAATCGTGAACTGCATAAGCTGATGTTCAATGCCATTGGGGGCAAATTGTATAGGCAAACTTTCCCTTCACTTCCCACTAGTTATCGTGTATTTCTTGAGACAATACGCCAAGGAATCACTAGTGGGGAGATTCCGCATCGTAGACAGGATTATCCATCAATAGCAAGGACTATGTGGTCATGGATGTATGGACTTATTGTACTTGAAATGAATGAGATTTTGCGAAGAAGAAAAGATTCTGACCCTATCAAAGAGGGAATTGAGCTCTTTACTATTCTATTGAAACGTGGTGGTCCGCTTGCTGATCGAGAAACTACTAAAGAATTTATAGATCGATCGCTAAATTAAAAATAAGATTTGTAAGTATTCGGAATTTAATCTGGAATAACACGAATTTTACAGAATCCAATTTCATGTGAGATTAATTTAATATTATTTTCCTGAATAGAGTAATCTAGATATCCAGATTCTACAATGACCTTGATTCCGTTTGGATAGTGGATTTTGGGAATGAACACTTCTGTTGGAATTCCAAGATCATCTGATGAGCATCTGTATTCAAAAATAAATTCTTTCTTCTTGGAATCAAATTTATATAGCAAAGGTTCTCCGGCTGTGAATCTTGGGTAGGGACGTGAGAAACCTTCAATCGCCCTTCCACCTGATCCATAGCCAAAAGGATTTAATCTTTTATTGAATAGAGAATCATCTATTTGATCTGATGAAAAAATACTCAAATCCTCTTGGTTCCATTGGTCTCCAATCATAAGATCATTTCTATTGCCTGCAGTATAGTTCCAAAGTGTCGAATGGATTTGTAAAGCATCTATGGAATTATACATCATATCAAGTGCGAGATTATGCTGCTTCCATATTTTTGCATCTCGCTTTCCATTCTTCCATTTTTTATATGCTTTGCCTTCTTGAAGATCAAAAGGTATTCCAAACTCACCAAGTAAAGTAGGGACATTGTGTTCGCTAGAAGCTGACTTAATTTTATTCATCTGAGATTTATACATTTCTTCGATTCCCTTTCTTCCAAATACTAATTTCTTAGCGAAAGGATCAACAGTGATTGGATAATTAAATCTTTTGAAGACAAGCGTTGGTAGATCATACCAATGGGAGGCATTGACTGTATTTTGAGGAAGTGGTTTCTTGAAAGAATGCGACTCTCCAATGCCTAGGGCTTCCTTCTCTGCAAAAATAATCCAATCTTGTCGTATATTAGTTATTGCATCTGAGACTTTATGAATAAAAGGAATCATATAATCATTGTCAAAGTTTACTTCATGCTCGCCAATCTTACAGAAGTAGTCATTGTTAAGAACAAAAGGCATATCATCTTTTAATTCCCAAGCTCCTTCTATTTGGAAGGGATCACCAAGATCAGGATTTTGCCATAGTGAAATTTTATTTGGATTGATTACACGGTCTTCTTTTCTAGTGAAGCCTGCTTTGAGTATTGATAATTCCATAAAGGGAAGTTCTATCGTATAGCCATTGCTAGTAAATAAGCCGTCGATGGCTGACCAAGCTAATCCAGGAAGATTGGCAGATTTCTGGTCTGGATTTAGTCCACGATCATTCATTTTGGATCCAATCCAACCTCGTGAAGGCTCATTGAGTGAATCAAAGCCTAATACATGATCAAAATCTTTTATTCTATGAGCAATTTCTTGAATGCATCCAAGGTAATGAGATTGAAGAAAATCTTGTACATTTTGTCCGTCAATATTGAATTTGGGAGCAAAATCTCTTCCTGCATAAAATAAAGTCCACATGATCGCATTGGCTGGATAACGGTAGTTCTGTGACCAAGACATAGTCGGATAATTCTCTTCCTGGCGTATACCAGTTCTAGAGTAGTCGTATTTACTTTGCATAACTAAAGCAGAATCGCTTTCAGAAATTTTGGAGATATCAATACCAATCTTCTCTAAGGTCCAAGCAGGAGCTCCATCACCACCTGTCATTCGCGACCAGACATCTTGGTGAAAATCTATGAAAACGTAGAATCCGAATTTACCAGCTAATTCAACGATGGAAGTAAAGTAATCTAGGTAGGCAATATCGTATTGCTTGGGGCCAAAGTGTTCCACTGCTTCCCAAGTTGTAAGCAAACGAAGACAGTTGAATCCCCAATTTTTTAATCTTAGAAAATGCTCTTCGGCCTCTTCTAAAGGAAAGGGTCTACCAATGAAACTTACATCAGTGTGATTTTGAAAATCATCAGGGTATTGAGTCCCGCCATTGGGAAAGGGGACTTTTGTGTCTCCACCTAGATTGATTCCTCTAAGTAGGACTCTGCGTCCATGTTGAATTTCTCTAAACCAAGTTCCATTGATTGAAAGTTTTTCCATAAATACCTTTCTAAACAAAATCTCGATTTCTTTCTAATCTGTCATTGGTTTTAAGAAAAAGATTTTGTGAAAAAAATAAAAATTCTTTAAAACTAAAATTGGAAAAAACTTGTTGGTTCCAAATTACACAAGGCTTTTTCAGAAATAAAATTAGCTATATCAAATGGCTTAAAATCACATTCTTCTATGGGATAGATCAGTAAATTTGTTCTGCAATTCTCGAAATCAGATTTTTTGTAAGTGATATTGTCTCTTTGGGATTGCGATCCAGAAGATTTTGAAAAAAGTTTATCAACAATTACATAAACTTCCAATGCCTTAGAATCTGAGCCGCCAGTTTCGATGCATCTAAGAAAAGCTATCGTAAATAATTCTGGTCTAGCTTGACCTTCTCGAATGATATCTCCACTGTTAAAGCTTGAATTCATCTCATTAGTACAATGATTTAGATTTAAAATATTAAAGATTAGAATAATAGAGACAATTGCTGTCTTTGATAGTTGTATAATACGTTTAGGCAATAAGTTCATGTGCTTCATTCAACTGTTTAGACCTTGTGAATAAACCAACTAGCATCCAAAAAAAGATAACAACCTCGTCATCTTGGAAATAACATTGCAATAGACCTGCCATAAAAAATCCAGCAATTCCTAAATAAAGACTTAATTCATTAAAAGATATCTTTGTATCTAAGATTGCTTGGACTAAGTAAAAGGCTAAAAGAAAATAGATTAATAAAACTCCAATCCCAAATACTGCCCAGAGATGTAAGTAATCATTATGAGCATGTCCTCTTTGTGTTGTCTCATAGAAGAATGCTAACTCTGAATACTTTAGAGATAATTCTTTGCGAGCAATTTCAATTTCTTTTCCATAATTCCCTGCTCCAATTCCCAAGATTGGATGTTCTTGGATGAGAGCCCATGTTGAATCCCAAATAAAACTTCTTCCTGAGTCGGTATGTTTATCTGCACCTAATAAAGGAGTAAGAATTCTTTTGGCTGGTTCTGAAGGAATAATCAATAAGCCATTAAGAATAATAATAAGTGCAAGTGCTGAAAATATAATTCTTTTTGATATTGGAAAACGTAAACCGCGTAGATACCAAATTAAAAATCCAATTGCTATTGAAATTCCAGATCCACCCATAGCAGACCTTGCATTGTTTAAAACGAAGACAAGGCTTGCTGCACACAATAGCAATAAGCTTAGTAATCTTGAAATTACTTTATCTTTAGAAAAAATACTTTGAAAGCCTTTGAAAAATATCCAAGGATAAACAAACATCAATAAGCCACCATAAGTAAGATGGGTATTCATTAAGCCAATAGGTAGATTGATGGATAAACCTGGAGTACGAAAGTAATTGTGTTGGAATCCCCAAGTGGTCATTTCTTTAGTAAGACTTGCAAATAACCATCCCAACCTGTAATCAGAGAAGATAGAAACAAAACCAGTAATCACTAAAACAACTGCAAAAATTTGAACCGAAAGAATAATCTTAGGCAATTCTGACCTTTTAAGGTTCATCATGCATAGAAAGGCAAAATACAAAAAGAAATCTTTTATTTCTGCATTGAAAGCAATCTTTAAATAAGATGTGTCAAAATTTGAAAATCCGAAATGAATTATTAAAATAATTAATTCACCTAACCAAAATAAAATCGAGATAAAAAATATTTTATTTATTTCCCATTTTTCTTTTGGTGAAATGAGAAGAGCTAAAAACGATAATACCAAAAAACCTTGGCTCAGGGATACAGATATGGCACAGGTTACAATGGAGAAAGATAGAAAAAAGAGGAAAAACTTGCGAGCTATCATTTTATTCTTGCCTCTCCAATCTGAGAGTCTAGTTTAGAAATGCAAGAGGGAAACCAATTTGAAAGTAATTTATTTTACAGATACCTTTCTTCCTAAGATTGATGGAGTTGCCATCTCAATACGAAATTTTTCTGAACTTTTGGTTCAACGCGGTCATGAATTTTTAATATGTTCGCCAAAATATGGTGAGGGTGATTTCGATCGCATGGGAGATCACATTCATGTGGAAAGGTTTCGAAGTGGATATCTTCCTAGTTATCCAGATATTAAGGTCGTTCTTCCATCTCCCCAGAAAATAAAACGAATCATCCGTGAATTTAAACCTGATCTAGTTCATATACATACTCCTGGATTGCTTGGGCAATACGGAGTAAATGCTACAGAAAAATATGGAATTCCTACGATTGGAACCTATCATACTTTGATGTCTGAGCAAGATATGTATGTTAGTTTTTACCGTTTGTTTAAACTTGATAAATTATTTTCTAGAGTTAACAAGTCCAATAAGAAATTGACAGTTAAAGATCTAGAAAAAGTAGAAAAGTCTGAGAAATTCAATATCCGCAAGAAAATCATACTTAAAATTTGTAATAATTTATATGATCGTTGTGATCTTGTTATATCACCGTCTCATTTATTGAAGAAGCAACTTCAAGAATTTGGTCTTAAGAAACCCATAACTGTAGTTTCAAATGGAATGGATCTTAAGAGATTCAAAGGTGAAATTAAAACATTAAATACCGACTCACCTAAACTTCTTCATGTTGGAAGAATCTCGTATGAAAAAAATTGTGATGTAATAATAAAATCTTTTAGCCTCATCCAAGAGAAAATTCCAAAAGCCACACTAACAATTATAGGTGATGGTCCCGCAATCCCATCTTTGAAGAAACAAGCCGAGAATCTAGGAATTGCTGATAAAGTGATCTTTACTGGATTTATACCAAATACAGAGCTTCACAGTCATTATCCACTCTATGATGCATTCATGACTGCCTCAACAATGGAGACACAAGGTTTAGTAATTTTGGAATCAATAGCCTGCGGACTTCCCGCTGTTGGAGTCGATTCCTACGCCATCCCTGAATTGATTCACAATGGAAAGAATGGTTTTATCGCAAGGCCATTCGCATCTGAAGAACTGGCAGAGAAGACGATAAATTTATTATCTGATCCAGAACAGTATAAGAAATTTTCAGAAGCATCTATAGAAATAGCTTCTCACCATGAAATGAGTCGTTGTGTAGATTTGATGGAAGAAGTTTACAAAGCTGTGGCAAGCCAAACCGGCAAAGTCAAGAAAAATACTCTAATGAATATGATGCTATCTATGATGCCAGACTTTCCTGAAATACCAGGTCTACCTGATCTTCCCAACATGGATGATATTGCAAAAGGGTTCAATGAATTTACAGATTTGAAACGACTCACAGATTGGGATAAGAAATAATTTATTTCTTATCCTTAATCCTTAATCTAAATTTTTCATAAGTTTGTAATACTAATTTTGGATCTTCAACCTGCGGCCAATGTCCAATTTTATCATCTAGCATATAAACTATTGGATTTGGTATTAATTCATTGTAGCGAGTTGCCATATGGAATCCAGAATTTGGATCGTATGGTCCACAGATGTAGCAAAGTGGAATTTTTGTTTCTTGCAGGGAAGTGATCCATCGTTCTTGGAAAAACTTTTTATCAAAAACCATTTTTCCGAGTAGATGGGTAACATTTAAGCCATCTTTAAAATTTAGAATGTCCCATTGTATATCTAGAAAACCTTGAGAAGGTTTAGTCTTTTCTCCAAAAACCTCTGAAACAGATTTTTCTATTGCTTTCTTCGACAAAAGTTTCGTAAATAATTTCCCGATAGGTTTTGGAGTTTGTGATAGAAGTCTTTGGATTAGTCGTGGCTTGTAGACATCAACAAAAAGACCGCCATTCATGAAAGCTGAAGATAGAATCTTAAATTAATTATTATTTTGTGAATCTCTTGCTATTAATTCCTGGACAATGCTTACGCCCAAGTCATGGCAAAAAATATGTGTTTCATTGATCTGCAATTCTTTTAAGAGAGCATCTATTATATTGCATTGATTTGGAAACGTATAATTATAATTTGTTGGTTTATCAGAAAAACCCATACCTAATAAATCTAAAACAGTGATTCTATAAGATTTAGATAATTCATCTGTAATTGGTTTCCATTCATAGCTGTTATAAGGATAACCATGAATGATTAATAAATTCTCGCCTCTACCTTCTTGAAAATAAAAAGTATCCCATTCTTTAAATCGAAAATACTTTCCTTTAGCTTTCCATAATACTGCTTCTTGTTTCATTCTTAGTATAGTAGCTAAGATCGGTATTATTTGTCCAGAAAAATAATAGACCGTTCTATATATTTCATCAGAATGGCATAATGGGTTCTAAAGGGGATAATACTAGACAAAGAATGATCGATGCTACAGCTCAAGCATTGGAGCAGAATGGATACATAGCCACTGGCATTAATGAAATTATTCACATTTCAGATGTCCCTAAAGGTTCCTTGTATTTTCATTTCCCTGGAGGAAAGGAGGAGTTAGCCTGTCTTGCATTGGAACAATCCGGTAGAGAGTTTTCTATGATTTTTCAAGAAATTTTGTCAAAATCCAATTCGCCCACATATGCTACAAAAAAAATTTTCTTAGCTTTAGAGAGACGAGTGGTGGAAAGTAACTACAAAAAAGGTTGTCCTATTGTAATATCTGCTTTGGAATCAATGCAGATTCATACTTCGCTACAGGCTACCTGCATGAAAATATACAATGGGTGGATAGAGGGATTTGAAAAATTTTTCCAGATCCATGGTTATTCTAAAAAGCAAGGACATGATCTTTCAGTTAGCTTATTTTCACTTTGGGAAGGAGCTTTGCTTCTTGCCAAACTTCAAAAGTCCAATCTTCCCTTGAAATCCGTTTCAAAGACTGCTTTATTATTACTTTCATCCATCCCAAATAAGTCTATAGAATTATAGCTCTATAAACTTATAGATTTTTGATTCTATTTGAATTAAATGAAGAATACTTAACCCAAATAGTATTGCAAAATAAAATTATAAAACCTATAAAATGTTAGGTTTTTATAATTGTTCAAAGAAATCATTGCCTTTGTCATCGACCACAATGAAGGCAGGAAAATCTTCAACATCAATCGACCAAATTGCTTCCATTCCCAGTTCGGGAAAATCGAGAACTTCCACCTTCTTAATATTATCATTAGCGAGTAGGGCTGCTGGTCCTCCTATGGAGCCTAGATAGAAGCCGCCATTCTTTTTGCAACTTTCAGTAACAATTTTAGACCTATTTCCTTTAGCTAATGTGATAAGTGAAAATCCTTGTTCTTGGAAAAGTGGTACATAGCTATCCATTCTTCCAGCTGTAGTAGGACCAAAAGATCCAGATGGCATTCCTTCAGGTGTCTTGGCGGGACCTGCGTAATAGATCGGATGATTTCGAAAGTATTCAGGAAGAGGCTTACCTGAATCTAGCAAGGCCTTTAGTTTAGCATGAGCAATGTCACGTGCAACTACCAATCTTCCTGTTAACATAACTCTTGTTTTTACAGGGTGTTTGGTTAAAATAGCCAAGATGTCCTTCATTGGTTGGTTTAAATCTATTTTAACGACATTTGCATTTAGTCTTTCTTTCTCTTCGGGAGGTAAAAATCTTGCTGGATTGTATTCTAATTTCTCTAAAAAGATTCCATCCTTGGTTATCTTAGCTTTGATGTTACGATCTGCACTGCAGCTCACACCTATTCCCACCGGACAAGATGCCCCATGTCTAGGTAGGCGAACAATTTTAAGATCATGGGCTAAATATTTGCCACCGAATTGTGCACCTATTCCTGTTTTTTGCGCGGCTATCAGCATCTTTTGCTCAAGCTCAATATCTCTAAAAGCAATTCCTTCTTTGTTTCCTTCAGTAGGTAGATTATCTAGATAACCAGTGGAAGCAAGCTTGACTGTCTTTAGATTGAATTCTGCCGAAGTTCCTCCAATAACAACTGATATATGGTAGGGCGGGCAAGCAGCAGTCCCTAATGATTTCATTTTTTCAGTTATAAATTTTTCCAATGACTCAGGATTTAATAAAGCCTTAGTTTCTTGGAAAAGAAATGTTTTATTAGCTGAACCACCACCTTTTGCTAGAAAGAGAAATTCATATTTGTTGCCTTGTGTTGCGTAAAGTTCAATTTGTGCGGGAAGGTTGGAACCTGAATTCACTTCCTCATACATGTTGAGTGGAAGCACTTGTGAATACCTCAATGTTTTCTCAGTATAGGCTTTAAAGATTCCACGAGATAGTTCTTCTGCATCATTTGCACCCGTGAAAACATTTTCACCTTTCTTACCAACAACAATGGCTGTACCAGTATCTTGGCAGGTTGGCAATTTGCCTTCGGCAGCTATTGCTGAGTTCCGCAGCAATGCCTTGGCAACAAAACGATCATTATCTGTAGCTTCTGGATCATCAAGAATAGAAGAAACTTTCTCTAAGTGAGCAGTTCGTAGGTAATAGGAAACGTCTACCATTGCTTGGTAGGCAAGCTGCCTCAATCCCTCAGGATCTATTTGAAGAATTTCTCTTCCACCTAGTTCTACAGTTGATACGAAATTTTTAGTTAAAAGTCGGTATTCGGTCTTATCTTCTTTTGCATTAGTAAATGGATCTTTATAAAAAAATTCTGGCATTGTTAACTCTTTGGTTTTTAAAATTGATAATTTAAAAGTAATTTACACTTTATAAATAGCAAGAAGATTTGAATCAAACATGGCTGCTATTTTCCAAAAAAAATGGATCTTCTACTGCTTTCAAATAGCAGTTTTTATCTTATATACAATAAATTATTTTAAGCATCCATACGAATCTAGAAATCATTTTGAAAGTGTAAAATGGATTTATTTTAGTATATCCATCTTAGTTGGAATTATTGCTTTTTATTTTTTAAGAAAGAAAAGGGATGGAAAAAAAAATTTAATAATCTCTAAGAATCCAATCTTATTCTTTTTACTTCCCCTTTTTATTTTCTATTCCTCATCAAAGATTATACTCTCCTCTATGGATACTCATCCATCGAAATTACTACCTTTTGCTTTGCATTACAACTCGAATTTTTTGCTTGATCCTTGGATTGAAAACTCAGATATAAAAAAATTTCATCCAGATAAATATTTTGCTCTACCAACCTCGCAAGGATACTTAAGTGCATATCCAATGCTACCTGCATATATGAATTATTTAATCTTAGAATTATTAAATCTCTTTCCGATTCAGATTCCTAGTTTATCTGATATAGATATTGATAATCCAAGTTCAGGAAATATATTCATTTATCTTTTGGAAAAATTTTCTTCCTCTTTTTATGCTAGTTTAACATCTCTATTATTATTGATTTTTCTTTCACGTAGATATTCTTTTCGAACTTCCTTAATAGCTTTTATTTTATTTTCATTTGCTACCAACCATTATTCCAATTCATCTCAGACACTTTGGCAACATGGTATTGTGGAATTTTTCTTGGTGATTTCATTACTATTGCCCAATTTAGGAAAGGGAATAGTATTAAGTCTGCTATTTTTGGTGAGACCAAATTCCTTAATTTTAGCATTCCCCATTCTATTAATGGATAAACCAAATAAAAATAGTATTGTTATACGATTATTTACCTTGGGGTTTGGACTTATTATCGGGTTCTTATTAAATCTATATGTGTATGGTCATTTTATGGGCGGTTATCCACTTATAATTAAATACCTATTTGCTATTAGTTTCTGGAACTCAAGTTTAGAACAAATGGTTATAGCTTTTTATGGATTATTATTTTCACCAGCTTATGGATTATTTGTATTTTCTCCTATCTATTTGATGTCGTTTATTACTTTTAGAAGAATATTTTCTAAGTATAGATATTATTCCTTCAAGAATTTAATCAAAATACCTAAAAAACAATTACAATACTCACTTTCATGGATAGCAGTATGCTCTTATTTAATTTTCTACTCTATGAGTTTAACTTGGCATGGAGGATTTTCTTATGGCTATCGTTACCTTACTGATGCTAATATATTTTTAATTTTTTTAATAATTCCAAGTATTCAGATATTACTGTTTAATTTTCGTAAAAGATGGAATCAATACTCCATTCTCTATAGTTTTGCTTTTTTCACTATGGCGCTTGTCTCTATTTACATCCAAAATCTACCAACAAGAAATATTCAGGCTTATAATGTCTGGCAATGGGAACACAAAGATGAACCTTTGGTGTTGAAAGGTTTTGATTGGAGGATATCTCCCATCCTAGTAGAAATTTTAACTAAGCCTAAAGAATGAGGTTTTTCTAAAATAAAAAGTTAAGCTACCAGGTTGTATTCAAATTTAAAATAATTTTAATTCTACGAATCACATCTTGTGGATTGATCATTTCCATGCAGGCAAAATCTTTTCTAAAGCATGTTGTATTACCGTAAATTGAGCAAGGTCGACAAGGAAGGTCAACTTGCAATACTCCTGCATCTTCTTGCGCAAAAGGTCCAAAGCCAGAGTAGGGATGCGTCGTTCCATAAAGTCCAATCACTGGTTTTTTCATTAATGCCGCAATATGAACGTTAGAAGAATCCATTCCAATCATTAGATTCATTTTTTCCATAATTCCAAGTTCACCTCGAATTCCAAGCTTTCCACCTGTAACTAGAAAAACTCTTTCATCTGCTCTACGTAAGGCTTGTAAGATGGGCGCTTCTTCCTTGGAGCCAAATAAAAATATTTTAGCATCAGGAAATTCTTCTAAGATCATAGGAATTAATTTTTCTGATTTATGAAGAGGCCATTCTTTTAATTTGTGACCAGCAAAGGGGGCAAAGCCTACCCACATTCCTTCTTTCTTGGGAAGCTTGATGGATTGAAAGTATTCTTTGGCATAAATCTTAGCTAAACCATCAACATTGATCCAAGGCCCTTTGCGAATGGGCGCTTCAAATCCTGCCTTTCGAAAAACATTCAAATAACGGTCTACAGTATGAGGAAGAGGATTTAATTTCTTACGAAATCTTCGGACTTGTTGGAGCTTTTCTCTTCGACCCTTAATTATCTTAAATACCTTAACTCCCTTTAAACGAAAGAAGAGAGATATCATTCTTGATCTCATGCTTGAATGTAAATCAATTACTGAATGGTAGGGACCAAGCACGTTCATTTCATGAAATAGATTATAAAGTCCTTTGATGCCTTTGTACTTTTTTAAATTGATTCCAAGCACATTTACATTTGGCATATTATAAAAGAATGGAGAAAAGTTGCCTCGAGTTACAACGGTGATCTGTACATTGGGATAGGCAGCGGCTATAGCAACCAAGGCTGGGGTCATCAAGGCAACGTCCCCCATAGCTGAAAATCGCATAACTAATAAATTCATTTATTTTTGCTTATAAAGAGATGGGTTTAGATTTTTATCATTGTACATCTTCATCTGACGATAGACTTTAAATCGTCTAATTCCTTTTGCATAATCCTCAATCAATTCATCTAGGCAAAGGATGAGATCCTCTCTCTGTTCAGTTAGTATGTTTAATTTGTTCTGACAGTTCTGAAGGTGTTCAGGACTCGCATCTTTTCTTTCGACTTGTTCCTTCATATGAAAAATTTTTAATTCTAGGATGGACATTCTGTCCATAAGCCAGGCAGGTGATTCCGAATTCAGTCTTGCGCCAGGTTGAACGGTAACATTTTTAACTAATTCGCCTACGAAATCATCTAATTTTTCGACGGTATCTGTTCTATCTTGGTTTAAGGCATCGATTTTACGCTTGAGCGCTACAACTTCCTCTAATGGAATATCAGGTCTACGAATTTCGTCTTCAATATGCCACTGAATGGTATCTACTTGGTTCTTTTGGTAGAGAGTGTGGTCTATACTCTGAGGATCATAAGGATTGTTGGATGGTTTTTCTTCTTTATGCCAATCAATTACTGATTTCTGAAATACGGAGACTACATGCTTTGCATCTAAATGAGCTTTGTTTTCCATTAGAGATCAGAATTTCAGGTTTGTTTACATTGGCAATCAAAAAGAAATCCAGAAAAACTGTTTGAGTTCTTTTTGATTCTATGATCATTGAGGATAATGAGAAATATTTTTCCTAGAATTTTATGTATTACTTTTTGTTTACAAATTTTAATTTCATGTAGCACTCCAAAAATAGCCCTCCAAGGAAAAATGTTTCATCCAAAAACTACGGATGATTGGAATCTAAGTTTGGAATATTTTCCATCTTCTCAGAAATTTACCAGAAAAAATCCAGTTATTCTATGTCACGGCCTTGCTGCAAATCGCAATTATTTTAAGATAAATGAGGATAATTCCTTGGTTTCAATTCTACAAAAGCAAGGATTCGATGTGTATTTGCTAGAACTACGTGGTAGAAATGCAGCAGGGAAACCAGGAATTTGGTTTGGTGAACATACCTATGATTATAATTTCGATGATTATGTTAAAGAAGATGTCAATACGGCTATTACTGAAGTATTAGAAAAATCTAAGGCTGATAAAGTAAATTGGATAGGCCATAGTATGGGGGGAATGGTTGTTTATGCAAGACTTGGAACATACAAGGAAGATCGAATTTCTAATTTAATTACTTTTGGCTCTCCTTTCTTTTTCCCTGAACCCAATAAGACATTTCGAATGTTGAGTCATTTCTCTTTTTTATCTTATATAATTCCTGTTATTCCAACAGAGTCTCTTGCTGCAGCTAGGCAAAGAATTCCACTCTTAAAATACTCAGAAGCTGGTATTGGAAATATGATCTATCATGAACCGAATATTGAAGAAAATGTATTAGAATCTCTACGATTGCAATCTGTGAATAATGTTTCACCAACTGAAATTCAACAATTCGCTGATTGGTCAGAAGATGGAGTAGTGGAGTCAGAGGATAAAAAGATCGTATATTCATCGAATCTTAATAAGATTCAAATTCCAACCTTAGTTGTTTGGGGAACTAGAGATAATCTTTCACCTTCTCATGTTACGCGCAGAGTCTACGATGAAATTTCATCAAAGGATAAATCAATCCATATAGTAGGAAGATCCCAAGGACATTCACAAGATTACGGCCACACTGATTTATTGATCGGTAAGAAGGCTGCTGAAGAAGCTCTACTACCTGCAGTGAATTGGTTGGTAGATAGAAATAAGGAACTTAAACTAAACCAATGAAATATATTAAAATACTAATATTGATTGTATGTATCTTTAATTGTCATTCCAATCATGAGTTAATTAGAAAAGATTATTCACTCGATTCTAATTTAAATAATCAGAATTATTCGATTTCATCATTCAATGAATCGGGACAAAAAGTAATGATTCTTTTTACGCCAACGATTTGGAAAACGGAAATACTTTTCGATGATGATAAAAGCCTTATTCATTTTTTTACAAAAAAAGATTACAGAGTGTACTTTATTCAGATGAATCAATCTAAGAATCATTTAGATCAAGCCCAAGAAGCTCTTAGAAATTTACTGCGTCATATAAAAATTTCTGAATACAATCTCGGAGGAATTTCGACAGGTGGTTGGCATATATCAAATATTTATAGAGGCTGGTCGAGTGATCTACCCAAGGCTAGTAAGATATTTTTTTTAGGAACTGGTTTCGATTATAATTATCCTCATTCATTTCCTAAGCAGTATGATTCCTTTCTAGAAAATACGAATCTTCATCCTTATCCCAGATTTTTTCTAAATCCAGGTTTAATGAAATATTGGAAGGGCGGTGAGATTGAAGTTATTTTACCCGAAGCAGAATTAAATATTCCATCAGATATACCTATTGCTTTTTATTGGGGAAAAATAGATTCCATAAGTCCTAGTGAATCCATTTACCCAATTTATAGAAAGTTAAAGAATCCTAAACTTTGGATGGAACTCAGTATAGCAAATGGCATGGCAAAAGATTACGACCAGGGCAGTCTGCTTCTGGGCGATGAAACAACTGAGGATGTATTCTCCGAGATTGAAAGATGGTTAGAAGATTAGAGAATACCTTCAATACCTTGTTTCAATCTTGGGAAGATTAATTTCTCATCTAACTTTTCACCAGTCTCCATTCTTAGAAGGAATGAATCTCGGATTCGGCCATCTTCTGTAAGAGCTGTAAAAGTAATGATATCAACTCCAAAGAGATAAAGAATTTGGGTTATTTGAAAGAGAACTCCTGGTTTATCTTTCATTCGAATGTCCATTACAGAAAAATCAGAGGATAGAGGATTGTAGATTTTTACAACAGCAGTTGGATCAGATAAGTAGTTGAAGCGATTTCTCATCAAACCATGGGATTCCATGTAATCAATAACGCTAACTCCTTCGAAAAATAAAGAATTCAAATCTCTTCTAATGAGCCTAAGAGTAGGTTCATCCATATCGTCTCCATTGAAAGAACGAACAACAAATACATCTTGTACATAACCTTCTACAGATGTTTCAGCAACTGCTTCTAAAATATCCCAACCATGAGCATAAAGGACTGAGGTAGCTCTGTAAATAATCCCCATTTCGTTTTTAGAAACAGTAATTTTGAGTAGAGTAGTATCTTTTCGAGGTACACAAGAAAGATGTAGTATTTTTTTAGGCAATATGTCGTGTTTTTCAGCAGTTGATAGCATGGAATCGACCTCTATGAAAGAGGATGCAATTTCTATACCAGATGATTTTTCTAGCTTGCTTTCTTTTCTAAAATGCAACTTTGACGCCAATATTGGCGGATTGAATATTCTTGGAAGCCATACCTTCCACGAGAATTTTAAGGAAAAGTAAATTGAATTCCAAGCCGCCTACTACATAGCCCATGGAATTAGGCGGAGTAGCTTTTCCATTTAAGGCAACACTTAGGGTTCCAGATTGAGAGATACTAGTTGATGTTGTTGTATCTGTCGCTGTAATACCCAGGGGTCCCTCTCTGGAAAAGTCTAAACTTGTTGATCCAAAGTTTAAGCTCGTACCAGCTCCTGCAAATAATGTCATAAAATAGAAAAACCGAAATCCTGTCCGAACATCCATAGGAATACTAGTTACTGTTGATTTAAAACGAAAGTTCGTATCGCCTGACCATGATCCTACAGCTGAAGAACCTAAGGCAATGGTTTGAGCTGTGGAGTCTGCATAAACTACATTCATTTCTTGCTTCTGGTAGTGTAAGCCTAGACCCAAAGAAATACCGCTGAATTCAAATACTCCGTATTCATCTCCATAACTGGGAAATACATGAAATCGAATCATCGCACCATAATTTGTTATGCCACCACCTAATTGCAGGTTGTCTTGTTGTCTTTTTATTAGATCTTGAACATCGCTATTTGCAAAATTGTATTGGAAACCGTGAATATAAACATTGAATCTATGAAGATAGTTCGCATTTTCTGTAGGAGTATCTGAGGGGCCATACCCTAATAGCCATCCTAGGTTGAATGCAATATTGATATTTGGTGTAATCGTCGCTCCCACATTTGGTAAGTTATTGAAATTTAGGTCTTGGTAGACTACACTTATGTCTTCTTTCTTTTGGCCTGCTGCTGAGATACCCGCTCCAACTTGGAATCGATTCACAAGTCCAGGCCCCATCATGGCAGAATTAATATTGGAAAGAACAGCTGCCTCGGTCATTGATTCTAGAACTTTGTCCACATATTGTGTTTCTAAGGCTGAAGAGGATGCATTCAATTGAGATTTAATACTAGTAGGAAGAAGATTGCAGGCAGATCCTGTACAAACGACTTGAGCATGTAAGTTCTGACTATAGATTCCTAAACTAAAAAAAATGGCTAGGGCAATACATTTTAGGGAATGAGAAATTGCTCTATGCATATATATCATTTTCGGCACACCAGACCTCTCTAATTTAAGGGTGGGTGCATAAAACAGCAAGAAAAAACTCTTTTCCTAGGGAATTAAAAATCTCCCTTATTTTCACTCATTTGGATATATTCTAGATTTTTTCGTATAATGGCTGCATCACGTAGATAAAGACTAAGTTTTCCCAGATCAGTAGATTTCTCGGGGCAAGAAAGATAGGATCTGTTCCCAAAATAACGAAACTGATTCGGTATTTTTTCTCTTAAAAAAATGAAACTAGGTATTTTGGAATCCTTATCCTTTACATTCCCATAATTTTCCTCGGTGAAGTGCAGTGTAAAGATTGGAGCCTTATTGAAATCAAAGAATGCTGTTTGGGCAACAAAATTTTCTAGAACTTGAAAACTACCTGAACGAATAAAGAATTCCTTATCTTCTGTAGAAATTTCTTTTTTTTCTTTTGGATTTTCACCCTTAGTAATAACTTCCTTTTCTTCTTTTGTTTTTATTGGAAAATGAAAATAAAATACAGAGCCTAATTCTCGTAAGGCTTTTTCTTTTTCCAAGGACAGAATGTCCTCAATTGTTTCCTTACCCTGTCCATCCATAAGATCGCAATGGAAAAAGATTACAAGCTTCTCATCCTTCAAGGAGGGAGGACTCGATTGGCTAAAAACCTGAGAGCTAGCTACCAAAAGTAAGAGAGAGTAAAATTTGTTCATCATACTACTTCTAAAAACGGCAAATATTTGGAAATGAACTAGGAAATAACTGTCTAATCTCTAAATCCCATGAAATTTATCCACAAATTTTTCGATTATGGCAGAATGATTAAATTCTCCCACTCTCTTTTCGCTCTTCCATTTGCAGGAATTGCAGTTATTTTAGCATTTTTAGAATCCGATTTTATGATCGTCGATATGGCAAGATTGAGCGGATTGATTATAGTCTGCCTAGTAAGTGCAAGGTCTGCAGCTATGGGATTCAACCGTTACATTGATGCAGAAATCGATAAGAAAAATCCACGTACATCTAAGAGAGAAATCCCAGCCGGAGTCTTAAGTCCTATTAGTGTTTTGGTTTTCATTGGAGTGTCTTGCTTTGTTTTTTTATTCGCAAGTTACTTAATAAATTTTCTCTGTTTTATTTTAGCTTTTCCTGCCTTGGCGATTTTGTTTCTTTATTCACTAGCTAAACGATTTACCTTACTTTGTCATTTTATTCTGGGATTCTCACTTTCCATGGCTCCTTTGGGAGCTTGGATCGCAATAGCAGAAGATATTTCCTTGGTACCAATTTTATTTAGTATAGGATTACTATTCCATATAACTGGTTTTGATATTCTCTATGCCATACAAGATGCGGACTTTGATTCTAAAGAAGCTTTACATTCCATTCCTGCAAAATTGGGTCTTCAGAATTCTTTTCACCTGGCTCGTATTTTACATATTCTTTCCGTGTTTAGTTTTATAATCGCTGGTAGAGTTGCCGATTTAGGATTCATTTACTATGTTTCTATAATCATTATTGCTATTCTTTTGATCTGGGAACATAAAATAGCAAATGACCAAGCTACAGAAATTCTCCCTCCTGCATTTTATAATATCAATTCTCTGATTTCGGTTGTGATTTTTTTTGGAATACTTTTTGACAGGTGGGGTGAATTCCTAGGAAAGTTACAGATTCTGGTTAAAATATGATTTCTAAAATTTTCCAAACACTCGCCATAGCTCCTATTGGAGCGATAGGTGAAGTAACTAAAAAGACACTTGAATTTTCTAGAGATGCAATCTCTAACTCCTTACATTGGTCAGGTGATAGTCTTGATTTCCTTTCCCAATACCTCACATTTTGGGAAGAGGGTCGATTGAATTTAGAAAATACCAGCAAGGATTTGAAAGAAAGATCACTAGCTAGTAAAAGTAAAATCCAAGAAGCAATTAAAGGTTCTGTAGAGGCTTTTTCAAAAACTATAGAAAGCTTGAAGCACTGGGAGAAAGTCACTGACCAAATGGTCGCTCAAAACCGAGTCATAAGCAGTATCCTAGGATCGACGATGGATGATAAGGTTCGCTTTACTACCATTCATATGAATTGGCGACTCAATGGCGAAGATGCAAAAACAGAAGCACTCATTGAAGATTTTAAAAAATCAGGAAAGAAAGAAATCACAGTTTACATCCCTGGATTATTTACTGATGAATCTCTCTGGAAGAACCAAAGAATAAAAATCAATGAGCGAATGTTTCTTTCAAGAGGACTTTCTGATTTTATAGAGCAGTGGGGAACTTACTCTGCTTTTGTAAGATTCAATCATGGTATGCATATATCAGAAAATGGTAGGATGCTACTAGAACTTTTTCGAGAATTAAACAAGAACCTTCCTGATACTAAAATCAATATTGTATCTTATAGCATTGGCTGTTTGATTTCTAGAAGTATGTTCTATCAAGCCAAAACTTCCCAAGAGGGTAGTCTACAAAACATTGCAAAGGTTGTTCATATGGCTGCCCCAGATATGGGTTCCTATTTAGAGAAGATGGGGTTTTGGCTAGGCTTTCTCATGGAAAAAACTCCCATAACGGCTGTAAAAGTAATAGGGATCATCGGAAATTTTAGATCGGACGCTATTAAAGATCTTTCTCATGGTATCATTCGTAAGCAAGATTGGGCGGCTACCTCTCCCTTCTTTCGAGGCGGTAAGGATTATTACTTTGGAGAATTAGATGGGGCTGATTTTTACCAAGCCTTTGCTATTTTTGCCCTACCACATGAACCACATTTAAGTTGGTTAGGTGACGGCATCGTTGAGACAAAATCTCTTCGCTACCTAAGTTCAAAGCTAACTTATTCTTTGTCCAACCCAGAAAAGAGAATCTTGGAAGTTCATGGTGCAAATCATTTTACTCTACTGAACTCAGGTAAATTATTTAAATGGTTGAGATCTATTTTTGAATCCTCAGGAAAATAATATGAAACTTGTGATTGGCATGGCTGGATCAAGCGGATCTATTTATGGAGCAAGATTCTTAAGAGCTGTTGCTCAAATGCCAGGAACTTCCTACTTGATTGTAAGCCCTCCTGCATTAAGAGTGTTTCGAGAAGAATACCAAACAAAAGTTTCTAATGCAGAAGATGTCCTAGACTTTTGCTTAAATAAATGGGGGAAGGTAACTCAAAAGCATACCTTCTTAGTTCGACCCCATGCCGACATCGGAGCTGATATAGCTTCAGGATCAAATATCTGGCAGAGTATGGTTGTAGTTCCCAGTTCCATGAAGACAATTGCCTCCGTTCGTGCAGGACTAGCTGAGAATTTAATTGAACGTTGTGCGGATGTTAGCTTAAAGGAAAGACGTAGATTGATATTTGTACCCAGAGAGACCCCTTACAATCGCATACATTTACAGAACATGCTTGCCTTAGATGAGGCTGGAGCTGTAATCTTGCCAGCTTCTCCAGGATTTTACCAGAATCCAACTTGCTTAGAAGATTTAGGTGATTTTATAGCAGGAAGAATATTTAATCTGCTTGGGGTAGAACATGAACTTTTTCCGAAATGGACGCCCAAGCCTCCGACTTAAAATACGAAAACGGTCTTCCTTTCTCATCTAAACAAACATAAGTTATCATGCAATCTATGATTTCATTCATAGTTTTCTTTTCAGGATTATTTGAAATAGCTATTGCTTTTACATCGAGAGATGCCTTGCCTATATGGTCTAGCATCGCATAAATTTGGATGATATCTCCCAGTTTACCTGGTGATTTAAATTTCACATCTCGCATGCTTGCTGTTACAATATTAGTAAATTGGATCTTGCCCATAGCATACATTGCAACTCCCTCATCTAACCATGATAACATAGCACCTCCAAATAGGTTGCCATGATAATTTAGATAACCAGGTTGCACGAGATGTTGTGTAACAAGTTCCATCTCAGAAAGTTTATTTTGTAATAAAGTTTGATTGGATGCAGGCATAAAAAGAAATATCTGGGAAATACTGGATTCGAACCAGTGGCCTCTACCATGTCAAGGTAGCGCTCTAACCAACTGAGCTAATTCCCCAATCTAAGACCATAAGATGAGAGTAAGAATTTTGGACAAGCAAATTAGAGATCTATTGTTTTTGAGATTTTTATTCTGCCCTGCAAGAAGTAAGATAGGAAGATATCTTCTAATCGTTTTTTCTTTTTAATTGAATAAGCTCCTAGTAGCACAAGATGATTCTTCGCTCGACTGAGTGCGACATATAAGATCCTTCTTTCTTCTTCCAAGATATCTTGGGAAATGGAATTCACGTCTTCATTCCAGCCCGAAATTAAATCTACGAAAACGGACTCAAACTCTAAGCCCTTGGACGCATGAATGGTCATTAGGTGTTTATCGGGAATTCCTGCTAATAGAAATTCTTTCTTTCTATAATTCGTTCTACAGAGAATCTTTGTGTCTGGTGTATTTTTAATATGTTCAATAATTTTTGTGGAAATTTTAAAAGTTTCTGAATTTTCATTTTTTATTTTCCAAATTGCAATATTAGCCTTTCCTATCCTGGAAGCTATTACATCCTTTGGAATGTAATTTGTATTTTCAAGAATCGGTTTTTTCGATAAGTCCACAATTTCTGGTAGAGAGCGGTAGTTGGCGGAAAGAAAATGTCTCTTGGTTGGAACAAATGCCTTTTCAAAATCAATAAAAGGTTTAGGAGTTGCACCACGAAAGCCATAGATCGCTTGCCAATCATCACCTACAACTGTTAGGTATTTTGGATCAAGTAATTTGAGGAATATCAATTGCTGTTCATCTGTGTCTTGGAATTCATCAACAATCAATCGTTCTATATTTGATTTCGGTTCAAGTGTCCATTCTTCTTTTTTATCTAGACTCGAAAGATACATAGAAACTAAGTCTGCAAATTCTAATTTTCTTTGTTCTCTTTTAAACAGATCTAACTCTTGCAAAATCTCTAAATACAAAGAATGAAAGTGTTTTTTTAACATTTGCAAATTTTGATCCAATAGGAATTTATAAGGGATGCCTCCAATTTTGAATCTATGCTTTTTAAAATAATCTTTGAAGAATTCTATTTTTTCCTCATCTGTGAGAATGCTAGGTGGATTTGCTATAAATACAGGATGAAATTTTCTCAAAATACCTAAACAGTGAGCGTGAAAAGTTTGAATTATGATTTTATGATTAGGATGAATTCTATTCAATCTCTCTTTGAATTCATGAACAGCCTTCCTTGAAAAAGTTAACACTAAAACTTTATTTTGCTCTGTCAAATTATCTTGAATGAGTTTATCTAAAATTCCTATCATAGTGCTAGTCTTACCGCTTCCAGCTGCTGCTATAACTTGTACATATTTGCTTTCTTCATCAATGATTGCTTGTTGCTCTTGGTTAAATTTCATAAGAATTACTTATGATTCGAGATTTGCAGAGCAAGAAATTTAAAAATTATACTAAAAAATGAGTAAGGTTATTCTGTTTAAGATCCAGTATAGCGTAATAAAATCAAAGTTAAATCATCGGATAGGTTCATTCGATTGTATTTAGAAAATTGAATTAAATCATCTATCAATTTTTCTTTTAGTTTATCTAAGGGAAGTAAAGAATTGGCAAGTAGGAATTCTCCCAATCTATGCTCTCCATATGATTCGTCATCTTGGTTTGTTAGTTCAATTACACCATCTGTATAAAGGCAGACTAAATCTCCTTCTGTTAGATAAAGGTAGGATTGATTGTATTTAATATTTTCGAATAGACCAATTGGTTTTGATTTAGTACGAAATTCGCGTATTTCATTATTGACTGGTGATATAAAAATTCCCGATGGGTGACCTGCTGAAGAGTATTGAATTTGACCCTTATCAGGGCTAAGAGTAAGAAAAAAAGCAGTAACAAAGTTCCCATTCATCTTACCACAGAGATCGTCATTCATATCTTGGAGTAATAATTCAGGAGTTTTGATTTTACTTTCGTTATGAACAAAGGATGATTTAGCCATGGACGCAATCAAAGCAGAACCTACACCCTGACCTGATACATCCAAAATCATTAAACCTATAAATCCTTCTTTATCGATTGTTATATCAAAAAAGTCTCCTCCAACTTCCCTCATAGGTTCATAAATACTTTCCAATTCCCAATTCGGTATATTATTAGGCAAGGTAGGTAGTATCGAAAATTGGATTTTCTTAGCTAGAGCGAGATCATTTTCTTTGAGTTCGAATTTCTTTTGGATTAAATAAAGATTTCTTAATAAAACTGTTCCTTGGATTAATATAAAAAAGAAATTTCCATACCAAAATAAAGTTAAATTGTCTTCTAAGATATTTAATTCCTGAAAAATATCATGTACAGCTAAGAAAAAGTAAATACTAATACCTAAGAAGAGCAGTTTAGAATCACGATCACCTTTGTAAGCTCCTCTTGATATGATATAGAATAAAAAGAAAAATCCGACTATTAGAAAAATGAAAAAATAGGATTCTAGATATAAACTATTTATAGGCGATATAAGATTAATAATTAGTTCATATAGTAAGAAAAAAGAATAGAGAGATATAAAAAAATTGAATACCCATCTGAATTTTCTTTCCTTTTTATAAAGCTCTTTAGTAAAAAGGAAAAAGAATAAGGGTATAAAATAAATGCAAAGTATGTATATTAGGTGAGGATAATTTTTATTTTCGAAAAAATTCATTCCAACATAATCAGCTATTAAAGTTGCAAATGAATTTGTAAGTGAAATCAATCCATAAAATAGATAAATCTTCTGACTATTTACAAAATAATACGTAATAGAAAATAATGAAATAATTAGATAAAAGAATCCTAAAAGGTATCTAGGGTAATCCTTAAGTAATATCTTTTCTAAAATATTAGATCTTTCTCCGATATATACTTTTCTATTTAAGCCAATATAATTGTGGTAATTAGAATTAAAGTAGATCCTAATTTCGGGGTTATCGATACCAAGAGGTAAGGTTATTATATGGGGAAACACATAACTATTTATTTTTTCAGATTCATCAATGAAATCACCAAATTTATAAATTGATTTTCCGTTGATATACACTTCATAATTTTCTAAAGCAATTTCTAGATAAAGCACAGGATCTCGGTATTCAGAATAATTCTGTAGTTGTCTTCGAATGAGTAAGAATTTTTCAGAATTCCAATCGGGCGGGAGACCTGGAACTATCATTGATTTCCAATCTTGTTCCCCTTTCGCGATATTATTTACATCAATATCAGATTCCAAAACATAATCCCACTCTCCGTGTAAATATTGAAACTCAGCTTCTAGTGTTGGTTTACAAACGGAGAAAAAAGAAACAAATAGGAATATATGAATAAAATGGGTTCTCATACAGATAATTTATTTAAGCATTTTATAAGAAATTTCTTTGGATAGAAGTTTTATAAAAAGGGAAAAACGAAATTGCATTTTAGCAGTCTAATCATTAGAGTGCTAAAATGAGGCAAATCTGTCTCATAGAATAAGATAAGCTCTCTAAAGGAAAATTTTATGAAAAATTTCGATTCAGTTGTTTCTGGTTCACTTGACATTGCTCAAACTGAGGCAATCAAAAGAAAAAATACCGAACTTGCAGCAGAGCATCTACTTTGGGGATTGATTTCTAATCCAAGTTCCTTTGCATCCAAATCTCTTTCTAAATATAAATTACAGGCGGAAGAAATTTTACAAAAACTTCCTCAGGCACAAAACCCTGTAAATTTTGAGAATCTAAGGACATCTTCTACTCTTTCACAGTGGTTGACTATGGCATCAGGACGAGCGGTAGAAGCTGGGAGACAAGATGTGAATGAGGGCGATTTACTAAGGTTTTTGCCACAAATTTTGCCTAAATTTAAATTCGATCCAAAAGATCTAGATCTCAAAGAAGACCAAGAAGAAAAGCCAGACTTCCTTCTCGATCTAAATGAACTTGCCAGAGCAGGCAAACTCGATCCCGTTATTGGAAGAACAAGAGAAATTCGAGCTGTTATGGAAATACTGGGAAGGCGCTCCAAGAATAATCCAGTGTTAGTTGGTTCAGCAGGTGTAGGTAAAACTGCAATTGTAGAAGGACTCGCCGAACAGATAATAAAGAATAAGGTTCCAGATGTTCTTAGAGACAAGACTGTATACAGCATGAGTATGGGCGAGCTGATGGCTGGAACCAAATACCGAGGAGAGTTTGAAGAAAAAATCCAACATCTCTTAAAATTTGTAAAATCACAAAATGGACAGGCTATCCTTTTTATTGATGAGATCCACCAATTGGTTGGAGCAGGAAAAACAGAAGGAGCAATGGATGCGGCAAATTTACTTAAGCCAGCCTTAGCAAGGGGTGAGCTACATTGTATAGGAGCAACAACTCCAGAAGAATTTCAAAAATACATATTAGGTGATGCTGCCTTAGAGAGAAGATTTCGCTCTGTACCAGTAAATGAACCGAGCAAAGAAGATGCGGTAGAAATCCTAATGGGGATTCGCGATAAACTAGAAATTCACCATGGAATTAAAATCTCCGATGAAGCAATAATTGGTTCTGTTTATCTATCCGACCAATATATCACTGATAAAAATTTGCCAGACAAGGCAATCGATTTGATAGATGAGTCTGCTTCTGCTTTGAAACTTTCTGCGGAAGCAATGCCATCCGAATTAGTAGAACTTCAATCAGAGATTCGTGCTAAAAAAATACTTTCCCAGGTGGAAAAAAAGAATGAAGAAATCCTTAGCGAAATCAAAGTATTGGAAGAAAAATTCAATGAAGGTAAACTGATCTGGGAGAAGGAGGTTGAATCCTTACGTAAAGTAGCCTCGATTAAAAATAAGATTGATCGAATTAAATTTGAACTCGAGTCAGCAGAAAGCAAAGCAATGTATGAAGAAGCATCCCGCTTGAAATATGCGGTGCTACCTGAACTTGAGAAGGAATTAAATGATTTCCAAGATACTTGGATACTTTCTAGAATTCATGTTGCACAGGTAATCGCAAGACAGACTGGAATACCTGTTGAGAAAATTTTAAAAACCAAACAAGATGATATTTTGGAATTAGAATCCTACCTAAGTAAGGTTGTATTCGGTCAAGAAGAAGCTATTCATGAAATATCTGAGACTTTGCTAACTGGTTATGCAGGGCTATCAGATGAGACAAGACCCCTTGGTTCCTTTCTTTTGATGGGACCAACAGGAGTTGGTAAGACGGAAACAGCAAAAGGAATTGCGAGATTCTTATTCGATAATGAGAATTCATTGGTAAGGTTTGACCTTTCTGAATTTTCAGAAAAGCATTCTGTATCGAAATTGATTGGATCTCCTGCTGGATACATTGGTTATGATGAAGGAGGAATCCTTACTGAGAAAATTCGTAGGAGACCTTATTCTGTAGTTCTTTTTGATGAAATTGAAAAAGCGCATCCAGACTTTTCGGATATCTTACTTCAGATTTTAGATGATGGAAGGCTCACTGATAACAAGGGTAGAGTGATCAATTTCAAGAACACTATCATTCTACTAACTACCAATTCCAAGAATCCTGAATCGGATTTTAAACCTGAAGTCTTAGGAAGATTGGATGCTATCTTGGAATACAAACAGATAGATTATTCTGTAATGCAGAAATTAGTTGATAAACAGGTAAAACTTATCAATGAAAGGTTGAAGCTTAAGAACGTTACAATTCGTCTGCATGAGACAGCAGAAAGAATGTTATGTGACAAAGGTTTTGATCCAAAGTTCGGTGCAAGACCTTTACAGTCTGTGTTTAACAAATACATCAATCGACCACTATCAAGAGAACTTCTTACGGGCAATCTTAAAGAGGGAGAGTTTCTTGCCGATTGGGATGGAACGAATATGAAGTTTGTGAAAACTTGAACATAAAAATAATTTAGACCTAAGAGATTTAAATCAACTTAGGATAAATTATTTTTGTTAGTTGGACTTTAATTTTATAATACCTCTTGTAGTTTTAAATTAACTACAAGATGTATTGATTTATTTAATTAGGTTAAGGTTTTAAATTACTCTCTGAAATTTTTCCATTGGACTGAACAAGATCAGCAATCAATTTAGAGGCAGAGAATTGGTTGCTGGTTAATCCTATAAGAGATTTCGGAAGATAGGCTACTCCGCCGGGCCAAGAATGACCACCTTGGTTAATCTTGATTAAATACAAGGAGCCAGTATTGCATCTCCAAGATGAAAGAGAAGCTTGGGTAGGATCTTCCTCATTAGACTTGGGAATTATTTTAGTTTTTACTGAGCCACAAGAATAGATATTTTTGAAATGTTGAATAGTTTCATCAGTAGAATATATTTTCCCTCTAGATTTGCCAAATAGAGTTACTTCACCTCCGTCGTAGGGAACGATAGGATCCGAAGAGCCATTAATAATAGTTAGATTTGTTCCTTTCTTGGGAATGCAGACATCTTTTGCCGTTGTAGGAAGGATAGCTGTTATTGCAGTGATAGCTACAAATTTTTCTGGCATTTCGCAGGCAAGTCGAAGAGAGAACATCCCTCCATTCGATATTCCACCTGCAAATACTCGATTTGAATCAATTTTATAAGAATTTTGAATTTGGTCTAGAAATAACTTTGTATATAGTATATCTTCATGCTGATCACGATTGGCAGGTGCATTGTTGTCCTCACGTAGATCGTTCCAAGAATTTTTATATCCGCGCATGTAAGCTACTGCGTATTTCCTTTCTCTTGCAAATTCAAGAAGCCTGCCATTGTCAAGTCCCACCATTCCCTCAGGACTTCCCCCACCGCCATGGTAAATAAGAATTAATGGAATCTTGCTAGGGGTATTTTTACTTTCTTCAGGATAATAGAAGAAGACAGATCTTTCCAGTGAAGTTCCTACGACGGGAATTTCCACAAAAGAATCTTTGAATTCCATAGGAATATTGCGTCTACGATTTCTGCAATCTAGTAAAGATGTAGAAATAATGGATAATAGGATAATAGATAGTATAGATTTCTGCGAATTGAGGATCATTGCTTTCAGTACAAGGTTCTTGGTTTATTAAGCAGTTCTTTTTTTCTGAAAATAAAAAAAAACCGGGGTTGCCCCCGGCTCAATGGTTCCTAAAAAGAAAACGTTTGGTTTTGAAAAACTGCGATTTTTATGAACCGCAAGCTTTAAATATTTATTCTCCTACTGCAACTTCTACGGGAGCTTCTTCTTTTTCAACTTCAGCAGTCTTTTCTTTTGCTTTTTTCTCAGTAGGTGCGGCTTTAGGTGCTACTAAAACAGGTAAGCCATTTAGATCACGGATTTGATTTTCCACCTTGAAGGCAATGTCTGGATTTTCCAAAAAGAAATTCCGAACCTGTTCCTTACCTTGGCCAATCTTTTCGCCATTGTAAGAATACCAAGATCCAGCTTTGGCTAAGAGATCATGACGAACCGCCATATCAATCAGGGTCGATTCACGGTTGATTCCATTGCTGAATAATACATCGAATTCAGCTTGGCGAAAGGGTGGAGCCATTTTATTTTTTACAACTTTGACTCGCACTCGGTTTCCGATAGGTTCATCCTTTTCTTTAAGTGTCTCAATTCTTCGAATGTCTAAGCGAATGGATGCGTAGAACTTCAATGCATTTCCACCTGTGGTTGTCTCAGGTGAACCAAACATTACACCAATTTTCATACGAATTTGGTTGATAAAAATTACAGTCGTATTGGATTTTGAAATTGTTCCCGTTAGTTTACGAAGAGCTTGGGACATAAGCCTTGCTTGCAGACCCATATGAGAATCACCCATATCACCTTCAATTTCTGCTCTAGGAACGAGAGCGGCAACAGAATCGATTACAATAACATCAATTGCATTGGAGCGAACTAGAGATTCACAGATTTCAAGAGCTTCTTCTCCATTGTCAGGTTGTGCAACGAGTAGATCTTCTACATTCACTCCCAACTTACGTGCATAAGATGGATCAAGGGCATGTTCTGCATCTATAAATGCGGCAACCCCACCTTTCTTCTGGGCTTCAGCAACAGCACTCAAAGTAAGAGTCGTCTTACCAGAAGATTCTGGACCATAGATTTCAATGATACGTCCAGAAGGAAAACCGCCAATTCCAAGAGCTACATCTAATTCGAGAGATCCCGTAGAGGTAATATTGTTAGCCTGGATTTTGCTTTCGGAGGAACCCAATCTCATGATGGAACCCTTGCCAAATTGCTTTTCTATTTGGGAAAGAGCGGCTTCGATTGCCTGGCTTTTCTCGGTGCCTTCTTTCTCTTGGTTCTTGTCTTCTTTGCCTTTCTTCATTATAAAAATTCCTACCTTTTTTGATCTATAAGGGTATTTCCAAGATGCTCAGACTGGTTCGAATATTTTTCGAAAAATTCCATTCTTGGGGGTGAGCAGCAAGTTATGTCCCTTTACAACTACTATCCTAACAATATACCAGGACAAAAACCAGAGAAATAGAGTTTTTTTCTATGTCTCTTTATTTTTTTCAAATCTAATACTACCTTAGTACATGTATAGAGTTTTTTTTATGGCTAGGGGAAAAAATTCCTAGCCGATACTAGAAGGGAAGAGCAGCTTAGGAGCCCCCATTTGAGTGAATTAGAAGTCTTTTTTCCTGAATATTTTTCTGAATCTATGAAAAGTTCCATTAAAATTTTCCAAGTATACCTTGATATTGAGAAAAATTATTCCCTACACACACAGTCGGCATACCTGAGAGATTTGAAATTTTTCTTAGATTTCTGTCACAGAGAAGAAATTGAATATTTGGAAATTGAAGTCGTAGATATACGTTCTTATTTTTCTGAACTCTCCAAGAAGAAGAATTTAGATAAAATCACCCAGACTAGAAAGCTTTCTAGTCTTCGAACGTTTTATCGTTGTTTGTTTCAAAAAGATATCATTCCATCTAATCCTATACTTTCCATTAACTTCCCTAAGACGAAGACTCGCTTACCAAAGGCATTTAAGCCAGGGGAAACCGAAGAAATTTTGGAATACGACAATCAGGAAGCCTCTCCTGTTCTAGAAAAACGAGACAGAGCTATTTTAGAAATTCTCTATTCATCAGGAATGAGAGTTTTCGAATTAGTGAATGTGAAAATTTCAGATCTTTCTCGAGATTCCAAAACAATCAAAGTTTTAGGAAAAAGAAAAAAGGAACGTTTCGTATACTTAGGTGTTGAGGCTGAGCTTGCTCTGAATGAATATTTAGAGATTAGAGGCGAATCCAAGGAAGAAGAAATTTTTCTCAACCAACGTGGAAAAAAACTTACCACCAGAGGCGTAAGATATATCTTGAACGAGAGAAGGAAGGCTATGGGTTTTGAGAAATCTGTGACTCCGCATAAATTTCGTCATACATTTGCAACTGATCTTTTAGATGCTGGTGCAGACATTCGTGCGGTCCAAGAACTCCTAGGCCATTCTTCCTTATCTAGTACTCAAGTTTATCTCAGTGTATCCAAAGATAAACTCAAAGAGATTTATAGGAAGGCACACCCTCATGCAAAATTGGACAGAGGATAGAAAATTTCGATCCACCACCATACTCTGTGTTCGTAAAAATGGTAAGGTAGCAATTGGAGGAGACGGTCAGGTCTCCATGGGTCAGACTGTTATGAAGCATTCTGCCAAAAAAGTAAGAAAATTATTCAACGGAAAGATTGCCTCAGGTTTTGCGGGTTCAGCCGCTGATGCCTTCACCTTATTTGAGTTATTTGAGAAAAAAATTATTGAGTACAATGGCTCCTTGTCTCGAGCTGCAGTAGAAATGGCAAGAGAATGGCGAACAGATCGTATGCTACGACGTCTGGAAGCACTGCTCATCGTTGCTGATGCTACAGAATCCTTTTTAATTTCTGGAACAGGAGATGTTATATCTCCCGATGATGGAGTTCTAGCTATCGGTTCAGGTGGCAATTATGCACTTTCTGCAGCTAGAGCCTTATATGAAAATACAGAATTTGATGCGAAAGATATCGTAGATAAAGCTATGAAGATTGCAGCTGATATCTGTATTTATACCAATCATTCACTGACTGTAGAAGTCATAGAATAGAAATTTTATATAAAGAGTCTAATATAATTAATGGAACAAAACGAAATACATCCTAACGAAATCGAATTAACGCCCAGAGAAACTGTAGAAAAATTAGATGAACATATTATAGGTCAGAAGAACGCTAAGCGTGCAGTGGCAATTGCTCTTCGAAATAGAACAAGACGTAGAAAGCTAGATGCTGAAATGAAAGAGGAAGTCTATCCTAAGAATATAATTATGATTGGGCCTACAGGAGTGGGTAAGACTGAAATAGCAAGACGTCTGTCTAAGTTATGTGGAGCTCCTTTTATAAAGGTAGAAGCTACCAAATATACAGAAGTTGGTTATGTTGGTCGAGACGTAGAATCTATGATTCGTGATTTAGCTAATATTTCTTTAAATATGGTGAAGCAGGAATTCAAAGAACGCGTTACTGATAAGGCAAGAGAAAAAGCTGAGGAATTGCTGCTTGATATCTTACTTCCTGCACCACCAACTTCGGCTGCCAATCAATCGGGTGCGAATTCCAATCTTTCTCCAGCTTCATCTCCTATAGGATTTCAGGATAGTCCCGAAGATCCTAATGCTCGCTATGTGGCTAGTCGTGAGATGATGCGCAATAAACTAAAAGCAGGCAAATTGGATGATCATGAAGTAGAGATTGACATTCCCCAGTCTACAGGAACTGGAATGCCCATGCTTCAAGTTTTTGGAGCAGGGAATATGGAAGACTTAGATAACCAACTGCAAAATGTTCTTGGCGACCTAATGCCCAAGAAATCTAAAAAGAAAAAAATGAAAGTTAAAGATGCCTTCCAATCTCTTTCTGACCAAGAAGCAGACAAACTACTCGATCCGGATAAGGTTCAATCAGAAGCTAAGAAGCGTGTCGAAGAGATGGGAATTATTTTCTTGGATGAAATTGATAAAATAGCAGGTAGAGAATCCAGAGCCGGTGCGGATGTTTCCAGAGAAGGTGTTCAAAGAGACTTACTTCCTATTGTTGAGGGAGCAACTGTTAGCACTAAGCTTGGTCCGATTAAGACAGATCATATACTTTTTATAGCGGCTGGTGCCTTCCATATGTCCAAGCCATCCGATTTGATTCCCGAAATGCAGGGAAGGTTTCCGATTCGAGTTGAATTAGAAAAACTTTCTATGGATGATTTTGTAAAGATCCTCACAGCAACCAAGTCTTCACTGACTCGTCAGTATGAGGCACTTCTGGGAACAGAAGGTGTAGAATTGGTTTTTGCGACTGATGGAATTGCAGAGATTGCTAGACTTGCTTTCGAGATGAATGAAAAGAATGAGAATATAGGTGCTAGAAGATTGAATACTATCATGGAGAAACTTCTAGAAGATATTTCCTTTGATGCTCCTGATCTAGCGCCTGATGATAAGAAAGTTCATGTGGATGAACAATTTGTTCGTAATAAATTGCAAGAGATAGTAGAAGATAAGGATCTTAGCAAATACATTCTCTAAATCCACGGACAGAATTTCCAAGAATTATTCGATCTGCCTTTTGCAAATCTTCTAGAACAAGAACTTTTTCTTGGAACCATCTAGGAAATTTCTTTAGGCAGTATTCTCTTAGAGTTCCTCGTAGTAAACCTGAATCAATACTTGGCGTGTAATAGGTTCCATCTATTTTAAGAAATAAATTATGAACGCAGGATTCCGTTAGTTCGTTACTTTCATTGAGAAAAAGTACATCGTAATAATCTTTTCTATTTTTGTAAGCAACATCGTATATCTTTCGATAGCTCGTCTTATGGTATAGATAGAGTGTCTCACTATGAGTTGCCATTTCAGAGATTTTTATTTTATTTAGAATAGTTCCTTGGGATCTTTTTGCTTTAGGCAGGTTCATAGGAAAAAATATAATTTTAAAAGATCCGTCCTTGTACAAATTATATTTTATCCTACCGGATTGACCAAACTTGTCTTGGATAAAATCAATTAGGTGAGATATCCATTTATCAGCAGAGAAGGGTATGCCAAAGTATTTTGCTGATTTTAAAATTCGGGATTTATGGTATTCTAAGAGCTTGAATTTCTCTCCTGTCCAAGCTATACTTTCGAAAACTTTAAAATCATCAGTGATCCAATCTTCTTCATTGGCGATAGGAAGTTTAATATTTTCTATTGAATTTTGAATCAGCTTACTTGATTGATCTTCTAAATTATTACCAATAAACCGAAGTTTGCTAAAGCATTCCTGCCATTCTTCTTGGGCATTAGACTCAATAGTTATACCTGATCCTATACCCATTTTACAATTTCCTTGGTTGTATTCTATAGTACGTATTCCTATATTCCACTGACTTAAATCGTCTGAGCCCTTGGGTGCAAAATAACCAAGACTTCCTGTGTAAATTCCACGCTCTTGCAATTCTAAAGTATTTATAATCTCCATTGAACGAATCTTAGGTGCTCCAGTTACTGAACCACAGGGAAACATTCCCCAAAATACATCCCAGAAGGAATACTGATCTTGCAATTTAGCTTCAATGGAACTTGTCATTTGGTGTATGCTTTCAAATGTTTCTACATCAAATAAGGAAAGAACTTTTACCGAGCCAAGATCTGAAAATTTGCCAAGATCATTTCGAATCAAATCTGTGATCATAAGATTCTCAGCTCGATTTTTTTCAGAATGCTGCAAAGAATGAACAATCCATTCATCTATCTCTGGAAGTACAGAGCGTTTTGCTGTACCTTTCATTGGCTTAGAAAAAACGCATCCATTCTTAAATTGGAGGAAAAGTTCTGGAGAAATACAAAGTATTTGCGACTCACCTAAATCCATATAGGCGGAGTATGCCACAGATTGCCTAGATTGAAGGTAATTGAATAAGTCGATTGAGCTTAAGTTCGTTTGGAATTTTACAGGAAAGGTGAAATTGATTTGGTAGCTATCACCCGAATTTAAATAGTTTTGAATGAAAGCTAATTTTGCATTGTAATCTTCTTCCTGAATTCCGAATTCTACCTTATGAATTGAATTAGCAATAGGCTGCCTTATAGTTTTGAAATTTGTTCGAATCGCTTTGTCGTAGACAGAAAGATGAAAGATTGATTTGGGATAGAAATTTTTGCGAAGCGATGCGAACTTCTCTTCTAAGAAATAACCAGCTTCGTAACTTACGAAACCAGCAATGTAGTATTTCTTAGAGTGGTAAATTGTTTCTAAAGCTTTTAGATCACGGTAGAATTCTTCAGGGGTTTTAGGAGAAAATATCTCTAAGGGATTAGAAAATTCTAATCTTTCGGTTCTACCTGCTGAAGTCTTTGTATCTTCAAAGAAAAGTTCTATAATTTAGAAATCCATTTTTTGGAGTGCTTCAATTGGATAGGTCAAGTATGCTGTTGTAGTGTGATTGCTTGTTACAATTGTAAAATTCTCAATTGGGTCAATTCCCATATTATAAAATCCTTCATCAATCATTGCAATTCCAAATCCAGCTGATTCTTTCTCATCTAAGAAGTCAGGTCTGAAAAATTCAGTAGACCTTCCTTCACTAGCGAGAACTGCATGCTTCTCGCGAGAGGCTTCGATTCGTTTATAATCTAAACCCAGTATGGGAGCATCATTTCGAATCCGAATATAAAGTTCTTTGTCAGAAATCTTTATTTTCATGGAGATCTTTTGATCATTCTTTGTAATCTTATCTTTCACTTCATGCATAAATGATATTTCAGGTTCAGAAAGATTGATTTTGCGGGTACGGGTCTTATCTTGCAATTGAAGTATCTTTTGAACTGTTTTCTTTAACTTCTCAGGGACAACATATCTCTGCATTGCATCGCGCAGTGGACTTGTATCTAAAATAACATTGAGCAGTTCTTCTGCTTCTTGTCTAGATTCAGTTTCCTTAGAGCTATATATTTTTTGAAAAAGTTCATCTTTGAAAATAATATGACGCAGGTTTCCCTTTACGGCATTTAACAAGGCTTCCATCAAACCACTGAAAAGATGGAAAGATGCAAGCGGATTGGCATCAATTCGAGTAAGTAATCCTTGGATAACTTCATTTAGAATATCACGAGTTGGTTTAGTCAAACCTCTAAGTTCAAAATGTAAAAAATTTCGCTTAGTGATCTCTTCGAGATGTGATAGGATTTCTTCGCCTTGGTACATTTTTTTTTCAGATAGCATAAAAAAAAGATTCTTTCCAGTTCAGTGTCACAAAATTGCCCTATAAAGCAAGGAAAATTAGAAAGCGCTATGGAAAAAAGAACTTTCGATCTAAAAACACCCGATCTCGGAGATTCTGACAAAATCGAACTTGTAAAATGGTATCTTAAGCAAGGGGAATCTGTATCTGAAGGAGATGAAATTTTAGAATTGGTAACTGACAAAGCATCCTTCCCTATAGAATCACCAATGGATGGAGTTTTAACTGAGATACTTTTTCAGGAAGGCTCCCAGGTGAAAAAAGGGGACATTCTCGGTAGACTTTCTATTCCAGTGTAATGAAAATACTTCATATTTCAGATCTTCATTTTCCCACTCTCTTGAATCCTTTGACACTCAGAAGAAAGTCTTTAGTCGGTTATGCGAATTTTTATCTTCGTAGAAGAAAGAAGCATATGCAGCATAAAATATTAGTTGAGACTATCAGGAATCTCGACTATGATCTCTTGATTATCTCTGGGGATATTACCAATGTCTCTCATCCAAAAGAATTTGAGATTGCAAAGGAAATTTTATCACCCATACTAGACCATAGAACTTTTATGATTCCAGGTAACCACGATCGCTATACTAAGAAATCAATTAGCGAGGATTATTTTGAAAAGAATTTCTCTGAATACCTTGGCGAGAAAGTTCCCATTGAAATCAACAATCCTATGGAAGCCCACCAAGCGAGAATTACAGAGCCAGGGATTGAAAAAGTAGGAATGAAGTTGGAATCTTTTGATTACAACAGAGCCAGTCTTTATCTTAGAATGAAGACATTTGGAACTATAAAAGTATTTGGTTGGGATTCCAATCTACTTTTGCCTGCAATGAATGCGCAAGGCATACTACATCCAAAGGTTGCAATTAAAACTATAGAAATCATGAAGCAGTCTAAAGATAGTGAGTACATGGTAGTCTGCCATCATCCTATTTGGAATCCAAAAGACCGCCAAGAATCCAATCACCATAAGATGAGAAATCGAGAGAATATCGTTCAACTACTAAAAGATAAACCACCTATTGCATATTTCCATGGACATCTTCATACAAATTGGGTGAAGAACCCTGATGAAAATGTTCCTTTTTATGTGATCAATTCCGCTTCTTCCACTAGAATCACAGACCACCACCATAAGAGTGGATTTCATATTTTTAGTAAAGACCAAGATAATAAATGGAATACTAAGCGTTACATATTCAATTCACTCAATCAAAAATTTGAACTAAGCAATAGTATTATATACCCTTAAGGAAAACCTCATGTCAGAAATTAAACCAGATCTCAATTTAATTCAGAAAAAACTCGTAGAAGTAAAGCACCCCGAACTGAAAAAAGATATCGTTTCTTTGGGAATGATTTCTCTTTTGCAACCAACAGCAGAGGGAATTGATCTCAATATTAAAACTCCCAATGCAGATAGAAGAATGCAGATCGGTCTGGAAGCCCAAATTCGACAGGTTCTTGCGAAGATGGAAGGAATTGGAAAGATTAAAATTAAGTTTGAAGTTGATCAGAATTTTAAACTCGAAGATGGGAATCGAATTCCTGGTGTAAAGAAAGTAATAGCTATTGGCTCAGGTAAAGGCGGTGTGGGAAAATCAACCGTAACAGCTAACTTGGCATCTGCGGCAGTGAATGCGGGACTTAAGGTTGGGATTATGGATGCTGATATCTACGGACCATCCATAGGCAAAATGTTTGGAATCAATGGAAGAGTTCCCTTGAAAGTCGAAGATGATAGAATCTATCCCATTGAAAAAGGTGGAATCAAGATTATTTCTTTTTCCTTTCTCATCAACGATGACCAACCTGTTGTTTGGCGAGGCCCCATGCTTGGCAAGGCTGTAGAGCAATTTTTATACGATGTGGTCTGGGGAGAATTGGATTTTCTTTTCATTGATCTTCCACCAGGTACAGGGGATGTTCAGTTATCGCTAGCCCAATTGATCGATTTAGATGGAGCAGTTTTAGTCACTACACCACAGGATGTTGCACTTCTGGATGCAAGTCGTGCGGCAGCAATGCTTGCCCAAGTGAAGGTTCCAGTTATGGGAATTGTGGAAAATATGAGTGAATTTATCTGTCCAAAATGTGGTCATAATTCAGCGATATTTTCACAGGGCGGTGGGAAAAAATTGGCAGATTCACTCAAGGTTAATGTGCTTGGATCAGTGCCTATTGCTTTGGATATCATGAAATCAGGGGAATCAGGTCTTCCAGTCACTTTAAAGGAAAAAGATGGTAAGATTGCAATAAGTTATGGTGAAATCCTCAAAAACCTGCAAACTTCCATTGCAGAATGGGATTAAGGAAAAAAAGCTTGTCAAACTTGCATTTTTCGTAGTCAGATTAGGTTAGTAAAGGGGGCGAACATGATTTTTGAAAAGGGTACAAAACAAAATCCAACTGGCAATTTAATACTCTATTGCAATGTAATTGGTGAGAATCCTGTTCAGCCGGGTGGTCGAATTATTGCTTCCAATGTAGTTGTAAGCTTCTTGAAATTGGGAGATAATTTTCCTGTAGTTACTTTTCCACCAGTTGCTCTTCCTAGTATGGATGAACTGAAGAAATTAATCGATGTAAATTTAGAATCCTACGATATAGCTAGACTTCCCGATTTTGAACTTCCTGAAAATAAAGAAGAAGCAAATCGTTATATCCAAGATCAGATGGAACGTTTCAATCAAGTTGTTATGCGTTATGTTGAGTTCTGTAAATCCAAAGAAAAGAAACCTCATTCTGATATCGATAAAGACATCACAGGCGTAGAAGGCTACATTGAAGCCTTAGCAAATCTCTCTATGGAATTTCGTAAATCGACTGGTCTTGCCAAAGAAGCTACCCAAATGAAAGTAGATCGAATTGTAACAAAATTTTCTAGCAACCACCCTCAGTACGATTTGGATAATTTCAAAAAGGCTTTGGATTTTCCAGGCAATCAGGGTGATGAATTAGTTGGTCTTTACCTAAAGAAATTCAATGCTATCTCTGTTGAAAATTATGAAGTAGCATCCAACCTAAAGAGAAAGATTGAAGCAATAGAAACTACGGAATCCAGTTTCTAGTTACAAAACTTTCATTTTCATTTCTTAATTTATTTTTCTTAGTCTAATATTCTATGGACATTAATTTCCCAGTCTCTGAGAAAAAACTCCTAGCTCTTCGCAATAAAATGAAATATCTAGGAATCCTTGAGTCCGACTTGGATGAGAGTTTCACCAGAGGCTCTGGAAATGGTGGACAAAATGTCAACAAAGTATCGACAGCCGTTAGACTAAATCACAAGCCAAGTGGGGAAGAGATCAAATGCTCTGTCTACCGAACCCAAGGATTAAATCGCTATAAGGCAAGAGCCATTCTTTGCGAACGCATCGAACTTAAAAAATTAGGCAAGGGATCAACCCAAGGTTCTAAGATTTCCAAAATTCAAAAGTCCAAGAAAGACAAACTCCGTAAGCTAAAAAAGAAACTCGTCCAAGAGGCAGAGGTTCAGAATAGAGAAATCGACTACTGAATAAACATTTTAATCCAAAATCTTTTCTACCCAGTTGTACGCAGTCCACTGGCGATAGCATTCACTGTCAGAAGTAAGGGCTGCAAAAGACTTTCTTTCTCTGAATCTTCAGCTCCATTCTTAACAGAATCACGCCATTTTTTAAGAAGCGAAATCTGATGAGCATGCAAAATTTCTAAGGATCTTTCTCGCATAGCGATTGTTTGAATCATCTTAGGCCTTCTTTTCTCAACGGGTAAATGATTGAAAAGTTCATTTAGGATGTCACGAGTTCTATTGAATTCTTCTGATATCAACTTCAAAAATTTATCTCGAATTGTGACATCTTCCACTAATTGAGAGTAGGCTGTCATCTGAGACAGTTTCGCACTGTGAATTCCCGTTTCAACATTAAGGATAGCATACTTGAGAAAATGCCATTCTTCAACCTCACTTTGAATGATAGAAAATTCTTTAGGAGAATGTTCTTTCAACTCTTGCAATGCTTTCCCTGAACCATACCAATTCGGAAGATAGAATCTTGATTGGTTCCAACTGAATACCCAAGGAATTGCTCTAAGATCTGCAATGGTTCTGCTTCCGGTTCTTCGAGTAGGTCTTGATCCTATTCTACTATTTTCTATAGCATCAATAGGTGTTGCCTGGGAATAGAATTCGATAAACCCTTCTGAGTTCAAAAGCTCAGCATAGACTTCACCTGATCTCTTTGCTAATTTAGATACTATGGATTCACTAGGGTGATTCTTTTTGGATCGGAATTTATGTCTTGCAGTTACCTTAGTAGCTGTCGCTAGAAAAAGTTCCATATTATAGACAGCGTTTATTTTATTCGCATACTTCTGTGCTATAGTTTCTCCCTGAACTGTCATACGAATATTTCCCGTTAGGCTTTCGTGAGGAAGGGCATCTAGGAAACGATGTGTTTTGCCTCCGCCACGACTGATAGAACCACCTCTTCCATGGAAAAAATTCAATTGAATTCCATGCTTTTGGGCAATTTTTGTCAAACGATTCTGAGTTCGATAAAGGTTCCACTGGCTCGCAAGAATTCCTCCGTCCTTATTTGAGTCGCTATAACCTAACATAATTTGTTGGATGCTATTAGTGGATTTATCAATCTGCTTTTTGTATTTTAAGCTGTTTAATACTATTTTTTTACTTAGGAAGGAATCAAGTATAGCTGATGAATTCTCAAGATCATCAATTGTTTCAAAAAGGGGAACGATAGGAATAGGCGACACTAAACCGAACTCAGTGTTCACTAGGATTCCTGATTCTCGGAAGAATAGAAATACTAAAAGGAGATCGGAGACGGATCTTGTCATACTTATGATAAATGAACCAATTCCTGCATATCCATTGGCATGAATATGAGCTTGGATGGTTCTGTAAGTTGCAAGTAGGTTGTCTGCCTCAAGACCCGCGGAGATACTTGGCAATAGAAAGGGTCTTGGACTTGATAATTCTTTGTCTAAGAATGCAAGTCTCTCTTCTTCGGACATTAGAGAATAATCAGGATTAGCGATTCCTGCTGATTTTAAAATTTGATCGATAGCCTTTTCATGATAACTGGAATTCTGACGAATATCCAAATGAGCCATATGGAATCCAAAAGTAATGAGCCATCTTTCAAGTGGAAAAATTTCAGTTTCCACTAATCTTGTAGCTTTAACCGAATCCAAGGAATTCTTAAGTATAGAAATATCTTGGCTGAATTCTGATTTGTTTTTGTACAGATAGGATACTGGAATTGATTTTTTATTTTCTTCCGAAGGCAATCTGTAACGAATCAAATTACAAAATTGTCGCCAGGGTTCATCAGGATTTCTTTCAATGCATTCTTTGCCTAGTTCACCTAGAAGGTTGCTGTATTTTTTGATAGCATCTAACAAAGACTTGGGAGGATTCTGTAAATAATCGGATAGACTTAAATTTTTGGAAAGTTCAATTAATTTATCATTGTACATTTCCATAGAAAGATTTCGAAATCTTTGTAAGACATAGGAAGTTATTTCAGGAGTAACAAAGGGATGCCCATCTCTGTCTCCACCCACCCAATCTCCAAAACTTACCTTGGGAAAATCAGACGCATCTTGGAAAACTGTCTTTGAAAAACCAGATTCTTCCCAGGCTTGTTTCAACCTAGTATCAAGTATAGGAAGAACAATAGGAAATACATTTTTAAGATAGTGTTCTATATTTCTAATTTCAGAAATCACATCGGGTTTTCGTAAATAAATTTCCCCTGTTCGCCAGAGTCTCTCAATTACAGATTCTATCTTTTTGTTAATTTCCTTTCTTTCGTAAGGAGTCCACATTTGGTTCTCCAATTGAACGATTAATAGATAGAGCTCTCTATGTTGTTCTAGAATGGTCGCTCTTTTTGCTTCGGTAGGATGTGCAGTTAATACGGGTTCAATATGTATGGATTTTATCGTTTCTAAAATTTCAGATTCTGAGAGTCCATAATTCTTCATTTTCTCAATGCTAAATGGCCAAAGACCAGGCAAGGATTTAGAATCTTCGGAATTTTCAATAGATCTTCTATACTGAGCTGCGACGTTTTCCTCAGACATGTTTAGTAGTTGAAAAGACAGGCTTAGTAGCTCTACCGCTTTTTCAGGCAAGTGATTTACTTTGTTTAAATCTTTATCATTTTCATCTAAAGAAGGAAGCAGATAGGTTATTGACTTTTCACCTAATCTTTCTAAGACAAGTCTTAGGTTTTTGAGTAAGCTTATATAATCGGAATTTAATTTATCGAAGGAGAAAGAATCATGTTCCATTTCTTAACTCTAAATTGAATCAAGCTATCTGTCAAATTTTTACTCAATACGATCTTCTCGAATGAGTCCTAGCCTTAGAAATTCCCTTTACTCCTGGTCTTTTTCCAAAATTCTGGAACTAGACTCATGATCTGAGTTAAAAAGGCAAATCCTATGAATCCAAAATCAGTATCCGAGATTCGCGAGTTATTTCTCCAATATTTCCAATCTAAAGAACACACGATTGTTCCCTCATCATCTCTAATTCCTGCGGGTGACCCAACCTTACTTTTTACTACAGCCGGTATGGTTCAGTTCAAGCCTTTTTTTACAGGGGCTGTTGAACTGCCTTATACTCGAGCAACCTCTGCCCAAAAATGCCTTAGAACTACAGACTTAGAAAATGTTGGCCAGACAGAAAGGCATTGTACATTTTTTGAGATGTTGGGTAATTTTAGTTTTGGTGATTATTTTAAAAAAGAATCCATTCATTATGCACTTGAATTCTCTACTAAGAATCTAGGTATTCCAGTTGAAAAAATCTGGATTACTATATTCGAAAATGATGATGAGGCTCGTGATCTTTGGTTGGCTGAAGGAATTCCTGCCGAACGTATTGTACGCTTAGGAAAGAAGGATAATTTCTGGGGACCTGCTGGTGACTCAGGAGCCTGTGGACCCTGCTCTGAATTGTACTTAGACCGTGGTGTTGAGAAAGGTTTTCCAGGCTGTGGCAACAAAGCATCTTGTGCCCCAGGTTGTGACTGTGATCGTTTCATGGAATACTGGAACATTGTGTTCAACCAATTCAACCAAACGGTGGAAGGTGAACTACAACCTCTCAAGCAAACGGGAATCGATACGGGTGCCGGAGTCGAACGAATTGCACTGCTTTTACAAGATGTGGATTCTGTGTATGATACAGATGAATTCAAGCATATACTTTCAAAGATCTCTTCTATTTCTGGTAAAGATTACAACTCTGAAACTAAAATCGCCTTTCGTGTGATAGCTGATCATTCTAGGTCGACATTTTTTGCAATCGGTGATGGAATCTATCCAGATAGAACTGGTAGGGGCTATGTGATTCGTAGATTGATTCGTAGGGCAGCACTTTTTTCTAGAAAGCTTGGAATTAAGGAAACTTTCCTACATAAGTTGATAGCTGAATTGGTTCAAGTTTACAGTGAACGTTACCCTGAACTAAAAAGCAAACAAGATGAAATAACGAAAATCATTTTAGCAGAAGAAGAACTATTTGCAAATACCCTAGAACTAGGCTTAGAAGAATTGGAGACCATCTTATCAAAATTAAATGAATCTGGCTCTAAGCTTATGGAAGGAAAAGACTCTTTCCGATTGTATGGAACTTTTGGTTTTCCTAAGGAAATGACTCAGGAATTGGTTCTAGAAAGAGGATTTACTTTTGATGAAAAAGGTTTCGAAGAAGAACTAGAAAAAGACCGAAATATTTCCCGTGATAGTTGGAAGGGTAAAAAACTTAGCTTTCTAACAGGTCTTAGTGCTGGCCAAATAAAAGCCACTGAGTTTCTAGGTTATGGAACGCATAAGGCGGAAGGAAATTTATTATTTACATTTAGTTCTGATGGAAAATTGCAATCTTCTTTAAAACCTGGTGAGAAGGGTGCTCTTCTTATGGATGCAACTCCTTTTTATGCTGAATCAGGTGGTCAGATTGGCGACAATGGATTCATTCGAAATAAGGATTTTACATTTCGTGTAACGGATGTTCAGAAAGAAAATGATAGCTTTCTGCATTTAGGTGAGGTATTGAAAGGTGAAGTTAAGCCTGGTCAGAAGGTGGAAGCAGAAATTGATCCGACTAGACGTTCTGCACTCGCTGCCCACCACTCTGGTACTCATTTAATGCATGGGGCGCTTCGCAAAATTCTAGGGGACCATGTTCGTCAGAAAGCCTCCTTGGTAAGTGATGATTATCTGCGATTTGATTTTTCCCATCCACAAAGCTTAACAGAAGATGAAATCTCACAAATTGAAAATTATGTAAATGATAGTATCAAAAGTAAGCTGAGTGTAGAAACAAAAGTTCTTCCTATAGAAGAAGCAAAGTCATCAGGGGCTGTTGCCTTCTTTGAAGAGAAATACGGCGATTTCGTTCGAGTTGTTCAGATGGGAGATCGTTCTACAGAATTTTGTGGAGGAACTCATGTTAGAAATACAGTTGATATTTCGTATTTTTCCATCTTGAAAGAATCAAGCCCTGGAGCGGGAAATCGAAGAATTGAAGCCGTCTGTGGCCCAGCAGTGATCCAATATTTTACATCTGTATTCCAAGAGTTAGATGAGAAAGTGCAAGCCTATAATCTTAAGGCCAAAGAAATCTATCCTAATGATAATGCTCAGCTAATTTCTATTAAAGTTCCAAGTCCTGAGCAAGTAGAGAAAGCCTTCCATGAGAAAGCCGCGACTATGGTTTCTGAATACAGAAGCTTGAAGAATACTATATCATTAGAATGGGAAGCTAAGAATCAGAAACTTTTTAAAGAAAAGAAAAAGAAAGAAGCAGAAGAATTTCAAAATAATCCAGAACTTATTGATGAGTTGATTGCTAAGCAAATTAGCAAGAAAGACTTTGTCATTATTAGCAATATTTTCGATTCTGTAGATGCAAAGAGTCTAAAAGACTTAGCAGATTCTCTAAAATCAAAAATTCCTAATGTACTTGTATTATTTGGTTCCGTTGTAGATGATACTGCTACATTAGTATTCATGTGCAATGCTGTATCTAATCAAAAAGGTATTCACTGTGGCAATCTATTGAAAGCCTCTGTCGAAGTCTTGGGTGGGAAGGGCGGTGGCAGACCTGATATGGCACAGGGTGGTGGAAAAAATACCTCGCAACTCAATAAAGCAATTCAATTGGCTATTGATAGTATTTAGACGATTTTGATATCGTTTGCGATTAATCTGCGCTAACTTATACCTAGGAATTGTTTCGAAATATTTTTCTACAATGATTTTATTGAAATTGTGATTTAACAAAGGAAGCATAAGACTACACATGGAACTTTCAGAATTGGGATATGATGATTGGTGTTTGACTCATTATAGAGATTTGATCCAACCAGGTTTTCATCTCGCAAGAGTAACTCGAGTCGATAAAAATCGCTATCTTGTTCGAAATGAAACGAATGAAGTTACAGCTGAGCTTACAGGAAAATTATTGTATTCCCTTGAAGAATCGCAAGAGCTTCCCTCTGTGGGAGATTGGGTTATTGTTCAATACTATGATGATAACCTGCTTGCAATCATACACAATGTCCTTCCTAGGAAATCTTACCTACGTCGCAAAGCCTCCGGTGATAAGTCTACTTACCAAATAATCGTATCGAATATAGATGTAGCATTGATTATACAAGCCTTAGATTCAAATTTTAATATAAGGCGACTTGAACGCTACATCTCTATGACTAAAGAAGGGAATGTCGAAGCAATCATCCTATTGAGTAAAAGTGATCTTCTAACAGAAATCGAAATTGATGAAAAAATATCTGAAATACGAAATTCTAATATAGATTCAAAGATACTTGCTTTTCATAACCAAACAGACGTAGGATATAGAAAGCTATTGGAAATACTGGAACCAGGCAAAACCTATTGTTTGGTTGGTTCATCAGGTGTCGGAAAGACAACGCTTTTGAATAATTTACTTGGTAAGGATTTATTTGATACACAGGCTGTTCGTGATAAAGATAATAGAGGAAAGCATACAACAACTCGGCGTCAATTAAGCATTCTTGAAAATGGAGCCTTACTCATAGATACTCCTGGAATGAAAGAGCTTGGACTTATGACTACTGATTCTATAGAGCAGAGTTTTTCTGAAATTAGTAAGATAGCCGAAGAATGTCGCTTTGAGGATTGCACTCATATCTTAGAGCCTGGATGTGCTATCCTAAAAGCGATTGATAGCGGCGAACTCGACCAAGAAAAATACAAAGCTTACCTTAAGCTCAAGAAAGAAACGGAATTTCATGAGTCATCCTATCTTGAAAGAAAGAATAAAGATAAGAGTTTGGGTCGTTTAATAAAAACTACTATCCAACATAAGAAAAAGCAACAAGGACTTTAATCATCTAGCCGAAATAATAGATTTTTTAAACTAGAAAAGATAAACCTAGTATTAACATAGAAATATTGCTGTCATTTAAGAAAGGAACTCCTAGCTTTTTGAAGCTTAAAGAAAATAAAAAAGCCACTTATCTCATAGTGGCTTTTCTTTTTTACAGATTACTAAAAGAAGTTTTATCTTAGCTGATTGCTTCTTTTACCAAATCAGCTTGTTCCTTATTGTGGACTTTCAAATGTCCAGCAGCAGGGCTTGCTGATTCTTTTCTTCCTGCATAACCAAGTCTACTGTTGTTTGGAAGAAGTGCTTCCAGACGGTCTTGCAAAAAGTGCCAAGATCCTTGGTTTCTAGGTTCTTCTTGCGACCATACAAAGGATTTTGCTTTGCTGTAAATGCTGAGTGCTTCTTTGATTTCTTTCTCAGGGAAGGGATAGAGTTGTTCTAAGCGGATAATTGCAATACTATCTTTTTTAGATTCATCCAATCCTTTCTTTAGGTCATAGTAAACTTTTCCTGAACAGAATACGAGTTTTTGAATTTTCTCAGGTTTAACGGTTTCAACATCATAGATAATTTTCTTAAATGCACCAGCAGTGATTTCAGATATATTCGAACTAGCATCAGGAAGTCGCAGCATACTTTTCGGACTCATGATGATGAGTGGCTTTCTAAACGATCTAAGAATTTGTCTTCTTAAAATATGAAAATACTGAGCTGCCGTAGTACAATTTGCAACTTGGATGTTATCTCCAGCGCAGAGTTGTAGGAATCTTTCTAATCTTGCAGAAGAGTGTTCTGGTCCCTGGCCTTCATAACCATGGGGAAGTAGAACAACCAATCCTGAAAGTCTGTGCCATTTGAATTCTGAGCTTGTTAAAAATTGATCAAACATCACCTGTGCATTGTTAGCAAAGTCACCAAACTGTGCTTCCCAGATTACCAATGAATTTGGGTCAGCCAATGAAAAACCATATTCAAATCCCAAACAAGAAAACTCAGAAAGGGATGAATTAATCACATCTATCTTTGCTTGCTTGTTGGAAATATGATTGAGCGGTGTGTATTTTCCACCAGTCACTGTATCAGCAATAACTGCATGTCTATGGGAAAAAGTTCCCCGCTGTGCATCTTGTCCTGCTAAGCGAATAGAGAATCCATTCTCAAGGATAGAACCAAAAGAAAGTGCCTCCGCAAAACCCCAATCCATAGGAAGTTCACCACTTGCCATCTTCGAACGAGTGTCGATTACTCTTTGAACACCTTTGTGAGGAACAAAATCTTTTGGATAAGTAATGATAGCCTTAGAAATCCCTTGCAATTGCTTGTTTAAGAGTTTAGTAGCAGTATCAGAATCCAAAGGTTCTTTGGTATACTTTGACCAGATGCCTTGCATAGTATCAACTTGCATAGCTGTCTCTTGTTCCTTGGCTTTGTTAAAGGAATCCTCCAAGCCATCTTTTGAACCATTTTTGATAAAATCCAATTCTTCTTGGCTGATATCTCCTCTGACTAAAAGACGCTTTTCATAGAGATCAACAGTCTTAGGATGTTTACGTATGATATCGTACATTTGTGGTTGTGTGAATGCTGGCTCATCTGTTTCATTGTGTCCGAGTCGTCTATAACAGATCAAATCTATGATCACATCTTTCTTATATTTCTGTCTGTATTCCATACAGAGTTTTACGACTCGGTAGACTGCTTCTGGATCATCTCCATTCACATGGAAGATAGGAATCTGGAAACCTTTTGCAAGATCAGTTGCATACAAGGTAGATCTAGATTCATTAGGTAGAGTAGTAAAACCAATTTGGTTGTTGATTACAATGTGAAAGGTTCCACCAATCGTATAGCCATCAAGATTCATTAGGTTGAGCGTCTCTGCCACAACTCCCTGTCCTGCAAATGCCGCATCTCCATGAATAGCAATTGGCATCCACTTAGATCTATCGGTATCTTCTGAAAGAGATTGTCTTGCCCGAACGGAACCTGCTATCACAGGATCTACTGCTTCCAAGTGAGAAGGGTTGAAGGCAAGAGAAATATGAACTTCTTTGCCTGCTCTTGTCATGATCTTATTGGAGTAACCTAAGTGGTATTTTACATCACCATAATCTAAGGTTGAGGGATTGAATTTTTCTTCAAATTCTGCAAAAATAAGACCCGCTGGTTTACGAATGATATTCACAAGAACATTCAATCTTCCTCTATGAGCCATTCCTAGAACCAGACCATCCATATTGTGCTTACCAGCCTCTTCGATGACTGTATCTAACAGAGTAATGGTGGACTCACCACCTTCGAGAGAGAATCTTTTCTTTCCTACATATTTTTTGGCAAGGAAGTTCTCGAAGTAATCCGCTTGGAATAATTTCTCAAATAGGCGAAGAGCTGTCCCCTTATCAATGGGTTCTGAGTTGGCAAGCGGCTCCATCTTTTCTTGTAGCCATTCACGTTCGGCATCATCTACTAAATAGTAATGCTCACAGCCAATAGAACCACAGTAAGTTTGTTCAAACCAATCAATGATTTTGCTTACTTTAGCACGACCTAGGTTAGGAACTCCGGAATCGACTTCCTTATCGAGATCAGATTGCTTTAGAGCCTTGATTTTTAGATCAATGAATTCTCGGTTAGGCTTATTGATACCGAGTGGATCAAGATTGGCGGCAAGGTGCCCCTGTCTTCTATATGCATTCAAAATATTGATGATACCAAAATCGGCAAGAGAAGAATCTGCTTTGTGCTCAGTGGAATCATATTCAACAGAAAGACCGCCGTTTGCATTTCCATTACCGTTATTACTGGAAATACTTCCATTCCCGGATTCAAGTTCTCTGAAAAAATCCTTCCAATCCTGAGTTACAGAATTTGGATCTGATTTAAAATTCTCATACAACTCTTCCAGAACTACTGCATTCTCACCACTGAGACTCATCAAATGTTCGACTTTCATCAATCTACCTTCTTTTATATCCTGAGCTAAACATATCTAAAACCAATTCCAAACTAAATCAGATAAGAAAACCCAAATAAACTGAGATTCTTAAATCTAAATTCGATTCTATCTTCAACTAACTGTGAATAGACCATTTATCCACATCCATAGCCGCCTCTCTTAGTATTTCAGAAAGAGTAGGGTGAGCGTGAGTGGATCTCGCAATGTCTTCTGCACTTGCACCAAATTCAAAAGCAATTGCAGCCTCTGCAATCATATCAGAGGCACGAGGTCCGACGATATAGATTCCTAATAATTTATCAGTCTTTTTATCAGCTAATACTTTTACTTGGCCATCTGGTTCGTTCATTGCTTTTGCACGAGCATTTGCTTTGAACATATACTTTCCAACCTTATATTCTATGCCTTTCTCTTTGAGTTCTTCTTCCCCATGACCAACCCAGGCAACTTCTGGCCAAGTATAAACAATCCAGGGAATTGCATTGTAATTCACATGACCGTATTTGCCAGCAAGCAGTTCGGCAAGAGCAATGCCTTCATCTTCTGCCTTATGAGCAAGCATAGGTCCGTCGATTACATCACCGATTGCATAAATATTAGGAACAGATGTCTGAAAATGATTGGATTCTACTTTGATTCTACCACGCTCCGTGAATTCAATACCAACTTCTTTGGCACCGAGATTGTCGGTGAAAGGACGTCGACCAACTGAGACAAGAACGATGTCGCCTTCCAGTTGGGACTTTTCACCAGCCTTGTTCTCTACATTTACCTTGGCTTTATTGCCTTTTTTCTCGATTCCAGTTACCTTGTGTTCAAATTTGAATTCAAGACCCTGTCCTTCGAGTAGTCGGAGTGCTAGGGCTGACATTTGTTTGTCGGCTGTTCCCAGAAGCCTTGGCATGAGTTCTACGATCGTAACTTTTGCGCCTAAACGCGACCAGACAGATCCTAGTTCAAGACCGATTACACCAGCACCAATGATGATCATATGGTCGGGGACTTTTTCCAGAGAAATTGCATGATCCGATGTAACAACTACCTTGCCGTCAATAGGAAGACTAGGGATATCAATAGGAGTAGATCCAGAAGCAATTACGATCTTATCAGCTTGGATGGTTTCTTTTTTGCCACCTTCGAGATCTATTTCGATTTCCGTTTTGGATTTTAATTTGCCAAAGCCGTGGAAGCGAGTGATCTTGTTCTTCTTCATCAGGTAGTCAACACCTGCAGTCACTTCACTTACTACTTTGTCTTTGCGAGCGATCATCTTCTTTACATCGATTTTAACATCGCCAACTGTTATTCCATGAACATCTAGTTTATGTTTGGCTTTGTGGTATTCTTCCGATGAATCCAAAAGTGCTTTGGAAGGAATGCATCCCACATTGAGACAGGTTCCCCCTAAGGTTGCACGCTTTTCAATAATAGCAACTTTCATTCCTAACTGAGCACAACGAACAGCACAAACATAACCACCAGGGCCGGCTCCAATAACTACAACATCAAATTTATCCATGGATCCGTCCTATACTTCCAACAAGAGTCTTGCTGGATCTTCAATCATTTCTTTCAGTTTCACTAAGAAGGTAACAGCACCTTTACCATCGACAATTCTATGGTCATAAGAAAGTGCTACATACATCATAGGTCGGATTTCAATCTTGTCACCGATAACAACAGGACGTTTCACAATATTGTGCATACCTAGAATTCCACTTTGTGGTGGGTTCAAAATTGGAGTCGACATCATAGAACCGTAAACCCCACCATTGGAGATTGAGAAGGTTCCGCCTTCCATGTCTTGCAAGGAAATCTTACCATCACGAACTTTTACTGCGAGTCTTGCGATTTCTGCTTCTATGCCAGCCAAAGATAGTTGGTCAGCATCACGAACAATAGGAACAACCAAACCTTTTGGACCACCAACAGCAACGCCGATATCATAGTAGTTTTTATAAATAACGTCTGTTCCACGTATTTCTGCATTGATTTCAGGAACTTGCTTCAAGGCATAGATTACAGCCTTTGTGAAAAAACTCATAAAACCCAAACCGATATTATGAACTTCTTTGAACTTTTCTTTGTAAGCAGATCTTAAGTTCATTACATTGAACATGTCTACTTCATTGAAAGTTGTTAGGATCGCTGCATTGTGTTGCGCTTGGACTAATCGTGTAGCGATAGTTTGTCGCAGTTTAGACATAGCAACAACAGACTCTCTTTCACCAGGTGTTCTTGGCTTGGCTGCAACAGGAGCTGGAGCTGGGCTTGAAGATTTTGCAGGTGCTGATCCATTAGAGTTAGAGCTTTGTTTTTCTAAAAAGAGAACCACATCTTCTTTTGTAATCTGTCCGTTTCTGCCTGTTCCTGTAATGGAAGATGGATTGATTCCATTTTCTTGGATCATCTTCATAGCAGCAGGTGGGATTGTATCATTTTGCGGAGCAGAAAACGAGCTTTGAGAATTGGCAGCTTGGGAAGAACTCGAGCTTACAGTGGATGCAGCAGCAGAGCTAGAAGAAGAACTTGCCGAGCTAGCTGATGCTTTTCCAGAACCTTCACCTACTTGTCCGATGATCTCAGCTACTTTTACGACATCGCCAGCTTGTTTCAAAATTTTTGCAAGAACTCCAGCGGAAGGAGCTCGCACTTCCATAGTAACCTTGTCTGTTTCTAATTCGGCAAGGACTTCGTCAGCTTCAACGCTGTCTCCTTCGCCTTTGGTCCATTGAATAATAGTTGCTTCTGAGATTGATTCGCCCATTTCAGGGACTTTGATATCTAATGCCATGGAAATTCCTGCTTAATTAAGGTGTTGGATGTTGATTGAATAAAATGCTGATTAGCCATGCAATCTAATTGAAACATCCCTTTCCAAAGCCAAATTGTAAAGGCAAAAATTCGAAAAACTAAAAATACTTGTTTCAGACTTAGGATTCTTTAAATTAAGAAGAATGATCTACGAATTTTTAGGAAAAAAGCCCTCCATCGCAACTTCGGCATTCATTGCTCCCTCTGCTGATATAATAGGTGATGTAACAATTGGAGAAAATTCCTCAATATGGTTCCAATGTATGCTGAGAGGTGATGTAAATTATATACGAATTGGTGATAATGTGAACATACAGGACATGAGTATGATTCATGTCGCAAGAAACCAGTTCCCTGTTACAATAGGAAATAATGTATCTCTGGGTCATCGTGTGACTTTGCATGGTTGCACCTTGAAGGATTTTTCTTTTGTGGGAATGTGTGCGACTGTGATGGATGATGTGGAGATAGGCGAGTATTCTTTTGTCGCTGCTGGTTCCTTGGTCACTCCGGGGAAGAAAATTCCCCCAGGCGTTCTTATCATGGGAAGTCCTGCCAAAATTGTTAGGGATATCAATGAAAAAGAAAGAGAAATCATAACACGCACTGCAACGAATTACCAGAAATATAAAGCCAATTATATGAATGATACATTTAAGAGCTTAACTTAATGATGAAAAAGGATACTATCTCATCATTATTTCGTAAAAACTTTTATAATTGTCTAGGCAGTTTATTTAAAGATTTCTATGCGGAGAAGGAGTTAGAAATTCTATGTGAGGAGATTTTTTCTCAATACAAATCCTTCTCATTAAATAAAAGCAATCATCTTGAATTTATAAGTTACCAACCCAGTAAGAGTGATCCACTTTTGCGATTGCAACATAGGGTGATCATCATTGCAGTCTCCTCACTACCTTTTTTTGCAGCAAGACTGAAATTTATTTTGGAAAATGCCAAGTTGGATGTATCGAGAAATCTCCACTTTCATCCAGGAGTCGAACAAGAGTTATACTACATAGAGCTAATAGAAAATGCAAGTATAAATTTAAATTCACTAGAAGAAGAAATTCGGAACTCCTATCTAAGAATTCGTAAATCAAAGCTTGCTTATGCAGATTTCACTGAAAATAAAAAAAGTCCTTGGATGATTTGGCCAGACAAAGAAAAAGAACTTCTAGATTGGCTACTCGCAAAAAGTTATATTTGGGAAGGAGCCTTATTCCAGGAAGGCAAAGATTCTAAGTCTTTCGGAAATGATCAAATTCCAGAGAAGATCTTTAATTGGTTTCAGGAACTTAGTTCCAAGGGGAATGAAGCAAACATTACTTCTCTAGAATCTTCCCTTAAATCATATTTAGGTGATGATAACTACTTTTATATTTCGTTCACTTCTCTTAACAAAAAACTACTTCTCATTGGATCCTTGAATGAGTTCGCAAAATCTTCTGTTCTTGTAGATATACCTTATTTCAAAGATAGATTCAATCATTTTCTAAACGAAGAAGAAATTGAATCTCAGAGTGGGCTTGGCCGAACTACTCGTATGCTATTCAATTATGTTCCGACAGAAATTCTTTTTCTACTGCCTGAATCTGCCTATGCCAAGCTTTATTCTGGTATTTTGGAGCACAATTTAAGGAATTCTTTGCGATCTGTGGGTGTTGTAGTCTCTGAAGACATAGCACTTATTATAAGTTTTATTCCCAAGAAAAATTGGTCGGAACAGAAATGGGAAACTTGTCAAAAATTTATTGATTCATCTTTTTCAGAATCCTTGGTTCGAGACTATTTTGTTATGCGTGGTCAATTTATTGAAGGCTTCCATTTTATTCGAACCAAATTGGTAACCTCACAAAATGTTTTTGAATTATCTTCCCAAATAGAATTTCATTTTAGATCTTGGCAGGATCAATTCCAGATACGTTGGGAAGAAAATTTTGAAATCCCATTTTCCAAATCACGCATTGAATACCACGAAGATTACATTGCCACTCATTCTGCAGAACAGGCAATTCTAGATCTTAAAATGATTCATGATCTAAAGGATGCTAGATTAAAAGTTGATCTTAGCCAAAGACCTGATACAACAATACTTCATGCAATAACACCTCGTTTAGAATACCCTTTGAACCAATGGGTTCAAGTTCTGAACGACTTAGGACTTAAACCTCTTTCCCAAAGAGTCTATCATATCAAATATGATGGAAAAATCTATGCTAAATCGGAATTCTTTTTCCATCTAATTGAGAATAAACTTTCACTGTATGATCGCCTCAAGAAAATATATGAACAAAGTATGCAGGGAAGACTAAGGTCGGATGGACTTTCACAAATTGTGATTTGGACTTCTCTCGATGAAAATGCATTATTATTTTGTAAGGCGATTCGTGATTATTGTCTGCAAACAGATCCTGTTTTCAATCCAGAAGAATTCAACCAGTATTTAATTGATCATCCTGGGCTCTTAGTCGAAGCTTGGAAATACTTTCATACTTTCTTTTCTAAGGGCGAATTAATCGACCTGGATGAATTAAACAAAGAAGCTGATATGGGCAAGACCATTCGAGAAGATGCAGTTTTGCAGGCTTTTGCATCAGCTGTTAAATCTATTTTAAGAACAGACTTTTTTGGAACGACTTATAACAGTCGCATTGGTGTGGAAAGAAATGCGATTTCTTTCAAAATTGATAGCTCTATTCCCGTTTCTCTGCCTGATCCAAGGCCCTACCGTGAAATTTTTGTATACTCATCTAGTTTCCAAGGTATTCACCTTCGAGGTGGGGCTGTGGCGAGAGGTGGACTTAGATACTCGGATAGAGCCTCTGACTATAGAACAGAATTACTTGATCTACTTAAGACTCAGATGGCTAAGAACTCCATTATTGTTCCAGTAGGATCTAAGGGTTGTTTTGTGCTTACATCGAATGTGAATATAAAAGAACCCATAGGTATGGTGGAAGCTTATAAGGGTTATGTACAAGGGCTTATTGAACTTACAGACAATAGGATTCAAGGACTGCCAGAACCATATGCTGGGAAGAATGGAACTCTGCCCTTTGCCAAAGATCTTCCTGATCCATATTTGGTTGTTGCAGCTGATAAAGGAACCGCTCAGCTTTCTGATACTGCCAACTCGATTGCTCTTGAAAATAAGTTCTGGTTAGGTGATGCGTTTGCATCTGGTGGATCTAAGGGTTACTCTCATAAAGCTTATGGGATTACTGCAAAAGGTGCCTTAGTAACAGCCGATCGAAATCTAAGAATGAACCAATTGGATTTTCGTAAAGATCTGATCCGCATGGTTGCTATTGGTGATATGGGTGGAGACGTGTTTGGAAATGGATTAATTGAAAGTGATCGCTTCCTCTTGATCGCAGCCTTCAATCATAAGCATATATTCATAGATCCTAATCCAGATCCAGATAAGAGCTATCAGGAACGAAAGAGATTGTTCTCGGCTAGTGGCTCAGGTTGGGATAATTACAGCCAGAATCTTATCTCCCAAGGTGGTGGAGTCTGGAATCGAACTGAAAAATCTATACCCTTAAGCAAGGAAACGCAATCAGCGTTAGGTGTTGAAAAAAGCAGTCTTTCAGGATCTGATTTGATTAAAGCCATTCTTTCTGCTCCTGTTGAAGTTCTCTATAACGGTGGAATTGGAACTTACATTAAATCTGCCACTGAGGAAAACCAAAAGGTCGGAGATCCAGCTAACAATGATGTAAGAATCAATGCAAATGAAGTCCGAGCGCTTTTGATTTCGGAAGGCGGAAATCTTGGGCTTACTCAGCAGGCTCGTATAGATTTTGATTGGAAGGGAGGATATATTTTAACCGATTCCATAGACAACTCTGCGGGTGTAGATCTTTCTGACCATGAAGTGAATCTAAAAATTCTTATGAATGATCTTCTTGAGACAGGTAAGATTAAAAGCTTAGAACAAAGAGACGTGATTTTAAAAAGTATAGACCAAGAAGTAATTCGATCAGTTTTAAATAATAATGAGTTCCAGTCCCTCTGTATCAATGTGGATAGGTATGAATCAGAAAATATAGGATGGGATGGCTTTATTCGCTCTGTTATACGACTTTCGCAAGAAAATATTCTGCAACCTAAGATTTATAAAATCCCCAGCAAACAAGAAGACTGGCAGGAATGGAAAGATAGAACAAAGGGAATTCCAAGACCAGCCCTTGCAGTTATTCTTTCTCATGTGAAAATGCATTTGTATTCTTTGAGTTTGGATGCTAAAATTTTTGACCCAATCCATTTCCCAGATTTAATTATGGAATATTTTCCAAGAGAACTTCAATTGAAATTCAAGGATTCAATCTTCAATCATGCCTTGCATTTTGAAATTTCTACAACAGTAGGAATTAATTTCCTAGCGAATCTTTTGGGAATTCAAATCTATGAAGTGCTTCCTAAAGAAAATTCTCAGCTGCCTTCTCGCTTGTTAGAAATCTATCAATACCTTCACAGTATTGGTATGCCCAAAATATTTATGGAACTTGCGAACGTGAGAGATAAGGAAAATGAATCGAATCTTGTGAAATTTATCTCTAATACAAGAGAAAGCATTCGAGGAAAATACAACCAAAGCATTGATTTAAAGGGCTCATGGAAGGAGACATGGTCAAATCATCTCTCAGAGAATACTAAAACCTTGGTTAACAAACTGATTGATTCAACAAAATAAATATTGAATCAATCTTTGATGAATTATAAAGCATTAAGCTTTGCTAATAATTAGAAAAATTTCTATAGTTTGATTCCATTACTTGAGTTGTTTCTTCACATATATTTCTAAACTTGGCTTAGAAATTTGGTAAACAAAATACATTCTTGAGTTTGAATATGCAGAACTTTTCGTAATCTTACCTGATTCAGAAAGTTCTTTGAGTTCTTTTCTGCCTTCACTTGAAAGATTTACCTTAGGATAGGTTAATAAAATTTGCAGAGATTTCTTTTTGGCAACACTCAAGGCTTCGCTACTTGCAGATGATTTATCATCTTTCAGAGAGGATACAACCACTTGAAAAGTATTTCCATTGATAAAACCTTCAGGATACTTTTCATATTCACTCTCTTGAACTGTTTCAGTGCTGCTTGCTTCTTCTGCTACAGATTTGGAAGTAGATGTATTGGAAGTAGTTTCTTTCTTATCATTCGCACAATTGATAGCTGATAATGCAAGAATACTAGAAATTAGTATCAAAAATAACTTATTTATAAAATTCACTCAAGACTCCTTAGGGTAATTGTTCCCAATTTACGGATAGATTAGTCCGTTCTAGCTTATCGTAAAGTCCCTTTTTTGCAGCTCGGTATATAAATATACATTTTTCCTTTTCTGAGTAGTCTTCCTTAAATAAAACCATCTCATCTAGCAGCCAAGCAAATTCTGATTGTAAGTATTCCATCCTTGGCTTGAAAAGTGCTTCCGATTTTGTATCATCTTCTATGTCTTCAGTAGGAAGATTTTGTGCATTTTGTGTATTGGCGATGCCAGGGATTCCTTGTTGGGATCGATTCTTTTGAGCTTGGGACAAGGGAACAAGAGGATAGGGCACAGGAGGAGAAGGTGGAAGTGGAATAGAATTAGGGCTAGTAGGTTGATTGTTAGTTTGTTCTACTACTGGTGAATACGACTTTCGAATGCGATTAATTCCCTTTAGGCGGTCACTGTCCATTTCTTTCAATTCAGTTATCAGTAATGGTACTGCAAGTTCGTTTCTTAAGGCATAGGATCTTCTTTTGCAATCATTTCGCTTTTCTAATAGGGGGATTTCTTTTACTGTTAGGTGAGTCACTACTCGAACTTGAAAAAAATCCTTGGCTATAAAGCCTGAATGCTGTTCGTTGTAGAATGCCTTCGCACGGAAGTTAGGATCGGATGGTTTAATAAAACTACAACTTATTATAAAAAAGATGTTGACGATGTTTATGATTGGAAATAAATTATTTGGCGAGGAGAAGTTCATGACATTTATATGGGATATACTTGGTTACCTAGTTACGATTTTTCTTTCATTCCCTGTATTGGGTGTATTTTGTTATTGTTTCTATTTAGGATGGCTTCGCAAGTAATATTCTAAGCTCTAATAAATAGCAAGACAAGTTCTCTAGACTTACAGAATTTGGAACTGTGAGAAAGCTATATCTATTTTCCCTACCATTTTTCTTCATTATCCTATCAAATATAGGTGCCGAGAGCATCTTCGAAAATGTAACCAAACAGATTGAAGCCAATACCAAGAGCTATGTCTTAAAAAATGGGCTTAGATTGATTCTTGTCCAAAGAAAAGAATCCCCTACAGTTGCTATTTATACGAAATTTTTGGTTGGTTCTGTTGATGAAATCCCTTCTCAATCAGGAACGGCTCATTTATTGGAGCATATGCTTTTCAAGGGTACTCCGAATGTTGGGACTAAAGACTATTCAAAAGAAAAAAAATACCAAGAGCAGATTGAATACTGGGGAAGTCAATTAGATAAGCTTCGTTTGGAGAAGAGAAATTTAGAATCTAAATCCCTTCCTATCTCTGATACTTTACAATCTAAAATTGATACCCTCGCTAAAAGAATCAAAATTCTACAAGAATACCAAAATGAATTCATTATTAAAAATGAAGATTCGTATATCTATGAACAAAACGGTGAAGTTGGCTTCAATGCATATACAACCTCAGATGTGACCAATTACCAAATCCAGTTGCCATCCAATCGCTTGGTAATTTGGGCGATGATGGAAAGCGATAGGCTTAAGAATCCAGTGCTGCGTGAATACTACACAGAACGAGATGTGGTCATAGAAGAAAGAAGAATGCGCACTGAGAATTCAGGAGCCTCACTTCTTAGAGAACGATTTTTGGCTGTGGCTGGTGAGTCTCATCCCTATCGTATGCCTGTTATAGGTTATCCTTCCGTAATTCCTTTTCTTGATATAGCTGATACTAAGAAGTTTTTCAAAGACCACTACCATCCTGGAAATATGGTGATAACAATTGTGGGAGATTTAGAATTTAATGAGACGGAACAGTTGGTTCGGGAATTTTTTGAAACCATTCCGCAGGGTCCCAAGAAAAAAGAAATCAAACCTGTTGAGATCCAATCTAAAGGTGAAAAAAGATTCACAGTTGAATTTCCCTCAGGTGAATCTATGCTCATGGGTTGGCTGAAGCCTACTTTACCGCATGTGGATAATTCTGTCTTCGATATACTAGATGGAATTCTAGGGAGAGGGCCATCTTCTCGACTTTATAAAAGATTGGTTTTGGAAACAAATTTATGTTCTGCGGTAAATGCATCTAACTCATTTCCAGGTGAGAGATTTACCAATTACTTTTTAATCTCAATCCGAAATAATAAGGGAGCCGATTTATCCAAGATAGAATCCATCATTTGGGAAGAGATAGAAAAGATTTCAAAAGAGGGAGTCCCAGATAAGGAAATCCAAAAAGTGAAGAACGGAAATATTGCCGATTTCTTTCGTTATATGGATAGCAATGAGGCTATGGCAGATACTTTTGGTTACTACGAACTTTTAACGGGTGATTGGAAGACATTATTTCGAGTGTATGAAAATATGAATAAGGTAAGTTCTACAGACTTGCAAAGAGTAGCAAAACAGTATTTGAAACGAAACAGAGTAACAATTGGGACATTGAAAGATTCCCGTTTAAACGTAGAGGATGCAAGCAATGAATAATAGTTTTAAATTCCAAAAGAAGCCATTCGCTCTAGTTCTTTTATCTCTTCTTATTTTCCTTTCGAATCCCAAGCAATCCAAGGAAATGGGTGAATTCGTTAAAGATATTCCTCTAGAAAATTTAGAATTCACATTTCCTGTTATTGAAAAAACCTCCTTACCTAGAGAAGGTGAATTGTATTCTTTAAATTCAAATTATTTCCCTCTAACAGAGTTGGAGATGTATTTTTACATTGGCGAAGAAAAAGAATTTGCAACTGAGGTTCCTCTGATTTTGTTTAATGTTTGGAAGTTAGGTGGAACTAAGGATTTACCCGATTCTAAATTTTTAGAAAGACTTGAATTCTTAGGCGCTTCCTTATCTCTTCGATCGGGTTATGAAAAATCATCCATTTCCCTATCTTATTTGAATCGTGATGAAAAAGAAGTCTTTGCCTTAATGAAGGAATGGTTTTCCAATCCACGCATCACTGAATCAAATCTTAAGACAATCAAAAATCAAATTAAAGAATCTATTCTAAGAAGAAATGATTCAGTTCCTGGAATTGGTATGAGAAAATCCAAGGAACTTTTCTTTGGAAGTCGTATGCAAGCAAGAACTGAAGAAATTGCTTCCCTTGATGCGATCCAGGTTTCTGATTTATTGAAATACCATAAGAAATTAATATCGGCAAAGAAAGTGAATTTTGCATTAAGTGGATCAGGTAAAGCAAGTAGCATCCAAGCTTTTGCAAAAGAACTTTTGCCATCAAATTCTGAGCTAACCGTGTCAAGTTCAGAGGGAATTGATCTTGATTCTTGGAGTAAAGAATTCCAATCTCTTGGAAAAGAAATAACTTTAATTGAAAAAGAAACGAATCAGTCTATGGTCTTGTTACTAGGAACCATGCCAGCTCACAATCATCCAGATTTTTATGCCATTCAATTGCTGAATTATATCATCGGTGGCGGCGGATTTAATTCTTATTTTATGACAGAGATTCGTAATAATAGAGGTCTAGCTTATTCAAGTAGCAGTAGTATCTCTTTTGAAAAGGAATACGGAGCATTCTATGCTTATACCTTAACTAAAAATGAATCAGTTGGTGAAGTTTATAAATTGATGCGTGAGTTACTTTCTAAAGATACGATCTCCAGAATAAAACAATCTGAATTAGAACGAGCTCAAAATGCTATCATCAATCAGTTTGTTTTTCTATTTCAAAATAATGCAAAAATTTTATCCAACCAACTTAGATTTGATGATCATAATATGCCTAAGAATTATCTCGAAGTTTACAGAGGCAACATTTCAAAGGTAAGTTTGGCAGATCTACAAAGGGTAGGGGATAAATACTTCCAAGAAAATTTACTAAGGACTATTATTGTTGGTCCTAAAGCTTTAATGAAACAATTGCCTAAAGAAAAATTCACAATCAAAGCCCCTGAGGAAAAGATTCGCTAAGTGGATTTAGCTGAATTCGAGTATTCAGGAATAAAAATCCAAGGCTATTCTGAAGGAGGGATTCGTACCTCCATTATTTGGCCGAACCTGGACTTAGCCTTTGATATGGGCAATACCTATCCTGGGCAGACTAGGTATAAAAATCTATTGCTGACTCATAGTCATTTGGATCATTTTGCTGGAGTTCCCTATTATATATCCCAAAGATCCTTGCAAAGACTTCAGCCACCTAATATATATTATCCAAAAGAGATCCATAATGATTTAGCGGAATTATTTAAAATTTATTCTAGGCTGGAGGATTTTGAATACAAGGTAAATCTTATACCTATGGAATTGGGGAAGCGTTTAGAATTGAATAAGCAATATTCCTTTGCAGCTCACAAGACATTTCATAGAGTTCCTAGCCAGGGTTATACGGTATATGAGACCAAGGTCAAGCTTAAACCTGAGTATGCAGATCTCAACCAATCTGAAATCGTGAAATTAAAAGAGAGAGGAACGGAAATTTCACAAAAAATCATAGAACCTGTTTTTAGTTTCTCAGGTGATACGAAAATAGAGTACGTATTAGAGCATGAGGATGTCCGAAAGTCCAAAGTATTATTTCTAGAGTGTACTTATTTAGATGAGAAGAAAGACGTAGAACATACCAGACTTTGGGGACATACTCATTTATTTGAAATCGCTGAACATGCAGAGAAGTTTGAAAATGAAAGACTAATTTTACTTCATTTTTCCCCGCGCTATTCTTATAAATTCATTCGAGAGCAGGTTCAGAAGAAGCTGCCCAAGTATTTGTGGGATAGAGTTGAATTCTTTTTCCCAGCTAAACATTCAGCTAAGAAATAATAATGCGTAAAAAAATTGGAACCATCTTCATCCCAGGCTTAGAGGCATTATTGGATTCAAAAATTCCTCATGAAGATAAGGTTCTAGATGAAATTAAAACCTGGGCAGATGAAGAATCTATTCCCATGCTTAGTCCAGTCTCCTCTTATCTATTAGCAAGTTTGGTTCGTTGGTTAGGAGTTAGTTCTTTTCTAGAACTCGGTACAGGTGCAGGTTATTCTCTTTTAGGTCTTGGAATAAGAAGCATCAGACCTTTAACGATTGCTACAGTGGATAGAAATTTTGATCAATCCGAAAAGGTAGAAACATTTTGGAACCAAACAGAGATGAATCATAAGCATGAGATAACTTTTTACCGAATGAATATTCTGGATGGCATGAGAGCGAAGGAATATTTTCCAGAAGATTATGAAATGATTTTTGTAGATTGTGATAAGATAACTTACCCCAATCTCTTGGATGAACTTTTAGAAAAATCAAGGACGGAACGTTCGGTGATTAAATATCTTTTATTTGATAATGTGCTTTGGCATGGACGAATTTTAGATCAAGAAGCCAACAAGCCTTCTGATAAAGCGATGCAAATTTTTTGGAAAAAAATAGAAGAAATCAATCTTACAAAAACTATCCTTCCCTCTGGCGATGGAATGCTTTTAATAGAATTATAAAAAATATTTGCACACCGAACTTACTTCATCTATTTTGCTATTATGTCCTATTTTAAAATTTTCCTAGTAAGCATCCTACTATTCAACTCAGGCGTTTTTGCCCAAGCCAAAGACAACGATAGCGCTGGTAAACCTGGTACAGAGTCCCGAGAAGAACTCGATAAAAAGAACCAAGCAACCTATTTAGAGAAAAGCCAATACAGAGAAATATCTTTTGTATTTAAAGATAGATTGATCCAAGACATTCGTTCGCTTGCAATTATCGTTGGCAATTTTGGAAAAGATGTAGAAGGATCTGAGCAGTCTTTGGAAAAAATTCGCAACGATTACCAAGCAGCTGTTCGATACCATTATCGTAGAGCCTATGTAGTCTCAGGCAAATCCATGTTAGATATCTACAAAGAAGTAGATGCTTTATATAAAAAGTATGCTCTAGTTTATGAAAAGCAGGCAGATGAACTTTTGATTCAAACAGTTGACCAACTTACTGGCTTAGAGCAAAAAGAAATTGAAGAAAGAAAATCCGAGAATCGTGAATCTAGATTTCGTGATATAGAAGAAGCTAAGTTTAAATTAAAAATTGCATATTTTCAAATGGCTCGAGGCGATGAGATGATCAAGGATAGACGATACTCAGATTCCTTGACTCACTTCCGTCTAGCAAAGGGTTTTGCTATTAAAACTCTAAGCGATTTAGAATTAGAAGAGTCTAAGAAAAAAGAAGTATTAGATAAAAACGGGACACATCTTGCTGATAATCGGAACCTTACTTTTAAAAAAGAAGAAGCTAAATAAAATAATAAAGAATTAGTCTATCTGATATTTTTGCTTAATAATTTATTTATAAGATTCTCTATCAAAAAATTAAATTTATGAATTTAAAATTTACTTTGATTACTCTTCTCATCTTTTCCTTGATGCAGAATCTTTATGCTTGGGATGCTCCTAAATATAAAGTGATTATTGATCCAGGACATGGAGGCTACAATCAATCTCCTTATGAGGATTTTGGAGATAAATATGATATACTTTCTGGAAAATACTTAGAAAAATTTAAACAGGGTGCAAGTTATAAAGAGCGGCACGAAAGAGAAATCGTTCTCATGCTTTCCAAGGAAGTCAATAAGGTTCTAGAATTGACCAAAACGGAATCGGGTTTCATAAAATTTAAAAAAATTGCTGCAAAATACACCAGGTCAGAAATCAAACCAATTATTTTTGATACTCAGCTAACGCGCACAGACGACTATTCTATGTTCACTTTTAAAGAAGGGCAGGATATGAACGGCAAATACCGACTTTATGATTTTCCTGATAAAAAATCTGGTGTAAAGCAATTAGGCCGTATATCATGGATTAATCAAGAGAAACCTTATTTAATTGTGTCAATCCATTTGAATCCAAGTTATCCTGGACACCCAGGTGGAATGGCTGCTGTTATAGCTCCACCTTATGCGGTTTTTCAAAAGCTAAGATTAATATCTCGTGGTAAAATGAATGATTCTAGTTTTGCAAAATCACCTTATTCTAATTGGTTGCAATTTGTAGGAGATTGGACTCATTTGCAGAATGCAGTTGCAGATACTTGGATCTATTTTCATGGTTACTGGCCTGATAAGACTGGTAAGAAAACGAACAAAAATAAATTTACTGGCTATCGTCATAATATGATTACTTGGAAATATGCAGATCCACATGGCTGGGAGAACAAGGCTAAGTTAGGTGGCAAGGGACCATATGCAGTCTCGCATGAAGATTTTATCGCAAGAGGAAGCTTTTGGAATAGAGAACGTGGGCAGGGCGAAAAGTGGCGTAGGTCAGGTGGACGAGAAGGATATGGTGGAGATAATTTCTACGCTTCAAATGAATTGTTACGTTTTGTTCAATATGGCCTTTCTGATGGTCTACGCAAATCGAATGGACGACCAATAAAATTAGGTCCCATACAAACTCCATATATATCGACTTATAGTTTACCTACTTACACCAATGCTATATGTGCCTTTCTTGAAATCGGATACATTGATAATGACCGTGACATGCGTATCTTAATGGGTAATCCAAAGATAGTTGCAGAATCTCTAGCAGTGGGAATATACTCCTTGTTTAGAGGTATTAAACCGATTAAGAAAAAATACATGCCTTATTATCCTCATGGAAAAAAAATAGGCTTCGAAAAATATGAAACACTAAATAAAAAAAATTATTTCCAAGAAGTGGCTGAATAAATTTTAAATTGAATCTCTCATGAAACATGCAATTGATTTAAAAACTGATCCTGATTTTCCGAAATTAATTTCTGCATATAGAAAAAATATACGAGATAAATATTCCATAGATAGAATTAAAGCTTATCCACAATTTGCAGAAATTCGCGAAGACGCCATAGAACGAATGGTATCTTATTTTCTAGAACTACTTTATCCTGAATTGAAAGAGCGAATTGAATTAGACAATGCCTTTGCTTCCTTAAAAGGATTTGTTCAGAATCCATCTAAGGTATTTGGTCTGATAGGAAGTCTTGGGCTATCTCTATGGAGAATCGGGAAATATCTACCTAAAGCATTTCAATCAGGAATTGCAGCCTTATCTTCCTATCTAACTGCACATGAATTCGAAAATCGACTGTTAGTTGGAGCAAAAGAAAAGATTTTAAATGGAAAAGATATTTTATTAGAAGAAAATTTTAAAGAGCTGCTTGCTATAATTCCAATTGCAGAAGCAGAAAAATTTCGCAAGGATACAGTTTCATTGTTTAGAACCTTATCCAATGATGAGTTGGTTGATCGAATAATTTTAATTTTGGATAGCATTATTCAAAAGATGAAGGAAAAACCAAGTTTATATTCATCTCAAGATATTAAAGGAATTGAATTGGGTCTGAGTATTCTCACTAAGGGTAGAAAAATTTTACTCAATCTTAGTAAAACAGAAAAAGTATTGGTGATCGATGCAATCAACCAAATCGAAAAAGATTACTATGAATCCTGTCTCTAATTTAGTATTGTCAATTGTTTCTCTCGTGCTATTCTGTCCAAAATGGCTGAGTTCCTACACAAGCATATCCTAGACACTGAACAATTCAGCAAAGACGATTTAGATTTTTTGAATAAGAAAACCAAAATCATGGAAGGTCTGCTTGAATCAGGCAAATCATTTGGTATGTTGAATGGAAGATTGCTTGCTTCCTTATTTTTCGAAGCATCTACTAGAACCAGACTCTCCTTTGAAGCCGCCATGGAAAGGTTAGGTGGAAGGTTGATATCCACAGTAGGTTTTCAATTCTCGTCTATCTCCAAAGGTGAGACTCTTTACGATACTATGAAAATGATCGAAGCCTATGTTGATATCGCTGTGATTCGTCATCCAGTAGAGGGTTCATCTCGTATCGCAGCAGGTGCTGTTAAGATACCAGTTATAAATGCTGGTGACGGGGCAGGGCAACATCCTACCCAAGCACTTTTGGATTTATACACAATTCTATCTGAGAAGGGCTCTTTGGATGGATTGACAATTGCATTTATCGGTGATTTGAAATATGGAAGAACTATTCATTCACTCATCAATTTACTTCGTCATTACAAAATTCACATCTACCTCATTAGTCCAGATGAGCTTAAGTTACCTGAAGTCTATAAAAAGAATTTAGATAAATATCCTATCACTTTTGAAGAATCCTCAGATATCAAGAAAATATGGGAATGTGATGTAGCATATGTTACTCGAATCCAAGAAGAGAGATTTACGGATCACAAAGAATACGAAAAGTTAAAAGAAACCTATAAGGTGAACAAAGAACTTATTCTTGCCTCGAAGAAAAATACTACAGTTCTCCATCCACTTCCAAGAGTAAATGAGCTTTCTACGGATGTGGATGATCTTCCCAATGCTGCATACTTTCGCCAAGCTAAGTATGGAGTTGTAGTAAGAATGGTTCTACTTTGTCTTCTGCTCAATGCAGAGATTAAAGAATAAAATTAATGAGTTAAGTGCCTCCGCAGCTATGAATAACTCTTTCGAATGGAAATCTACGAAGCAACTTAGTCTTATCGGCTTATTAGCTTCTGTTTTCATACCGAGTTTTCTTGCATTCCTAAGTTTTCATTTCGTTCTTCCAATTTTGCATGAAAGAGATGTTCCCACTCTGATTGGCTGGCCGTTGGTTGCATCAATTGGCTTATTGATATTTTCATTATATGCAATATTCAGATTGTACTTTGAGTCCAAAGAGTTGAATATTTCCCTTCTTGATCGAATGTGCATACATAGAATCAGTATTAGGATTTGGTTAATCTGTTTTGCAATTCTAGTAATAGGACTTGTTGCAATAGCTGGATTGCAAGAGCTCAATAAATTCTTGATTCAATTTTTTAATTTCAAGATTCCAATTTATATGCCATTTTTTTTAGATCCAAATATTGATTCAAGATTTGCTTCTATGCAGGAGATTTCACCTGGGTACAATATCCAAGGGAATTCTATGATTCTCCTACTTATGGCTGTTACACTGCTCTTGAATATTATAACTGAAGAGTTGTATTTCCGTGCTTGGTTACTCCCCAAGATGGAACGCTATGGTAAGTTAAGTTGGGTATTCAATGCTTTCTTATTCGCTCTTTACCATACTTTTCAAATTTGGTTATTACCAATAATTCTTGCTGCAAGTTTAGTATTTGCCTATATCTTTTATTTTTCGAAAAGCATTTGGCCATCTCTAGTGTTTCATCTCATTATGAATTTTTTGATTTCCATGATCGGAATTACTTCCTTAGTCTTTCCTTAAGAATACTAATCTACCAGATTAGTCTGTCTAAACTGTATAGAATGCAGTGCTTAGGTAGTAGATTTTCTTTTGTGTTAGTATTAACTTAGATTCGAAATTTCTTTTTTAATTTTACTAAGCCATTTCAAGGTCATTTTCGCACAATCAATTCCATAATCTAGTGTAAATATCCAGTATCTATGATCTGGATGTTTTTTATGTTCCTCGTTGAGATTCAGTTTAATGGATTGAAAAATTTTTAGATCATCTAAATTTCTTGTTTCTTCTTCGTTGATCATTTCCATTAATTTCTTGGAATCAATGTTTCTTGCAAAAAATAATTTTAATAGAAATTCATTCCGTAGAGTGGATTTAGAGGTGCTTCCTTCTAGCCATTTTTTCAGCTCTACAATTCCTTGTTTGGTGATTTTATATACAATTTTTGATTTGGTATTTTCTTGAGAGACAATCTCTGTAGCTGAAACAAGTCGATCAGTTTCCAATGCCTTAAGAGTAGGATAGATTTGTCCAAAGCTCTCATTCCAGAAGAATCCTAAACTTTCTTCTATGAATTTCTTAATTTCATATCCACTCATTTCACACTGAGTTAGTATCCCTAAGAGTGCATATTGAGTCTTACTCTCGCGCTTCATAATTCTTTCCTTTCAGCATTCAAATTCCTTTGCTTCCTAATTTATTTATCTTCTTAATATAATCCATGAGTTTTTCTTTAGATGCAGTTCGTATTTCTCCTAAAAGTGTATATTGAACAGGAGTTATCCCACAAAATTCTAATGTACCTTTTTTAAGAAATGTTAAACCTGGGGATCCTGTGAACCATTTATAATACCATACAGGGGCATCCATGGTTATGATAATTCTTGTCGTTTTTCCCTTTAAGAGCTTAGCAGGTATTGGTGATTTCTTCTGGTATTGGAAGGCAAAGCCTGGAAGGAAAACACGATCTATCCAACCTTTGAGAATAGCAAGCATACTTGACCACCAATTGGGAAAGATGAAAACTAGGTGATCCGCATGGGAAATCAATTTTTGACTTTTTAATATATCTTCTTCAATAATTAGTTTATCTTTTTCTTTGTATCCAAATCGTAAATTTGGATCAAATTTCAAATCGCTTAATTTTAATAATTGTGCATTGTGTCCATTTTCAATGGCTGATTGAAGATAAGCATCCGCCAAACTACTGCATAGTGATTCATTATGGGGATGACCTAAGACGATAAGAATTTTTTTTGTAGATTCCATTTCGAATTCTCCTTTTATAGTATTGTTTTATTTATTCATGTTATATGAATTGATATTAATTATTATGTATAAATTCGTAGATTAAAAGATAGATTTATTTATAGATATACTTATTGTTTCTGAAATGATTCGATCATTTTTTGAATACCTTCTTCATTGCTTGTAACCTGAAATTTAGGAAATAATTTTGAAAACTTATCATACGACATTGTATAAGGTTCATCGTATTGGTATCTCACTTCATCGATCTCCCGAAAGATAGGAATGAATAAACATAAAATTTTAAATAGTAATTTTGGCATGATTGACAATTTGTAATTTTTACCTAAAACCTTATTGCAAATATCCAAAATTTCTTTTAAGCTAATTGGCTTACCTACTGGTAAATGATATACCTCTCCATAGGATTTAGAATTCAAGGCAAGCTCCACTAATGCTTTCGCATTGTCTTCTATATATGCATAGGTTATGGGAATGCTAGGATTGAAAATGGATTGAGGTGACTTACCTGCTAGCATTCTGTCTAGGAAAGAAGTATATAAACTGGAATTTACTACGCCAGGTCCTAAAAAGGAAGCAGATCTACCTATAACGGCTTTTAAATTATCATTTTTTATTCCATCAAGGATAAGATCAGCAGCCATTTTGCGAGCTATTCCTTTAATAGATTTTGGAACTTGTTCCGTTTTTTCATCAAAAAACAAAGGCAGAGGAGGACTGTACATATAAATATTATCCAAAAATACCAAGACTGTATTGGATGCGATACAGGCTTCTACGCAAGATTTCATTAGCTTAGGCCAGTTCTCTAACCAGTATTTGCTATTGTATGGTAAACCTACACAGAGATAAAAATAATCTACATCTTTTAATGCTTCTATTAAGCTGTTGGAATCATATAAGTCAACAATTTTAGTTTTAATTCTCTCGGAAGAGGTAGTCTTGCCTATGGCTTGGACATTTTCACCACGGTTTATAAGGTCACGAACTACAGCAGAGCCCATAGCTCCTCTGCTTCCGGCTACAAGATGGAGTGGTTTAGAATTTTTCATAATTTTACATTCCTTTTATAAAGTATAGATAAGTATTCTTTTGAAAATACCAATATGTATCTTTTAGATATATCTAAAAGATACTACAATTGAAAGAAGTGAAATTTGTCATTCAATTTTTTAAAAAAAATCTAAACACAAGAAAAATTTATGAAACTACTACCCTGTGTTACCTTTTGTATTCTACGTTCAATTCGAAAAGAACCAAATTTATTCATGGAAGATTTGCGAAAAACCCTGAAGGAGAAAAGCAAGGAATTGCCAATTACAAATTAGAAGATAAGCTAGAAAATTCTATCGAGAAAGCTCGATTGATGAAAACCAAGAGCTATCCCATAGCTGAGATTCTCGAAATATGAGGTCTAACGGATGATCAACTTCGAGAGTATGGGATTTTGGATTGAATTTTACTTTAACTAGTAAAAATTTGTTCTTGTTTCATTTTATCTAATTGATAAAAATTGCAAAATGTTGTTATCTTCTAAACCTAAAGAAAAATCACTGACTCACAACCCCGTAGCGAAGTGCTTTCCTTCTGGTAACAAAGGATACAGTGGTTCCGTGAAAAAAATATTATCTAAAAGAAGTAGTATCCTTCTTGTGGCGATCGTAATCACAATAGGACTTTCTGGATGTAAACCCAAATCGATATTAGACACCGTAAATCCCGAGATTGGTATTTTTGGAACAGAATGCTTGAATGCACCTAGTCCTGAAGATTTGGCTCCAGGTATTAAGTATTATAAATTGGGCAATCCTCAAGTAGAGGAAATTCTTCTCAAATCAAAACTTGATCCGCGTGAGATTAGGAAACGGAAATTTCTCTCCTTTGTAATTCAATTGCAAAAGGCATTAGAGGAAAAAGATATCGACTTTGTCGAAAAGCACCTGGGTTGGAGATTTACGGATGAAGCAAAAAAGGAGATGGGCATAGATAAAGATGAAAAACTGACGAGCGATGTACAATATGAGAAAGCAAAAAAATACATTCATGATAAGTTAAGGTCTGATGGATCTTTTTGCGATCTTTATTACTTATTTGAAAAGAAATTTCCATATATAGGTTTCAATGTACACGAAGTTGAGCCAAGAGAGTTGAAAGAAAACGACCCATTCCATAGTTATAGACTTACTTATGATATTTCATTTCCACGAGGGATTATAGATGAGGATGGTTACGAAAGGTCTCATCGTTTAGAAGTGGTGTTAAGTGTGAATGGCAAAGGTGAGAATCAAACTCATTTCAGCATTGAAGATTTCAAAAATCACCAAGGCTGGAGTCATATTCCAAGTCGTCGCCCACCGGAAGAACAATTTGAATATGAGTAAATTATTACATACAAAATCTTCCATTGTAATAATACTTTCATTTGTTTTAATAGAAGCCTGTACTCCCAAAACCGAAACGTATGATCCTGCGATAGGACTGTATGGAACAAAATGGATCGAAGAACAAAGGCCAGAGTCGGAAGCAATAGCTCAAAATATACTTTACTTTAAGCCTAATGAGAAACTAAACCAACAATTTTTTAAGAATCGTATTGATCCAAGGGAATTTGCTAGACGATTTGTTTTACTAAAAGCGAAGTCTTTGCTGGATGCATTTGAGAGTCCCGATCCAGAACGCGGTAGAGAAATTTTCTCCTTTTCTCTGTATAAACCATTCCTCGCAGTTGCAGGTAAAAAAAATGGTGTGGAGTATAGTGAGTATGATAGAGGTTTCGAGTATACATCACAGGAAGATATAGAAAGAATCTATACTTATATCAGACAAAATCTGCATGAAAAAAACTCCTTTTGTAATTTTGGGCGATTATTTTTTAAAAAAATTAATAGGGTAGAAATAAAACCTTACTCAGTTTGGGATAGAGTATTGGATCCAAAGAACAAGAGTCACGCAATTCAAACTAAATATGACATCGAGTATTTCATGGAACCAGAGATAGGATCTAACTATGCTGAGTCGATTCAATTTCGAGTCTATTTTTTAATCCAAGGTGACCATGTGATACAAATATCGATATTAGATGCATCTCCAGCCTATTGTTTGTATGAATGATTAGATTGAGTTAAGACTCGCCCAGGACTGAGTAAAATTTCCGATCAATTTGGCACGAGTCGTGCCAAATCTTTACTCTCATAATATTAATTTAACGGAAATTATGCTATAATGTTCTATCAAGATGCAATCCTCAGTTCCCATCTCATCCTGACGATAGGCTTTAGCCTATTGTAGGATGAAACTCACGACAAGATTATCAACTAACTAATATAAATTGGTATCTTAAAACTGGTCTCTGAACCAAGGCATATCCCACTGATGCCACGGGATTTATCCCGTGGTGAAGATATAAAAGCAAATTCCTGCGCCCTGGATCGACTGAGCGCCCTCGTCGAAGGAGAGCCGGAAAAGGCGCCCAACCTATATAAAAGAAGAATCACTGACTCACAACCCCGTAGCGAAGTGTCTACCTCCGCAGCGACTTTGGCAGACCCAACTGGCCACTGGGCGAGAGGAAGGTAGGCACTTCGCAATAATTGAATCGATTTTTAAGATACATTTCATACTCTAAGTCATATCATAGGAGAATTCATGAATCGAAATGTATTAGTTACAGGTGCGACAGTAGGAATTGGAAAAGAGATTGCTCAATTATTTGCGGAAGATGGATCGAGTTTAGTTCTTGTTGCGCGTAATAAATCGAAGTTAGAGGCAATTGCCAAAGAATGGCGCAATAAATATGAAATTAAAGTTGAGCCTATCGCTTTAGATTTATCTAAGCCTGGTTCTGCGAAGGTATTATTTCAGGCTTTGGCAAAGAAAAAATTGCATGTAGATGTTCTTGTGAATAATGCGGGTTTTGGTGCGAACGGAGAATTTGCTAAGAATGAATTCACCGTCGAATCGGATATGGTTCATCTTAATGTTGTCGCACTTACTGAACTTTCTCATCTTCTTCTTCCTGGTATGAAGAAAAGTTCTGCTAAAGTTAAAGGTATCTTGAATGTTGCCTCCACTGCCGCCTTCCAAGCTGGCCCCTATATGTCGAATTACTATGCAACTAAAGCTTACGTCTTAAGTCTTTCGGAAGGTCTTCATTATGAATTGAAATCCCAAGGCGTCCATGTTAGTTGCCTATGTCCTGGAGCAACTAGAACTGAGTTCTTTGATAGAGCAGGTATGCAAGAGAATAATTTATTGAATAATGAGTTCCTACTCGCATCTCCAAAATCGGTTGCTGAATTCGGATACAAAGCTTTTGAGAAAAATAAGGCAATTGCCATTCCTGGATTTCTCAATTCCTTGTTAGCGCAAAGTGCAAGAATCACTCCTAGATTTATCATTAGAATGATCACTGCGAAGATGAACAAGGGATAGAACCTAAAATTTTCGCTGTATTTTCCAAGCTTTTTTGATTTTCTGGTAATCGACCGTCTCGTTTTCTTCGCTGCGGTTGAATCTTTTATGTTTAGGATAGAACGATGGCTCTTATCAATGAAAATTATTTAAAACTCAAAGCTGGATATTTATTTCCAGAGATCGGACGTAGAGTAAAGGCTTATACAGATGCTCACCCTGGCCAAAGAATCATTCGATTGGGAATCGGAGATGTAACTTTACCTCTACCCAAGTCCATAGTTACCGCCATGAAAGCTGCTGCGGATGATATGGGAACTTCTGGTGGATTTCATGGATATGGTCCTGAACAGGGTTATGATTTTCTTGTGAACAAGATTGTGGAAAATGACTTTGTAGCAAGAGGAATTAAAATCAACGCTGATGAAGTTTTTGTCTCCGATGGTTCCAAATGCGATAGTGGAAATATCCAAGAAATTTTTGCCATAGATTCTAAGATTGCAGTTACCGATCCAGTTTATCCTGTTTATGTTGATACCAATGTTATGGCAGGTAGAACAGGAGAAGCGGGAGCAGATGGAAGATACCAAAACATCATCTACATGCCTTGTACTGCGGAAAATAATTTCCAACCAGAACTTCCTAAAGAAAGACCAGACATCATCTATCTTTGTTATCCGAACAATCCTACAGGAATGGTTGCTACCAAAGAAACTTTAACGGAATGGGTGAATTACGCTAAGAAGAACCAATCTATAATTTTCTACGATGCAGCTTATGAGGCATTCATCCAAGACTCTTCTGTTCCAAGGTCCATTTATGAAATTCCAGTGGCAAGGGAAGTTGCGATTGAGTTTCGATCATTTTCTAAGACAGCAGGATTCACTGGAATTCGTTGTGCTTATATTGTTGTTCCTAAGGATCTAAAGGGTAAGACTTCCAAAGGTGAAGAGATCAGCTTTCATTCTCTTTGGAACCGCCGTCACACAACTAAATTCAATGGAGTATCTTACGTAACTCAGAAGGCAGCGGAAGCCTGCTACCTTCCGGAAGGGAAGAAGGAAATCCAAGAATCCATTTCTTACTACATGAAGAATGCATCACTGATAAAGAAAGGATTGGATGAAGCAGGGTACCAAACGTACGGTGGAACCAATGCCCCTTATATTTGGCTCAAGACTCCGCAAGGTAAGACATCCTGGGAATTTTTTGACTTTCTATTGAATGAAACTCAGATTGTGGGAACTCCTGGATCTGGCTTTGGTCCTTCTGGAGAAGGCTACTTTCGTTTGAGCGCTTTTGGAAAGAGAGAAGATGTCGAAGAAGCAATATCTAGGATAAAAAAACTCTCCTAAAAAGTTCTTAGGCAATTTTTCACAACGACCGATGGGAAATATGGAGTCATTATGGGCACAAATCGTATTATCCTTATTTCCCTCATTGCATTGGTGCAACTCTCCCATTTGGGCGCGGTGTCACCTGATCAAACCAATCTTGGTATTTTGATTGATGAGAATAAAAAGAATCTCTCCTTCTTGAATGTTGCTTTAAGCAACATGGCTCCGCCTCAAGAAAACCAAGAAGCAGATGCAAATACTCCAGCAACTGCAAATGGTACAGAACCAAAATCAAATAAGAATTTAGACAACGAATACTACAAGATTATCAAAGGGATCAATCAATTGGATTTCAATGGGAATATGTGGTATCTGCAAAGCAATTACAGCATGGCATTTCGCCAACTTCGAGCAGCACAGGCGAAGATGAAAGATGGTTATGAATTCGCTATACAGAAATACCTAGAAGACACAAGAGCTATTTTAGAATCAGCAGCCCCGTCCATTATTCGCTCCGATGATTCTGTCGCAAAAGCCTTACTTCGTTTGGGCTTTCGTGATCTTAGAACAGGGGAAGACAAATTGCTCATGGGGAAAAATTCCTCACCCTACCAATACCGATACAAAATTTTATTATACTCCGAAGGCATAACTATTCTCAGAAGAGGAAAACGTTTTGGTATACTTGCTATCCTCGCTTCAAAGACACCTGATGAGGATAAGGCGGAATACAAATACTGGTCCTTAGATGATCTCAAAGAAGCAAGAGCTGAGGAAAAAGAACCTAATTATGAGAAAGTTAGAGGAACTATTTCCAATTTCATAGATAATAAAAGAATGGAAAGAACCATCGTTCCTCCAGCAAATCCAACTGGCCCCGCTTTAGATCTATTCGAACAACACGATGATAATTATGGTATAATCACTGATAAACGATTGGATTTACTCTATGAATCAAATTTCGATATCAAAGAAACTGATTCCACTGATAAAGAAAAACTACCACCCGTACCTAAGTTTGATTCTGAAGGAAATGCAGTCTATGAGTAGGATAATTTCTTTACTGATTCTTTTGTTTATCCTACCGAACCTTTTGTTCGCTGGCACAACAGTATCTCTAAGAGAAAGAAAGAAGACTTTAGAATCTAGAATGAAGATTTTGAAGGACATTGATTCCGCTATGAATGGTTGGAACTTGGAAAACTACGACCAGAGAATCCAAGAAATCCAAATGCAATCTGATTCTGCTTACAGAGAAAAATCTGGAACAGAACAAGCTAAGCTTATGAATTATCTGGAAGGTGATCTGCATTTACTTCAGGTGACTTACTCAGATAAAATGGAAGAATCAGCACAGAGCTTACTTGAAGCTCTCGCAAAAGAAATTGTAATGCACCGAGATAGTGTTACAACTGATATCAATAAAAGAGAAAAAACACAGAAGTATTTTGAAATGGCGAAGAAGGAAATCGAGCTTGGTCGCAAATACCAAAGGATGAACAATCCTACCTTAGCACTTCATTCCTTTAAAAGATCATTGATTTACAGCTTCCATACATTCTACGAATACAATTACTCTCTTCCGAATGACTATGTTGGGACTTACCAATACTGGATTAAGAAAGATCTTCCTAACTCTCCCATGATGAAAGATGGTCTAGCTGATAAAGATTCTAAAGAAAAGAAATCTGGACTTCAAAGCAGCAATTCCCTTTCTACAACTCACGAAATTTTGAAAGACTGATTTTCTTAAAAACTCTTTACGCATCCTTAGCATTCCCAAAAACTGGGACAACAAATGCGGTTTGCCTCACTTTATAAGCACTTTATGCTCTCACCAGCAAGCCATCTTCCCGTGCTTGCTCCAGATCAAATTCTACTTGGGTTTCTATCTAAGGAAAAACTGCAAATGGAAATGGCAGATCTTGCAAGATCTTCTCTTGATATCGAAGAGATTCCCCATGAACTGATTGAGACTGATATTTCTGAGAACCTTTTATCTTTTTTCAATCAACATTCAAAGATTCCTGTATTAGATTACCAAGGCAATCGTTTTGAATCTTGGGATAAGCCTCGTCTTCTTGCTGAGTATACAAAACTTGTAGGAAGCAAAACTTCCCCTAGTTTTGATAATACAACTTCTGATGCCACTGCGGACTCCTCCCAAGTTTCTAGAAATCAAGCTGAGACCAAAGACGAAGAGGGCAAGAAGATAAAGAACCCAGTTCAATGGTTCACCCAGTTGATCTTAGAAAGTTTCAGTGATCCACTTTTTGCAACCGACCTTGATGGAAATGCAGTTTTTTACAATGATAGATTTGAGAAAGAAATACTAAGCCAATCTTTCTTTAGGGACTCTGTATCTTTTGCAGAAAGATATCTCAGAGATTTGAATAAAGATTTATTTGCCTCCTTTCTAAAGGCTAACAATTTAGATATGAATGCCAACCAAGAAAATGGAAAAGTCCTTCAGATAATTCTAGCTAAGATTGGTTATATGGTTCGAGTAGTTTCTTTGACGCAATCAGACAAATTGGTCGGATATCTCTACCACTTCATACTTCTTAAGGCTTCCATACAAGATTCCAATTCAGATGGAATTGTATTTCCATCCTTGGAAGAAGCCCTTGCCAATAAGCTACCCATTGAACTGGTTTTGAAAGAAACAGAAAGCTTTTATATCTACCAAAGTCTACTTCGAAATAAGCGTAACGTATCTCACACAGCTCATGAATTGGGAGTGCCCCGATCAACCTTACAGAATCGAATTCGCTTTTTGGATATAGATAAAAGGTTCCAAGATAAAAAGCAGGACAAAGTTCCTAGAAAACGAAATTCCAAACCCGAATCGAAGGCCAGTAATTCCCAAAAATCGCAGGCTGAACCAAAAAGCAAGAAGCCTATAGCCAAAAAACAAAACAAACCCAAAGGCAAGATAACACAAGCTATTGCCAAGAAGAAGAGTCTTGTTAAAAAAAAGGCTAAACAATCTAAGACTAAGGGTAAAAAATCCCAAAAAAAGTAATAATCGCCTTGACAATGAGGGCGCATAGAGAAATTTTAAGGTTAAGAGCTATTTCAAATAGTTCTACCCCTTTATCTTATCCACAGGACATCCTGAATTTCCGAAAACAAAATCCTTACGAGTGAAAATGTGAAGAATAAAAACGATATATTAGAACAAGAAGAATCCGTATCCAACGGTGTCTCGACCATAGAAAACGAGACAAATGAAACCTCTCCCCACCGAAACAAGAAACGAAAAAAATCCTTCGACGGGCCCATTCCCGAACCAATTGATATTGTAGAACTCAAGAAAAAACCTATCCATGAAATGACTGAGATTGCTAAGAATCTCGGAGTAGAAAATACCCATGGTCTGAAGAAACAGAATCTTATTTTTGCTATCTTACAAGCCCAGACTGAGAAAGACGGTCAGGTTCATGCAGCAGGTGTTATGGAAAAGCTTCCTGAAGGATATGGTTTTCTCCGTTCACCAGATTATAATTATGTTCCTGGTCCAGATGATATTTATGTTTCCCCATCTCAAATAAAACTATTTGGTTTAAGAACAGGAGATACTATAACAGGACTTATCCGTCCACCGAAAGAAGCGGAACGATTTTTTGCCATGCTTCGTGTGGAGACCATCAATGGTTTCCCTGTGGATCAAGCCCAGAAAAGAGCGCTTTTTGATAACTTAACTCCTCTTTACCCAATGGAAAAATTTCAAATGGAATTTGATCCATCGCATTTGGACACTAGAATCATTGACTTGATGTGTCCAATCGGGAAGGGACAACGTGCACTCATCGTTGCACCTCCTAGAACAGGTAAGACTGTTCTTATGCAAAATATTGCCAATGCAATTACAAAGAACCATCCTGAAGTAATGCTCATTGTCCTTCTAATTGATGAGCGTCCGGAAGAAGTAACTGATATGGCTCGAAATGTAAAAGGCGAGGTTGTAAGTTCGACTTTTGATGAACCAGCTCAAAGACACGTTCAAGTTGCTGAAATGGTTATAGAAAAAGCGAAGAGATTGGTGGAACATGAGAAAGATGTGGTTATTCTTCTAGACTCGATCACTCGACTTGCAAGAGCCTACAACCAAGTTATACCAACTTCTGGGAAGATTCTTTCTGGTGGTGTAGATTCCAATGCTCTTCATAAACCAAAAAGATTTTTTGGTGCTGCAAGAAACATCGAAGAAGGCGGATCTTTGACTATCATCGCAACGGCTCTTGTAGACACAGGATCTAGGATGGATGAGGTAATTTTCGAAGAGTTCAAGGGAACGGGAAATATGGAGATCCATTTGGATCGAAAGCTTTCCGATAAGAGAATTTTCCCAGCAATTGACTTCAATAAATCGGGAACTCGTAAGGAAGAATTATTGCTACCTGCTGATATTTTGCAGAAAGTTTTTGTTCTGCGAAAAGTACTTTCTCCCATGAGTATCACCGAAAGCATGGAATTATTGATCGAAAAGATGCGTGTTACTAAGTCAAACGAAGCTTTTCTTGGCAGTATGAACACCAATTGAGTCTAAAGATTAGGAAAGAATTATGAAGACAGCCATTCACCCAAAATACATCGAAGCAAAAATCAAATGTGCTTGTGGAGCAATCTACGAAACAAGAACTACTGCTGGTGATATCTCAGTTGAGATATGCTCCAATTGTCACCCTTTCTTCACTGGTAAGTCTAAAATTCTAGATACTGCAGGAAGAGTTGATAAATTCAAGAAAAAATACAAAATGAAATAAGGTTTCCTGTTTTTTGAAAATCTTTTTAAATTTGGTAAAGACTCATTCAATTTTTCTTTCTGAAAATCATAATTTGGTAGGTATTTTATGAACAAAGTCATGGACTTCGATAAGTACAAAGAGATAAACGACCAAAGATTGAACTATCGTGAAATGGAAGATGCAACAGTCGTTTCCTATTATAGAAACACGGGTTGTGGAGATGGTTACAGAATCTATCTAAAGATTGACGACTCTAATAAAGTTACGGATGCAAGTTATACAACAACAGGCTGCGGTTTTGGTATCGTAGCTCTTGCAATTGGTTGTGAGGTTGCAAAAGGACTGAGTCTAGAAGAAATTAAAAATCTCACTACGGAAGACTTAGAAAAGTCTTTTGAATTTCCAGAGCGAAGAAAGAACTATCCTCAATCAGCACTTGAAGCTCTACACAAAGCTATTAAAGATCATGAGACTGGACAGGGTGTTCCACCAGAGAAACGGATCACTAAGGCTTCCGCACTTTCAACCCTTGCAGAAAAAGGTGATCTTTCTGGAGTTAATTTATCAAGTGTTATGCTTGAGAAAGAAGATTTAAGTTCAGTTGATTTCTCAGGTGCCAACCTGCACAACGCTTTCCTGCAGACTTCTAATTTTTCATCTGCTAACTTTTCAGGAGCAAACCTACGCGGAGCATTTCTGAATGGTTCGAATTTAGAAAATGCAAATTTTCGTGGAGCTGACTTACGTTGGGCAAAGCTTACAGGTGCAAAATTAGATGGAGCTGACTTTACAGATGCAATTTATGATATCGGAACTAGGATAGACCCTAAGAACCTAGCTATTTTTGATGTTATGAAGAAAGAAGGCAAAGATGTTTATCTTCAAAAAGAGGAATCTGCTATTTGAAACCTGGTGATAAGGCAAAGATCCTCAAAAGAACTTTCTTGAATCAGGGGATATTTGTTCATACAAATTCCACAGTTGTCATCAAGGAAATTGAATCTGGCAATATATTGACAACTTATCTTGACAAGGAAGGATACCCTCATGAAATTTCCTTCCAAGCTACAGAATTGGAAATACTTCCCGAATAGATTTTCTTTACACTTTTAACCTATAAAATAACTTTTGTATTAGAAAAATCCAATGTTAGTAGAATTCATTCATGAAAAAGATCATTTACTTTTATCCATTATGGATGACATAATGATGGATAATTCTCGCGAATTTTACAATGATTTTGAGCGGATTTTTATAGAAGAACTATCGACTGTTTCTACTATGAGCATCAATTTTGGAGAAGTTCGGTTTATGGACTCTTCAGGCATAGGTGCTATTATTAAATGCACGAATAAGGCCAAAGAAGAAGGTATAAATATAATAGTATTCAACCTTAACAAAACCTTGTTCTCTGTATTTAGACTTTCAGGACTACAACATATCCTTGAGACATTAGAACTTGATACTTTTCGGGAAAGATTTCCTGAATTTAAACCATATTTGAGTAAATACAATGACTAAAACAATCCTTCCTCCTAAGCACTTAATTATACGATCATCTACAATTCTTTTTTTATTAACCTTTTTCATGCTAAATTTTCTGCACTGTGCTTCAGGCATTACATCAAGAAAACTTCTCTATAGAGATTTTAAATCTGGATTCTATGCTTTCGATTTGGATGAAATCGCTAAAAAAGACTCAGATCTAATCAAGCAACCATTGAAGCATCCTATTAAATCGATTTCTGAGGAAGAATTGCTCGCAGCCTTAGGTAATCTAAAATTTAAGAAAGAAAGCTCAGTTGGCAATATGATTTATTATGTTTTCGCTAAAGAAGAGTTAGATGATATGGTTCAAAATATTATAATTTCTTTAGCAAAGATTCGTGAAGACCAATTATTGGTTGTAGTCTCCAAGTTTAATGATATCAAAAGTGTTGTTTCTCGAGATAACAGAACCAGCTTCTTGGTTTTTGTAAATGAAGAAGGTCTCAATCTAGTATTCGGTGAGGTTCACCAAGATATGATAGGCATAGAGACTGAGAACTACTATGAGTGGTCTGTAATTAAAGAGATTCAATTGAGAAACAATTACAATCCAATTCGAATTATTCCTTCTGATGAGTTTTCTTTTGCAAAAGTCAAAGATTATGATAATAAAATGTGGCTACAGTTTCCAATGAATCGACTTCCTAAATTAAAATACAAAGTTAGAAAGACTGAAGAGCCTAAGATTGAATTACTGGATTCCAAAAATGAAGAAACAGATTCTAAATCCTCAGGCAATATCATAAAAAGAGATATCGATTAAGATACCTAGCTTAGATTTATTTCATAATAAATAAATCATTGAAAGAGCTAATCAATTTTTTCCTTTAGACTGAAAGGGGCATCGTAAGTTAATATTCACCTTGTTGGATATAGCTCTTTCATATGAATCCTAAGAGATGATTTCATTGATCATCTAAGAAATATCATTCATGTTAAATAAAATCAAATTGCTCAGGGTGAAAAGAATAACTTAAATACCCTAGAAATTATTTATTTTTTACAACATCTTCGCATCTTAGACAGAGCCCCGATGAAGATTTAACTTTTGTATGTTTCCAGCATCTCGGGCATTCTGCTTCTTCTGCCTTATAAACAGTGATTTTGTATAAGATACCATCATAAATAATAGCTTCTTTATTATCTTTTCTTACCTCATCATGCAATTCTACCTGACTAACAACTAATAACTGCTCCCAGTCTTCTGTATTCAAAGCCAATTTGGATTTTTCAAGAGAGGAATCTTTCAGACTTAATTCAAGTTTTGCTTCCAGGGATTTTCCAATCGCACCTTTCTGTCTAGATACCTCTAGAGCTTTTTGAACATCTTCTTTGGCTTGAAATGCGCCAGCGTATTGATTCAATAACTCAGCGTTAGAGTATTTTGATAGATCAGGGAAGCTTTCCAGAAATACAGAGTCCCCGAATTTTGCATCCTTCCAAACTTCTTCAGAAGTGAAGCTTAGAATTGGTGCTAGCAAGGAGGCTAGGGATTTTAGAATAATCGTCAATGCAGTTGTTGAAGAATTTCTTGTCAGAGATTCTTTGCTATCACAGTACATTCTATCACGAATGATTTCAAAATAATCTTGGGATAAATCTACTGTGCAAAAGTTCAGAACTTTATGATATACTTGGTGGAATTGGTAATTGCCATACGCTTTTTGAACTTCTTCGGAGAGATTCGCAAGTTTAGCGAGGTAGTATCTGTCAATCCAATGCAGATCATCAAGTGGAATGTCTTTCGTATGAGTTGCAATATTTCCTAGAAGATAGCGAAATGTATTTCGAATCTTTCGGTAGTTCTCCGAGACGTTTTTAATAGCTTCTTTACCTGCTTTTACATCATCTCGAAAGTCTAGAGAGGAAATCCAAAGTCTCAGAACATCAGCGCCGTAGACATTGATGACATCTGTTGTTGGGTCTACACCATTGCCAAGAGACTTGGACATGGCATAGCCTTTTTCATCTAAAATATAACCATGAGTTAACACTGATTTATATGGAGGAAGACCTCGAAGAGCCATAGAAGGCCATAGAGAAGACTGGAACCAACCTCGGTGTTGGTCTGAACCTTCTAGATAGAGGTCTGCGGGAGTCTCATTTTTCGCAGTAGCTGAATTGCTTTCTGGATCAGTGATTGATTTGTAAGTGTCTGGATAAACGACAAAATTAGAAACACCCGAGTCAAACCAGACATCAAGGATATCCTTGTCCGCTTGTAGATCAGTAGATCCACAGGCGTTACATTTTGCACCCTGAGGGAGTAGCTCGGAAGACGGTTTATTGTACCATACTTCTATTCCTTCCTTCTTCACAAGTTTGGTGAAAAATTGGATGGATTCTTTATTTATATAACTTGAATTACATGACTGACAGGTAAAAGAAGGAATGGGCACTCCCCAATTTCTTTGGCGAGACACGCACCAATCTGGTCTGGACTCGACCATGGAGCGAATTCTTGTGATTCCCCAATCTGGTATCCAAGTAACCTTATCAATTGCCTCTAATGCTTTCTTACGAAGATCTTTCTCATCCATAGAAAAGAACCACTGTGGTGTAGCACGAAAAATTAGTGGTTTCTTGGAACGCCAGCTATGAGGGTATGAGTGTTCAAATTCTGAAAAATGCAGTAAGGCATTTTTTTCTTTGAGAAGTTCTACTATCTTAGGATTTGCATCAAAAACTTTGATTCCCTGCATCAAAGGAAATTCATCTGTATATTTTCCATATTGGTCAACTGGACTGTAAGCTTCTAGCCCATACTCTAAGCCAACACGGTAGTCATCTGTTCCATGTCCGGGTGCAGTGTGTACGCATCCTGTTCCTGCTTCCAGTGTTACATGGTTGCCGAATACAGGAATGGATTTCTGATCGAGGAAAGGATGTCTAAATTCCATTTTTGCAATTTCTTCATTGCTGATGGATTGCAGTTTAGTTAACTCTACACCTGTTTTTGTTATTACCATTTCAGCAAGTCCATCTGCAAGAATCAGTTTGCCATGTTCGGCTGATTGAAAGATAGAGTAATCTAATTCTTTATTAAAAGCAATCGCTAAGTTAGCAGGAAGTGTCCAAGGAGTTGTTGTCCAAATTAAGCAGGATGTATCATCCATACCCTGTACTGCAAATTTTACATAGATAGACGGCGAGACATGAGGGTAGTATTCGATCTCAGCTTCTGCATGAGCAGTTGCTAAATCAATACTCCAATATACGGGTTTTTTCCCTTTGTAGATATAGCCTTCTTGGAAAAGATCACCAAACACCTCAACGATCTTAGCTTCAAACTCAGGACTCATGGTTTGGTAGATTCTATCTTTTTCAAAGAAACAAAGGAAGCGCTCTAGATCCTTACTCTGTATGTCTACAAATTTGGCAGCGTATTCTCTACATTTGGTTCTAAGATCAGTTGGACTTGTATTTTTAGCTTCCTTGCCTAGACTCTTAAGAACCTGAACTTCAATGGGTAGACCATGGCAATCCCAACCTGGAACCATATCAACTTCAAAGCCAGAAAGAGATTTAGATTTAACAATGAGATCTTTTAGAATTTTATTGAGAGCATGACCCAGGTGAAAATTCCCATTCGCATAGGGCGGGCCGTCATGAAGACGGAAAGTTTTCTGTCCTTTATTGCGAGTTCGCATTTTGGCAAAAATTTGATCTTTCTTCCAGGTATCAATCTGTTCTATTTCACGTGTGGCTAAACCTGCTTTCATAGGAAAGGCGGTCTCGGGTAGAAGGACAGTATGGGAGTAAGGATTTTCTTTTTCTGGTTTTGCCATAGCTACCAAATTTTCAAACTTTCTTCTTTTTTAAACAGTAAAATTTCTGAGAAACTGAGATTTGCTTTAGAAACCAACTGACATTTTAGACAAAAATGGAAACCTATCCTCATGCAGTATGAATTCCATTCTTGGGAAAAGGAAGCCCTTGAGAAAGTAATACGAGAAAGAAGGGACATTCGTAGCTTCCGATCTGAACCAATTCCTGAATCTCTTGTCTGGAAAATTCTGCAATCAGGCCACTTGGCAGCTTCAGTAGGATTTTCTCAACCTTGGAACTTTCTTGTCCTACAAGACAAGAACACACACCGCCAAGTTTATGAACATTTCGTATCTGAAAATACCAAAGCCTCTCAATTATTTCCAGATGCGAAAGGAGAGACATACAGGTCTTTAAAATTACAAGGTCTTTTGGATTCACCCTTACATATTGTAGTAACCTGTGACTCTTTCAAGAATGGTGAGCATGTATTAGGACGAACCTCGGTTAAAGAAGTGGATGAGTATTCAGTCTGTTTGGCGGTTCAAAACATATGGCTTACTGCAAGGGCAGAAGGAATTGGAGTGGGCTGGATGAGTATCTATGACCCAGTTGAATTGCCAAAGATACTAGGAATACCTGATTATATTAAGATAATCGCATATCTTTGTTTAGGTGAACCTGTCTGGTTTCCTGAGATTCCCATGCTTGAGACCAGTGGCTGGAAAAAGAGAGAAAATATTGAACAATTGGTATTCTGGGAAAATTGGTCAGAGACAAAAAAAAATCATACAAATACTTTTGATACTATAAATCCAAATCTACAAACAAGCGAAGCAAGCTCTATTAGTGAGAGAAGACATTCGATAATACCACTCTCTGAAAAACATCCTTCTAAAAAAGATTCAACTAAAATAGAGGAATCTAACAAACTATTATTGAATAATAAATTTCCTCATTCTACCAATCAAAATGCAAATGAATTCAATCGGGCTACTTTTGATATACAATTTGTAAAAGATCGCTTAGATGAATTTACTAAACCTAAGGGTAGTTTGGGTAAAATGGAAGATTTTGTCTTACAATTAGCTTCCATCCAAAAGCGACGATTTCCGAAAATTTCTAGCAAAACAGTTCTCATTGTCGCCGCCGATCATGGCATAGCAGAAGAGGGCATATCAGCTTTTCCTAGCTCTAGTACATATAAGATGGTCTACCAGTATTTGGCTGGTGGTGGAGCTGTGAGTAGTTTTGCAAGAGGGGTAGATGCAAAAGTTTACGTTGCGGATCTTGGAGTCGACCATGATTTCCAAGAGGGAACGGCACTTCTTGGACAGAAAGTTCGCCGAGGAACTAGAAATTTCTTAAAAGAGTCTGCTTTAACTTTAAAGGAAGTGGAAGCTGCTCTTGAGATCGGTAAAAACCTTTGGGCAGAAATTCCAGAAACGGATGTACTTTCACTCGGTGAAGTAGGAATTGGAAATACAACTTGCACGGTAGTTCTGACAGCTCTGTTTTTTGATCTTAACTTCGATGTTTTAATTCAAAATGATTGGATAGGTATAGGTACAGGTGTTAAAGGAGACCTGTATCAGAATAAAAAATCACTTATAGCAGAATCTCTAGATAAATACAAAAAAGAAAATGGCTATTACAAAGATCATATCATGGAACTACTTTTGAATGTAGGTGGTCTAGAAATCATTGGCATGGTAGGAGTTATCTTAGGTAGCGATGGAAGAGGCAAGGCTATTGTTTTAGATGGTTTGATTTCAACTATAGCAGGTGTGATTGCTACTTACATCAATCCTTCCCTTAAAGATGTAATTTTTGTGGGACATTTATCTTTTGAAAAGTTGCACTCTGAAATTTTGCAGAGAATGAATTGGAAACCTATACTAGACCTAGGGTTAAGATTAGGTGAGGCTACAGGCTCTACTTTAGCGATGGGAATATTGGAGCAGGCCTGTCGCTTCCATGCGGAAATGAAAACCTGGGACGAAGTGAACTGGTTTTAGTCTTCTCTTTCTCTTCGATCGAGTTCAGCTTGAACCATTAATTGTTTTTTGTTTAGTTTTTCTAAATGATTGTTGATGATATAACCATAATCTAATTTTCCTGTAACAATTTGGAAGCGTTCCGTTTCAACTGTTCCTAAATCTAAATCGTAGGGAATTTCGTTCGCTTTGTCTGCATGCTCACGTGCTTTTTCCCAATAAGGAATTGCTTCCTTGTAGAATCCTTCTGCTATATGAAAGGAATCTTTTAGATCAGGTGCAAAATCAAGATTGTAAAAGTATAAATGTCTTTTGTCATAGAGAGAGGCTAGTCTCATATAAGACCGCATGATGCGGATGTTCAAATGCATGAAGAGAAGGTTGCGATATTTATAGTATTCCTCTTCGCTGTGTATCTCACAGAGTGCATTTTTTGGGTGGCGGAATTTTTTTTGTAGAGAGAGTTTGAGGAAGTAGATATCGCGACGTAGATCATTTTCACCAAAGTGCTGTCTAAGTCCGACTAACTGGTAGTAATCTTCAAGATTTCTAGGCTCCCATTTATGAAGTTTGTAGGGAATCCAGTCAGAGAATTTTGTATATGGCCCATTCTTTTCATACTCATAATTGTAATCTAGATCCACCTCGGCAAACATAGCTGGGGGGTATGCGAAAAGGACGAAGATAGAGACTAGAATGAACTTACTAATCCGAATATAAAAACAAATTCTCTGCACGATTAAGATATCGGCAGTTTTTTAGAATTCGTTGAGCCTCAATCCTTCCAGATAACTTTGGAAATATTCGGCCAGATAAATTTTTCGAATTCTTCATTCACTCGAATTTCTCCTTTTCCATTGAAATGGATGCCTTCAGCGAAATAATCGAGAGAGTATGAATTACTGGGGAATGCTTGAAAATAAACATTTGAATATTGCTCAGCGATTTTCTTGTATTCCAATCTGACTTTAGTATAGAAGGCAGACTGTGGCAGGCCATCAGCATGAGGCACTTCTAAAATGATAACTGGAATTTTCTTTTGAGAAGCATATTCCAAGAATGAAACTAAATTCTCCATATTCGGGGTCTCAGAATTTTGCGCCTCAATGGAACCATCCACTATTTCTTGGATCATATCTAAGGTGATTCCTGAAGGGATCTCTAAGTAGGTTCCCAGATTCACTTGGCCATATGTTTCTTTGGTTAGCTTTTCCAATCTTTGGTTGGATCTAAGATAAGGCAGATCTCCGTTTTGGATATCTTTTGGTCGCATACCAGTGATTAGTTTGTCCAAACCTTCCCTGTGACGAACCGATGGAATTGTATAAGGTAGTGCTTCTTTCAAGATGAAATACTGCTCTTTGCCTTTGTACTGGCTTACATTTTCTGTGAATGTAAACAGATTCAAAAGGCGATGTTTGAAAATGCTCCAAATCTTGGGATCAACATTGAAGGCGGCAGATTGTCCTGGACGAAATTGTTCAATGTCTAAGGCATAGATAATTCCTCTAGGTTTCTTATTATGAGCGAGGTATTTATCAATAAAATGTTGAATGTATCTTGTCCCAGCTGCAGGTAGGGAAAAATTGTACAAACTGTATTGATCTTGGGCAATTGAATTTGCATTTTCTTGAGAGTTTAGATTGCTTTTTCTACCTTTTATAGAAAGCGATCTCGAATCACCGAGCATTATATAATCAAAGTTATTCTCCGATTCAGCGATGTCTCGTTTCAAGCTAGTATAGTAGACTCCCGTTGGATCCATATATTCTAGTATAGGTGCAAAATACATAATTCCTTCTAGCAAAACTATGATTGCTACTGAGATAAAGAAGGCAGGAGACTTTTTAAAATACGAAATAAATAAATTCATTTTTATTGAAATTCCCCATGATTAAGATTGCATAGAACATAGAAAGATAGAGTAGCACTCGGTAAGCGATCTTCCATCGGAAGATAGAAAATTCATCATTCTTTCGAAATTGACTGAATTCTATAATAAGCAGTAAGGCAACAAGGCGAACTACTTTCATAAACAAAGACTGATCCCAAGTTCCAAAATGTAGAAATAAATTATTGGTAAAATGAAGCCCCTGTTCTAAGGATGTTCCCCTAAACCAAATGCCCGAATAAACAAAAAGTAGGAAGGTAAAACTTGCCTTGATTGTATATTTAGACCAATAGATCCAGGGATTATCATCTCCACCAAATTTGGGTAAAATAGGCTGAAGCATTCTATAGATTGAAGTAAGAAGGCCATTGTAAACCCCCCAAATGATGAAAGTCCAAGAGGCACCATGCCAAAGCCCAGATACGAAAAAGATAAATATATTATTTACATGTTGTCTCGCTATACTTACTTTATTGCCACCTAAGGGAATGTATACATAGTCGCGAAACCAAGACATCAAACTGATATGCCATCTCTTCCAAAGATCGATCACATTGACAGAGAAGAAGGGAAGATTGAAATTTCGCATGAGTTCAAAACCCATCCACTTGGAAAGGCCTCTTGCTATATCGGAATAACCCGAGAAGTCACAGTAGATTTGAAAGAAGAAGGCAAGTAGTGCTATAAATATCTTAGCTCCAGAAGGATCATCCAAAGCATAAATAGAATTAACAATATCTCCAATATTATCTGCGACGAAGACCTTCTTAAAGTATCCAAGTAGGATTAAAAAGCTTCCTTCTTGCACCTGAGTGAAATTCCATTTCCGTGCAGATTGTATCTGAGGAAGTAGGCGAGTTGCTCTTTCAATTGGCCCTGCAACTAATTGTGGAAAGAAAGAAACATAGAGTGCAAAATCTGTAAAATTACGGACTGGTTTTAATTCGCCTCGGTAAACATCTATGGTATAAGATAAAGTTTGAAAGGTATAAAATGAAATTCCAAGTGGTAGAATGATTTGCAGAGTCTGGATAGAAGGATGTAGTCCAAAAATTTGAAAGAACTGAGTAGCATTCTCAATGAAGAAATTGAAATATTTAAAGAAACCAAGGATTCCTAGATTAGATACGAGTGAAAATATGAGAAAGAATTTCTTTCTTTTGGCATTTTCAAAATTCTTCTCAATCTGGATGCCAGCTGTATAATCCACAACTGAGGAAAGAATGAGTAGACCTAAGAATCTCCAATCCCAAAAACCATAAAAGAATAAACTAGCAAATAAAAGAAAAAGATTTTGCAACTTATGATTGCTAAACCAATAAATTAGAATTACAAGAGGGATAAAAAATAAAAAATCAATCGAATTAAAAATCATCTGCTTATATTTCTAACCAGTAAACCCATAGCGTATACTCCTGTCAAAAGGATTCTAAATGTCCTACCCATTGGTATCCAACCCCGCGTACTGAGCGAATCGCATCTCCTGTGGAATCCTTAAAAGCCTGTCGAATACGAACAATAGAATTATCGATAGTTCGATTGGTCGGAAATTTATCTTCCCCCCAGAGTTTGTCGAGAATCTCATCTCTTGAAATCGTTCTTTGTTTGTTCTGAATCAATAGATCCAGTAGCAGGCAATCTCGTTTGGTTAATTCCAGTTTCTCACCTTCCGGACTCTCAATTAGAAAACCTTCCAGATTGATTTTAAATCCTTTGTAAGCTAGCATTTTACTAGCGTTCAAATTGTTCTTTTCAAGAACTCTCTTTAATCTTAGAATTAGCTCTTTAAGATGAAACGGCTTTGGAATAAATTCTTCTGCTCCCAATTCAAATCCTTTTAGCCTTTCTGGTGCACCTGCCTGTGCTGTGAGAAAAAGAAAGAGTGGAGGATTGATTTGTTGGTTCAATTCTTCGGCAAGTCGAAAGCCAGAGCCATCGGGTAGGCGAAGGTCCAGTAGAATAAGATGGGGTGCAAAATTTTCCAAACTTTTTCTTGCCCGGTGTAGATTGATTGCCCATTCTATCGCATAACCTTCTTTTTCTAGTCTTTCCTTTAAGGTTTCACCGAGTGTGCTGTCATCTTCCACTATTAGAATTTTAATTTTAGATAAGTTCATAGTTTAAATTTATCGTTCAATCTGTATATGATACCGAATTGTAAATAGGTAATTCAAGTAATACTTGGAAGCCTTTTTCACTGGATGAGAAGTATACATTTCCTTTCATTTTGCCAACTAACTGTTTAACTATATACAATCCTATACCTGAACCAGAAGTTGATGAATAACGAATGAAAGGTTTACCAATCTGGGAAATATTTCCTTGGAAGCCGCGACCATTGTCTTGGATGGAAATTTTGATTTTATTCATATCCTTTTCTTTCAAAATCTTGTTCATAGAAACGGTAATTTTGCTAGCGAGTCCATGTTTATAGGCATTCTCGAAAATATTAGAGAGTATGGATTCAAAAGCTCTTTTGTCTGCCTGTAAGATAGTATCTTGTTTTATCGACCATTCTACATTGGGAAATGTTTCCTGTAGAGAATGTTGGATGTCTTGCATAGATACTTTTTCGATAAATAGAGATTCAGATCGCATTAGGCTTGCTAAATAAAATGCCTTATCCATCTGGGATTCAATGCGGTCGGATTCTTTTAAGGCACGTTTCAGAAGGTTGGAATATTCTTTATTTTCAGAGAGATCTTCCATGAGTCCTTCCACTTGTAAACGTAAGCCCGCAAGCGGAGTCTTCATTTCATGGGTAACTGTTGAGAAAAAATCTTGGATCAATTGGTTTCTTTTGAGGTCCTGGTAGGAAAACCATATCAAAACCGAGCCACCTAAAGTGAGTAGGCTAAGAAAGAATGTACCTTCCATCCAAATCATACGGGATTGTTTTTCTAAAAGTTCTGAGTTTATAAATTCATTGGGCTCACCCAAGGCTAAGCTAAGTTCGGAGATGGTTTTTGCTTGTCTAAGTCCTAAAGTAAACCACCAGACGGCAAGAGAAACTGTTAGAACCAGCCAAAATAAGGAAAGTGAAATTCGATTGATTTTTCCCATCAGTGCTTTTCTTATTATTAAAATCCTAGACAATTTTGCAAGCTAGGTTCTTGATAGAGTAAAAGAAAAGGAGTTATTCAATTTTGAACACACAAGATATTACAAGCCTATTGGGTAAAGAGGGCGAAGACCTACTGAAATTTTCTAACCCAAAAATTCCAAAATCTCAAATCCACGTTCCTGGTGGCGATTGGGTTGATCGCATTTTTTCACTCACAAATAGATCCATCCCTGTCCTAAATAGCATCCAAAACATCCTAGGAAAGGGAAGACTTGCCAATACTGGATATGTATCCATACTTCCAGTTGACCAAGGAATTGAGCATAGTGCGGGAGCCTCTTTCGCTCCAAATCCAATTTACTTTGATCCAGAAAATATAATCAAACTCGCTATTGAAGCAGGTTGCAATGCTGTTGCTTCCACTTACGGAGTACTAGGATCGGTTGCTAGAAAATACGCGCATAAAATTCCTTTCATTGTAAAAATCAATCATAATGAATTTCTTTCCTTGCCCAATAAATTTGACCAGATCATGTTTGGTTCGGTAGAAGACGCCTGGAACATGGGAGCTACCGCAGTGGGAGCTACTATTTATTTTGGTTCAGCTGAATCTACAAGACAGATCCAAGAAGTAAGCATGGCATTTGAAAGAGCGCATGAACTTGGAATGGCAACTATACTATGGTGCTATACTAGAAACAATGGCTTTAAGGTGGATGGTGTGGATTATCATACTGCTGCTGACTTAACTGGGCAGGCGAATCATTTGGGTGTGACTATCCAAGCTGATATCATTAAACAAAAATTACCAACCTTGAATGGTGGTTACAATGCAACCAAACATGGTAAGACTTCTCCAAAAGTTTATACTGATTTAACATCTGATAACCCAATTGATCTCACGCGTTACCAAGTAGCCAATTGCTATATGGGCAGAGCAGGGCTTATCAATTCAGGTGGAGAATCTAAGGGCGCTACTGATTTAGCAGAAGCTGTAACAACTGCTATTATCAATAAGAGGGCAGGCGGACAGGGACTAATCTCTGGAAGAAAAGCTTTCCAGAAACCTATGAAGGACGGGATTGCTCTGCTTAATGCAATCCAAGATATCTATCTCTCTAAAGATGTAACTGTAGCTTAATTCATGGACTCCAGCTTAGTTCTCAACCATCCTCAATATGGTTCAAGGCGAGCTGGAGTTTGTATCGCACTCTGGTCTCTGCTTTCTGAAAAATCTTTCGAATGCGGTGACATCTATTCACTGCGAGCTCTACTTCCTTGGCTGAAGCAATCTGGACTCAGCATACTGCAGATTCTTCCACTCAACGATTGCGGTATCGGTCAATCTCCTTACAGTTCTCTTTCATCTTTTGCAATCGATCCGCTCTATATTTCTCTTCACCTAGCGGGTATACCTGTCTATAGCAGAAAGAAAAAAATTGCTACCCACAAAATTAATAAAACAAAAATAACTGAACTTAAGATCAATCTACTTAGAGAAAAATTCGATCTTGAAAAGAAAGAACTCATCCCCATACTAGATTCCTTTATCCAATCTCATACGTGGATGAAAGCCTATTTAACTTTTCGCCTTCTCTATAATCTAAACGACGCGAAACATTGGAAGCAGTGGAAACAAAAAGATAAATTCGGCAATAAACTCTATGAATCAACTAAGTCTGCTCACCAAGATGAATTTTATTTCTATGCCTGGTTGCAATATCTTGCTTTTGAACAGTTAAAAGAAACCAAGAATCTATTCGAGAAAGAGGGCATCTATCTTAAGGGGGATATGCCTATTTTAACTTCGTCTAACAGCGCTGATGTTTGGGCGAATCCTGAACTATTCCGTTTGGATCTCCAAGCAGGAGCACCTCCTGATGCATTTTCAGAGATTGGTCAGAACTGGGGATTCCCTGTTCTAGATTGGCAGAGTCTAGAGCAGTTAGATTATCTACCCTGGAAAGAAAGATTAGAATACCAAGAGAACTTCTTTCACTTATACCGAATCGATCATGTGATTGGTATGTATCGAATTTGGGCGATTCCCTTGCATGCAAAGAATGCTCGCTATGGGTATTTCTATCCTCAAAAGTCTGTTACAGCAAATGATTTCAAAGAAGAAGGTTTAGAACCCGATGAATTTTTACTAAAGGGTTATCTGCATCAAATGGATGAGGGAAGATACTACTTTCATTGGGATTTTCATAAAGAACCTGGCTTCTACGACTACCCCCAAGAAATCCAAGAAAAACTTTTCAAATTATCTTTTCAGAATCTACAAGAGGATGAAACTTATTGGAGAAGCAAGGGAGATAAGGTTCTTGCAAAATTTTCTAATTTCACAAAGATGCTTCCCTGTGCAGAAGATCTTGGTTCGGTTCCAGGATTCGTAAGAGAGAGTCTACAAGAAAAGGAAATACTCGGTATTGATGTGATCCGATGGACTAGATCTTTTGAAGATGGTTCCTATATCCCTGCTGATAAATACCGTAGCAATGCAGTTGCAACTCTTTCTACTCATGACACTAGCCTAGCGATGGATTGGTGGTTGAATGAATTGAAAGATGGGGAAAAAGCTTATGCAGAATCTTTCTTTCTACAAGCTAAGGAAGCAAATAATAAAGATAATCCAATTGATTTAATCCTCATTCAAAAATCACTGCTGCAGTTTAGTTTTGAAACAAACAGTTTGTATTGCATTCATTTATTGCATGATTTACTTTTTGAAGGAAAAGAAGCGATCCATGACGATTTCCATCACCATAAGATCAATACACCAGGAACTATAGAATCTAAGAATTGGAATTATAGATTTAACTTTACTATTGAGGATTTAGAAAAAAATAAAGTGCTATCTTCAGAACTCAAGGCGATGATTGTTAAATCAAAGCGAATCCAACTTACTTAATTCAATATTTAAAACTAATAATTTTTAATAAAAATCCAATAATAGATTAACTCATTTTTAAAGAAAATAAAAAGCTGTCTTTAAGAAGAGGAAGTTTTTAAATTTAAATTTAAAAACGATGAATAAAGTTCTATTTTCTAAGTACGAACTGTTCGCTATTTCCAAGACCTGATCTACGAATGAAGAGTCTTTTCTCAACTTTGATGCCTAATAGAACTTGGTAGATGTCTGTGAGAATTGGTCTGGAAGAATAATAACCATGTCCTAGACCGCCAACCCCAAGAACTGGATCATCTACTTCATTGACATTGATTACATCCATACCTTCAAAGCGAGCACACATCCCAACTCTAGCATTTCCATTCACCTTTTGGCTAGCAACCAAGGCATTATCACCTGGTGAACAGTAGAGTGTTACTCGGGTAGCTGAATTAACTACATCAGAATGAATTCCTCTGTATTCATTTATATCAAAATCAGGAGCATTCAATATTAGTTCAGAAAGAAACGGCTTCTGGTCAGCCTTAAATTTGGATGAAAGTACAGGAAGAACGACTTGGTGTCCCATAGAATGAGCAATGAGATGTATTTTCTTTCCAGACTTTTCCAGTGAATCTAATATAGATCTAAAATGAGCTCTGGAATTAATTGCATTTTGAAGATTGGTTTCATAAATTCCTTTCATGAACAATTGGCTCAGAAAGGATTCGTCTTCAGCGCCAGCAGGCCAGGTATAGACTAGAATGTCGCCTTGGTATTTCATATCGTATTTGATCTGAGCTGCTCTATAAATCGCTTCTTCAAAACCAACATTGAAACCATGAACGAAAACTATAATATCATCTTCTGAGGATAGACCTAGATTTTTAGAAAAGGTAGCGGAGTCTAAATTGGAATATTCCCGCATACTAAAGAATTTATTTCTATATCCAGTATTTGCACTATCTAATGAGCCAACAGAATGCTCGCTAGGCGTGTTTACTTTACATTTTCCGAAACGCAATTCAGATCCTAGAAGATTAGAAAAATTCGCATTCGAACAAGCCTTAGAAGACAGGGGCTTGGGAGATCTAAGTGTTGCAAAAAATATATCTAACTCTACAGTTTCTGAGTAGTTTTGTTTGATTCTTTGGTTGAGAAGTTCAGAAAGTTCAGGCTGTTTCGGACAGTTGATGGAGAGAAGTCCAAGGAAAAGTAGGAAAAATCTAAAAGATATATTTCTATAGTGAATTCTTTTGAAAATTCTAAAAAGAAACTGCACTATTTCTTATACCTAAGTCCTTTTAAGACCTTAGTTGGATTGATATTTTTACCTTTCTGTATTAGTTCAAAATGCACATGAGGACCAAAGCAATATCCCGTACAACCGGAACGAGAAATCTTTTGTCCAGTCTGAACATAATTCCCTGGCTTCACATAGATCTTGGAGTTATGGGCATACAATGTCTTGTAATCGCTGTCATGTAAGATTACAACTGTATTGCCATAACCTCCCATCCATCCAGCATAGATTACCTGACCCTTTCGGGCAGCATGTACATTTTCATAATTTGCTTTAAGATCTAGGGCTTCGTGGAATTTCTTTTTAGGAAATTTTCTCCAACCAAATCCCGATGTTATCACTCGTGATGGCACAGGGCTTACCCATTTTGGTTTTGGCTCAGGAATCACTGCACCTGGTAGAAATAATTTCTGACCGACGGAAAGAAAGTCATAATCTTGGTTGCCATTTTCAGACACAACGTCTTCAATTTTAACCTTATAAAAATCTGCGACCTTAGCTAGACTATCCCCTTTCTTAAACTTATAAAGTAATCCTTGTTTGTTGGGGATTTGAAGAATCTGTCCATAGAAAATTACATCATCTGGATGAATTCCAGATGAACCTGCTATAGAATCTATGCTAACTTTAAATTTGTTCGCTATTTCCGAAAGTGTTTCATTGCGACCCACGCGGTAGGATATAACTTTTAGCTTACGAGCTTTGTCATCTACAGAAGATTCAATTTCTGTTGCAGAAAGAATAGCTCTTTTCTTTTCTTCTGTATCTTGGAGAAATCTTTCATCTCCTGCTTTTGCTTGTTTGTCAGTTTCATCATTTTCTTCGTTTGTATTAAGTGCTACAGATCCGTTCTCTTTGCCCAAGGGAGGGTTGAGATTTGCATTGGTTGATTCTATTCCAAAACCAAGAAAGAATGTAATGAGAAATGATGTAAGGAATAGGGGAATGAGACGAAATTTCTTCTTTCTAAGGTCAATGTGACCTTGTATGATTTTATCTTGCTTGGAGAAAAAATAATGGAAGTCTAATGAACTTGTACGAATAATACGGAAGTTTCCAGTTTTGAAAACTTCACGACCAAAATTAGTTTGTTCTCTCTTGGGAATTAACATAAGATGGGATCCTTAGTAAAAGGATCGTCCTCTAGGGAAAATTTCTGAATGCTTAATCTTTGCCATCCAAAGGTCTTGGTCCACCGAAGGACTCTTCCACGATTTTTTTCACATCTTTCTTCTGGCCACCTGTGATTGTGATATTTCCTTTCGCCACAACACCTTTCGCTAGATCAAGATAAGGAGCTTGGATATCTCCCAGCATTCTTCCTGTTTCTTCTAAACGAACTTCATTCTCTGCTTTAATATTACCAATCAAAGTACCTGAAATAGTTACTTCTTTTGCTGCGATATTTGTCTTAACCTTTCCAGTTTCTCCAATATAAAGTGCTTCATCAGTCTTGATTTCACCTTCAAATTTTCCATCTATCTTTAGAGATCCAGCAATGTAAAATTTGCCTTCAAAAATAGAACCCTGTCCAATCACGCTGTTGATAGAATCTTTACCTTGTGCCATAGAATAACCGATAAGCCTCTGCTGAAATATTATCTTTATTACGGAAAAAACGCATTCTCCTGACAACTAAATTTTAGGAAAACGCATAATTTCTTCGAAAAAGGGCTAGAGTTGTATCTCTTCATCCCCTTGGAATAGATTTTTCTTCTTTGTTTTGCTTTTATTGCTCTGAGTTGGTTGAGGTCTGTAGACAGGAGCTGAACTAGGCTCATAGAAGAGACCACGGGGGTTATCACAGACTTCTGTAGGAGCTGTATTGGGATGAAAGTATTCTTCTCTTGTTTCTCTACAATTTCCATCGGGAAGTTGCCCACAAGATTTACAGATGGTTTTCTTAACTAATTTCAGCTCACCCCAATCATAACTTTTTTTGGGTTCAAAGAGTAGAGCATTTTGCATGAATCTGCCCCAGGTAGAAGCAGATACTCGGCCTCCTGTTACTCCACGTCCCAAGGAAATAGTTCCAATATCATAACCCACCCAAACACTAGCAACTAACTCTGGTGTGTATCCAACAAACCAAGCATCACGGAAATTATTTGTAGTTCCAGTCTTACCTGAGGCTGGACGAGAAAGACCATAAGATAAGGCTGCTCTTCCTGTTCCATTTTGCACAACGCCAGCCATCATGTCTGTGATGAGAAAGGCTGATTCAGGAGAAATAATTTGTTTCCTATCTTCTGGGCCAAAATCTTTGCGAAAGTCTTTCACCATATTTCCGTTGGAATCTTCTACAAATAAAACTGATATAGGATTAACTGATTTACCTTTGGATGCAAACATAGCATATATTTTCGTTAGTTCAAAGGGTGTAAGTTCAAAACTGCCAAGAGCTATACTATAATTTCCAGGTAGTGTTCGATTTACTTGTACGATTTCTTGGATGGATGGCAGAACCTTAGATAGTCCGGCTTCTTCTAAGACTCGAACCGCTACACTATTCTTGGATTGCTCTAAAGCCTCTCTGAGCAGAATGAAACCAGAATATTCTGAGCTGTAATTCTCTGGTGACCATTCATCCCCATCTTCCATCAGATACTGCAAAGGAGAATCTAAGAATTGGGATGAGACAGTGATGTTTTTCTTGGGGTCTGGATTCTTTCCAAAGTATTCTAAGACAGCAGAGTAAAGTATAGGTTTGAAAGATGAGCCTGGTTGGCGGTAAGCTTGGAAAGATCGTATTTGTTGGTTATCAGACCTAAATCCAGAACCACCTACTATAGCTGTTATGTGACCCGTTTCAGGTCGCATAGCAATCAAAGAACCTTCCACGGGAAGAAGATGGTCTTCTGTTGATTGTTCTTTGAAATTATTTTCTAAAATTTCCCCTATGATTTCATGTCCTACTAGAAAATTTAAAGTCGATATTTCATCACGCATTTCCTCTTGGAAATTCGAACGGAAGGATCTCGCTGATCTAGAGATTTTAAACTTATAAGGATTAGTAATGTTAACTTCAGATATTAAATCTAGCACAGAACCGTATTGGTCATCGAAGGCATCTACTTTTCGAAAAGCTCTTTGGTTGGATTCAATAGTCTGAGCCTTTAGTGTTGCATAAAGTGCTTTTTCAGCCTCTTGTTGGTGTTGGATATGAATGGTAGAATAAATTTTCAATCCACCGTTGTACAATTTGTTCGCACCAAGACTGCTGAGTAATTTTTTACGAACATATTCAGTTACATAAGGGAAGCGGTTCAACCTATCGGAAAATGCGGAATCATTAGGGCTTCGGTTGAGTATTTGGTAGTATTCAATAAAATTCTCATATTCTAATTCGGCAGTCTTCACATCCATACGACCATTTTCAACCAATCTACGGAATACAATTCGTACCTTTGCCAAAGATTCTTTGGGATTCACTAAGGGTGAGAATTGTGTCGGACGAGTTGTGAGACTGGATAGCAGTGCTGCCTCACCCCAACTGAGATCTTTTAGTTCCTTTCGAAAGTAAAATCTTGCAGCTGCTCCCACACCAATCGTTCCATGTCCTAGAGGAATCTCATTCAGATAACTCTCCATGATGGTTTCTTTGGAAAAGGTGGATTCAAGCAGTAAGGCAAGCCAAGCCTCTCTTGCTTTACGAGCTATAGTTCTTTCTTGGTTGAGAAACTTTAGCCTTGCCACCTGTTGGGTGATAGTTGATGCCCCTTCTTTGATTCTACCTGCAATAATATTGACAAAGAATGCTCTGAAAATCCCTCTAGGATCAATTCCTTTATGTTCAAAGAAATCATTGTCTTCACTGGATACAAAACATTGGATCACCTTATTCATTGTATGCGGTGAAAGTGCAGGGTCTTCTTTGGGTAGATCTTGCAGTCTTGTGATGATTCGGGAAAATCTATAAAACTCTGCTATGGGTTCGAATTCTCCTTTGGTATTCACGCCATAGAGAATCGATGGTTCATCGAATTTTAAGGCACGGTTCATGCGGAAGAAATCATTGGGACTTGCTATGATGAAAAGAATATTAAAGAAAACACAAAAACCCAAAATAAAAAGCAATCGATAAATGCTTTTGCCATCTTGGATTGTTTTAGAAAGTAGATCTCGGTATTTAACAATAATATAACGAGAAATTAATGCGACTGGTTCTTTTTTCATGGATTATCCTAGGGGAGCGAACTCTTTCATCTGGTGGATGCCTTCTTTGAGTCCTGTGTCAAGATTGTAGCCTGAGAATTTTTCATATAGATTCTCTCGATTTTTCTTAGATGGTGATTCTACATATTCATAAGCAAGGGTAAGCATATCTTTGGATAGGCTTACCGCAGAATTTAAGAGTTCAATAAAAGTTTCATTAGATTTTTTGGAAGGAAGAGCGGGGTAAGACCATTCTCTTTTTTCTTCATTCATAATACGGGGATCAATGTTTTCTTTAAGTGGAAGTAGGAGAACAGAAGAATTAGCTTTTTTGAATGTGATTTTATCTACAAATTTCAAAAAACCTCTAACGAACATACTGCGAGAGTCTACAATCTTACTCATTTGAAAGAAACCTTGGTAGGATTCATTCAGAATATCACCAGGGTAGATTTTATTTTGTGCTCCAATATAATCTCTTTTGAATTCTTGGGGGAAAGTTTCTTGCAGAGTATCTACCCAAAATTTCCAAAGCATGGGATCCATTTTCTTCCGAGACTTTCCTGAACGAATGAGAATATCAACGTGTTGCGGAAAATCATATTCTTTTGCAGTCATGCCCCAGCGATGGTGGATTAGAAAAGAATCCAAACCATATTCCACACGCATATGAGAAAGCTGTGCATTGTAGGCTACCTTAGGATCTACATTGTAGTAATCTCCTGAGATATAAAAAATATAAGGATGTGTGATGATGTCTACCACGCAGTGGCAGAGGTAACCAAGTGTGAATGCAAAATTTCTATCTCGATAAAGCGAGTCTTCTGAATCCGCAACTCTATCTAAAAAATTCAAAACAAGATCTGCTACCTTTTCATGGTGGGAACGATCTCCCCAAATACTGGATTTTCTAGTTTTCTTGGGAGTAAGAACATGATAGAAGTAGAACATATCGGGAGCCACAGAACCTAAATTGGCATAGTTTCTGACCTCTTCGCGTTTTAGAAGTTGCGAAATCTTCCTTTGTGTAGAACTCCCATGCTCCAAATGTTTGATCACTTGGTTGAGAGATTCAATATGGGTGATTTTTCCAGACATAAATGAGAAAATCCCTTTCAAAATTCTGAGCTGATACTCTATTAGTTTTTGGAAGGACTATGCAATCAATAGAAAAACTTAAATTCTTAACTACTGAGCAGGTAAGAAATCTCGCAAAAGATTTTGGTACCCCCATTTTTGTCTACTCCCAGGCGGAATTGGAAAGAAAATGCGATGAGGCCTTAGCATTTCCCAATGCTTTTGGCTTAACTGCACGGTATGCTATCAAAGCAAATCCCAATGCTAATATTTTGAAAATCATGAAAAAGAAGGGAATCCATATTGATGCATCTTCTGGTTATGAGGTTCATAGGGCCTTGCTAGCTGGATTTACACCAGCAGAGATCCAACTCACTTCCCAAGAAGAGCCTAAGGATCTTAAGGAATTGGTAGAGAAGGGAATATATTTTAATGCCTGTTCGCTGAAGCAATTGGAGAATTTTGGAAAAATGTTTCCAGGTCACAAACTTTCCATTCGTTTCAATCCAGGTCTGGGTTCGGGACATACTAAGAAGACAGATGTTGGTGGAACTACCTCAGCTTTTGGAATTTGGCATGAGAAGATCAATGAGGTAAAAGCCCTTGTTGAAAAATACAATCTCGTTGTGGAAAAAGTTCATACCCATATAGGTTCAGGATCTGATCCTGAAGTTTGGAAGGCTGTTGCCCATTATACCTTGGAGTATGCCGAGCTTTTCCCTACTTGCAAAATTGTAAATCTCGGTGGTGGTTACAAAGTCGGACGCATGGCTGATGAAAAGTCAACGGACATGCAAAAGATTGGAGCTCCCGTCAAAGAACTGTTTGTCGAATTTGCCAAGAAGCACAAGCGCGAACTCCACCTTGAAATTGAACCTGGAACTTTTTACGTAGCTAATTCGGGATGCATTCTTGCAAGTATAGATGATAAGATCGATACGGGTTCTCAGGGTTTTTCATTCCTAAAATTGGACACTGGCATGGATTCTAACACAAGACCCTCACTATATGGATCAAGGCATCCTATGATCGTTGTGGGTAAGGAAGAATCCTCTGAAGCGAGCCAAACAGCCACCAAAGAATATGTAGTCGTTGGACACTGCTGTGAGTCGGGTGATGTATTCACCCAGAAAGAAGGTGGCGAACCTATTGTTCGAGAAGTTAGAGAAGCAGCTATCGGAGATTATATGGTAATGGAAGGGGCAGGCGCGTATTGCAGTTCTATGTCAACCAAGAATTATAATTCATTCCCAGAGACAGCTGAGGTTCTAATCGATTTGAACAACAAGGCTCACCTCATTCGAAAACGCCAAACTTTAGATCAGATTCTACAGAATGAAATTCTTTTGTAAGATGGAATTCTCCTTTAAACTCGTTTCTTTACAGGTTTACAAGAGTTTACAATTTTTGGAAAATTAGATGGGACAGATTCATGCAATCTTACTCGCCGGTGGCTTGGGCAAAAGATACGGATCTTCGCCTAAGCAATTCTTGAGTCTAGCAGGTGAGACTCTACTTCAGAGATCAACTCGCAGATTTCGAGAATGGGGATTTCTAAAGCAAGTTATAATAGTTTCACACCCCGACAGTATATGGGAAGTGGAAAATCAATTGGATTCTATCCTACTAGGAAATGATCGAATTATAGAAGGCGGAGCTACTCGCCATGAATCCTTTCTGAATGGCTACCATGCTATCCAAAAGCAAAAAGATGATCTAGTGTTTATCCATGATATTGCAAGACCTTTCTTTCTATTTAGTGAGTTAGATGATTTAGTGCAAGCAACCAGGGTTCATGGACTTGCTAGTCTTGCACAGTCTTGCCCTGATACGATTCTACGAAACAATACGCCCCAAGAGATAATTGCTAGAGAGAAAATATATTTGATTAAGACGCCTCAGATGGCAAAAGTCGAAACCATAGAATCATTCTTGGAAAAGGAAAACACTTATTCGGGCAGTCAAGACGAACCGACTGACCTAAGTTCCTGGGGTTTGAAATGGGCTAGGTCTACCAAAATGGTGGAAACTGGTTTCTGGAATCTGAAAGTAACTAATCCAGGCGATCTGGAGCTTGCTCAGTCCCTTTTATCTAGTATGCAATTTTTGCGTTCGGACTCTTAGAAGCCAGATTCTAAATCTAATTGGATTTTTGTTTTGGACAATTTGCACACCAAAACCTTCTGTCTTGCCAAACTCTCCCTTAGGATTACTCCAACTAACTTTCACTTCTAAATCTATGTTTCCTGAAAGTGTAGGGATTCGAATAAATAATTCCTTGCCTTTAGGATACTGAACGCTAGTATTTAGATACAATCCTTCCGCAGAAATATTTGCTAGTTGGTCTTTGTATTCTTCAAAATCTTTTTCACCAAATTGAACTTGAGTTGAGATTAAATACCTTGGTGAGTATCTTTCTTCTAGAAAATAACTCAATTGTAATTTTGATTCATTCGTTGATGAATCTGATAGAAATCGAAGACCGATTTGCTTCTCTCCTGGAAGATAATCTATTTCATCGATTCGAATCAACATGCATCGAAAGTTTCCTTTAAAGTCTCGCCCATCTCTATCTTCGAATTGGATTTCTACCGAACCCTCTTCCCCAGGTTCAAAATCAAATGATTGGATAACAGGTATCATTGCACCTGATTTAGAAAGATTGATTGTTTTGCCTGCAAATGTTGAGGACTGAAATTTCAATTGAAAGCTCAAAGGAATCGTTTCTCTAGGATTTCTTCTCCAACCTCTAGAGTCAGGACTAAAATAAGGTGCAGATATTTCTTGGTTAAGAAAGTAATAGATGGCACCTAATAAGAATAAGGTTAATGAAAAATTCATGATCACATCTTGTCTTGTTAGGGGAAAGCCTGCAACGTGAAATGATTTACCAAAAAAAGAACTAGTTAGTAGCCAAATATTGTATAGAATTAGAATACCAGCTAGGGAAAAAAAAGCATAGTAGCCTGCTTTTTTACGAAATAAAATACCAACTGATACAAACAAAGATGAAATGAGAACTAATATCTGAATCGGTTCCATTCTAGCAAATACCTTGGGAAGTTCCCAAATAGATAGAAAGTAAAAATCTGCAGTGGCGAGATAGCTAAGTATTGGAATCAACATAAAAAGAAAGCTAATGATAAGTATAGGAAGTGGAGTGATTCTAAGGGTTCGCATGGGCTTTATATTCCTAGTAAGTGATCATTTGGCAAACAATTTTTTATTGTAAATTAGACCCTCGTTCAAAGACTGGACAGTATGCGGGCGTGGCGAAATTGGCAGACGCACCAGATTTAGGTTCTGGCGCCGAAAGGCGTGGGGGTTCAAGTCCCTCCGCCCGCAT
>Ga0210043_1000018_pt1 | contig 183716 bp, 156 predicted proteins | sample CryGeymet201501t_FD_183990 | JGI IMG/M metagenome (GOLD analysis project Ga0210043, IMG submission 183990) | Groundwater microbial communities from Crystal Geyser aquifers in Utah, USA - Crystal Geyser metaG 2015-01t (SPAdes) (version 2) | ecosystem: Environmental > Aquatic > Deep subsurface >...
GAGATTCGTTAGGGAATAGACTTGGATTATTGTAGTCTTGATTTTTACGGAACATAGTACTCGTTAGAGTATTTTTTAACGTATCATCTCGTCAAATATTTATTTTATTACTTTTTGCAGAAGCGCCTTAGATACAACGATTGTAGCTAATGGTATTAAAGAACTAAATCCTAAAATTTTCCATTTATCAGATAACGTAATTTATAGCATAGAATAAATTTAGAATTACCCCATCTCATTACTCTATTCTTTCAAATATGCTACCTAAAATTTCACTTATAGCCCTCTGCCTGCAAATGAAATAGATGAGAATATCTGCCCTCTAATTCTAGAAGTTTCTCATGTGTTCCCTGTTCTATGATGCTTCCTGCATTCATAACCATGATTTGGTCAGCGATTCTTACCGTCGAAAATCTATGAGATATTAAAATCACCATTTGATCGGCGGTCAAAGATCGAAAATGATTGAATATATTCATCTCTGCTTCCGCATCCATAGCAGAAGTAGGCTCATCTAATACTATTACATCTGCCTTGGTTCTCATAAAGGCTCTTGATAATGCAATCTTTTGCCATTGGCCACCCGAAAGCTCTTGACCTCCCTTAAACCATTTGCCAAGTCTAGTATTGAATTTATCAGGAAGCGGATCAATGAATGGTTTCGCCATTCCTTTATTAGATGCAATCTCCCATTTTTCAGTCTCAGCTAAATGCTCTACGTCACCCACCCCGATATTCTCACCTATGGTGAATTGGTATTGGACAAAATTCTGAAATATAACACCGATTCGCTTTCTGAGTGTAGTCTCCTCCCATTCATTAAGATCAATTCCATCTAAGAGAATCCTTCCACTAGTAGGTTTGTAAAGTCTTGTGAGTAATTTTATTAAAGTAGTCTTACCAGAACCATTTTCTCCTACAATAGCGAGTTTTTCTCCAGGCTTTAGATGAAAGGATATATCTTTTAGAATCGGTTGACTCGATCCAGGGTAAGTAAAGAATACATTTTCAAATTGAATCCCTAGACTCGCAATGCCTTCTCGTATTGAGCCAACTACAGGATCTATCTCCTGATCTAAGAACTCAAAAAGATTCGCCAAATATAAGTTATCTTCATACATCCCTCCAATAGAACTTAGGATGGAACTGAAAGTTGACTGACCTTGTCGAAATACAACTAGGTACATGGTCATCTCACCGAGAGTAATTTTTTTTTGAATCGTTTCATAAACGATCCAAGCATAGGCTCCGTAAAAAGTTATTGTTCCAAGTAGTCCCAGAAGATAAGACCAGATACCTTTTTTTATTGTAAGATTTCTATCTTCAAAATACAATCGGTCAAATATTGCCTTGTAACGTTCTAGTAGCATTCTACCAAGCTGGAATAATTTAACTTCTTTGGCATGGTCTTCTCTTGCAATCAGAGTCTCAAGATAGATTTGCTCTCTCGTATCAGGGGATCTCCAACGGAATAAGCGAAAGGCATGGTTAGAAAATTTTGTCTCAGCAAAAAATGCAGGAAGAGTTGCAATTAATAAAACGAGAACTGCCCAATAAGAAAACTGAAACAGTAGTCCACCAAAGGTAATTAAGGTTAAACCCGACTGAATCAGACTAAATATTCGACTAACTAATGATAGCGGACGACTGGAGGCTTGGGTTCTTGATTGCGTCATCTTGTCATAGAACTCTGAATCTTCAAAATGAGATAATTCTAAGGTCAATGCCTTCTCTAAGATAAGGACATTGACTTTCTGACCAAGTAGAACACGAAGAAGTGATTGGCTTACTTGAGATGCTTTTTGTGAGCCTGCAAAAAGAATGATTACCAATGCTTCCAGGCCAACATAATAAAATGCATCCGTATTTAGATGAGGGGAAGATTCTTGGGATGCATGAACAACTGTATCAACAATTAATTTCCCAATATAGGCAATCAAGGCTGGAAGTAAACCATTGATGATGGTTACCGACACAATCACTATGGTGAGAATTTTGCTAGTATCCCAAACAAGATGAAGAGCTTTTTGAACAAATCGAAAATGAGAAAAAGTTTTTTGTATCATGAAAATTTTAAATTAGACTGATTTTCTATAAGGATATTTTCAAATAAAATAGCAATGGACATTATATCCATCGCTACAAAAAAGAAAGTTACATGTAAAATAATTTTTGACTCATTCAATGAAATGCTTAAGTATTACTTCAATCCTTCTTAAGCTTGAGACTCAGTGCATTGAGTACTACTGAGATGGAACTAAAGGCCATGGCTGCTCCACTTAACCAGGGTGCTAAAAGTCCAATTCCCGCAATAGGTATTCCAAGTGCATTGTAACCAAGTGCCCAGAAAAAGTTTTGGCGAATATTTTTCACAGTGCTTCGGCTGATTTTAATTACATCCACCAATCTCTCTAAATCCCCTTTCACCAAGACAACACCTGCCGTTTCGATAGCAACATCTGTTCCTGTTCCCATGGCTATTCCTAAGTCGGCACTTGCCAAGGCAGGAGCATCATTGATTCCATCACCAGCCATACCAACTTTAAAGTTTTGACTTTTAAGCTCATTGATTCTATCCAATTTATCTTTAGGTAGAAGTGAGGCATAAACTTTTTGGATTCCGACTTTTTCTGCAATCTTTTGAGCTGTTATTTCGTTATCTCCTGTTAGCAAAACTGGTTTAATCCCTAATGCTACTAGCGCTCGAATTGCTTCTATGGAACCTTGTTTCAATTTATCTTCCAAGGCAAAGATTGCTTGGTTATTAGAATTATCAAAAAAAGCATATGCATAGAAGACAGTGCTACCTTTTCTTTCCCAGTCTGAGGCAAGTTCTTGCAAATCGCTTTCAATACTTATGTTATTAGAATTTAGAAAAGAAAGTTTCCCTATACTTATCTTCCAATCCTGAACTTTTCCACTCACTCCACCACCCGATTCGACTACTATATCTGCAAATGGTAGTAGGCTTAATGATTTATCCTTCGCATAGTTTACTACTGCTTTTGCTAGCGGATGCTCCGATCCCGATTCTATGGATGCAAAAATTTGGAGAATCTTATTTTGTTTATCCTGATCTTTCTCATCCACATTCGACTTGTAATTTACAACAAAGGGTTTGCCTTCTGTTAGAGTTCCAGTTTTGTCAAAAGCTATAGTGTCAATGGAAGCTGCAAGTTCCAGGCTTTCCGCATTACGGAAGAGAATCCCTCTCGTTGCAGCTTTCCCTGTTCCCACTAACAAGGAAACAGGTGTCGCGAGTCCTAATGCACAAGGACAAGCAATCACAAGAATCGCAATTGCCTTTTCCAAGGCTCCTGAAAAATTCCCTGGTTCAATAACAAATAGCCAAAGTAGAAAATCAGCCAAAGCTAAGAATACAACCACAGGAACGAAGACTGCTGAAATTTTATCGGCAATTTTCTGTAATGGCGCCTTGGAACCCTGTGCTTCCTCCACAGTTCGAATGATGGATGCTAGAACCGTATCGGAACCTACTTTTTCTGCTTCTACCATCAAAGTGCCGTTGCCATTGATGGTGCCACCAAGAACTTTGGAGTTAGTTTTCTTTTCGACAGGAAGACTCTCTCCCGTTAACATAGATTCGTCTACAGAACTTTCTCCTTCCCTTACAATTCCATCGGTTGGAATTTTTTCTCCTGCAGTTACCATAATCCAATCTTTGACTTTGATGTATTCTGATGGAACTTCCACCCAATCATCTTGCTTTTTTATCTTGGCAAGAGGTGCTTTTAGTTCAAATAAGGCTTGGATAGCTTGTGAACTTTGTCCACGAACCACGGTTTCTATCCATTTTCCCACCAAGATGATTGTCAAGAGAACAGCGGACGTTTCATAATACAAAGCAGGAAAAGTAGAATGCCCAAGATGTTCTGCATGCTCGTATATTTTCAGAAAGAAAATATCTGAGCTTTGGATTCCAACTAGCAAGCTGAATATGAAACTATAGAAGTAAGCAGCCGATGTTCCCATCACAACTAAGACATCCATGTTAGCCGAACCATTTCGCAGTGAACGATAAGCACCTATATAAAATGGAAATCCAATCCAAAACTGAACAGGTGACGCAAGTAAGAATTGAAACCATGGATGCATGAATACCGCAGGCAAAGGCAAAAAGGAAAGAAAAGAAACATGTGACACCATGCTGTAAAGCAGTGGCAGGGAAAGAAGAGCTGAAATAATAAATCTTTGCTTTAATTTCTTAAGCTCTTCTCTATGCTTTTCTTCTGAGATGTTTTTATTTGCTTCGGAGTGTTCCGATGCTGAATAACCTAAAGACTTCACTTTGAGATACAAATCCTCTTTCTGAATAGAGTCCTTGTATTTCACATAGGCAGTCTCTCTAGCGAAGTTCACTCTTGCTTCCTGAACCCCTTCTTGTTTATTCAAACCCTTTTCGATACGAAGTGCACAATTTGCACAGGTCATACCAAATAAGTCTAGAGTAATTTCCGATTCAGTACTAAGAGATTTTACTTCCAAGTTCATAACCCTGTTCCTGTAAATTGTCTTTTAACTCTTTATAAGTTTCTTTTGATATTTCAGAATCTACTTTAACTGTGTTTGATTCTTGGCTAGCTTTAGCCTTGATTCCTTTTATAGAGAATTCTTCTTCTACTGTCATTACACAATGTCCGCAAGTCATACCTTCGATTTTATATTCTATACTCATATTATTCGTTCTCCTATAGTGGTAATCTATATTTTATCATAATGCCTTTAGTTCTACTTTTGCATTTACCTTAGAATTCTTAGTATAAGGATTTTTAAATTTAATATCAAGTAGATAAATTTTTAATTCAATTTGTTAGAATTCTTCCAATTGATCTCTGAGATAAGAATTCCAATAAAAACACATACACAGCCTAACCATCCCATTGTGGCAAGAGACTCACCCGCCACAGTAAAGGCAAAGATACTAGCAAACACTGGCTCCAAACTAAATATGATTCCTGCACGAGTCGGACTCACTGCCTTTTGGTATCTGGTTTGAATCAACAGTGGAACTATAGTGGCTAGAATTCCCGTATACACCAAGCCAAAGATTGCGATTCTTTCCCAGGATGATGGGACTAAAGATTGGTTTGAGAGACTGGATTGAATTAAGAAATAAATTAGTGAAAGCAAAAAAGCAGCAGTCAATTGTCCGAAGAAAAGTCCTTGCTCATTAAAATGCTTTGTTGTTCGATCAATCAATAATATATAAATCGCAAAAAAGAGTGCGCCGAGTAAAGTTATTACATCACCTAAATTGACAGGATCAGAAAATGTCCAATTATAAGGATTATCTGTTCCAAAACTTATTAGAAACAAGCCCATAAAGACAAATAGCACAGCAATCATTAACTTCCCTTGGGGAACTTTACGGAACCATAGGGATTCTAATATTGGAGTAAGAATTACATAGGCTCCCGTAATAAAACCAGATTTAGTTGCTGTCGTGTATTCTAGACCTAAGGTTTGTGAAGCATATCCTAAGAACATAATGAAACCTACTAAAAATCCTATACGCAATGAGTGAATTGGTATTTTCTTTAAACTTGCATTCCAAATTAAGATTGAGCCAAGTAATGCCAAACCAAACCGAATCGTAAGAAATAAACTGGGGTGTAGAGATTCAATGGATAGCTTTATAAAAATAAAGGTTCCACCCCAGATGACTGTCATCAAAATGAGATAGAACTCTGCTTTTATGCCAAAAATCGATTTACTTAAATTCATTCAATTAAAACCACTCTCTGCCTTAGCTACTTTTCCACCTGGTTTAGGTAAGCAAGCATTGTCGGAGATGGAATCCATTCTCAGCGACCCAATGATTCCCGAAAAGAAGAATACATCTTCGCCTAAGATGATTTTATTTCCCGAAAAGATTCTCATTCGAAATTGTTCCATACAGTCCTTGCTGGGTATCTGTTTTCGAAGTTTTTTCCTTAGAGATATTTATCTCTTGTTAGAAGATATTTCCAATACAGATCTCAAGGAAAAATTACCGGATGCGATTTTAGATTGGTTAGTTGAAAGTAAAAATTATTCTCTTCAAGTTCAAATTCGAAAGAACCCGAAAATCGATCCTGAAGCTTTGGTTGATGATTGGAAACAAAGTATCAATTCACTTTTTACAAGCTCAGACATTCCTATCAATACACAGGAGCTGAATGCCAAAAAACAAGATTTGGATGCTGGCATACTTATAAATTCAACAAAGCTATCGAAAGATTTCAATCAAGATCAGCAAATACAAAGCCCTAGATTTTTTATCTCAACGCTACGTAACAAATCTAGTTTTTATTTAGCGCTTAGGAATCAACCTCTTTACCGAAGAGGCTTTCGGACAGAATTCTCACTCTCTGCTCCACTAAGCGAAGATCTCGCTTCCGTACTGATTGATACCTTGGTTCGTAAATTTTCCTTTGGGGAAAAAGAAGTAAGTCTTGATGCGTACATTCCGTTCTCTGGAACAGGAACTTTTGCCTTTGAACTATTTATGCAAATTTTTTCTATAGTTCCTGGTATATTGAGAAACCAGGAGGATGAATATTCTAAACGAATGAATCAATCTAAGATTTGGAAATTTCTTTTAGAAAAGTCTGGTAAACTTTTTCAAAGCAAACTAAACAATTCACTTCCTCAAGTTGTAATTCACAATTATGATTTCCGTTCAGATATTGTAGATAACTCTATCCAAAATTGGAAGCAATTCCTAATCAACGTAAATCAAAATCTAGGAATTGAAATCGAAGCTATGATTCCGCAAATTAAAGATGAAATAACGTGGAATTCGGAAGATTTTTTTGAGACAAAGATTCCCAAACCTAAATCTCCGAATTTGATTATCCCGCTCAACCCACCTTTTGGAATCCGTCACAAAAATTCTGAACCAATAAGTTCTTTCTACAAACGAATTGCACAAAAAATTAACTTAGAATGTGCTCCTTTATTCGAAAATACTAAAATACAAGGTTTCTTACTCTGTCCCGATGCAGCTTCTTACTCGAATGCAACTGAAATCTGGCAGAAAGATTGGGATCTGGAGACACTTCATTTTTCCCAGGGAAAACTTTCGATTCGAGCCTTATTTTTTTCTTCCAAATATTGAAAAAAACCTTGTCAACTGAGGGAATTATGTCACTTATATCTGTTATAACTAAAGAGACATAAACAGGCTGTATTCCATGAAAATCACTAAAGACCAAGAACAAATCTCTCTGCTCATTTCCCTTCCTTGGGAAGTTGAATCCGTACGCATTATTGGAAAACCGACTTTCCTTAAAGTGCATGAAATCCTACAAGGAACCGGTAGGTATTTAGAAGTAATCTGTGAAGATGCTAAATACTTTCCTGCTTTCGAAGCTTTTTGTGATTTAGTAATACACAATGTCCAGGATAAGCATCTTCCTGGTGTTTCTGTTTTCCTAAATGCTCTTAGAACCTGGGATTGGGAAGAAGTTCGCAAAACTGCCTAGATATAAGTTTCTTTAAGACATCATCTTCCTTGGATGGCAATTTAAAAAAATGAAAATCCAAATCCACGACTCATGGAAGCAGCTACTCCAATCAGAATTCGAGAAACCATATTTCTTGAAACTGCGTGATTTCGTTAAAGAAGAATACAAAAAGCATACTATTTATCCCCCTGCAAAGTTTATCTTTAGAGCCTTTGATATGGTTCCAGTTGAAAAGGTAAAAGTAGTTATCCTTGGACAAGATCCCTACCATGGAAAAGGTCAGGCTCATGGACTTTGTTTTTCGGTGAATGAAGGACTTCGAATTCCCCCTTCACTTCTTAATATTTATAAAGAAATAATGAATGAACTGGGTGGTACTATGCCAAAATCAGGTGATCTCAGTTATCTCGCTGAACAAGGTGTACTTCTACTCAATTCAACTTTAACGGTTCGAGACGGGCTTGCCGGTTCCCATCAAAAACAAGGTTGGGAAATTTTTACGGATGCAGTCATTGCAAGATTGAGTGAGAAGAAAAGCAAACTTGTCTATCTACTTTGGGGAGCCTATGCAATTCGTAAAGGCGAGCATATAAAATCTAAAGATCATCTAGTTCTTACATCAGCCCATCCTTCTCCGCTTTCTGCATCCAGAGGATTTTTAGGGAATGGTCATTTCATTAAAACAAATCAATATTTGGAATCCATTAAGCAAAAACCGATTCAATGGATTTGAATTTGGCTTGCTTGGGAACTCATAGATTTCAGACTTGAGTTATGTTTCCTTTAACAACAAGAGAATTTATATTTGCTTTAATCAACGGCTTTTTGATTGGAATAGCCAACCTCATCCCTGGTGTAAGTGGTGGAACTTTTGCACTCGTGCTTGGTCTTTATGATCGTTTAATCAATGCTACAACAAAAATTGATGCATCCACTATACAAAACACATTAGGCTTTTTAAAATCTCCTCATAAAAGGGAAGCAAGAGTTACATTTGCAGAGGAACTGCGTAGAATAGATTTCTATTTTCTAATTTCTATTTTCATAGGAGTGATGCTTGCCATCCTTTCCGGTGCTAAGTTAATTCAATTTTTATTAGCAAATCATCCCTCACCAACTCTGGCTCTATTCATTGGTTTAATTATTCCTTCGCTTTCTGTTCCTTGGAAAATGCTGGAAGTAAGAAATTTCAAAACTCTTTCCTGGATGATACCAGGTATTATAATTGCTGTTATCCCAGTTCTTATGAAAATGAATTCCGAAGGTTCTGACAATCCTATAGTTGGCTTAGCAACAGGAGCAATAGCAATTTCTGCTATGATTCTTCCAGGCGTTTCTGGTTCTTACATCATGTTAGTGCTTGGTGAATACCAAGTTTTATTAGCTAAAATCGCAAATGTATTCCATTGGGATTCAATTTTATTTCTAGGATCTTTTGCACTTGGCTGCTTACTAGGACTTTTACTTTTTACGAGATTGATAAGATATCTACTGGATCACAAGAAATCTTCTACAATGGCATTTTTAATCGGTTTGATTCTTGGATCCTTTATCATCCTTTGGCCTTTCAAAAATTATGAAACATCGGAAACAATTAAGGGAAGATCTGGTGAAGTGAAGCGTGACATTCAGATTGCAACGGCGAGCAACAAGTTACCAACTAAGGATGATGATCTCTTAGTAGTTTTGGCAGCATTAGTTGCAGGACTTGGCTTAGGATTTGGTTTGAACTATATAGAAAAGTTAAAAGGACCAGAATATAAGGAGATTCATCCGAACCATCCCCACAAGAAAAAATAAATCTCTATTATACCTCGCAGTCCACAACTGTGAGGTATTCGTCTTCGGATACTGCATCCAAGAGACCAGTCCATTCTTTCAACCAATCAGCATCCGTTTTTTCCATTACATCTGGATAAGCCTGAACACCTAACCTTCCCTTATCAGTCCATTTAAAATCATTAAGAAATGCATATCCTAAAAAGTTTCCATACTTAGAATCTTTTAACTTTGGATCATAAACCATTTCAATTTTAGGAAAATCAATATCCTTAAGCTTGGCAGTGCTTGCATTAAGAGATCTAGAAGTTTGATTTGAATTTGGTTGTAGAATTTTTGAATCCTCTATTAGCATTTCAGGATTTCGAATTTTAGCTCCATTCTTTATGCGGTTCTCAATCTCTTGGTTCTGCAAAATATACGCATCCGATAAATTTTCTTTTAATCGTAAAATCCCTGACCAACGACCACCTATCTCATAGTATTTCCATTTTCCATTTGGATTTAAGTTTGATAGATAGTAGTAGCCATCATCATTATAGCCTGAGTTCATTTTAGTAAAATCTTCCAAGGCTTTTGAAAATTCTAAAATATTATTCCTATTCACAGAATATGTTTTTTCAATTTTTAGAATTTCAAATTCTTGCAAATACATAGGATAGCCTTCAGCCTCAGAATGTATGTAAAAAGGTGCAATCTGTTCATGAACACTAAGACCTATGACTACTAAAGCATAATGTGCCATGATTTTTAAAAATTTGGAACGAATTCCTTTAAAAACTCATTAACTATGGCTTCATATTTATCGAAATTTTTATCTATAGATTTGGCATGAGCTGCATCCCAATCTGTTAATGCGATCTTCTTTTCTGGAATTTGAATTTCTTCATAAATTTTTTCAGAATGTTGGTAAGGTGTATATGCATCCGTTTTCGAGTGAACCAGTAGGATAGGAACAGCAAGTGTTTTTGCATATTTTGCAGGACTAACATCCTCAACATCAAAATCAGCTCTGTTCCCAGCGATAAGTAAAGCCAAAGGTGCAAAAATTTGAACTGCCGGTCCATAAAGATCCACACCTTTTTTTATAATTATGGAATCCATATCTGAATAGGGAGAATCAGCGATTATGAATGCAATTTTCTTACCCAAGCCCATAGTTTGAATCGCAGTTGAAGCACCATAGGATTCACCCAGGACTCCAATCCTATCTTCTGGAATTTTGGAGATATCAGAGAAGGAGTCAATTCCATTTTCTAAATCAAACTTTTCATAAAATCCGAAAGTACCGTACTGACCATCCGATTCTCCGTGTTTACGATGATCGAAGGCAAATAAATCACAGCCTCTCTTCCAAAATAAGGGAGTATACTTTAGCATAGACCATCTAGTACGAGTGAATCCATGAAGAAGCAGAACACCGCAGTTTTTAGGTTTAGGATTTTTAAAATACCAGGCCTTGAGAGTGATTGGCCCATTTTGAAAGGAAAAATCTTCTGGTTCTGGTAAACCCTTAGTTGCAAAAGATTCAATTTTCAAATCAAGTTTATCTTCTGCAAGACTTCGTGTTTTGAATTCAATTATTTTAGTTGAAAAGAAGTAGCTAACAAAAAAATACGAGCCTATAAGTAAAATTACAAGGATATCAATAAGTAAAAACTTTTTGAATCTAGAAGTCATAAGGAAAGCCCAGATTTTTTATATGCTTCTTCTTTTTCCTTTTGAATTTGAGCTGCTTGGGATTTTATCCCATCCAATACATCCTTAAATTTCTTATCCATCTCTTCGTCTTCTCCACCTTGGGCATCGATAAGATATTCAATGATCTGCAGTCTATCTTGTGCTTGCTTTTCCATATTGGAATAGTAGTATTCTATTTCATCAGGCTTCGCGTTATTAGCAAAGACACTCCTCATAGTGGTAGATAACTTTTGGGTTTTTGCTTCTTCAGCAGCTTTGACCTCAGGGGTTAGCCTTTTAGGAATGAGATTGTTATCAGGGAAGAGTTCTCGCAAACGATCGAATTGCGCCATAGCCTCCTTAGGATAAGGTTTTCCTGTCTGGGGATTGACAGGAATCTCACCGTCTGGCGTTACATCAACAGGAGCAGCACCTTCTTCTTCATATCTAAGTCCACCGGATTCGTAGAAATCAGTATCAAAAACAGACTTACTATCTTCCCCACGAGTACCCATGCGATTGGTTCCTGAATTTCCAGAGGACCCGGAGCCACCTAATAGAAAAGAAAGATCCTCAGATCGGATTTTACTTTTGTCCTTGTCATTACTACCATCAAAAGACGACAAAATCAATGTGAATAGAAGGATGAAGATGAAAAGAAAGCCAATAACAATCAGTTTTTTCTGAATACCCATGTTTCTCCTTTACTTGGGAAGTTTTTCTAAAAATCTATCCTATAGATGCACTGGTTTTTTGGAAGGATTATTCAATTTGTAATTTTATCCATATGTATAGTTCGATGTGGAACAAATACAGACACTCCTGTTGCACCTTTTGTGTTTCTAGTACCTGTAGCGGTTCCTCAAATTCTCACAGTTCTTCCATCTACGAGTAATGTTAAAGAGGATCTTACATTAGACACCGCCAATTTGGAGATTAATCCGAAACCTGACTATATTTTGAAGTATTTTATTACAAATAGAGAGCCTCAATTTGTAGGATACAATCTGTACATCACCACATCCACTCCCTCCGTAGCAGAAACTATCACAGGAGAATATTTAGAAGAGGGAATTCCTCCATCATTTCCTGCTCTTCCCATTCAATCTTCTACAGAAGCAAATCGGGTTGTGGTTAAAAAAATAAGAAATCAAATCCCTCCTCCTGGATTGATACCCTTCCAAAGATGCCAAGTATATACATTTTCCATGAGATCATTTCTTAGTACAGGTCTTATTTCCAATCCATCCACTGCAGTAAGTCGTTGTGCCTCTATAGCACCGACCCTTTGTGCTGCTGGAACAGGTTGTAACCCTGAGGAATGCACAACAACAGCCTGTGAATTCCCGATTAATTGTCCTGTAGGCACAGTTTGTAACCCTTGCAATTACCCTGGCACTGAAGAATTTGGTTGTCCCTGTCCAGAAGGAGTCAATCCTCCTGGCTGCTACCGCTAAGAAATTGAAAGAAAAAACATTAGGCGAATTCTATGTAGTAGCTACTCCCATTGGCAATCGAGATGATATCACCCATAGAGCAATTCAAATTCTTAAGGATTCTGATACTGTATTATGTGAAGATGCTAGGGTAAGTATTCCTCTACTCCGGCACTGGCAGATAGAAACTCCAGCTAAAACCCTTCATAAACCCAATACAGAAGACTATTTTGATTGGATTTGGGATGGTTTACAGGCTGGGAAAAGCTATAGTTTAGTTTCTGATGCGGGAACTCCTGGTCTTTCTGATCCAGGCTCTCATGTAATAAGATATTTACGTGCAAAAGGTTTTGAACCCAAAGCTATTCCTGGCTCTTCCGCTTTAGCTAGCATCATCTCAATTTCTGGATTTCAGGCTAATCCTACGATATTTCTTGGATTTTTATCTGAAAAAAAAGGGAAAAAACGCACTCAACTAGAAAAAGCGCGAGAAACTGACGGTTTGATCGTATTTTATGAGTCCGTCCATAAGCTTCCTGTTCTCATAGATATGCTGGTAGAGCTATTTCCAGAAAATGAATTGATAGTAGGAAGAGAATTGACAAAAATTCACGAAGAGTCAATTTACTACAAAAGCCCCATGGATTGTAAGGAAAAGCCTCCCTTGGCAAAAGGTGAATTTACTTTTTTAATTAACAATCATTCAAAATTTTCACTAAAGGCATCCAGAGACTAGCCGATACTTTATATAGAGGATAGAAATAATGAATATAGATAGAATTGGAAGAATTGGTGGTTCTGGTTACGAGCCTAAGAAAACACCTAGCGTTCAGAAACAAGATTCTGGATTGCAACAAGATAGCGTTACAATATCAGATACTGCAAAGCAACTTTCATTAGAAGCGAAAGTTAGACAAGAAGTTTCAACAATTGCGAAACAAATTGTCAATCAACCTGAGACTCAAGAACGTTCAGACAAGCTCAAAGAAGTGAAAGAGCGATTGAAGAATGGCGAATACGAAGAATTAAGTCCTGAAGTATTGAATAAAATTTCAGATAGGATATCAGAAGTATTTCTCGGCTAATCAGAGAAAACTTGCTTATCCTTAAGACTCTATCCTCTAAATGCCAGTCTTACCGGAATGGGTTAACTTTCATTTTCCCCCAAAAATACACTTTGAAATAGACTGTACCTACAAGACTGGGAACTTCGTCAAACAGATAGGTTCCCGGATTATTCTACTCTCCACTCAAAAAGAGATGGAGAATCCAGATGAACTAACAATAATTAAAACTAGCCTTGAAAAACACTGTGACGGTGTTATAGTCTACGATGACATCGAAGATGTCCCTACTTATAAAGATCTAGATTCAGCAGCCTATTTTGCAAGGATTGCTAATGCGAATTGTATAGTTGTATATGGTTCATTTGAATCTATCAATGCGGGCAAAGCCATTTCTATACTAGCATCAAATGATGGTTTTGCGGAAGAAATCTTCTCTGGCAAAAAGAGTATCAAAAATGATCCACTGCCACTTGTAGTAATTCCGACAAGACCAGTTATGGGAAATGAAGCGAGTCCCTTCTTTAGTGTAGTTGATGATAGAGATCGCAATCGAAAGTATTATGCAAATGAAATAGTTTTTCCTAAACTCATAATCTGTGACCCAAAAATTTCGTCCAATCTTAGCACTACTGATATAGCAAAAACTGGGATTGCTATTCTATCCGCTTCTGTAGATTCCCTACTTTCAAAATACTCCAATGATCTAACTAGTACCAATGCACTTAGAGCCATTGAATTAGTATCTAAAAATATTGTTCCAGCAATTCGAGATACGAAGAGCGTTGGACCAAAAAGCTCATTGTATTCTGCGAGTATTCTAGCTGGAATTGCCCAATCGGTAAGTTCACTTGGACTTTGTTATGCGCTTTCACTATCAGCAACGAATATAACGAATTTAGATGTTTTCCAATCCATGTCTATTCTTCTTCCTCATGTAATGGAATACAATCTAACCTCCTCTGCTGGAAAATATGTACATATAGCAAAGGCATTAGATGAAGATGTATCTAACATTTCCGTGATCGAAGCTGCGATTAAAGCAGTGGAAGGTATTCGAAAAATCTATTTAGAACTAAAAATACCGCAAAGACTTTCTGAATATGAAGTTAAAAAAATCGACCTGCCCGGTATCGCAACGCTTGCCTCAACTTATTCATTTTTAGATAGTCTTCCTCGAGAATTACCCAAGAATGAAATTGAAACTATTTTAGTCGCTGCATTCTAATGATTCAACTTACAGACTTTGAGAAAGAACTACTATTAGAATTTACACTTAGTGATAGAGATGCAAGAAGAATGGATCGTGTAGTTACTGATATTGCTGCATTCGTTGGTATGGATAAATTCGAAGTCTTTGATTTTTTAAAGTTTGGTTGTGAAGAAGAACTAAACCAATTGAAAATAGATTACGATTGGAAAAGACTACAGAAAAGCATTCAATTTCGTTTAAAAAAACAAACTGATTGAACTATTAATAATAATATGGAAATCCCCTACTCCCACGAATTTGATGATATTTATTTTTCATCAGATGGTGGACTCCTTGAGACTCAATATGTATTTATTGAGACCAATGACATTCCCCAAAGATGGATTCATAATAAAAACTCAATCTTTACAATCTGTGAAACAGGTTTTGGCACGGGACTCAATTTTCTTTACACATGGAAGCTTTGGGATACTTTTATAAAAGATAAACCAAGTCTATGCGTAGAAGGCTCTAATCAAATAGTAAATGAATCGGAAGATGAAAATGAATCAGCAGATAAGGTTGAGATGGGAAACTCATCGCTTCAGTGGTTGCATTTTATATCGACAGAAGCCTTTCCTCTGTCTGGATCCGACATTTATAAATATCTGAAAGAAAGCTCTGAGATTTCAGAACAATTAGGAACCTTTCTAATTAAATACAAATTGTATTCTCCTGGCTTTTATCGATTTAATTTTCCCAAATCAAGAATTAGCCTAACACTACTTTATGGAGACATCAACGAAACCTTGCCTGAGTTAATCGCAAATGTGGATGCCTGGTTTTTGGATGGTTTTGCACCGAGTAAAAACCCACAAATGTGGACCGAAACTGTATTCCAAGAAATGGCGAGATTGAGTCGGAATGGAACTAGTTTCTCGACTTATACCTCTGCTTCGTTAGTTCGTAAAGGACTCAAAGAAGTTGGATTCTCTGTTCAGAAAAAAAACGGATTCGGCAGAAAACGAGAAATGTGTTTTGGTTTGTTCCATAAAGAAAATACCAGTGAAAATAGAATCGGCAGTGAGAATGAAATTGGAACGGAAGAAGGAATAGGAAATGAGAATACATTTGAAACTGAAATAGAATTTGAAAAGATACTTAAATTAAAGACTTCTGAGAATAAAAGCAATCTTTGGAATACGGAATTTTCTATAGCAGGAGCAGGACTCGCTGGATCTAGCCTAGCCTATGCTCTTAGACAAAGAGGGATTCCAGTAACTGTCTATGATCCAATAGGAATTGCAGAAGAGGCATCAGGAAATCCGATAGGAATATTCTATCCTCACCTAACGAAATATCCAAGCAAAGCATCAACATTTTCTTTATCATCCTTTTACTATGCCAACCAAATCTTAGACGAATTAAACGAAGATGAGAAATCTAATGTAATAAGCCAAGAAGGATTATTCTATAAAATCGATTCAGAAGATAAAAAATTACGCTATAAGAATAGTTTAATTTCTCATTCCTTACCTGAGGATATTGCCCAACTTGTTAAGAGTGAACATCTTGGTGAATGCATTTTTTTTCCAAAGGCGAAAAGCATCCTTCCTCGAAATTTCGTTAAATATTTACTTCAAGATTCTACATTCATAAAAGAAAATTTATCTATTTTACAAAGTATTTCATCAAATGCAAATAAAAATATTATTCAAAATAAAACTACAGTCTATTGTACATCCTATCATTTAAAAGACTTAGAAACGACCCAGGATCTTCCTATAAAAAAAGTTAGGGGACAATTGTATTTTTCAGATGATAATGATCCTTTGTATTCCTTATTAGAAAAGTTCGAAAATCCACTTTGCTCTGATTCCTATTTAGCCAAAGATAATCAGAATCGTTTTATTATTGGATCAACCTTTGATGAGTTCAAAACAGAAAGATCTTGGAGTGAAGAGGACGAAGGAATTATTCTAAAAAGAGCATTTGATTTAATTCAGAAAAAATCAGATAATTCTATTCAAGAAATTATTGATCAAAGAAAGATAAGATTCCAAGAAATACCTAAGTCTGATACTAAACATAGCATTGAATCGAATCTTTATAGAATATCACATAGAAGTCAATCTAAGGATAGGAATCCTATTATTGGAAATTACAACGGAACTTGGATCATGACAGCTTTGGGTTCAAGGGGTCTGGTAACAGCCTTACTTGGTGGTGAGATTCTTGCCTCTCTTATTTTAGACGAACCAATTCCAGTGCCAAAATCTATTTTGGATTTTTTGAGTCCAAAACGCTTTTCCAAAAAGTAAGCCATTCTGATTCTTCTACTATTTCTGTTTGGATACGAAGAAAAAATATTCGATTTTGAAATTCTGTTTTTATTCTGGAAATTATTTTCACAAAATCTTTTTCTGTACAAACCAATATATCGAAATTTTGTAAACGTCGGAAGAGACCTTCTAGTTCCCTATCAGGAAAAGAATAATGATCCTTGTATTCTATCATTTCAAGTTCCTTAGGTTTTTCATCTTGGATTGCTTGGAAAAAAGAAGAAGGAGAACCTAAACCACAGAAGGCGAGAACATTTTTATCTTCAAGAAAACCTTTTCCATATAAATGATTTTGATCCAGCTCAGTTGAATTCATCCATGCATCTTTATGGAAATATCCTAACTTCGTTTCCAGAGCATGAAAGATTTTTAGTTTAGGAAATTTTTCATGAATATGCTTCTGCCAAATAGTATTGCAAAGCAATTGATTATCGATTCGTTTGCAGCGTGTAAAGATAAGTAGATCAGCTCTTTTCAGTGCATTTTCTGTTTCTCTGAGTTTGCCAATTGGCAGAGTGAACCCATTTTCTAAGGGTCGCATTCCATCAACTAAAACAATATCAATATCTCTAGCTATAGCTATATGCTGAAATCCATCATCCAAGATCACAATCTTATTAGTAATCTTACTTTGATCTGGTGAATTTTTCTGATTTATATTTGAATTGTTTTTTTTCTCAAGGGAATCTTTGTACTCATAGGATTTTGATACGTCAGCGAGTATAGAAAACTTTTGAAAAGATTCTATTCGGTTGCTTCCAATGATTACTTCTGCTTGCTTAACTTGATTCTTAATCATAAAAGGTTCATCACCCACTTGATCGCAGAGAGAATCAATTTCCACCCTAGCACCAGCTTTGGATAGTTTGCTTCCATAACCTCTCGAAAGTATGCTAATTTGAGACTTCGAGGATATAGATTTTATAAGTTTTGTTAAATGAATGGTAAATGGAGTCTTGCCTGTTCCACCAACTGATAGGTTTCCGACAGAGATTGTTAGATCCACTAAAAGATTAATTGGCTTCTTTCTTTTTTGATTGAAATAGAAAATCACTTGATACAAGACAGAAAGTGGGTAGAATAGAAACAGGATAAAAACCATTATGAGTAAGATAATACAAAGTATTGGAATCTTAGGTCTATTCCTTTTCCATATGTCTTGCAATACGGATTATGAATTTACTAAGAAAGCGGCGAGTTTTGGGATTGAGGAATCGAAGAACTATGGACTTTCCTATTCTATCCAAGCATTTTACATTCCAGAAGAACAGTTGCCTGTAATTCGAAAGAGATTGTTAAACTCCTTAGTTCAAGACAACCCTTCCAATCGCAAAGAGCTTTGGGATAGAATCCAAAATTTACCTAAAGGGAATTATATCGGTTTTTATCTTTTTCCAGAAACTATGATAATACCTGAGTATCTTGGCTTTCAATTTAAATGGAATGGAACTGAAATTACACCTGATTTTATATCCTACGCTACACAGGTAAAAGGAAATGTACGAAATGAACCAGGATTTATTTGGATGGGTTCACCATTCACCTTTTACCCACCCGATACAAGAGTCTACTCATCTTATCCAGGACAAAGATACCAATCATCTATAGAATTGGATTGGCAACATTCTTATTTATTTATATTTGCTTTGGAGAGTATTCGACAAGATCCAGAAATCAACGAACTAAGAGCCATCTCTCCTTTGGGAGGGATGGCTGATTTTACTTGGAGAAAATTAGATTGAGCTTTTAGGAATGTCTTTTTTCTAATTCGTTAACGATATCTTGGAAGCTAAGATTTTTCTCAACCAATAGCACTTCCAAATGGAATACCAAATCAGCTATTTCATGAAGCAGCTCGGATTTTGATTCGTTTTTGCTTGCGATGATCACCTCACCTGCTTCTTCACCAACTTTTTTTAAAATACGGTCTAAGCCGTCGCGAAATAAATTTGCAGTATAGGAATTCTGGGGAGGATTCGTCTTGCGCGACTTTAAAATCTCTTCTAATTTCTTGATAAAATCCATGGTTACGGTTATATTCTTAAAACCACTCTCATGAGAAAAGCGAAAAAAGATCCAAAACATTCAGTCTAATTACTATCTTATGAAAAAGTTTTTTAAACTTCATTTTCCAAAAGCTTATTCGCTCATAATTATTCTCATTTTTACATTTTTAATGAGCTTCCAAGGTATTTCTGCAAAAGATAAAATCTGGCAAACTTCCATACTTAGGGCAATGGAAATTGCCAAAAAGGAAAATAAACCCATCTTCTTAGAATTGTATGCTGATTGGTGTACAATCTGTAAATCTTTAGAAAAAAATATTCTCTCTGATCCAAGTGTTCAAAATGCATTGGACGACTATATTTTGGTTCGACTGAACGGAGAAGAATTTCCCAACTTAATGGAACGTTATGAAGTGCAAGGCTTCCCTACTCTACTATTCTTAGATAAATATGCAAATTACATTCAGAAACTTTCCGGTATGCCAAGTAAGGAATTATTGATTCGGGAAGCAAAGTTAGCACATAAGAATTCAAATTTGGAATCAAAATTAATTGCTGCTTGGAAAAAGAATCCAAATCTCGCACAAACAAACTTTGAACTAGCTGTTTACTACTACCAAAAAGAAGAACTTTCCAAATCTGTAGAGTTCTTTACTCATGCTAGCCAAAAGGCTAAAAAATCAGAATGGGATTTAAAACGACAATCAAACTATAACATTGCATTAATCACTATGAATCAGGGAAAATACAAGGAAGCTATTGGTCTTTGGCAGAATTATATCAAGTCTTATGCAAAAGCTCCACAGCTATCAGGCGCCTACTTCCATAGAGGAATATGTTACAAAGAATTGAAAGAAAACTCTAAGGCAAAATTAGATTTTAAAAAAGCAACTGCTATTAGCCCAGATGAAGAAGAAAAGAAAATCATTCGGGAAGAATGGAATTCTATCTAAACTCTGCTAGAAATAGGAATGTATTTTCTAGAGTTCTCACCAACATAAATTTGTCGAGGTCGAACTTTAGAATTTTCCCCTTTCTTTCTAAGCTCACGCCAATGAGCCATCCATCCAGGAAGTCGCCCAATCACTTGCATGGAAGTAAAAAGCTCCTTAGGAATTCCCAGTGTATGGAACATGATTCCACTGTAGAATTCTAAATTAGGATACAGCATCTTAGAAACAAAATAATCATCTTTCCAGATGAAGTTATCAACTTGCATAGCTAATTCTTCAATCGGATCTAATTTACGGTTTTTATAAAAATCCAGAAAAACCTTACGAGCAACTCTGGCTCGTGGACTAATTGTATCATAAGCCTTTTGACCAAAACCGTTTGAGTGAAGTTCTTTCTCACCAGATTTAAATCTTTCGAAATAAGAAATTGCATCTAATTTTGATTTTTGAATATCTTCAAGTAATTCAACTGCAGCAACAGGACGTCCACCTTCACGTGAACCCCATTGAGCTGCTATGCCCGCTGCGATTGAAGCAAATAAATTAGCTTTTGTAGAACCTATTATATGTACAGTTGTTACAGAAACATTTTGTTCATGATCAGCATAAAGAATCCAAAGTTTGTTTAATAACTTTTCAAATTCGTCAGGAACGGTATAAGCACCCTCAGCTGGAATTGCATGAAGCATATGTAAAAAATTAGTACAATATGGTAGTTTATCTAAAGGATAAACAAAGGGATGACCTTCGCTATGTCTTTGTGTGAAAGCTGCAATCGTTCGAATCTTTGCTAATAGACGAGTAACTTGGTCTACGCCTTTGTCCAAATTTTCTTCATAATCATCTGGATAATAACTTGATAAAGAAGTTACCATAACAGACAGAGCTGCTAAAGGATTGGCCTTGCCTGGGAAACCATCAAAAAGATTCAGCATATCTTCATGAATCATAGAATGATTCGAAAGTCTCTTAGAAAAATCTTCTAACTCTTGCTTGTTGGGTAGATCACCATAAATTAGAAGGTAGGCTGTCTCTACAAAAGTAGAGTTCATAACCAATTCTTCTATTTCATAACCTCTATAGAATAGATCACCCTTTTCGGGAACTCGACGAGAAACTTTAGAATGACCAATGGCGGTATTGAAAAGTCCAGGATCTAGGCTAACTAGTCCTGTCTCTTTATACAAGGAAGAGATGTCTACTCCCTGTCTTCCATCAGTTCCAGTAATAATGGGAAGTTCGAATTTCTTCCCATCGATCAGAAGTTCGGCTTTTTTATAATTCATATATATTACTATTTAAGTGCTTGTTCTAAATTATCATGGATGATGACAAAATCAGTCAATCCTACGATATCCATTACTTTTCGGAAATGAGCATTCAGACCTGCAAATTCTATCTTTCCAGAGTTCTCAGAAGCTTTAGTGATAAGGCTGATAAGTGTTGCTATTCCAGCAGAGTTGATGTAACTAGTATCTGAAAAATTCAATATAACTCTTGCTCTTTTATTATCCGGGATGGAAGAATAAGAAGACATGATATCATCATCGGCTTCGGAAGTGATTTCACCAGAAATATGAAGAACTGGAGTTGCTCCACCTTCTTCAAACTCTATTTTAATTTTAAAATCATCAGCCATTCTTAAGTTTTCTCCTAATTTCTTCCCTTTACTTCCATTCTAGAAAAAGGATAGGATTATTTCCATCCTTTTTCTAATTGAATCTATGGGAATCAGTTCAGAAATTTTAGTAATTTCTATTTCTTAGTTAAATACACAACGTATTGAGCGATTTGACCAATAGTTTCGTCGCCTAAATGTGCGTAGGAAACCATAGTGGATCCTTTGATCCCTTCTTTTAGAGTTTTTGTAACTCCAGCTACAGTATTTCCATTCTTCCATTCAGAAGCAGGTGCTTTGTAGTTTCTAGGCTTAGGATTCAATGCTTGCGCTGTTGGAGTATCTGCATTTCCTTGTTCGCCGTGGCAAGATGCACAAGTCATTTCAAATGCTTCTTTACCAGCTTGCAAGTCAGCATCTAATTCAGTTACAGCTGCTACTTCTTCGGTTGCAGTTTCTTCTACTGGAGCTGGCTTATCGCCACAAGATACTAAGAATAGGGAAAGTAGGATTGTAGTAGAAAAAAGTATAGTTTTCTTCATGTTTTTAATGTTCTCCTGGTCATTTTCAATTTTTTAATAGTTCTCAGAATTGCCTACTAAAATAAGAAATTATTGTAAAAGATTCTCTAATGCCAAATCTAATTCCGGAAATTGGAATTCAAAACCTTCCGCTTGCAAATTTTGTGGTAGAACGAATTGACCCTGTGTAACTACAATAGATCCCTCTCCAAAAATTGCATCCAAGGCAAAACTGGGAGTTGGAAAAATAGCAGGTCTCTGCAATGCTTTTCCTAAAGATTTCGAAAATTGATAATTTGATCTAGGTTTAGGTGCAGTGAGATTGAAAACAGAATTTTTGCGATTTTTTTCCATCAGAAAGATAAAAGCTCTAACAATGTCTTGGCTATGAATCCAACTCATACCTTGTTCGCCTGAGCCAATTGGGCCGCCAATAAATGATTTGAATATAGGGACTAATTTTGCTAAGGCTCCCCCTTGCGTATCAAGAACAATTCCTATTCTTGCTAAGATAACTTTCGTCTTTTTATTATTAATTCCTGAAGTTGCAACCTCCCAATTTGCACATAGCTTCCCTAAATAATCTTTACCCTGGGGCGAATCTTCATTAAATTCTAATTTAGAATCTGGATAGGAACCGTAGAATCCAATTGCTGAGGCATTTAGCAGAAGTGCTGGTGGGTTCTTGCATGAATTAATGGCATCCACTATATTTCTAGTGTGATCAACGCGCGATTTATAGAATTTCTCTTTTGCCGAATCTGTCCATCTTACTCCTGCTATATTTTCACCTGCTAGATTAACTAAGACATTTAAGCCCTCTAAATCAGAAGATTCAATTGATTTCGTAGAAATATAATGCAATAATTTCGATTCTGAAATTCGCTTTGGATTATTATTCCGAGTAAAAATAAAAACTTCATCTGAACGTTCTAAAAGTGCCTGAGTAAGTTTTGAACCTATGAGTCCTGTTCCACCAGATATTCCGATTTTCATATTATTTAGACAGAGTTGTAGAGACTCATATTGGAAAATCTCCGAAGAAAATACGATTAGAATTTCTTCTTGGTTTTCTATTTCAATCTGCTTTCCTGGTACTATGCTTCGTAAATTTTGGCTGCCATTTTCTTTTGTCTTTGTGATTGCTTTGGGAAATATTTATATATTAATCAGTTCTCAAGCCAAAATTATTAAATACAACAGTCAGCCTCCTTTTCGATTAGATGACTTTACTAAATCTTACAAAGTTGATTCAAACTCTCAACTTAAGAACTTACTCGACAAAGAACCAACAACTATATGGAAGAAGCTTTCACCAGGAATAGATGCGAAAGATTTCGAAATAGAACTCACACTCACCCACAAATGGGATGGCAAAGAATTTGTTCCTAAGCTTCCTGCAAGTATCCAAATCTATACATGTAGTAAGTCACAATTGATTCTTAGTGTAATGCTAAGAGAAGCAATCAATATTGATAAGGAACTTAGATTGCCAGATGATATTATCGAAATCACTCAAGAATATTTGACAGAAAAAAATGGAAAGATTTTGATTTCACTTGAACCTATTCGCAAGAAGCTATTTACATCCAATAATTATCCAGCAGGCATTTCTATTGTAACTTTACGAGGGAAGTATTTAGATGAGACAGGATGTTTGCAAGGTATTGAGTTAGGGGAAAATGAATGATCTAGAATTATTAAATTTTCAATATTGAAGAAATAAAAACAATGCTACTTTCTTAAAATTTTATCCATGGACTTACCCTTTGCTAGTTCATCGACCAACTTATCCAGATAACGAATATTACGCATCAAATCATTCTCTATATCTTCCACTCTATAACCACAAATCAGACCTTTAATCAAATTTACTTTTTCATTGATCGAAGGAGCTTGGTCAAAAAACTCTTGAAAGTTCACGCCTTTTTTTATCTTTGAATTTAGAGATTTTTCATTATAACCTGTGAGCCAGAATATAATCATATCTACTTCTTCTTTAGTTCTTCCTTTTCGCTCAGCCTTTTTAATATACAAAGGATAGACAGATGCAAAACTCATTTTAAAAATTTTATGATTTTCCATAATTATAACAAAGAAGGATTAATAATAAATCGAATAGGATTTCCAACTCTATGATCAAGATCATTGATACAATCATTGATCTCTGATAAGGGATGGACTCCTGTTATAGAGGGTTTTAGATTAATTTTCTTATCCAAATACATTTGAATCAAATCAGGAATTGCTCTGTGATCCGAACCATAGGAACCAACAATGGAAATCATTTTCTCAATAAGCAGGAAGGGAATCTGAAAGCTGAGAGCTTGTCTTCCAATACCAACTAGGACAATTCGTCCACCTGTGTTCATGGCACGCACGGAGTCTTCTACATTTTTCATATAACCAGAAAAGTCCACAAGTAGATCAACACCTTTAGAGATTTCTTTTAAAGTTTTGCCCGCATTACGAACTTGAGAAATATTTATAATTTCATCGGCACCATATGCTAATGCGTTTTCCAAGGAACCCGAATCAATATCTAATGCGATCACCTTACCTTTAGTAAGTGCACGTGCTACGGCAACTCCATGAATTCCAAGTCCTCCACAGCCTATGATCGCGACAGTATCGGAATCTTGGATATTACCTCTATACTTAATAGCATTATAAGGAGTTGAAACTGCGTCCGCAAGAATTGCGCCTTCTTCGAAGGGAATACTATCAGGAAGTTTATAGAGGTAACGGGATTCAGCGACTAAAAATTCAGCGAAACTTCCGTCCCTATCAAAACCGAACACCCCAATATCCTTGCAAAAGTTCTCGCGTCCCGAGAGGCAATGAGTGCATTTTCCACAGGATGTTCCTGCTGATATGACGACTCTGTCTCCTATTGCAAAATTATCTACGCCTTCCCCTAATTCTGCTATGACTCCAGAAGATTCATGCCCAGGCACTCTCGGATAGTGCCTGCATTTCAAAGTTCCATGTGCAACCAAATGAACATCAGAGCCACAGATGCCGCAGGCTTTGATATTGACTTTTACCTCACCCAATTTTGGACTGAGGTCTGGAACTTCGCGAATTGCAAGCAAAGTTTTGCCAGAATCTAAAACTGCGGCTTTCATGCTAATTTAATTAGTATCCACCGATCAACAAGCGATGATTAGATCTCCACCAGCCTTCACTTCACCAGCTTCATTTTTTGCTTCCACGGTTAGGGTTACTAATTTTTCTCCGTTGTCTTCTTTTTTTCTTTTTACAGTAGCAAAGCAAGTTAGGATTTCTCCTGGTTTAGTCATAGCTTTGAATTTTATACCGAAAAAGCGTATCTGCTTTTGATCCGCCCACTCTGTGCACAGTCGACCAATTTGAGCCATAACATACATTCCATGAGCGATAGTACCATCTAATCCATTTGATTTTGCAAAATCTGGATCATTGTGAATCGGGTTGAAGTCCCCACTAGCTCCCGCATAACGAACTAAATTTGCATGTGTGATTACAGGAATTTTTAAAGAATGAACTTCTTGACCTGCTTCTAATTTATCAAATTCTATTTTAGCCATATTCTTTCCTTAGTCCTTAGGTCTGATAACTATCGCCATCTCTCCACTGAGAATGGGTGTATCTTTGGAATCATAGATGGTAGTCTTGAATGATACCATGTCCATCTTGCCTGTTTTCACATCAGAGATTTCTGACTGAGCCCATACATGACCTGGATACAAAATTTTGTTATAGGTATATTCTTCTTTCAAATGCAGAATTCTTGCTAAATCAATTCCCAAATCTGCCATATCTTGCCAGATCTTTGGGTAGCCCCAGAATTGAATCACAGTTGGAAAAGTAGGTGGTGCAGGGATATCATCGTATCCCGCTTTTTTCGCCGCTTCCAAATCAAAGTATATTGGATTCGTCTCACCAATTGCTTGGCAAAATTCTTTAATCTTGCCTTTCTCAACTGTGAATTCAAATCGATCTAATTTCTTACCGATGATGTCCTTAGACAGAGCTTGTTCAGCCATATTATCTCCTAATGTTTGTTTAACCAATCTTTTACTAAATTTAATACTTCTAATTTACTATCGCCTTCCTCATTCATTGTTTCATGATAAAGACCAGGGAAAATTTTAAGAGTTTTATCTTTGGAGCCTATTCTTTGGTACAGAAGTTCCGAACCTTCTTTTAGTGCGACCATATCTTCCTCACCATGGAAAACTAAAGTAGGAACTTGGATGTATTCTGCACCTGGAAGGACATTGTCTTCTGCTTTAAGCATGAAGTTTCCTAGGTAAGCACTGATATTTCCATGAACAAGAGGATCATTTGCATATGCTTCTACAACTTCTTTGTCCTGGCTTAAAAAATTAATGTTTAGACCTGCTGGCATAGTTAGAGCAGGAGTAACTGTGGATAGGAATCCAGCAAAAAACTTTTTCACTTCCATTACTGCATCTGTTTTAATTTTGAGTGGGATTCCACTACTGATTAAGACTGCCAACTTTTGGTGTCTAGCTGCTTTCTTGGCGTATGTAACAGTAACTAAAGAACCCATAGAATGACCCATTAGATAAACTTGGTTTACCTTATTTTCTTTTAATGCGACATCGACCAAACGGTCTAGATCCTCTGCAAAGGACTCAAATTGTGGGGCATTTCCCCTCGCTCCCTCAGATTTTCCATGACCACGAGCATCAGGTATATAAATTACAAATCCCGAACCAGAAAGAATCGAAACAAGGTTCTCATATCTACCACCGTGTTCACCAAATCCATGATGAACGACTAAAACTTTATTTGCCTTGCCAGAAGTAGGCCTATATACTCTATAATGATATTTTAAACCATCGGATGTTTGGATAGATGATTCAGTGAGTTGGTAATTTTGTATTCCTTGCATGTTTTTCCCCTACTTCTTAGGAAAAAACCTGGGCTATATATTTCAATTCTTTTTCAAAACAAACAAGAATGGCTAAAATTTGCAAAGGATATGCTTAAATGGATAAATCGAAAATCACACCTGAATTATTGACAAAAATTTTAAGAGAACATTCTGAAATGTTATCAGTGCTGAAACTAGCCAATGGAAACATGTCTCCTGTAGAATGGAAAGAATGGGTAGACAAGAAAAACGAGATCATTTCAAAAATTCAAAAAATAGACACAAATTAACTTTTTATTTTCTCTTCATTGGGATTATAGCCTCAGTAAGTCTTGCTTGTTTTTCAAAAAAAAGAGAGATAAATACAGTTTCGATTGATCTGACTCGCTTACTTGCTGATTCTTCTACTATAAAAATAGGTGCCTTCAAACATACAAATACGCCTAAAGATCCGATTCCTTACCATTGGAAGAAAAATCCAGGTAGGTATTCCAAGCTCACTACTTCTGAGAAGTGGTGGAATACCCAACTTACGTTCAATACGGATTCAGAATTATTTATCAATGAATCCAAAGATAGCATCCTACTTCCCTCTTCAGATAGTAAAACTAGTTCCGTTCAATTTCAAATCCCAGATAAAGATTACAATCTCAATCTATCTATTGGATTTCTTCCTTTATCGAAATTTACAAAGCCAAAGGGAAAATTTAGAATTCTAAAAGGAACTAAAGTCTTATTAGAAATCCTGGCGGAAAATTATCTAGCCGAAGTCTGGGAAGATGTAGATTTAAAATTTGAATCTAAAGAAAATTTAATTTTTGAATGGGAGTCTTCGAATTCAATCGTAGCTCTAGGAAATCCAATTCTAACTGAAAGCAGTTTAACTAAGGCACCTAATATTGTTTTTATAGTAATTGATTCTGCTAGAAAAGATTTTTTCCCATTGTATGGATTTCCGCATCCGATAACGCCTAATTTAAGCTCCTTAAGCAAAGACTCGGTAGTTTTTGAGAATCCTTTCTCAAATGGAAATTGGACTAAGCCCTCTATGCTATCTTTTTTCCATTCCGAATACAGCTCCAATTTAGGAATCCACAATCTTTGGTTTGCAACCCTTCCTAATCACAAAAAAATATACTACAAAAATAGTTCACCAAGCTTAACAGAAATTTTAAGACAAAACGCGTATTTTACAGAAACGATAATGAACAACGTATTTCTCTTAGAATATACTACGGTTGGAGTAGATCTCGGCTTTCATTCCTCCTACCAAGTGGGAAAGGATATTGATGACTCTAGAGTCCTGACAGATAAGGCTTTGAACTTCTTAGAAAAAAATAAGAATCAATTATTTTTCTTGCACTGGAATCTAAACACACCTCACGGAGGTTACTCTCCTCCCTACGAGATGATGGCAGCTGTTCGCAAATTTATCCCTGAGAAAGAATTCTATTCCTACCCATCGCAAATCCGTCGCTATATGGCAGAAATCTATTATACAGATTTTTTAATTGGAGAATTCATCCAAAAGCTTAAAAATTTAAAACTTTATGATGATACCATCATTGTTGTTACAGGTGATCACGGCGAACTTTTTGATGAAAAGCATGACTACCACTTTCGCTATATCCTCCAAGGGATCTATGGTCATGGGGAAACGCACTACGATGAAGAAATCAATGTGCCATTAATCATTAAACCCTCTGCAAATTTAAATGAAAAAATTAAGAAAGATTTGATTCCAGGACAACAATCGCTTCTTTCCTTAGTACCTACTCTACTTAGTCTTGCCGATATTTCGGATGAAAACAATAATCGAAAGGGAGAAGATTATACTCAGTGTATTTTTTCTAAAGATGAATGTCCTAATGAAAAATTCATCTATACAGAAGGTCGTATGTCTGAATCTATTCGAACGAATCAATACAAATACATTCGAAGATACCAAGGTTATACAAACGTTAGCTTGACACTTGAAGGCGATAGACATCCTATGCCTGAGGAATTATACGATCTAATAGAAGATCCAAAAGAGTATAATAATCTAGCTACCCAAGAAATAGGAAAACCACTTTTGGAGAAAGCTAGAAAGGATTTTGATTCCGGAAATTTTTTGACCAAAAATCAATTTACAATTTATTTACCTGATTGTGGAGACCCAATAAATCAATATCGTATATTCTTATCTGTTCCAGCAGGCATTTATAAAATGCAATTGCCTGAAGGGTTTGTTGCAACCAAAGACCAGTTAAGATCAACATTGATAACGGGAAATCGAACAGAAGATAATTCTTTAATAAAAATTCATACTGTAAATCCTGAACCAGCTGTAACAGCAAGTTTCCTTTGCAATGGCAAAAATATAAACTACCGTATGGGGAAATGGGGCTTGGTATCAAATTCATCTATGATAGGTAAGGAGAACTCTCTCATCCTATCTGCAAGAGAGCCCAATGGATTCCGTAAATCTACTCTTCCCTGGATCTATAATGATGGAAGATTATCTGGGGAATATGAGTCTGAAAATGAAGCTTTGATGGGACAAGAAGTGCGTAAAATCCTAGAATCCTGGGGTTATATCCATGAATAAACAAAAGCTTACTTGACATTTCTATGTAGCTACTATTTAGTTATGGAATGAAAAAAACCTGTCTAAATTTTTCTATTAATAAATATTTTATTTCTCCTGCGATCATTCTTTCTTTTTTAATTTTCCCTAACTTAAGGCAAATTTCAGCTGAATCCAATTCCTTTGAAGAAATCGACAAAGTAAAAATGGAACATCTCGATACTAATCTTCCAGATTCTCATCAGCTTGCACTTAAAAGAATCAACCAATATCGCTTAAAAATGGGACTGCCTGTTTGGGTTTATGATTCTAGCTTAACTAAGATGGCACAGGCTCATGCAGACTATGTGCTGATCAATTGCAAAGCTGGCAGAAAGAAATTTGGTCACTATGAAGATCCATCTTATAGCAATTATACGAAAGAAGGAGATGAGGCAGCAAGAACATCAGGTCTTTCGGGAGGACCAGACCCCTTGTATGGTTTAGAACGATTGATTGAAGGCGTATTCCATCGTGTTCAATTTACTAAACCTTCAGCTATGAGAGTCGGAATTGGATTTTCTTATGATTCAAAAAACTCTTGTGGATCGACACTTTTTGTTAGCCGAAAATTAAACGAAGCAGATACCTCTGTCCAAGAAGAATCAGAATTTATAGTTTTTCCCCCAGACGGATTTGAAGATACTCTAAGTAAATTCATTAGTGAATGGCCAGACCCTAGGCCGCAGCCAAGCAAAGAGCATTCAGGCTATATGGCTTCCATCCAAATTCCAAAGACAATGAAATCAGATTTTCAATCAAGTTCTGTCATTATGAAAGATAGCAAAGGTAAAGTGATTGATCTAATGGTTACAGATCCCAAAAATCCTACCTATAAAAATCCTCCTGCAGGCATGTTAGAAGTCTATGGGAAAGCCTCGGGAAATAACCACTTCTCCGATAATTTCGGTATGGTATTCATCATGCCCAAAGAAAAATTAGAAATAAATGAAACTTACACGATTGATGCTAAGTTAGAATTCTCAGAGACTACAAAAGATATTTCCTGGATGTTCAAGACACGTAAAAACAACACTTGGAAGGTACAACCTGAGGCGAAGGAATTTGATAAAGAAAATTTAGGATTCCTGCGAACCCATCTTTATCCGAATGATACTCTTTCATTTTCAAAAGGAAAATTCGAACTAGATAATATTCTCTGGTTTGATGAATCAATCCATATCAGAGGTGAAGGAATCGATAAGACCTTCTTAAGTTTCAAAAATCCTAACTCAGATAAAGGCTATATGTTAAACTTTAAAGGGAAGGAAAATTCCATATCACAACTCAGTATTGAACCTTTAAAAATGGGAGGATTATACACTAGAGATGAAGCCAGCTTAAGTATAGATTCGATTCATTTGAAAAATACAAGCAATACTGCAATCCAAATTTCCCCCAAATCAAAACTCATTTCCAAGAATTCAACCTTCACTAATTTAGGCTCAAGCAAATCCGTTCCATTTTGCATTCGAAAAGAAGGAGAATTTATATTAGAATCAGGAAATTACTTCGAAGGAATAAATAATAAAACAGGTGTCTGTGGATCATTCATACAAGTTGCTAATAAAACATGGAACGTATCAAATAAATCAAATCCAAGTGAAAAAACTATATCCCTTTTTGATGCTTTCAACCTTGCGGGAAGTGATGACACTCTGCACCTTGCACCAGGAGTCTATGCTTTTGCATCCTCTGTTTGGATTCAAAATAATCTCAAGATGATTGGAACTTCTGGAGTAAAAATTATTAATTCGAATAAGAATCCTATTTTTCTTGTAGCTAAAGATGTGCAATTTATCTTAGCTGATGTAAATCTGGAGGGAGATTGTGCTTTTTTTTATCTCAAAGAAAATGCAAAAGTGCATTTAAATAAAAATAAAGTAAGTACGAAATCTTCACAGTGTTATTTTGCTTCCTTAGATGGAGAATCCGAATTGGTTATCCTAGATTCTGAATTTTCAAATTATTTTTCTGATCTTTTTCTTTTCTCAAGATCAATGCTGGGAAAATTTCAAAATACAAACACAGTTTTTCCCAATGGAAAATCAATTCAGGCAAAAGAAACAATGAAAACAGGATATATACTTCGGATTAAGTAAAGTATTCAATGGTTGACGAAGAAGGCATTCTCCTCAAAATGAAACCAAATTGGAGGAACTTTTGAAAACCTTTTTTATACCACCTAAGTTTGAAGCTCCCTTGGCATGGACATTTGATGTTACCATGCCAGTTATCACAAAACTATTATTCAATCTAAACCAAGTCATTATTTCCCACCAAGATAAACGAAGATTGAGGGAACTTTCAAATAGAAGGGTTCTGTATTTTTCCAATCATCCCACTACTATCGAACCTCCCGTTGCTTATTCGATAGCAAATGCCATGGGTTCTAGATTTCACTTCATGGCATCTAGAAATGTCTTTGATTGGGGAGCTGGAGTTGTAGGAGAAGTCATTCGCAGGATTGGCGCATTTTCTGTATTAGCTGGTGGTGCCGATAGAGACGCAGTTAAAATGTCTCGCCAAATTTTAACTAAACCCGACGGCAAGCTGGCAATCTATCCTGAAGGAATGTGCTCTGGGGAAAATGACAACCTACTTCCTTTTCTTCCAGGAACAGCTCAAATTGGATTTTGGGGTTTGGAAGATGCACTCAAGCAAGATAAAGATGCAGATATAACAGTTGTTCCTGCTTTTGTAAAATATGTAGCAACTGGATCCAAGTCTAGCATGATAGAATCCATTAAACTTTCGATTCACAGAATTGAACTTGCCTTACACTTGGATCCAGGCAATAGAAATCTACTTAGAAGATTTCTTATGGTGGGAAGATTTCTATTAGAAAAAACCGAAACAGAATACGGGATAGTTCCTGATCCAGACCAGGATTATGAATTTCGAGTAGGAAAAGTTCGCCATGAGGCACTGAACAGAGCAGCTGAAATTCTCAGAATGGAATTCACGGAAGGGGAAAATGCCATTGATAAAATCCGAGAACTTTTCACTGCTCTTGATGGAATCCAAGCAGGCTTTCCCAAAAAAGGTTTAGAGCATGTAACTATGGAAGTCTACGAGGAAGCAAGAAAAGAAGTCGAAAAGGCCTATACATTTCTTGTCACCAAACCCCAACATCTCGTGAGCTATCCAACCGCTGAAAGATTCTACGAATGGCTTTATCGTTACGAGACGATAGTTTTTGGGAGAACGAATTACCGAGCAAGAGAGGCACATATATATTTTGCACCCTTTTTCTTGTTAAATGAATATATGGAAGATTATAAGAAGGATAAACGAAAGACTGTGCAGACAGTTACTGATAGACTTAGAAAAGATTTAGAAGCTTTGATGAAGACAGCAAGCCTTTCTACAAACCCTATCGTAATTGCGGAAGATATTGGCGAAATCTGAACAGAATCTATTCTGCTGCACTCTAAGATAAGAAGCGAGTTTTGCTTTCTTTAAAGATTTTGTAATGAAAAATAATTTCAACCAGTCAAGAATCCGTATTTGTAATAAGAAACCTGTCCTAAGCAATGCCAAGTATGTGTTGTATTGGATGCAAGCCAATCGAAGGTTTACTTGGAACCATAGCCTTGACTACGCCGTTCAAGTAGCTAAAGAACTAGGAAAAGAACTTGTAGTTTACGAAGGTCTTCGCATGGACTACCCGTGGAATTCCAAACGCATTCATAAGTTTATTCTAGAAGGGATGATCGAAAATTCCAAAGAGGCAGAAAGAATCTCAGCAAATTATTGGTGCTTTGTGGAGACGCCAAAGAATCCTGCTAGAGGATTATTGAAAAAAATTTCCCAAGATGCCGCAGTCATCATTACTGATGACTTTCCATGCTTTATCATTCCTGAACAAATAGCTAAGCTCTCTGAAAAAGTCGACTGCCAGTTAGTAGCCATTGATGGAAACGGAATCATTCCTTTGAGCGAATACGGAACTTTTGCCTCAGCAGCAAGGGTCCTCAGAACAAGAATCCATAAATTATTTGCAAATCATTATATATCGAGAGCTAAGCCTCATTATAAAAAAGGCGAACTTGCCTCTTTAAACAAAGGAACAAAAGCCCCTTTCCAAAATTTTGCAGGACTTGATTCAGAGCTCATTGCAAGTTTAGAAGAAATTCCTTTTACGAATCAGATCGATCCTGTTGATGGAGTAAAGGGAGGAAGATCGCAGGCTCTCAAAATTTTGAAAGAATTTCTTGAGAATAAAATCATCCGTTATGAGACGGATCGTTCTAAACCAGATCATCCTGAAAGTGTTGCTGTCTCCAATCTCTCTGCCTACCTTCACTTTGGACATATCTCTGCAGAAGAAATAATAACAGCTGTTTTGGATTGGTCGGACAATTTTTATACTAAAGGTAAATCTACTACTTGGACACCTGCGGTTCTCAATTTAGACTTCAGAGGTAAGAGAGAGAATTTTTACTCACCTCTTTCAGCAGCTAACTCTTATTTGGATGAGATCATTACCTGGCGGGATACTGCCTACCAATTGTTCTGGCATAAGAGAGAGTTCAGAAAGAACACAGATATATTGCCAGATTGGGTTAAGGCAAATTTTGCACGCCACAAGAAAGACAAGAGAGATTTCCATTACACCAAAGAAGAGTGGCAAAATTCAAAAACCCATGATCCTATATGGAATGCTGCTCAGACAGAACTTGTTACAACAGGAAGAATGCACAATTATATGCGTATGCTTTGGGGCAAAAAAATTATAGAATGGAGCCCTACTATCGAAGAGGCCTTCGATCTTTTAGAAGAGTTCAATAACCTCTATGCCTATGACGGTCGCAATCCAAATTCCTACGCTGGAATTCTTTGGTGCTTTGGTTTATTCGATAGACCCTGGTTCCCGGAACGTAATGTACTAGGGAATATTCGCTACATGTCATCTGATTCAACAAAAAAGAAATTCAAGCTTAAGGGCTATTTGGATTATATAGATACCTTGAGTGAACGCCAAGGTAGTCTTTTTTGAACACAGAGATTATTGAAGAAACTGAACAAAGAAGCGAGACTGTTTATAAACAATCGGTAATTCTTTTCAACGATGATGTAAATGATTTTGACCATGTAGAAGACTGCCTAATGAAAATTTGTTTTAAGAACAGGAAGGAAGCTGAGAAAATCGCCAAGGAAGCCCACAACAAAGGCCGAGCCATCTGTTATGTCGCAAGCTTAGAAGAATGCGAAACTGTAGCTGAAAAAATGTCTGAGCAAGGACTAACCGTTTCCATTCAATAACAAACTTAAATTAAATTTTACGGAGTTTTAATTTTACTTGCCATTCTTTGCTTCTGAGACCAAATTTGCACAATGTTGGTAACTCAGAAAGATCTCGATTCTCATCATTCCAAATTCAAACAAGAATTGGGTGGAACTAAGGACACAAGTTTTGCCCTGCTCCATCTAAGTCGTGAACTCAAGAAAGATATTGCAAGTCTCAAGCATCAAATTTTTTTCACTAACGATAATTTGGGAATCAATGCCTACTACCTTGACCACCAAAGAAAAAATCTCTATCTATATAAATACAATTGGTCAAACACTGCTTCTGTATTTAAGGATTCTATTCGTAAATTAGCTCATGAAGGAATGGATAAGTTATTAGGAAATGTAGCTCCTGAGTCTACGGAAAGAAAATTTATCAATCAACTTCGATCTGAATGTTTGGAGAACCAAAGCATAGTCCAAAGAGTTTTTATCTATTTTATATTTAATGGTGATCCTGATACTGCCGAAAGATCAGAGGCAATTGGAAGCCTGAGAGAAGACCTCGAAAATAAAAAGCATGTATTAGATACTTTCTTCCAAAGAAATATTTCTCTTACTATTGATTTTCTCTCGAATCAAACTAGAAGGAGAGCTGGGCTTTCTCACACAACGACAACCCATAGTTATAAGTGCAAATTGTCCCATGCTCCCATCAAGAAAAAGACTGCCTCATCAGAGGAAATGAATCTATGCATCCTTCGTTTAAATGATCTGTACAAGATGTACAAAGAAATGGGTCATAGACTTTTTGAAAGAAATATTCGCTCGGCTCTGTCTTTGGATAACAATCCAAACCGTGCCATTCGTTCGGCCCTTAAGAATATTGTAATCCAAAAGAAAACACCAGCTGACGAATTTGTATTCAATCACAATGGTGTGACACTTTTTGCTGAAGATGTAGTCTGGGAAGAGAATTCAGTAACCATCACAGAGCCTAGGGTTCTCAATGGAGCTCAGACTATCTCTTCTTTTGCTGGCTTTATGGAAGAACATGAGGGCAATGCAAATTTAGAAGCCAACAAAAAGGCATTAGAATCTATAGAGGTTCTTGCAAAAGTTATAACCTCAGAATCCCAAGAAACACTCAAAGATTTTATTGTTCGTGTTACCATCAATACCAATCGCCAAAACCCGGTTGAGCCCTGGAACCTTCGAGCCAGTGATCTAATCCAACTGGAATTCTCTGATAAGTTCAGAGAAGAACTGAATGTCTTTTACGAACGCCAAGAAAATGCCTTTGGATCTCTAAGCTACGAAGACTTGGAAGAAATGGGTATAGAAGAACAGAATAAATTTGTATCTATCAAAAAATTAGCTCAAACTTTTCTCGCCTTACAAGGTGATATAGATAAGTTATCCAGACTCAAAGAAGTATTTGAAAATGAATCCCAATACAATGCTATGTTCAAGCGAAAGTATCTGGATGTAAATGCCAAGAAAATTCTCCTAGTCTATAAAACCCAAGCAAGACTAGGAAAAGTGATTGAAACCATCATCGAAAGTGCGCCCAACAAATACTACTATTTGAAACGAGGTAAGAATTTGATTTGGGCTCTTCTCATTCAGGGTATACTAAACGACAGAAAGATCGACCAGTGGATAGAAGAATATGGCTCAAGGCTTTCCATCGAAACCAATTTCGGAGAAATCTGCAAGGACATCGCCTTAAAGAAAATCAAACCTCTCATTAATGAGTTAATCTCTGATAGTAAGATAGCAAAATCAATAGAAGAAGAGAAATTCACCTTTCTAAAATCCAAATCATCCTTTGATGTTTGTATTAGAAATGCTAGAGATAAATTTGAATGGGACAAGAAAGATCTGTAAGATAAAATATAATTTTGGCATCATTCAAAAGCCAAAATGCAGATTTGAAAATGGATAATTGGTTGCCTGTTTCAATTCTAAATATTAGTATTATCTCATGAATACTAAAGTCGATGAATTTCTCGTAAATGGTTGCATGAGATGCAAATTGGGAGCAACTCCTGATTGCAAAGTAAACTCTTGGAAAGAGGAAATTCTACTTTTACGCAAAATTGTTTTAAAATCAGAACTAACAGAAGATCTAAAATGGGGATTTCCCTGCTACACTTTTAACAATAAAAATATAATGCTACTCAGTGTATTTAAGGAATATTGTGCCATAGGCTTTTTCAAAGGCTCTCTACTGACTGATCCTAAAAAGATTTTAGTTAAGCAAGGGGAGAGCTCTCAGGCATCACGAATACTTAAATTCACTGATGTAAAAATCATAAAAGAAAACAAAAACAATATTCTAAGTTACATAAGAGAAGCTATTGAAATTGAAAAATCAGGCAAAAAAGTAATCTTTAAAAAAAATCCAGAACAAGCACCTGATGAATTAATTCAAAAATTTAAGGAATCACCAGAATTCAAAAAAGCATTTTTTGCATTAACTCCAGGCAGGCAAAGAGGATATATTATACACTTTTCTCAACCAAAACAATCTCAGACGAGAATTAGTCGTATCGATAAATGTACAAAACAGATCTTAGCAGGTATTGGTCTTACGGATAAATACAGTTGATATAAAAATTAGATTGGTTCTAGCTTCTTATCTAAAATATAAACTCTAAAGTCTCGAACCACCCAAACCCAAATTCCTACGAACATGGCTGTAGCTATCCAGCCGCCAATTACAGAAGAAGGAATTAAGAAAAAATCAACTACCCCGTGCTGGATAACTGCAAGTAAAAAAGCGGCTCCGATATAGAACCATTTTTGGGAAGAGTCAAAAATGGAATTGGATTTTAAACAAAATAAAGCAAAGGTTAGATTAATAAGCATATGAATATTACTGGAGTGAATGGAACGTCCAATAAAAGTCTGCCAACGCTTATTAGGAACCTCATTGATGATGTAGTGTGAGTTTTCTATGAATGCAAAACCTAGTGCAGTAAATGCTGCGACTAATACAATTTCTTTCTTCCACTTACCTTCTTTTGTTCTTAAGAAGAAAAAAGAAATCAACATGATCAAAGCTATTTTAAAAAATTCTTCAACCATGCCTGCTTGGATAAAAGCTAGGTGGATGGTTTGCGTGAGAAGTGACTTAGGTCTCTTAGGTTTAAGATCTACATTGGGCCAGATCAAAGGAGCAACCTCAAGTATTAAAAAAGTACTTAGTATTCCAGCTAGGAACCCAAGTAGAGAAATCCACAAAATTCTAATAAAATATTCCGTAGAATTTAAATTGGGATGAAGAGGATTTTTCCTCGGAAAACTAGACAAAAGTGCAAATGCCCAAGGTAGTATTGAAAAAAATCCCCAAATCAACGCAATCGGTGATAGCTCAAAGAATTTCATTCAATCTCCTCCATATACCTTCCATCAAAATGCTGAACCATTTCCTTCTGAAGCGGCGTAGGCATAACTTCAGGATCTAGGCTTCCGTTCCAAAAAAGTTCTGTTACACGAATATCATTTCCTTTGGCGGAAGGTGGTGCCATAACAGGACCAAGACTTTCTATGAGTTCTAATGTAAGTAGATCTTGGTCAGGGTATTCTGAACCTTCCACCATTTCAATATCAGTAACATCGCCATCTTGTGTAATTGTATAGGCTACAACCGACGAATAGGGTTTAGGTGCCCTTGTCCAATAATCTAAATAATTCTCTGGGCCGCGCATCTTTGCTGAGATATAATTTGAATATGTGGCTGGAACTTTTTTTCCACGAATCTTCTTAACATATCCCTTGGTAGGCCCGTTGTCAGAAGGTTTTTCATTTGTGATCTTCTCACCCTGTTCTTGGTTCGGAGTCTCTGTTCCCGTCATTACTCCACCATTTAAATTTTCAATGTCCTCAGGAATATTGGGATCAATAAAATAAAATTCTAACTTTTCCGGTTGGAAATGGGAAGCCTGGTCTTTCTTTGAATCCTTGGGCTTTTGTCTCTGTAAAGTAAAAGGAATTATGATTAAAAACATAATGAAAGTTATATGAGCAAGCAGAGATACTGGAAAATAATTTAAAAATCCCTGTCTTAGGCTAACTCTTTCATTTTCAGAATTGGTTCTTAGGTTGTGGAAACTTTTGCGAAGCAGAACATGAGAAAGAAAATAAACAACGAAAAGCATAAGCAGGGGAATCAAAAGATAAATCAAACGACCAGCCTTAATGAAAAATTCCTTATCAGGTATTCCAGGCTTTAGTCCCCAAGAACTCAGGTATTGGATTCCAAGAAGTGGACTGATATGAGAAAAAATTGCTGTGAAAAGTAGAAACAACGAAAGTAGAAATAAAAACAAAAGCGGAAAGCCCTTCCAGAAATCTCCGAAATATATATGACCCCAACCTGGAATAGTCCAGTTTCTCTGGAAGGCGCCGCGTGAAATATTATGCAATAAATTATTGCTTGGTCTATGTTGCAGATTCAATTGGATTAAGAAAAATCTTCTTCGAAATCCAGACCAGACTAATGACTTATAAAGACCTCTTGTAAGTCCAAAGACTTGTGTTCTAGAAAACCAAGAATGAAATATTGTTAAAGAAATAAGGTAATCTATTACAAAACTTTTTTCTAAACCCCAATGCAAGAAAGCCATAGCGTTCGGTGTGTTCTCTTCTTGCCAATACAACTTGAGTAAGGAAAAGCCTATAGCAAGAAAGGTCGCAAGAATAACCCAAGAGATATAATTCATTCGATTGAGTCTCTTGGATTTCTTTGCTTGGATCTTTGTAAGCTTAACTCGAACAACTCGATTCCAAACCAGATTACCAACTAAAAACAAAAATCCTAATCCATAAACACTGGAAACCCAAACCATGGGATTTACCTGGATGAAACTATAAATGTCGCTTTCCCAATAAAAATCTAAAAAGGAGCTTAGCTCTAAAATGGAAAAAAGAATGAAAACAAAAGATTGGACAAGGATAATTAAAAAACTTTGGGCTCGAAGATTTCGATTCTTGAAGTAGAGAATCCATACACCCAAGGGAAAGAAAATCCCTAAGTTGAGAAATGGACTCATCCATAATAGAAGACTGATTCCTTGAGTCATAATACCATCATTAAAGAGTTTTATCCTATTCCAAGAAAATTCTTTTCCTTTTAATACTTTCTTCAAACCATGGTTGTCGTATGGCAAAAGAAAATTCCAAGGAAGACTCTTCCTTAAAGCAAATCGTCTCATTAGCAAAGCGTCGTGGCTTTGTGTTTTCTGGTTCTGAAATCTATGGTGGACTCTCCAATACCTTTGATTATGGCCCTCAGGGAATTGAAATTCTCATGAACCTGAAGAAACTTTGGTGGAAGCATTTTGTCCACAAAAGAGATGATGTTATGGGCTTGGATTCTTCGATTTTGCTGCACCCAAAAGTATGGGAAGCCTCAGGTCATGTTTCTAACTTCAATGATCCCTTGATGGATTGTAAGAATTGTAAGACTCGTTACAGGGTGGATAAATTCTTGGATGATAAAAAGGGAGAAGGTTTTTCTACTGGTAAATCTCTAGAACAAATGACTCAGGTAATAGTAGATGAAAACTACAAATGCCCGAGCTGCGGTTCTGAAAAAACTTTCACACCAGCAAGACAATTCAATCTCATGTTTAAGACTTCGCATGGAGCCTCGGAACAAGACTCTACAGAAATCTACCTAAGACCTGAGACAGCCCAGGGAATTTTTATAAATTTTAAAAATGTATCACAGATTAGCCGAAGAAAAATTCCTTTCGGTATTGCTCAAATTGGAAAATCCTTTCGAAATGAAATTATGGCGCGGCAATTTATCTTTCGCACTAGGGAATTTGAACAGATGGAGATGGAATACTTCTGTGAGCCCGGAACCCAGATAGAATGGTTTACTCATTGGGTAACATTTTGTGTGGACTGGCTTACCAAAACAGTTGGAATCAAAAGAGAATCCATACGAGTTCGAGAGCATGAGAAAGAAGAACTTTCCCATTACAGTGACAAAACTTCTGATATCGAATTCAAATACCCATTTGGATGGGGTGAACTTTGGGGCATTGCTTCACGAACCGATTTTGATCTCACCCAACATGAAAAATTTTCAGGCGAAGATCTGAAATACATTGATCAGGAAAATAAAAAGAAATTCCTTCCTTATGTCGTCGAACCAGCTTTAGGTTTAAATAGATTATTTCTAGCAGTTCTTTCGGATGCCTATGAGGAAGAAACCTTAGAAGACGGTGACGTAAGAACTGTTCTTCACTTACATCCTCAAGTTGCCCCGGTGAAAATTGGTATCTTTCCTCTGATGAAAAAAGATGGCCTTGCGGAAAAGGCAAAAGAAATCTATGCTGAGCTATCAGAACATTGGTACTGTGATTATGATGAGGGTGGAGCCATTGGCAAAAGATACCGTCGCCAAGATGAGATTGGAACTCCTTACTGTATCACTGTAGATTACAATACTATGGAAGACAACACTGTTACGATTCGAGAAAGGGACAGTATGAACCAAGATAGGATTCCTGTTACATCCTTGAAAGCTTACTTTATAGAGAAGCTGTAGTCTTGCCTGTTCTCAATCTTGGATTCGAGGACAGAGAAGAATCCATAGAACTAGTCAATCAATTCTTTAAGAAGATCAATTCACTGGATCTGGATGGCCTTTTTAAAATTCGTCCGCGAGCTGCTACGAAATTTGTTGATATTTATTTAAAACTGGCAGGAACCGATCGAGTGTTGATGCAAGGATTTCGAGATGAGGCTGGTGAGTTGGTTTCCCTGCTCATTGCAAGAGTGGAAGACAAACCCTTTCTACAAGAAGAAAGAACAGTATATATTGACATTGCCGTCACAAAACGGGGCAAGAAAAAAAAAGGTTTTATGACAGCCTTATTGGAATCAGCTGAGAAATGGACGAGAGATCTCGGTGTTAAAACCTTAGAACTCAGGGCGATCAAAGCCAATGAAGAAGCTATGCAGTATTGGAAATCCAAAGAATTTGAAGAATTTTATGTCCGTTTTCGCAAAAAGCTCTAGGCTTTTTGCTTTGATATTTTCCGAACTTTAAAAAATTTCTTTCCTTTACGAGGTTTTACTCAGAAATGGTTTCATATGGAATGGGAAAAAGTATTACGTGACGCTGTTCAAGGAAACTCCATAAAGGAGCTTCACTTAAGAAAGGTTCCGACTCTTAAGACAGCCGACGATTGGAATAAAGTAATTGAAGTTGGTCTTGTTGACCACAAGACAAAATATGCACACTACAAAGGCGGCTTAGTGAAATATGGAGACCGTTTGTTTTTTGTAAGCGATGAAAGAATTGATGCCATTGCACAGTTTCGCAAGTGGAGTTTCAAAACAAAAATTAAAATCACTGATATAGACAAGTAAACCATTCTGAGCAAAAAGTTTGCTCAGGAAATAGTAATTTCTACTTTAAATTTTGCAGACAAAAAAACCCAGTTCTCACTGGGTTTTTCTATTTGATGAGCTGACTCTAAAGATTTAGCAAGCTCTCCATTTTTCATTCTTTAGAACTACCGATTTAGTCGGATGATAAGGTTGAGTCTTTCAGCTATCGAAATAACTTCCATAACCTTGTTCTTATCAATGATAATTCCTGTAGATGAGATCTCTTCTACGACAAATTTCTTGCCCTTGATCTGACCCATCAAAAGTTCCATGGTATTTGCATCTTTGGTTCGAACCAATACAGAGTCTTCTGTAATTGTAACGATTGGTAGATTCGATCCCCAATCTTCTAGTAAGAATAAAAGATTCTGAGCTAGTTCACCACGGTTGCTTTCCTTCAAGAACTGAATGAATTGTTTCGGACTGTAACCTAGTAGTATCCCAGACTGAAACGAATCCTTGGTTAAGATAAAAGTATAAACCCTATCATAATCTTTTAGTTCTGAGAATGCTTTCAAAAGGTTGATTCCAACCAAGGACACTCTGTCCGGAAAAGCAATGATAGACATATCAGGATTGATCGTAATTCCACCCTTCTCTGTTACTGATGGCAATTCATCTTGGTTGAAATAATGTCTTCCTAAATCAGAAAGTGTGAGATGACGATTCGGATATTCAACTTCTATCAAGCCAAATAAATGAAGATAAAATACAGCGGATTGGATTTCTTTACGTAGATCAGCCAAATCTTCTTCAAAGGTTTTAATTCGAAAACCAGGAGCAAAGATAAGGTGTTCACGGATTATATTAGAAAAAATCACATGAACATTGATAACACCGTAGTTCATGATAAGCTTTACACATTTATCTAGAATAGGCTTATCAAAAAAAGGAACCTCTGTTGCCATGAAGACTTCTGGAGGATTCAGCCTTCTTGTTCTAGCCTCATTCACCTCATGGATGGTCTGTCTCATAACTTCAAAAATATCACGAGTCTGGAACTCATCAATATCGCCGGTGAGAATAACATTCTCGCCCTTAATATCAACATAATTCATCAGTTTGAGAATTGGTAATATTAGTTCAATCTGATAGACTTGGCTTTTTTCTGGGAAGATATCTATGTCTGGATTGAGCAGATCGGTTTCTGTTCTCTTGTGATCAGCTTGTTTGATTTTACCAGACTTTGCTAGATTGAGACCTTTTCTAGATATATACGAAATCAACTTCTTTACATTTAGATAAAAATCCAATTGATTAGAAGTCTTTTTCTCAGTTCTCTGCTTAGTCCCTTTCTTAATTGGTGGCAGGAGAGCGTTTGTTTGGATATGTTCCAGAATTTCTTTGGGAATAACCGCTACACGAATAAACTTATCTTCAACAAAATAAGTATCTCTAATCAGATATAGATTTGTTAGATGAGGAATTACTGCTTCAAACTTACCTCTATTCGAAATTAAGTAATTGCGAATAATGTCCATTTCAATTACACCACCATGGATGTAGATCTTATGAAGTACGTCACGGTGGAAGTCATCCAAAGAATCTAAAGTCTTCTGAATGCCTTCTTTGCTAAGAGCTTGTTTTACAAAAGCCCCATCTGCTTTCTTTGCACCTTGTGCTTCCAACCACTCTTTTGAAATGATTGAATCAGGCTTAGATACTTCTTTATCTATAGATATCTTAAACTTTTCTGATTTAAGATTTTGCTCTACTTTAATAACAGAAGCAATTTCTTCATAGAAATGGTATTTATCTAGATTGTTTGTTAATCGTTCTCGGTTCTTTCTTTGGTAGACCAGAAAATACTTTCGCAGAACATTCAATTCCATTTCAACGTTGATAGGAGGTATGTTAACTTTTCGGGAAATTTCACCCAGAGTCATCACATTCTTATTCTTAAGAATATTAGAGATGATAGTCACTTGAACGGTGGAAAATTTTTCCAAAACCCATTTCAAATAAAATTCATCCTGAAAGGATTCAAAAAGATAAAGGATTGCAGTTTTCTTGTCTTTACTTGCAGGAAATTTTGGGAGATTCCAGAGTTGGGCTGTTTTTTTCAGTTCAGCCATGTCGAGCTTTTCTAGCTCTTGGTAGAGAACACTTTCTTTAGACATGGAGTTTAAGCTTCATTTTAAACTAAGGGGTTGCAAGTAAACCAAAATAAAAAGGTTTTCCCAATTTCTATTGCGAAGGATAAGGGTATTATGCAGAATCTTTTCAGTGGTGGACTTAGAATCCTTCAATCAGGAGCTATATTTTCAACGAAAATCGGAGGATTGGGTTGGGAAATTTTAACAGGCAATCCTCCTATGAAATCGATTGCTCTCAAATTGCGAGAAGCATTTGAAAGTCTGGGTGCAACTTATATTAAGTTAGGTCAATTTATTGCATCAGCACCATCTCTTTTTCCACCCGAGCTTGTAGACGAAATGCAAAAGTGTTTAGACCAAGTTCGTCCTGTTCCTTACAAAGACATCAAAAGAATAATTAAATCAGAATTAGGTGGAGATGTCCAAGAAGTATTCCATACATTTTCTGAAAAGCCGATTGCCTCAGCCTCCATCGCTCAGGTTCATGCAGCAATAACCAAAGAAGGATTGGACGTTGTAGTCAAAATCCAAAGACCCGATATCCAAGATATATTAGAAACCGATATGAATTTGATAGCGGTTCTTACTTGGATTCTAGAAAAGATTGCGCCCGAATTCAAATCCTCTGGTCTTACAGGTATGGTAGAAGAGTTCCGCAAATCTATTCTAGAGGAAACAGATTTCATCCGAGAAGCTCGTAACATCGAAGAATTTGAAAATTATTTACTCAGTGTAAACGAAACAAGAGCCAAAGTTCCAAGAGTCTATCATTCTTATAGCACAGGCAAGGTTCTTACTATGGAACGTTTCTACGGTGCAGCAATTACAGATGAGAAAGCTTTGTTGCAATATACGAACAAACCAAAGGCGATATTGGAAACGGCATTAGAAGTTTGGTTTTCTTCTCTTTCCAATTCAGGTTTTTTTCATGCGGACGTGCATGCTGGCAATCTACTGATACTTAAAGATGAAAAGATAGGATTTATTGATTTTGGAATTGTGGGTAGAATCTCTCCTAAGGTTTGGGAAGGACTTATGCTATTCATGCAGGGACTAAGTTTCTCTGATGCGGAACTCGTAGCGGAGGGTCTTATCGGAATGGATTCCACCAATCCCAATATCGACCGCAAGAAATTTACCAAAGATTTAGAAAATGTTTTTCGTGACATGACAGGAATTTTGAATTCAATCCAATCGGGCAATCCTGCAAGTCTTGATGAATCAAAATTAAATTCCATCATGTTCGACATCAAAGCGATCACTGAGACAAATGGGCTTAAGATTCCTAGAGAGTTCGGTTTATTATTTAAACAAATTCTCTACTTCGATCGCTATGTAAAAATTTTGGCACCAGAGATTGACATCATACGTGATCAGAAGAAATATATTTCATGACAAAAAGCTTAGAAATGAATCTTTTATACAAATTTTCTAAGGGTAAGAAACTTTCAATCACTCGCATAGACGAGAATGCTCTAAACCCAGATTTATATCGGGACTGTCTGGAACAAGGTTTCTTGCCTGGAACTGCTGTTCAGATCTTAGCAAATTTTAAATCCCAGAATAAGCTTATTGCAAAACTCTCTGAGCAAAGCACTGTCGCTGTTCCCTATTCCTTAGCAGAAAAAATTTATGTACAATATGATTGAGAATGAGTATAAGTTTAAATATTTATTAGTAGGCAATCCCAATTGTGGGAAATCAACCTTATTCAACCGCCTAACTGGTCTTAGACAAAAGACTGGCAACTTCCAAGGTGTAACTGTGGAGAAAAAAACCGGTTTTGCCTCCACTTCCGAAGGTGAAAGAGAAATCTGGGATCTTCCAGGCATCTTCAGTCTGGATGGCAATAGTGAAGATAAGAAAATAGCCAGTAAGCAAATTCTCTCCAGACACCAAGAAGATAGGGTCATTTATATTTTAGATTCCTTACAATTAGAACGTAGCTTGCAACTTCTCATTTCTATTCTAGATTCCGGTGCAAAAGTACAGGTCGTCCTCACGATGAAGGATCTTCTCTCCAGACGTAATATTTCTATTGATACTGCTGCCTTAAAAAAAGCTTTCGGTGTTAATTTTTATTTAATCAATACCAAGTCTTTCGCAGATATAGATTCTATTCGGAATAATCTTTTTAATAAAGATAACTTCCTACAAGGAAATCAAATTTGGAAATGGGAGACTAAAGAAGAATCTATACTTAAGAAAATATACAAATCGATTGATAAAGATGCAAATAAAGAAATGAAATTTGCTATAATAGAAGCTATCAAAGAATCGCAAAATGATCTCGAAGATCGATTTTCGAATCTATTTCCAGAACCGACGAAATCACTGATCAATGAGATTTCGAGCAAGGGCAAATTCAGTATCCAAAATCAATTGATTGCCAAATCGGTCGCCATCAAAAAAATACTTTCTGCTGCAGTCAAAGAATCATCTATTAATCACTCTACAATTTCTAAAGCAGATAAGATCTTATTGCATCCCGTTTATGGAATGATTTCTTTTTTTGTAATCATGGGGCTTATATTCCAGTTCTTATTTAGCTGGGCTGAGATTCCTATGGATGGAATAGATTGGATTATTGCGTCCATACAAACTTTAGTTAGCAATTCCTTGCCAGAGGGTCCCCTGTCTGCCTTGATTACTGATGGAATCATTGGAGGTGTGGGATCAGTTTTAGTTTTTATTCCCCAGATAAGTCTACTTTTCTTTTTTATAGAAATCATGGAAGAGTCGGGTTATATGGCAAGAGTCTCCTTTGTAATGGACAGAGTTATGGGTAAGTTTGGACTCTCTGGCAAAAGTTTCATTCCACTACTTTCTTCTGCTGCCTGTGCAGTGCCTGCGATCATGGGAGCAAGAACCATTGAGAACAAAAGTGACCGCATAACAACCATTTTAATATCTCCCTTAATTATGTGTTCCGCACGCTATCCCGTCTACATTCTAATCATTGGAACTATCTTTGTTTCAGACACAGCTTTAGGAATATTCAATCTGCAAGGCTTTATGTTATTTTTATTATTCCTATTAGGTCTTTTGACTTCACTAACCTTTGGTTTGATATTTAAAAAGACTCTATTTAGATCCTCTACATCTTACTTCCTAATGGAACTTCCAAGCTATAAGCTTCCTTCTTTGATAAGTATCATTCAAAATGTTATTTCTAAAATTAAAACCTTCTTGAAAAATGCAGGCCAAATCATTCTCTATATTTCAGTAATCCTCTGGTTCCTATCTTACTATCCGATTCAAATCGACTCGGAAGGGAATATAGATTCGAAAATTACTCAATCTTATGCAGCCACATTTGGGAAAAAAATTGAACCTATCATACAACCTCTTGGCTTTGATTGGAAGATAGGAATCTCACTCTTAACATCTTTTGCAGCCAGAGAAGTAATGGTCTCTACCTTAGCTATACTCTATGGAGTTGATGAGGCAGATGAAGAAAATCCTACCTTGCGTGAAGCTATGAAGAGTGATACACGGGAGGACGGCTCCAAATTATGGACACCTCTTACGGGATTCTGTCTCTTAGTATTTTTTGCTTATGCATCCCAGTGCATGTCAACCTTGGCAGTTGTGAAAAGAGAAACCAATTCATATTTTTGGCCCTTCTTCCAATTCACTTATATGACTGTTCTTGCATATGTTTCATCACTTTTCGTATACCAAATTGGCGGGATTTTAGGATACTAGCCGATACTTAAAATAAGTAAGAATTGTATTTATCCATTCTTACTTAAATAATTCGAATGGGAAAATTTTCATGTTCCAAGAACTAATCGAAATCCACGAAGATCTCATCATCTCTAAAGAAGATCCACCTTTTCTTGTAGCAGAAATAGGCTTAAATCATAACAACGATTTGGAGATTGGTAAAAAAACCATTGAAGCAGCAGCAAAATCGGGAGCCCAGGCTGTCAAATTCCAAACTTACAGAACGGATCACTTCATAAGTCCCGATGAACCCAAAGCAAAATTCTTATACGATATCTTTTTAAAATACGAATTGAACGAAAAGATGCATAGAGAATTCCAACAAACTGCTAAGGACAATGGTATAGTTTTTTTCTCAACTCCATTAGATAGCATATCTGTAGATTTGCTAATTAGCTTAAATGTTCCTATTCTTAAAATTGCATCAGGCGATTTGGTAAATTCGGAACTTCTAGATAAGATTGCAAAAACGAAACTTCCTATTTTCCTATCAACGGGAGCATCGAGTTTATCAGAAGTTATACGAGCATTAGAATTTCTAAAAGACCGAGATGTAGAAAGTCTATGTCTTATGCACTGTGTATCTCTCTATCCTGCTCCCTCTGAAACTCTCAACTTAAACACAATCAATCTCTACAAAGATTTTACGGAAGGTCCTCTTGGTTTTTCAGATCATAGTAAGGGAGATTTAGCCGCAGGAATTGCAGTCTCTATGGACGCCTCTGTAATTGAAAAACATTTTACTTTAGATAAAAATCTAGAAGGTCCCGATCATGGAATCTCGGCAGATCCAAATGAATTACGAAGACTTTCTAATACTATAAAGGAAGCCTATCTTATGAAAGGCTCTCGCAAAAAAATACTACACCCTAAAGAAGAAGCTAGCTATTTATTTGGAAGAAGATCTCTATACAAATCTCCCAAGGGAGAAATTCTTTCCATGCGTCCCAACCTCTCTGTAGAAGATAAAGATATTTTAGAAGCCTGGGAATATATTCACCTCGATACAGATAAAAAGATTAAACCAACGAATAAATATTCTGCGATAAGAAGAAGTGAAACTTAAATATTTTAAAATCATTTTGATAGCATTCTTACTTATAACTTCTGTAAATGCGGAAGAAAAGTTGGAATCAGAAGTTCGAGGTATTTTTGATTTTGGAATATACACTACAACACCTTTTCATTACGAAGTGTCCTCTTCAATGTCTGGAAAATACGGAGCCTTCTATCTTTTTGACTCCAATGTTTCCACACAGTGGATGTCTGAAAAAAGTTCTAAGCCTGCTTGGATCTTAGTTGATTTCAAAGAGAAAAGACTTATGAATCGTGTAGAAATTAGCTTTCCATCCTGGGTCTATAGGGAAGTTAAATCTTATTCTATTCAGGTGAATGTCTGGGGAAATTGGAAGACGATATTAAAGAATCAAAAAGTTAAGAAAGATAACTCTCATTTCCTACCAGGAATGGACGCGTCTCAGATAAGAATCCTTTTTCCTGAGACAATAAATTCCCACCTTTCAGTTTCTGATTTTAAAATTTTTTTAGAAGATGCCCTACTGAATGGCTTAAATGAGCATTTAACAGGTCATATATTTCCTATTGTTGATGGTCAACTACCATCCGAGAGCTACTCCCTTCCAGGTGCTCCTAGAGCCTATCGAAATGGCTTTCATAAAGGTCTTGATATTCGCTTCACCAAACTAAATCCAAATTCAGAATTAATTCCTCTATCAAAAGAAACTGAAGTTATAGCAACTGCTAAAGGAAAAATCATTCGTGCAGATTGGAATTATATTCCTATGAACTTAGAAGAATTTGAAAAACAAAAAGAACTCACCAATCAACATAAGGTAACTTTTGTAGATAGGGATTTTGGTGGAAGACAGATTTGGATAGATCATGGAAATGGAGTGATTACTTCATTTAACCATCTATCATCCATTGAGTCAAAAGTAAAAGTCGGAACAAAAGTTAAGCAAGGTCAGGTGCTGGGAAAAGTTGGCAACTCAGGATTGAAAGGAGAAGTGGAAGGAAGTGATGAAGGAATCCACCTGCACTTTGAAATCTGGTACAAGGGTGAATTCCTTGGGAAAGGATTAAAAGCTGATCAGTCTTATCAGCTATTGCAAGTTTTCTTTAAGCCTTATTAACTAAATATTTAAGCAAAGCTCGAAGGTAATCCTCATCAGGACTCCCTGGATCTAAGGCTCTATCATTGATGAATAAGGAGGGAGTAGATTGAATATTTAATTTTTCAGCCTGGTTAACTTCCTTCTCTAATTGAGCAGTTGTAACTCCAGAACCCATGCAGGATTTGAATTCATTCATATTTAAACTTGCTTTCGATGCCAAATTTAACACTGTACTAGGCGAATGCATTACACCATTTTCTGTATCCTTGTATAAACTATCATAAACAGTCTTGAATTTGCCTTGGCGGTCAGCACAGAGTGCAGCTGTTGCAGCTATACAAGATGATGCTCCCGGTCTTTGCCCCTGCACCAAACGATTGCAATTGCCATCTAAGGGAAAATTCATATAAACAACTTTGACAAGCCCATCAAATTCTTGGATCATTGTGTTGAGCAAATGACTTGTATGCATACAATGACCGCAATTGAAATCAGCATATTTCACAATGACAATAGGAGCTTCTGGATTTCCTGCAATTGCCGAACCGCTGAGATCTAAATTCAAATCAGGTTTAGCCTCAAATGCGGTAATTTTACTTTGAAAAGTGCCTGAGCCATTCTCTGAACCCATATTCATCTGATTGGATGATGATTTTCCAATTGCCTGTCCTATGGAAAAAAAAGCAAGAAAGGCAATCGCATAATTCAAAATATTTTTCTTTAGATTTACGCCTAAGGCTTCGCTTTCAGTTTCTGACATTTTTTTCTTGAGAAAATATGCGATGGCAACTAAAGCTATACTAACAAGATAAGTCATTACGCACATGCTACAAATTGTTCCAATTAAAGCTATGGAAATGATAAATAGAATCAAATCAATAGCCAATGCAATGCAGGCAAAAATAAACAACAAATCTAGAGTAGCTTTTGCTTCCGTCTCGTCTTTTGCTTGGTTGAGGCGAAAATAGCCAAATGCCATAGAACCATAAAAACCTAACCCGAACAATGCGATTGGGATATCACCAAAGAATGGAACGTTCCGAATAGCCGAGTAAGAACTACTTGCTACTTCATGGCAGGAATCACCTGATCCAACTACCGAACAAAGTCCTTGGCCTAAGGCTCCTGCGCTTCCGAAATATTCTAAGACAAGAAGAAAGGAGATAAAAACTCCAATCACTGCTGCACCCAATCCACCTAATACTAATTTGTTACTATTTTTAAAAATCATTAATTTTTACCTACACTCTTATTACAAAAACGTATTGCTTCTTTCAGATCAACTTTCCCCTCATAATATGCCTTACCAACTATAGCTCCATAAATGGAAGGATTCTCAAGTTTCGAAAGTTTTTCCAAATCTTCCAAGGAAGAAACTCCTCCTGAGGCGATTAAATGGAAAGGAAAATTCTTTAAAATCCAGGAATACGATTCAAAATTCGGACCAGCTAAGGTTCCATCCAAAGAGATATCTGTGAATACAACATGGCGAACACCCTGCTCGAAGATTTGTTTCATAAAATCTTCGTAGCGCAATCCAGAATCACCTTCCCAACCTTGCGTCTTTACGATTCCATCCCTTGCATCAATCCCTAAAACTACTCTATCTACACCAAACTCTTGCAAGGCTAGATCAGTTAATTCTGGATTGGTTACAGCTGCGGTTCCCAGTATAAATCTATGTATTCCTAAATCATTGTAGAACTTCATGGTATCAATATTTCGAATACCACCACCTAGCTCTAGTTTCACTTTATTTTTTTTAACTATATTGGAAATTACTGTTTCATTACTTGGCTTCCCTAATTTAGCACCATTTAAATCAACTAAATGGATGAGCTCTGCTCCGGAATCAATAAATTCTGCTACTAAATCCCAGGGGGATTCTGAATAGATCTTACTCTTGGAATAGTCACCTTGGTATAAACGAACTGCTTTATTATCTAATAAATCAATAGCTGGAATAACTAACAAATTTTAAATCCTTATGAAATTTTCTAAAATCTTCAAACCAAATTTATCTGATTTCTCAGGATGGAATTGAGTTCCAAAAACAGAATCCTTTTCTACTACAGCTGGAAAAGATTCTCCGTAGTAATTGCAAGAAGCCGAAACTTCTTCTCGCTTAACGGCGATTGGTCGATAGGAATGAATAAAATACATGAATGAACCATCATCAATTCCTGATAAAAGTTTCGTTCTTTTAGTTGCTATACTTTTTAGACGATTCCAACCCATATGAGGAACTTTGGTATTTTTTTTATCGCGAAATTTTCTGATGTGTCCATCTACCAAGGACAGACCTTTAACTAGTTCACCAGGTTTTGCTTGGTGCTCATCTGAGTCTTGGAATAAAACCTGGAAGCCAATACAAATACCTAGTAGAGGCTTATTCTTTTTTACATGATTGTGAATCGCAGAAATTAGACCAAGTTCATCTAGATTTGACATTGCTTTCTTAAAAGCACCATCTCCAGGAAGAACTAATTTATCGGCTTTTTCAATTACATCCAAGTCTTTAGTATAAACTACATCCTTGCTATAGAGAGAAAGCGCTTTAAGGCAGGAATGGATATTACCCATTCCAAAATCTAAAACTGCAATCACTCTAACACGCCTTTTGTGGAAGGAATTGTACCTTCCGCTTCAGGATCGATAGAAAGAGCCATGCGAAGTGCCTTACCCAATCCCTTGAAAATCGATTCATGAATGTGGTGTCTATTCTCCCCATAGTGAACGACAATGTGTAAATTCATCTTTGCATTGAGTGCAAATTTCTGCATAAACTCAAGGCTGAGCTCTGCGTCATAAATTCCGAATTTGCCTGAAAGTTCAGGCCCTGTGTATTTAAAGAAAAAACGACCACCCAAATCTACAGCTACTGTAGTTAAGACTTCGTCCATAGGAATTGTAAAATGTCCGTATCTTCTGATACCAGACTTATCACCCAGTAACTTATGTAAGGTTGAACCCATTAGTATGGCCGTATCTTCCACCGAATGGTGGCAATCGATCCCAATATCACCTCGAAGCCAAAGATCTAAATCCAACATGCCATGCTTAGCTATATGCGAAAGCATATGCTCAAAGAATGGGATCTCTGTATCAAAGTTGTATTTGCCTTTTCCCCTTGGATTTAGGGTCAAACGAATATCCGTTTCTTGTGTTTTTCGGGATTCAGTCATTTGAGAATAGCCTCCCTAGATTCCTAGTTCTTGTCAAATACTTTGGTGGCAAAAGCTTCTGTCAAAATTCATATAGATGCAATGATGAACTTTTTAACTTTATCTAATATTCATTTTCTTTAGGTCTAAGTGGTTACATTAAGGACATAATTAAGAATTGAACCGACGAACTTTTCTCTCAACTATAAGTATTATTTATCTGCAAATGTCATTATTTCAAAATTCATTTGTATCCCCAATCTATTCGCAGATTTCTAAGTAGTCATCAAAACGTATGAAGAAAAAAATCCCTAAAACCCAAGAATTTCTACCTACAATTGGACTTGGAACTTGGCAGACAATGGATATTCTAGAGAAAAGTTCAGAGTTTTCTAAGATAAAAGATGTTTGGAAAGAATTTATTAATTCAGGTGGAGGTCTTGTTGATAGCTCACCAATGTATGGTAAGGCGGAAAAAATTGTAGGAAAGCTAATTGATCAAACAGAAAATAAATCTAATATATTCACAGCAACAAAAGTCTGGACAAGAGGCAAAGAAGCAGGCATCCAACAAATCGAATCTTCTTTCCAAAAATTTGGCACCAAAGTAATCGATCTATTCCAGATCCATAATCTTTTAGATACTGATATTCACATTCATACTTTACAAAAACTTAAAGACCAAGGTCGAATCCGCTACATTGGACTCACTCACTACACTAGTTCAGCATATCACGATATGGAAAAAGCCTGTCTAAAGCACAAGCCTGATTTTATCCAAATTCCTTATTCAGTAACCAGTCGTAAAGCTGAGGAAAGGATTCTCCCTTTTGCACATGACAACCAAATCGCCGTATTAGTAAATCGTCCCTTCGAAGAGGGAAACTTATTTTCCTCAACTAAAGATAAAACTATACCAGTATATTTTAAGCAATGGAACTGTGAGAGTTTCGCACAAATCTTTTTGAAATATATTATTTCTCATCCAGCTGTTACGACGGCTATACCTGCAACTTCCAAAATCCAACATCTCATCGATAATCTCGCTGCTGGGTTTGAACCCATACCTCAGGGAAAAGAACGAGTTGAATTTATGAAAAATACTTTGGAATGTTTAAATTTAAAATCTACGCTGCTACTTGTCCTTGTTTTGATTTTTTAAAAAATTCCGATTGCCACTTTTCTAATTTTGGATTCATGATTTTTTTCCAAAGAGGTGGAAAGAGAGCAAGAAGTATCATTGCCTCATAACCAGCCGGAAGTTGTGGACTTTCTTCAAAATGTCTTAGGCTTTGGTAGCGTCTTCCCGCATTCGCATGGTGGTCCGAATGTCTTTGTAAATGAAAGAGAAAAGCATTGCTCACAAAATGATTTGCATTCCAAGAATGCACTGGCTGAACTTTTTCAAATTTGCCTGGAGTAATTTCCTTTCTTCTAAGACCATAGTGTTCAATATAATTCACAAGTTCTAGAAGAGAAAATCCAAACCAACTTTGAAGAAAGAAAAAACAAAGAACTATCCATTGAATTTCTCCTGTTAAAAAACTGACTCCTGCAAATAAGCTTCCTGCAAATGCTAAAGTTATTAGAACAAAATTAATCATTTCATTCGAAAATGACCAAACTGCTTTTCCTTGTTTCTGCAATCGTTTCTTTTCTATGCTCCATGCACTTGTAAATCCACCTATCACAGTTCTAGGATAGAAAGCATAGAAAGATTCATTGAGTCTAGACGTTGCAGGATCATCGGGAGTAGAGACATTTACATGGTGTCCTTTATTGTGCTCAATAAAAAAGTGCATATAGCAGACTGTCATATAAATCATTTTGGAAAGAAATTGTTCGTATTTAGTATTCTTATGACCCAATTCATGAGCTACAGTGATTCCTATTCCACCTGTGTTTAAACCAATGGAAATAATAAATCCAATCATTTCATAAGTTTGCATAGTTGTAGTTGCAATAGCATAACAAGCCCAGGCAACAAAACCTACTTGCATATAAGCCCAAATGTAGGTCAGGAATCGATAGAATTTTTCATTCTGCAGCGAGGGAACTTCTTCTTCTTTAGGATTGGTTGAATCCAAGCCAATGATCACATCCAATAAAGGAAGAATTAAAAATACAAGAGCTGGTGTTAGATAATTGTACCAACCACCTAAGGTATAGCCCAAGTAAGCAAATGGCGGTAGAATAAATCCAATGAGATAGGTAAATTTTTTAAAAGCTTTCATATTTTCTCCTTATTGTGTCTATGCGATTTCTTCTTTCTTGGTCTCAAATAAATGAGTCGTATTTAGAAAAGGATAGATCTTCTGCAAAACATCACTCACCTGTAGATAGTTAGTTGTACTAGGATCTAGCATTCTTTGGAAGATAGTGCCTATAACGATACTTAATAGCATATTTTCCAAATCTTTGTTGCCAAGATCCAAATGTTGGCTGATTGCATTACGATATATACCCAAACAATCTTTCAATACACTCAAACTATGCCCTTCCTCATTGTAGCGATAGACATCGCTGACCATGAGAATTACGCTTTGAAAATAGAATTCCTTAGATTGAATGAATTGAAACAAGACTTCAATAATTTTATCTGGAGAATGAACCGTAGCTCTTCCTTCCATTTTTTTAAGTTCATTCACATCTTCTCTAACCAAAAGTCGCACCATCTGTTGAAAGAGAACATCCTTGTTCTCAAAATAATGGTACAAAGTTCCTGTTGAAATTTCTAGTTCTTTGGCAATTTCACGAATCGTTACTTTGGAATAGCCCTTTCTTGCAAAAAGCTGGAAAGCTTTATGCAGCAATTCTTCTCTATATTCATCGTGATTTACAATTTTAGGCATTCTTTACAACCGCTCCTTTTTCGAACGATTGTTCAAATATAATTCAATTTTTATTTCGAGCAAGCGTTTTTTTTAAAAAAGAGAAGATTTTACCCACTTTTCAGTTTTTATAAAAAACTCTGGTTTCATGGGAATTTTGTGAAACTCTGGATTCATGCGCCTTATTTTAGTATCCAATCGCCTTCCCGTTAATGTTAAAGAAACGGATGGAAATGTAGAAATCCTGCCTAGTGTGGGAGGTCTTGTCACCGGAATTTCAGCCTATTTGGACACTGTAAAAGATTCACTTGAATACATTTGGGTCGGTTGGCCTGGCAAGGAACTCTCTGAGCAGACCTTGAAAATTGTAAAAAAAGAAGCCTTTCAAAAATACAATGCCTACCCCGTTCAAATTCCCGACTCCTTGAATGAAAGTTTTTACGCTGGATTTTGCAATAAGACAATCTGGCCTCTCTTCCATTACTTTCCAAGTTACACTGAATATGATCCTGAATTCTGGGATTCCTATGAAAAAGTAAATCAGATCTTCTTTGAATCTTTAGAAGAAATCATCCAACCCGGAGATATGGTTTGGATTCATGACTACCACCTTCTACTTCTTCCTGGTCTATTAAGGGCAAAATTTCCTACTTTAGAGATCGGATTTTTTCTCCATATACCTTTTCCAACCTATGAAATATTTCGCCTACTACCTGGGCTTTGGAGAAAGAAATTATTAACTGGTTTATTGGGAGCGGATCTGATTGGCTTTCATACACATGATTATACTCAGTACTATTTGCACTGTATTTTACGAATTCTTGGAATCGAAAATAATTTTGGTGAAATCATCTACGACAATCGCCTTGTAAAAGTTGATACATTTCCTATGGGTATTAACTATGAAAAGTTTGCCAAAATCGCAGCTAGTGAGAAATCTATTTCTGTCATTAACGATACCAAGAAAGCCTTCATAGGTTCAAAATTCATTCTATCCGTTGACAGATTAGATTATTCGAAAGGAGTCTATGCTAGGCTAGAAGCCTTTGAAAGATTTTTAGATAAATATCCTAAATGGAGAAACCAAGCTAATCTTTTTTTGGTGGTTGTTCCCTCTCGTGAACAAGTAGAACAGTACCAAGAAATGAAGAAGGCGATTGATGAAATTGTAGGACGAATTAATGGTAAATTTGCAACCTTGGATTGGACTCCTATCCACTACCAGTACCGAATGTTAAATTTAGAAGAATTAGTTCCACTCTATAGAATGAGTGATGCAATCCTTGTGACACCTTACAGAGATGGGATGAACCTCGTTGCTAAAGAATTCATTGCATCCAAAACAGATAAAACAGGTGTTCTAATCTTAAGTGAAATGGCTGGCGCATTCAAAGAATTAGGCGAAGCTATTATTGTAAATCCAAATAATACGGAAGAAATGGCAGACGCAATCAATGAAGCACTAGAGATGAGTATAGAAGAACAAATCACAAGAAATACAACCATGCAACAAAGAACAAAGCGATATGATGTAGTACGTTGGGCTTCTGATTTTATAAAGACTCTAGATTTACGAAAATCCTACCAAGATAAATTAATTAGTAAATTCATTGATGCAAAACTTAAAAAAGAAATCTATAGTAAGTTCTCGGAAGGAGAAAAGAAATTAATTTTCCTGGATTACGACGGAACTCTAGTTCCCTTTCAGAAGAAACCAGAACTTGCTATACCTACGGAAGAACTTAAGAGCTTACTCCATCATTTAGTTAAGATGAAAAATGCTGAAGTGATTATTATAAGTGGTAGGGATCGTGATACCCTAGTTGATTGGATGAATGGCATCGATGTTTCCATAGTTGCAGAACATGGAGCATGGATTCGAGAAAGAGGCAAAGATTGGAGACTATTTAAACAGGCTCCTAATGATTGGAAGCCAAGAATCCAACCCATACTCGAGCAAAATGTTGACCGTTTGCCTGGTTCATTCATTGAAGAAAAGAATTTCTCTCTCGTCTTTCATTATAGAAATGCGGACTTGGAATTAGCTGAAGTTCGAGTCAAAGAATTAAAAGACGACCTAGTGCATTACACTGCAAATATGGATGTTACTGTTCTCCAAGGCAATAAAGTAATTGAAATCAAGAATACAGGAATTAGCAAAGGTTATGCTGGATTGGATTTGGTAGAATACTATAAACCAGATCAAATTCTTTCTATTGGAGATGATTGGACGGATGAATCACTTTTTGCTGCACTTCCTGAACATGCCATTACAATCAAGGTTGGGATCGGTCCTTCCAATGCACGCTATAATGTAAAAGATTATGAAGAAGTAAGAAACTTTTTAAAAGGTCTTGCCGAATCATAAGATTATTTTTTTATTAATATTTTTAAAATAAATTATATAAAATATTAATTTATTCTGTTTTAGAAGAATATAAACCGAGGTATAATGATGACAGAGCCCAAACACACATATGATATGGGAATTATAGGAAACTGCGGCTATATTGCCCATATCGATAAGACTGGGAATGTTGTCTGGCTTTGTTGGCCGAGGTTTGACTCTAGCTTTTTATTTGGTGGGCTATTAGATCCAGTCAAGGGTGGTGAATTCTACATTCGTCCAGCCGATCCAAATTATACATCTAAGCAGCAGTATATCGAGAATACAAATATTCTAAAGACAGTTTTTGTTTCGGAAGATGGGTCTTTTGAATTAATCGATTTTGCACCTAGATTCTTACAGAACAATCGCCACTTTTATCCGAACATGCTTGTTCGAAAGGTTCGTGTCTTAAGCGGCAATCCTAGAGTAATTGCATCCTGTCGACCTGTTTCTGGTTATGGTAGCATAACTCCCCATCCGTACAATGGCTCCAATCATATTAATTTCAGTGGCATAGAACCAACTACAAGACTATCAACCAATGTATCACTCCATCATATTATTAATGTTATACCCTTTGTCCTTTCTGAGACCAAATACCTCGTCTTGACATCAGGTTCTCCATTTGAAGCCCCCTTAGAACAGACTATTGAGAATTTTTATTACAACACAAGAAAGTATTGGCGAGACTGGGTGAAGCATTGTTCGATAGGAAATTTTCGCCAAGATAAAGTTATACGCTCAGCCCTTGCTTTAAAGATCCACCAATTCCAAGACTCAGGTGCCATCATAGCAGCAGCAACAATGAGTCTTCCTGAATCCCATCTATCTACTCGTAACTGGGATTATAGATACTGTTGGATGCGGGATTCTTATTATACTCTGAATGCTTTTACAAGTCTAGGACATTTTGAAGAAATGGAACGCTATTCTCACTATATTGAAAATGTGGCTGCCTCAGAAACAGATAGATACCAACCACTCTATGGAATATTAGGTGAAAAGATAATTGAAGAAAAAACTTTAGATCTGGAAGGTTATCTTGGCAATAAACCAGTAAGGGTCGGCAACCAAGCCTACACCCATATTCAGAACGATGTGTACGGCCAAGTGATCCTATCCATTCTACCTCTTTATGTAGATCAAAGATTTCACTCCAAGGCAAGAATCCAAAATCCAAAACTCATCAACCATATTTTAAAAATGATAGAAGACACTATGGATGAACCCGATGCAGGCCTTTGGGAATTCAGAAACCTTGCGCAAAAGCACTGTTATACTTTTCTATTCCACTGGGCTGGTGCTAATGCTGGTCTCCAAATTGCCAAAGTATTGGGAGATGAAGCAATGGAAGCCAAGGCTAAAGATCTCATCCTTCAGGCTAAGAATCAAATCGAAGCCTGTTTTGATCAGGATCTAAAGGCATATACACAAGCGATAGGCACGAAGCATATGGATGCCAGTCTTTTGCAGATGATAACACTTGGTTATTTGGATCCAGATTCGGAAGTTGCGAAAACCCACCTAGACCAATTGGAAAAGGAATTAAAAACTCCCGAAGGACTCTTCTATCGTTATAAGCATTCGGATGATTTCGGAGTTCCAGAGGTTGCCTTCTTAGTCTGTGCATTTTGGTATGTGGAAGCCTTAGCCTGTGTTGGCAAAATTCCAGAAGCAATTGAAGAATTCGATAAACTCGTTCAGTATTCCAATTCTCTAGGACTATTTAGCGAAGACGTTGATCCCAAGAATGGAAGCCAATGGGGCAATTTTCCACAAGCCTATTCCCACGTAGGCTTAATGAATGCAGCATCAAGAATCTCGAGAAAAATGGATAAACCTGATTTTCTTAAATTACAAGATGTAAAATAAGACTCTTTATAATTGACAAAAGAATGGAATAAGTATGACATTGTGTTATGCAAAATCAACTGCTTGTTATTTTCATTCTTTTGGCATCTATAGGCTGCCAGGCTCCCGATAACACAAAAGACAAAGAAAATCTGATTTTGGGTGCCTTGGTTTATGAACTCACAAGAACACCCTATGTAGAACGATCACCAACATCAGGAAGTTTGACATTAACTTTGCCTGCTCCTACTGGAACTAAAACTTTTAACTTCAATCCATCCTGCTCAGGAACTACGGGAAATGGAACTTTCAAATTTTATACAAAGAAAGGAACTAGTAGAAATTACATTATTAACTTTATGGGTGGTGGAGCCTGTTGGGATGCTAAGAACTGCTTAGGCACAAATACTCCAACCTACTTCAACCAGGCTTCTCAGTTCTCATCTCTTGCTGCAAAATTTGCCTTCAACGGAATTCTCGATGAAACAAATCCTATGAATCCTTACCGAGATTGGAATGTAATCTTCATTCCTTATTGCACGGGAGATTTACATTGGGGATCGAATGACACTACTTACAATGATCCCAATACAGGCGTTGCCACCACTTTCAAGCATAGAGGATTCCAAAATTTTATCTCAGTGATTGACTTTATGTTGAAGGATTCCGAATTCAAACCTGACTCTTCTTCTAATATTCTTGTAACGGGCCAATCTGCTGGAGGCTATGGAGCCATATTTAATTTTCCTTATGTGAAGGAAGTTTTTACTTCTTCCACAGTTTCCGTTATCAGCGATGCTTCCAATGGTGTCGTTCCTACTGGATTTGCAAATGCCGCTGCAACCAATCGTTGGAAGGCAGATTCCAATGTGCCAGAGTGGCTTACTGGTTTTAATCTTACGAATTTCCAAAATGGGAATCTCACACTAGGTAATTTCTTCAAATTAGTAGCTGACACCTATTCGACAAGTCGAGTCGGTCAGTATACTACCGCTTTTGATGGGAACCAAAGATTCTTCTACAATGTGCAAAAGCTAATACTAGGAACCCCACCTTATACTTCAGCCATTACTTATGAAGATAGAAAGGATCTCTGGGGTTCTTCCTCAGGAGTCAATGTTCCTCTTTCCATTTCCTGTGATTGGGTAACTCAGGCTCGTAGTGAAATGGTTACCAAATCTCTTCCAGCAACAAACTCAAACTACAAATACTACCGAGCATCGGGTGATGTTCATACAGTTTCGACCTCAGTTGGATTTTATACAGTAAGCTCGGGAGGTCGTTCCGTTTTGGATTGGTACCAAGATATCACCGATAGAACAGCTTCATGGAATTCTTGGGATTGTTTAAACACCACAGCTGGTTGCGTTCCACCTGCTTCGGCTATTTGCCAATAGTTAAAATTTATGGTCTGGTTTAAGTTTTCTCGCTTGCCAGATCAAGAAAAAAGAATAACTTTAGAATCATTATGAAAAACTTTGATTTAGTATTTACCCTTTCCTCACTTTTAGTTTTCGTTTCCCTATTCAATTGTACAGGAACTAGACCAGACGATTTAGGAATTCGTGAAAATGGCGAATTGAAACCTTGCCCACCCTCACCCAATTGTGTATCTTCTTTCTGTGATTCTTCTGATGAAGAACATTATATCAAAGCTCTTGATTTGAAGAAGTCAATTCCAGATTCAATAGCAGATTTAAAATCAGTGTTGGCAAAACATGAAAATGCAGTAATCATCAAAGAAACAGATAATTATATCTACGCTGAATTTAAATCTAAACTTATGGGATTTGTAGACGATGTAGAATTTTACTTAGATGCAAAATCCAATAAACTACACTATCGTTCTGCATCTCGCTTAGGTCGTTCAGATTTAGGTGTGAATCGAAAAAGGATAAACCAAATTATACTTGAACTCGGATGGAATTGATTTAGTATTTCAGACTCTCCCTCTATCTGCAGAATTGGATTGTTCTTATTTTCCAGAGCGTTCTTCTATTCTTAGATATTGTTTTGCTGAACCATCATTTAACTCTTTTGTAGTAGAGCAATTTCTCGAACGTGGTTATAGACGTTCGGGGGATCTCTTCTACAAGACTGAATGCAAGAAATGCAGAATGTGCATTCCATATAGAATACCTTTGGATACATTTCGTCCAAATTCTTCCCAGAAAAGAAATCTTAAATTCAATGCAGAGCTACGATTTTCTATTGGCTCGCCTCAACCAAGTAATCTGAAACAAAGTCTTTATTTAAAATACATAAAATCAAGGCATGAGAATCTAGATAAAAAAGAATCCGACGAGTCCCACTTAGAGACTATGGATTCACAAATGTACGAATACATTAATCATTCCCTCGAAATAGAAATTTATGATGAATCAAAATTAATAGGATTTGGAATCATAGACATCGGCAAAGAAACAATCTCATCTGTTTACAATGTCTTTGATCCAGATTATAAGAAAAATGGTTTAGGCGTTTTTATGATACTTAAGACGATTGAATGGGCGAAAAATATCTCTTCATTTAAATATATCCAATTGGGATTATTCATTCCTGAACATCCCAAGATGGATTATAAGAAAAATTTTAAACCTGGTGAAATCCTTCACCCTTTGTCAGAGAAATGGGAGGATGTTCAATTCATTTTATGAATTTCTTGTAAGGAATGAACACTAAATCCTTTATCTCTCATCTCCATCATACCATCAACTAAACTCTGAGCTGCTTTTGCTGTAGTCAAACAGGGAACTTTATATTTAATTGCTGCTTGTCGAATTGTAAAAGCACTTTCCCTAGTAGTTCGAGAAAGCGGAGTATTAATTATTAAATGTATCTTCTTTTCTTGTATATAATCTACAATATTAGGAAAGTATCCATCGTTTAATTTATTAATCTTACTAGAAATGATTCCATTCTCTGAGAGAAATTGGTGGGTTCCAGAAGTTGCAATCAGATTGAATCCTAACTTACTAAGGGATCGTATATTTTCTAGAAGTTCCGGCTTCGTCTTATCATTGATGCTGACAAAAACTGTTCCCTGTGCCGGAGGAGTCTCGCCCGCCATGATTTGAGATTTCAGAAAAGCTTCGCCTTTGGTTAAAGCTGTTCCCATCACCTCCCCCGTTGATCTCATCTCAGGACCAAGGATGGTATCGACTCCAGGAAATTTATTAAATGGCAGAACTGCTTCTTTTACATTAATCATAGGTGAAGTTGCACTACCATGAAGTCCTAATGATTTCAAAGTTTCACCTAACATGATTCGCACTGCATACTTAACAATAGGTTTGCCTATACATTTTGAAACAAAAGGAACTGTTCTTGATGCTCTAGGATTCACTTCAATTACATAAAGTTCATCGTTCTTATAAGCAAATTGAATATTTAGAAGTCCTTTTACTTGTAGTTCAAGCGCAATTTTTCGAGTGGCTTCTTCAATTTCAGCAATCATGGAAGCGGGAATATTCTGGGGAGGAAGGAAACAAGCTGAGTCACCTGAGTGAATTCCTGCTTCTTCTATATGCTCCATAATTCCAGCAATATAAACTTCAGTAGAATCACAAAGAGCATCAACATCTACTTCCGTTGCATCTTCTAAGAAGCAATCAACTAAGATTGGTCTATCTTCTGATACTTCTTCTGCTTCTTCCATATATTTGACTAACTGTTCTTCTTCATTGACAATCATCATGGCTCTTCCACCAAGCACATAGGAAGGACGTACTAGAACTGGGTATCCAATTTTTCTAGCGATATCTATTGCTTCTTGTTTCGATGCTGCCATTCCATTATCGGGAGCTTTTAATTTTAGCTTATCTAATACTTCGTTAAAGCGTTTTCTATCTTCCGCTCTGTCAATAGAATCAGGGCTTGTTCCCAATATAGGAACATTTCTTTTTTCTAAATCACGAGCAAGCTTTAGTGGAGTCTGTCCACCTAACTGGACTATAACTCCTCTAGGCTTTTCCTTTTTATAAATCTGCATCACATCTTCTAAAGTCAATGGTTCAAAATACAATCTGTCCGAAGTATCATAATCCGTTGATACAGTTTCTGGATTAGAATTGACCATGATGGATTCTAAACCTGATTCCTGTATTGCAAAGGAAGCGTGGCAACAGCAATAATCAAATTCAATACCTTGTCCAATTCGATTGGGTCCGCCACCAAGAATGATCACAGATTCCTTGGAAGATGGATCGGATTCATCCTCTTCTTCATAGGAAGAATACATATAAGGAGTAAAGGCTTCAAATTCTCCTGCACAGGTATCAATTCTTTTAAACACTGGTGCTATAGAATTTTTATTTAGAAACTCTTCTACCTTTGCTTCTTCTGCTTTGAGTGAACTTTCTATTCTAGCTTTTTTCTTTTCTAGACTAATATCAGAATGCAGTATTTCATAAACTGACTTTTCAATACTTAAGAAAGCCAATTGTCTATTAGAGAAACCTTGCTGCTTCATCCATTTTGCAATGGACATTCCTTCTTTGCGGAATCTATCTTCGGACTCCTTAAGTAGTTTAAACTGATGTAAAAACCAAGGATCAATCTTACAAAGGTCAAAAATTTCTTCTGTGGAGAAGCCTGAATCTAGGGCAATCTTTACATAGAAGATTCTAGCAGCAGTTGGTCTTTTTATCTTCTTCTCAAGGTAAGTATGTAATTCAGATTTGGGAACCTGAGAAATTTCAATCAGTTCCTTGAAATAACCATCTGATCCCATTCCGAACCGATCGGTCTCTAGTGAACGCATAGCTTTTTGGAAGCTTTCTCGAAAATTTCTTCCGATCGCCATCGCTTCCCCTACTGCCTTCATTTGTACACCTAAGGTATCATCTGTTCCTGGGAATTTTTCAAAAGCAAATCTAGGAATTTTAGTCACTACATAATCAATTGATGGTTCAAAACTAGCAGGAGTTACTCGAGTAATATCATTTTTAACTTCATCCAATGTGTAACCAATCGATAGTAGAGCTGCAATTTTTGCGATAGGAAATCCCGTTGCCTTGGATGCAAGTGCTGAAGAACGAGATACTCTAGGATTCATTTCGATTACAATGACATCCCCGTTTTCCGGATTCACTGCAAATTGAATATTGGATCCACCTGTCTCAACACCAATTTCACGAATGATTCGCACAGAGAGATCTCTCATGTGCTGGTATTCTTTGTCAGAAAGTGTTTGCTGAGGAGCAATGGTAATGGAGTCACCTGTGTGTACTCCCATAGGATCAAGATTTTCAATAGAACAAATGATAACAACATTGTCAGCAAGATCTCGCATAACTTCGAGTTCATACTCTTTCCAACCAATCATAGATTCTTCAACAAGAATCTGACTGATAGGAGAAGCATCTAGACCCTTCTGAGCCTTATCTTCGAATTCAGCGTCATCGTAACAGGTTCCTCCACCACTGCCACCCAGTGTATAAGCGGGGCGAATGATAATTGGAAATCCAATTTCAGCCTTAGCCTTTCTTGCTGATTCCATGTCGGAGACCATAACGGAGTGAGAAACTCTTGCTCCTACCTTTTCCATAGCTCTTTTGAAAAGTTCTCTATCTTCTGCTTTTCGAATCGCATCGACCTTAGCGCCAATCAATTCAACATTGTATTTTTCTAAGATTCCTTCTTTATGAAGGGCAAGTGCAAGATTGAGTGCAGTTTGTCCACCTACTGTTGGTAAGATGGCATTAGGTTTTTCTTTTTTTATAATTTTTTCAAGAACGGGAACAGTAAGTGGTTCAATATAAGTTGCATCTGCAAATTCTGGATCTGTCATGATCGTTGCAGGATTGGAATTCACAAGAATGACTCGAATTCCTTTTTCTTTCAATGCTTTGGTTGCTTGGGTTCCTGAATAATCAAATTCGCAAGCTTGTCCTATAACAATAGGACCGGAACCAATGATGAGGACGGATTGGATATCGGATCTCTGAGGCATACAACCATTATTCTCAAAAACCAAGAAAACTCAAGAGAGAATTAAGGTAAATTTGTAGGTAAGATATACTCTCCAACGAGTTTAGATTTGCTTTCTTTGAGAATTAAATCTTGTAATTCTTTTTTCATAACTGGCCCAGTTCTGCCATATGGCCAAATGTTTTTCTGATTATCGGGATCATTTTCACGATCATAGAGTTCATAAACGACTCCTTCTCTAGTTGGAATATAAATCAGTTTAAAGTTTTTATTCAATAGCATTCTATGTTTAGAAAATGCGATTGTTTCTCTGTATTGATAATCAGTAATCATAATTTGGTAGTCTTCTTCTGGAATAACCTTATGCAATTGAAGAATATTGGGATAAGGAATTCTTTGTTTTTGAAAGAAATGATTTCCTCTGTCAGAGAACCAAATTCCAGTCTCACTGTATGCAGTTCGATTTTTATCTATAGTTTCATTTTGCAATAAATTTAAAAGTGAGATTCCAGGTTTAGCACTCGGAAGCTTAATAGAAAGATAATCTAGCAATGTAGGAAAAATATCTATAGATGATGTAACTCCCTCATAGAATGATATGACAGCCGTATTTTTATCATTCGTTTTTTTAATCACCAAACTTTCATTATATACTTTTGGAAATTTTATAATAAGAGGGACTTTGGTAACATTTTCACCACGTAAATGTTCTCCATGCCCTTGCCCATGGATATCTTCATACAAGGCTTCTCCATGGTCAGCTGTTAAAATAATAATAGAATCCTCATAGAGATTTTGAGCTTTTAGGAATTTGATCATCTCTCCGAATTCTGAATCATAGGCATGAACACTTGAATCAAAAAGACTACGAATTTCTTGTATATCTTCAGAGTTTGGTTTTTCATCTGAGGTAGGATCTACAAATTTTAAATATTTATATTTCCCATAATAATCAGGATTCGTAAATTTTTTATAAAACGGATAAGGAGGCGTATAGGGAAAATGAACTACACTAGAAAAGGCAAGCATAAACAAGGGTTGATCAATGTTTCGTAAAATCGCCGATTTCCATTTTGGCAAAACCCGTAATCCATCACCCAAAGTGGACAAACCGTCCACCTCTGAGATATAGTTCCCACCAAATAGGAAAGAACCAGTAAGAATCGGCAGAAAAAACATCTGAGAGTCTAATCCTCGTTGTACGGTAAGGATTTTTGCATTGAAATCGGGGCAGTAGACATCATCGAAACTCCAATTTGCTCTTGGAAAAATATCAGCTGCAAAACTTCCCACTACCGCTGAATAGTAATCCTGCTTGCGAAGTATCTGCGGAAGAGTTGGAAATCTTTGCGTTCCTATATTTTTTTTTTCTGAGGGAGCTGGGAACATATCTCGTATTCCATGAGCCATAGAATATTCACCAGTGAGAAGATCCGCCCAACTGGGGAAGGTACGAGGTATAGTTACATGATGATCCTTAAAAACGATTCCATCTTTTGCAAATAGATCAATATTAGGTGTGATATCTTTGTTTCCATTTAAAAAACCTAATTTATCAGCCCTTAGGCTATCAGCAGAAAGAATAAATATGTTAGGTTTTTGAACTTTGTCTTGAGTGCTACGAGCAAGGAAGAGTGAAAATGTAAGATTCGATAGATAAGGGAAAAATCCTAAAAAAAGAATGCCTAATATAAATAAAATTACTTTAGGATCTGGAACTTTTTTCCAATTGATATGAAGCCAAGGAATCATGAGGGCAAAAATAAACAATCCTAGTAAGGAAGCATAGTAATGCAATATACCAAAGACTATTATTAAAAATAACACAAAGGACTGATTTTTTTCTCTCTGAGTTAAGAATAAAAAACTATAGCGTAAAATTACATAGCCGATTAAGCAGACGAGAAGGCTTGTGATTAAAAAAGGAGGAAGCCAATCTGTTATAAAATGTAAAAGAAATTGCAAGGATGGGAAGCGAATGTAAAAGAATTCTCCATATAATTGAGGATACATTCCTACCGAATGTATCCAAGCAAGGAAAGTTAGAAGAAATAAAATTCCATATTGTATTCTTTTAGATAAGTTCCAATCTAAGGAAATATAGTATAGAATGGAACCAAGGACAAAATAAAAAACTAAATTGGCAAATAGTATTTTCCCATAAGAGATCAGAATCAATAGAAAAAATTGACTGACCATAGATGATATAAACTCTGCTATATCAACACCCATGATATGAAAAGAAGTATTGAATACAAAAGATAGGATAAATTCAAGCAGGCCAAATGTTAATCCAACTGCTCCTATCCCATACAGCTTCCAATGATTTAAAAATTTCATAACCAATCAATTTGTCTTCCTATGACCAAGATGGGATTGGTCAATATTTCATCAAGGCAAGACTTCCCATGTTTCATTGGGCGTTTCACCAAAAATATCTGGAGAATACATAGCCTCTGCCCTTGTGGGAGGAAGAATAAATTTACCTTGGGTGTTCAGTCGAAATGTATATTCTAAAGAGTATTTTCCAGCAGGAAGGTATTCATAGTAAGATTTAAATCCTGAGAAACTTCTTTCTTGATAAGCTGGCCAATAGTCACTCTGGATTTGACCTTCTGTAGCAGATGACGAATCTCTTCCAAGTCCTGAGCCAAGAATCGTAGAACCAGCAGGAATTGCATCATCTACTACAACCCAGGTTCTTGGAGCGGAAAGTTCCCAATCCAGTTTTACTCGAACGATATCGCCTACTGAATATCCACCGAGTAAACTTTTCTTTTCAATATTTTTAATGGACTTTCGAATTCGGATTCCATTATCCCAATCTTTAGTCAAGGGAACAGCAGCCGAAACCTGAATGGATGCCCAAGGTTTACCAGAACTCTCGTGTTGGATTTTTAGATTTTGTTCTTTATTATCAGGAAGAGTAAATTCTAAATTATGTTCCTCTTTAGCTTCGCCCTTCCATTGAGTGCTTCTAAGCATTTCAGCTAATTGTGATTTGGTTGTACCACTTACTTTATCTTTCTCTTGAGTGCTTGCAAATTTCTTCAAGGCTAGATAGGCATAACTATTTGCAAGAGTAGTGGAGTATCTTCCATCTTTCATTCTCGCAACAAAGGACCTTGCCATACGACCAATATCTGGATTGTAACTTTTTGTATCTAAGGCATAGCTTACAAATCTTGCAGAGTCTTGGTCGGCAGATCCCATCATCCACCAGAGCGATCCACTGCTAGATGCGATATTCATTTCTCTTCCTTGTATGTCTAGTCTTGCTCTTAGATTCTTTTCTGCTTCTTTCAATTGATTGCTTCTTTCTGAATTATTAGGAAGTCGCTTTAAGATAGATACAAAATCAAGAACGGAAGACGTCGGCCATAGCTTTACATCAACAAGAATAGAAGATAAGCGATCTTCATTCAGAGCTGAGTATCTTGAGAGTGCTTCCATAACTTGGAGCTTTCTATGAATAGAATCAGCAAAATGATAGGAATGGTAACGTACTAAGGTTCCATCTAAATACCTATTTAGACCTGTAAGCATTTTATCTGTTGCTGTGGATGGCAATTGCCAACCTGCTTCATGAGATATAGATAGTATATATGCAGTGAGTATTTCATCTCCAAAAATAGAACTTGGGAAGTATTTCACCAAACCATCAGCATCTAAGTAGTTCCCAATAATAGAATCAACATTCTTCCTTTCAGTCTTACTTTCCGAAACGATAGCTTTTGATACTTTTTGTTCCATGCAAGAATAAGGATATTGCATCATGTATTTTTTGATACCATCCGCTGAACCAATTATACTAGAACTAAGTACAACTTCTACACTTGAATTTCCTTGGATTGCATCCTTAGGAGAGGCTATCAATAAATTATAATCTTTATCAACCTGAGTTAATGTTCCTTGCAGAACTCGAATAGGAATCGATTTTGTAACTTTTTGTACGGTTTGGATTGAATCAATTACAGAACCATTTTCCAAGATTGATAATTTAGATGTACGCTTTGTTATCTTTTTTGGAACAACTTGCTCCCAACCCACAGTTTTTGATTCCCCTGGTTGGAAAGAAATAGTTTGCATTGGATTTTTATTTCCATCGACTTCTAAAGTAAATTGTAGTTTTTTAATCGCCTTAGTATTATTTTTTATAGAGTATTCTTGAAAAAACTGATCTCCCGTGCGAACTACAGGAGGGAGACTGCTAAATAATAAAACTTCCTGGGTTGCTGTAAAATTGGCAAATCCGGTGCCAAAAAGATCGATCCCAGAATTAGCAACGGCTATAACACGATAGGAAGTAAGCGAATCGTTCAAGGGTATTTCCACTTCGGCTTCACCATTCTTATCCAAAACAACTCGCCCCTGCCATTTCAAAAGAGTATCAAAAAGCTCTCTTGTTGGAAGATTTCCGCCTCCTCCCCCAGCAGGAACTGCCTTTCTACCAAAATGTCTTTTCCCAACTACCTGCATACTTGCTGAAAAACTTTCCACTTCATATCCACGTCTTCCCATCACAGCTGCTAGTAAATCCCAAGATGGATTACCAGCTAATTCCAGTAAGGCTTCATCAACCACAGCAAGAGCAACTTCCCCGCCTCTAGAAATAGATTTACCTTTTGAATCTGAAACTTTTATTTTTACTTTTGCTTTAGACCTAGTTTTATATTCTTTCTTATCTGTGGAAACTTGGACAGAAAGTCGGTGTGGCTCCCAGCCTACTTTGATTTCTGTTATTCCTAATCGAAAAGATGGTCTGGCTAAATCAACCATAGCTGTTTCTTTTGGTGTATCAACTCTTCCTCTAACTGCGAGCACTGAAACAAATGCATTTGGAATGAATTCTTTTTCGACTGGGATGGAAACAAATGGATTTTTAGAATCAACATCTCTAATATAGGATTTTATGATACCTTCTCTTTCTACAGTCACAAGAGCCGTATAATTACGAAAAGGTGCTTTTACTTGAAGCTTAACATTTTCTCCTACTTTGTAATTATCCTTATCAGAAATCACATCCATCCTGTCGTGACTATCTGCGGAATACCACCAATCATTCTTCCCTGCTACCCATAAATTTACATTTGCATAGGAAGTCCTTCCAGAAGAATCAACAGATTTTGCCTGAAATACTAACTCACCAGAAGTAGGAAAGTTCTTTGAATTGCACAGAAAATATCCTTTCTCGTTCGTTGAACCTTTGCAAACAGAACCGACTTTTTTTATTTCAGTATAATTTTCATATGCATAGAATCCGCCGACCAATCTCTTTCGATGAGAAAAAGTTTCGTATTTATATGCTTCAACTTCAACTTCTGCTTTGGAGACAGCCTTGCCATTGGCATCAACGACGACTGTCTTTAGATGGATATCAGATTGGTTCATTGACCAAGAATCAGTTCCTATACCAACCATAGTATTTGCAGGTAAAAGATTTAACCTTGATGATATAGATTGAATTTCTCCATTGGGATCCATGAAACTCATTTCCATCTGAAGTATGCTGGAAAAATTTCTATCCTTCCAATCAATCTTATAATCCTTGTAACCATTCGTATCTAATTCAAGATCCACATTCGCATAATTTACATTAGATGGATCATCATAGCCTTCCTGCTTACCCGTTTTAATGGGAGAGGCTGAAAATGAATAATTATCCCAACCTTTAGGAATGAAGCTTTTGGGTAGAATTCTATATTTAAAATCAACCGGCAATTTAGCTGCAGCTCCACCTGCCAAATAACTTGCTTGTAGAGTAACAGGTATCGAAGATTCATTCACCCAGATAGATTTGTTAGAAGAAATGGAAGCTTTTAATACAGGTAAACGAAACTCTTCCACTCGAAAATTTCCAAGTAACTGACCCCATCTTTGCTTTGGTTCATTGGTTAAATATAAGGTGTAGGTTCCTAATTTTGCAGTTTTGGGAATCTTCCACTCACTTAAGGAATAACCTGGGTAATTCCATTTTAAATTTACATTTATTAAATCATCAGAACCATCATGAACAATTGCAAGATAGCTCGGAGCAGATTTAATATCTGATGCAACAAAACCATTCATGGAATGCTTGCGAATGATATGTTTCATAGAAACGGTTTCACCAGCACGAAAAAGAGAGCGATCTAAAACGGTATGTGCTATTCGTTCATCAGGAAAGGAAGCATAAGGAAGATTGAATCTCCAAGATTCAATCCCTTTGTTCCAGGAAGAGTGTAAGAAGCTTGCATCATTATCTTTTTTAGCTAATACAAACAATCCACTATCATAGGAAGTATAAGAGCAATAAGGAATTAATTTCTTAGGAGGAAGATTAGCAAGTGCTAGTGTTCCTTCTAGATTTGTTTTTCCTTTTGCATAACTCTTTCCTTTACAGTCTTCGATAGTAATATCTACTCCTGAAACCGGTTTGCCTGTGGAAAGTTCAGTAACCCATACCAAAGATGATTCTCTTCCCCATTTTAAGTGAACAGCTAAATTAGTGATCAAGGCAGTAGTGGGAACGTAAAAGGTAGCATCACGTCCTAAAAGAGAATTCCCCAAAATTTTGCTATTAAGTTCGACAGCATAAAATCCAGGTTTGAGCAGTGGAATTCCAACAACTTCCATTGAACCATCGCTTTGAGTTTTAGGTAATTCAAGATTTCTTACATTTGTTTTTTCCGATTCAAAGATAGAGATGTCTCTTTTACTTCGCATACTCAATCTTAGCCATTTCTTGATATTGTTAATATTGAAGTCTTGGTTGTGAAAGGAAATAACCTTACCTGTAGTTTTTGATTCTAAGTTACGAACTGTAACAGGAAGTATAGGAGAAGCTTTGGATTCGAGTATTCCAAATCTTGCAGAAAACTTTGCAAGAGCAGGATAGCTTTCGGTTTTTACCTTAAGGGGAAATTTACTAATATTTGCTAGTTTTCTATTAGATTCATCCTCAAGATCCGAAGGAAGATGAATTGTAAATTCTGATTTTTCAGGGAATGGGCCTGAGAATTTAACCGTATATGTTGTATTTGAATTTTTATCATAGTCTGAGTTAAATTCTGCAGCCAATTTTTTTCCATTTTTATCTTTGATAAAAATATCTTCTACATATTTGGAAGGGATAGCAGAAGAAAACCTAAGCTCCATATTAGATAGTGGAATACAATTTTTGTCAGCATTCTCCCTTTCACAATAAAAGCTTACTTTAAACTGCGGACGAACTTTATATTCTAATATTTGATCTTGGTTGTTTTTAATACCTGTTTTAGATTTAATATTTTTTGACCAAAAAAGTTTAATCTTTGACTCAGGAGCAAAATTCATTTTTGGTTGAATTACATATACATATTTTTGTTCATTAGCACTATAATAACTTTGTTTTAAAATATTTTCACGAAGGGAGCCTTTTAAAATTTTAACTCCTGTCTTACCCGAAAGTGTAGTAGAAAGAAAATACAATTCTTCTTCTAGGGAAGCCTCATCTACGATTCCATCTAGCAACAAAATATAAGCTTGGTCTTCTTCCACAAAAGAACCCTTCCAAGGTTGGCTTCTAAGAATATTTATTCCTCCAGTAGAGAAATTAAAATTAGGATCACCTTTAAATGATTTTTTCTGAAGAGAAAGTATATCAGAACGAAGAGTAAATGTACATTCCGTCCCTCCTTCTAATTTTTCTTTAAAGTCTAAGACCCAATTTCTATCATCCAACCAACGTGCTGTCCCGAGTTCTAAACATTTTGATTCAAAGACAGGACTTGATTCCCTGGGATCTCCAAAAAGAACCATAGGTTCACTAAATCGAACAGAAACCTGTTTAGGATTTTTAATGAAACCTGATGGAGAAAAAGATTCAATAGTGAAATTCGACTGAGCGAATAATGAAAGCGCAAAGAAATAAGGAATAATAATTTTAAATAAAGAGTTGTTCAAAATATGCTCCGAAAAGTGGATTCTATTTAATTTCCTGTTCTTTATAAAAATGGAAAGTAAAAATTAAAAAAAAGTATTAATTCAAGCTTTCCTCGGTTTAATTCGGTAGTAAAGTAAGACTGAAGCAATCCAGAATAAATTGAGAAAGAAAAGAAAGCCCAATCCATAATAGCCCGCAATGAGTATTCGTTCTTTAGGATTAGAAACCCAGAAAATAAAAATAGGGCTTTGCCATGTCTTCAAATCTAATTCATCTGCTTGCGAATTTACCTTTAAGAGAAGGCTAGATCGAAATGCCTCACCAACTTGAAAGCCACCTTTCGCATTTTTATCCCATTCACAATTAGTCGCTGGTGGAAGTAGCGTGCAAATTGCCCAGGTTCCAATCTTATCTGTCTTTAAGAAATTTCTATCGACTACAGGAACAATTTTATAATGCATAGTAGTTAATTGAGATCCACCACCAGGTCTTTGTAATACGGAATGAGAATCCGTAACATCAATTCCTTTATCTTTTAATAAAACAGGATCATTAAATTGGAAAATTTTTGCATGTGAATAAAATGTTGATTTACGAACATCTATATTTTCAATTATAATCCTACCCATAATAACACCAAAAAAGTCACCTAGAACAAGAACAGCAATTGCAGCTCCAGGTAAAGACAGAAAGCCAGCAAGTATGATACCATAACCAAATTTATTTGCAAGATAAATAGCAAGAAACAGTAAGGGAATAAAAACCAAAACTAAAAATAAAATAGTTACATTCATAGAGAGAGATTGACTCATAGGAATGAATGAAAATGTCACCGTGTTAATAAGAAGTAATCCCATGAATACCAAGACCCCTATTTGTGGTCGAGGTGGCTGAGGATTCCCTGAATCTTTTCTTCGTTTGGGTGATTCAATAAAGCCTAACATCTGCGTCCTTCACTTTAAAACTTTGAATGATACCTTCCCAATCTCTTTCAATTTCCTCTTGTAAAAATGAAGGATAAGATAAGGCTAAAAAAATCCCCTTTCCTCTCTTCCAATAATAGTATTCCTTAATATTAAATTCTGTTGATACTCCCAAGCGGTTTACCTTTGAAAATTTAGATTGGTAGCCTAAGGCTAATTTCTTTCTTTTAAAATTTAGGCTTCTTTTAGTAGCCTCAGTTAGTCCTCGCTTAGTATCCCAAAATAAAAAATAATTCTCCTGATTAAAGAGAGGCTTTTTTTCTTTAGTAAGACCTATAAAAAGTAGAACTTTGTCTTTCTTTAAATAAAGTTCGTTATTATTCGCTAATTTATAAGTTTGTAAAAACTTCTCTTCTTCACTAAGTTTCTTTGATGGATCATCTTTTATATTTTTAACTAAATAATTGAATTGGTAAGAAATACTTTCTTTCTTTTCAGAAATTTCATCTTCCTTACTAAAAAAAATCCAAGACCACTGGGAAGATAAATCAAAATTATATGAATAAGAAGAAGATTCTATTTTTAGTTTATCTTGTAGATAACAACCATAGGGGTCGCTCAATGTAATAATTCTATCTCTTTTATCTGAATTAGTATTTATTATTTCATTCTTTTCCCTAGTAGCCAATCTCTCTATAGTAGAAACGTGAGAACTATTCTTTTTATTTAATCTTTCACAAAATAAAATACCTTCTAATAAATGCAAAGAATCTAGCCAAAATCCATTCTTACGCAAGGTCATTGCTTCATGAAAGGCTAATAATGTATTTTCTTTATCTGGTATTTTTTTAAAGTATAAATCATCTAACAGATATTCAATATGACCATTAGCTTTCAATTTGAAATTTCTTCCCCAACGATCTTGTTTAATGACAAAACTTTGAGCATTTTTTATTTTAGATTGAATCTTATTATAAGACTGGTCTTCTTCTGCTGCTACAGTAGGAATCCAAGGTCTTCTTAGTAAAATATTTGTTTCTTGAGAATAAAGTGCAGAGAAGGCAACCAACGATACTAATCTTATTATCCTTGGTAAAATATTCATAATGGATTATTCAGGCGGATATTTTGTTTTACAAAAGTTCAGTGTAAGAGTTAGAATCCGAACCAATTCTTTTCTATGCGCCTCATTAGCAACTTTTGAGAGAATATTTTTCAATTGGCCAAGAACTGCATCGTAATCTGGGGAAAGCATAAAGGACTTTTGAATATGCGGCCATGCTTTTTTTACTAATCCCAGTAAGTCGGCATCAAATTTTTTAAACTCAGCTGTGCATCTATCTAAGGCTACTCGAATCCATTGGAAATTTGCAATTTTTTCTTTAAGCAGTTCAATGGACTCTTTATTAAAATCTGTTTTCGAAGAGATTTGCTCATAAACATTATCCCAATCTATGATTTCTGATTTCATTTCTTTAGCGATATGTGTTCGCAGGCTAACAGCAAGTTTGGTAATTTCAGATTCTTCATTCAACCAAGATTTATAACCTTCCGCATCTTTCCTAACTTGGAAGGAATTTACTTTTCTAAGTAATTCAAAATAATTTTCTATATTAAATCGCTTACAAGATGAATCAATATTCGCAGCAGCGATTGGCATATCTTCATCAGGACTCAATCCTAGTAAATCATGAAGATCGTCGAGAACGCCTTCAGGATGTTCATGTGTTTCATCAGAATTGGAATTATCATCGTATGAATCATCGTTATCTTCTTCTTCCATTTCTGATTCATCATCTGGCTCTTCAAAGTCGATATCATCGATGTCTTCTAAAACATCCTCTGATTTAGTGGCTGGCATATCCTTAATAGGAGCCAGGATTTCAGGTTCTGAATGAGATACAATTTTAAGCTCGGATCCTTCTAACTCAGAACCTAGGGTTTCAATGATCTCTTCTAAAATTGGCTTATCAATAAATACTTTAACAGGAGCTTGTTTCTTTTCTGCACCAGGATCTAATCCAACTGCAGCTGGTGTGCCAGATGGGGAGCCTATCAATCCTTCTGGTTGAATAACGTCCCCCGTTTCAACATTTTCAATTACTAAAACACCAGATACTTCAGCAAATTTAAAGCCTTCTGGAAATTTATAATCGGTAGTTTCCAGAATTTCTTCTGTAATTCGCTCAAAAATTTTATGATTACCCGACTGAAGTTTATCTATTTCTGTTGCTTTAAATTTTTCTTGGACGACAGGTAATGTCTTTAGGAATTGATCATTTAAGTAGGCGGAGAGTTCATCTTTAGATGTCTCTAGTATATCTGCAAAATTAGGGATATTCTGGAAGTATTGATCCAGATTTTTGACATTTGCAGCCATATAAGTTTTTAGTTTTTTGATTTGGGTTTTGGATGTATCATTCGGAATATTTTTTGATTTATTGAATTTCTTAAAGACCTCTAAATGAGCGTGAAAATAAGAAAGGAACTCCCCATAAGCAGTGAATATATAATCACCGTTCGCATTTTTATCAATTGTTTTCTTAGTGGAATCACTCATGGAGTTAATTAAATTTATACCAAGTTACTCTAGATGTCAAATAGTTTAAGGTTGTCTTACTAAGAATTGACACTAAAATCCTAGGTTCAAAAATGTTCTTATGAGAATAGTTTTTTCTGTACTAATTATGACAACTTTGTTTTTCTTTTTCTCATGTGGAGAAAGAAAGAACGACTCTTTAGATAAGGCAGTCCTTCAATTTGCTTTACTCTGTCCTGGCGGATCAGCATCAGCCTGTGTTGCACAAGTCTGCACACCGCAGTACCCAGAAGTTACAACGGAGAATTTTACAGCGGTTGACACTTGCACAGCAAACTGTAGCTCAAACTGTAATCTTCAGAATATCTATCTGATTCTGGAATCCCAATAGCAAATGAATAACTAAAATTTCAAAGAACCTAGCAAGTCTATTCTTGGTTTGCTAGTGATAATATACTACTTAGATAGATAAATGCAGTTTCTATTCTTAGTACAGTTTGTCCTAAATGGTAATCGCATAAACCTAATTTTTTCAAATCTTCCACAAGTTCACCGAACCCTCCTTCCGGACCAATGATGGGAATTTGTCCATGAACAAGCTTGGTTCCCAAAAGCTTTTCAGCTTTGGGATTTAGAAAGTAAAATTCTCTTTTAGGATTTTGTTCAATCATTTTCAAAGGACTATCATAAATTTTGATAATTGGTAAGCTCACTCGCTTACTTTGTATGGCAGCCTCAACACAGATTCTATCCGCCCTATCTTCAGAAAAATCCATTCGACTAGAGCGTGGAAAATTACAAAACCAAAATTCAGTCACTCCAATTTCTGTTCCCTTCTGGAGAAGCCAATCTAGTCGATTCCCTTTTGGTATAGCTCCAGAAAGAATCAATTCCTTTTCTATTCCTATTTCAGATTCAGAGCCAGGAACAAGCTCAATATCTTTTTCATTTGCAGAAGAAGAATAGAGCACACTCAGGCCTTTACCATCACGAATCTCTATCATTTTATCTTGGTTGAAGATTCTTAAACTTTTGAGATGAGAGATTTCTGTTTCGAGAAGTTTTGTTTTCTTCTGAATTTGGAAATTTTTTCTAAAACTTAGGAAAGAAATTTCCTTATCTGGCAAGGTTCTCGACCTCAAATAAAGCTGAATCATTCTTAACTGTTGTGTCCACTTCTTGGATCTCAAGAACACCAATGTTTCCCGTGGAAAGATCAAGCATTTCTAAACGCGCTACAACATCTTTTTGTTCAAGACCTTTACTCGATTTGAATTTAATCTTCGCATATTTGATATTTAAACTTTTATAAAGAACTCCATCTTTATCATGAAAATCTATTCGAAAAGGTCTTTCATCTTTTGACATTAGCAGAACAAGCTTCTTATAGTCATAAGTTATAATCGGCTTCAAAGTTACCCGTGTATATGACTCACCGTTGATTTCAGTTTCACCATTCACAATTGGATCATAATTTGCCTGGTAAAGATAGCCTGATAAATCAATGAAAGAAAAGCCAGAGTTCTGAAATATTTCATATTTTTCTTCTTCTGCTTTCCGAAATAACTTAGCTGAAAGAGTATTATAAACGAAGACTTTATCGCCCTCATCTAAGGATAAGAGCTTTGTCTCTAGTCCTCGACCTCTTCTTTCCATAAGATAAAGAAGATTTCCTTCGCTTCGAAAAAGGTTTACTTTCCAAGTTTCACTAGCACCCGTTCGTCGGATTAAAATAAGATTAGATTTTACCAATCCATCCCCTATGTTCATTTCTTGGTCTAATTTGGCTAAAATATCTTGGGCATTTTTCCGAACAGAGGATTGCGCACCAAGAGAATTCGTTAGCATACCAAGAACTAGACTCATGCTAGTTACAATAAAGAGGATAGTTTTAATCATAAATATTGAATTCTACTCTACCCTCATTGTTGGTGCAGTGTAAGAATACAAACCATGAACAGAGCCTTGTGCCTGAGCCTGTTCCGATCTCCTTTCAAACCTTAGAGTATTATTTGTGAGTTTGTTATGAAGTTCTTGAACAGATTTAACTCCCATATCTTGAAAAGACTGACGTAATCCCTGTGTTAGATATGGAATAAAATTCAATACAGAACCTTTATCAACAACTGTTCCTGAAACTCCTTGAGCAACTTTAATCTTTTGATCCTCAGAAAAGTATCTCTTTGCTCCTCCAGTCTTCATGGCTTCCATACTTGCCATACCTCGGTATTTCTTTAAACGAATTCCATTTTCATAAAAGTAATCACCAGGTGCTTCTTTAGTTCCAGCAAACATAAATCCCATCATACAGGTTGATGCACCAATAGCCAATGCATTCGCCATATCACCAATACTTGAAATACCTCCATCAGCAATAACAGGAACTCCAAACTGAGCAGCATAAGATGCTGTATTGTAAACTGCTGTTGCCTGTGCTCTACCGACTGCCATAGTATCTTGAGTAATACAAATAGATCCAGGACCCATACCGATTCTCAATCCATCTACACCTGCATCAATAAGACTTTTAGCCTGAGCTCTATTAACGATGTTGCCACCAATGATTTGTAAATCTTTATGTTTTTGCTTTATGTATTTGATCATTTCAATTTGGTAAACTGAATCACCTTGGGCTGAATCAATAATGATAACATCTACACCGACTTTCACGAGTTCCTCTACACGTTCCCTAGATTCAGGAAGGGTTGATACCGCCGCACCAACTAATAAGCGCTTGTCGCTATCTTTGGAGGCGTAAGGATAGTCTCTGTTCTTCTTAATATCAGATCTAGATACTAGGGAAACCAATCTGCCTTGCTTATTGACTATGGGTAACTTACCTTTTTTGCTCTTCTTTAAAATATCGTTGGCTTCTAAGAGAGAAATTCCTTCATTCGCAGTAATCAATTCAGTTGTCATTAATTTACCCAGTGGAAGAGATCGATCTTTTTCAAAATCCACATCTCGATTCGTAACGATACCTATCAACTTTGAATTCGGAGTGCCATCTTCTGTAATAGGGATTCCACTAAAACCCTGAATTTCTTTGATGCGATCCAAATCCGCGATGGTATCGTTTGGTCCAAGCACTTTAGGTTCGGTAATAAAACCATTTTCAAATCGCTTTACTTTTTTAACTTCAGAGACTTGTTCTTCCAAAGTATTATTATAATGGATAATTCCTATGCAACCCATCAATGCTTGTGCAATTGCCATCTGGTGTTCAGTTACAGTATCCATAGGAGAACTGATGAGAGGTCTTTTAATACTGATATTGCGTGTAAGTTTAGTCTCTAAATCAACATCAGAGGGGTTAAAATCAATATAACCAGGGAGTACTAAAAAGTCCCTGTAGGTTAATCCAACATTTTGCCGAGAAAAAAGTTCAGCTCCCGAAAGTCCATCGATGATTTCAAAGTGATTTCCGCTAGAATTTGACATAATTATCCTTATACCTACTACAGTCTAAATTAAAAACAGGAATGCAAGAGAATTTCCACTCTTCTTTAGCCGATAATAAAACTAGTAGAAAATGACACAAGACACAGTTGAAAGACAAAAGCGCAATATGGATCTTTTCTCTGAGCCAGAAAAAAAATTGCATGTGCTCACTAAATTCCTAGCGGGACAAGATCTTAAATTCAAGGATTCACCTGAAAAAGGAAAAGTTTTACTTAAAAAAGTTAGTCCTGATGGGAATAAAATATTAATTTCAGCAGACCCTATTACGGAGCTCCAAGCCAATGAAAAGATCATTCTTTTTAAACTTCTAGCTCGGTACATCCAACTAGAATGCAAAGTTCTTCAAAATAAAGGTAACAATGAATATGTTATTGCCGTAGAGAGAATTGGAATAGCCAATAAAGACAGAGAAACCCCTCGTCTCCCTGTTCCTCCAGGTCAAGTTTGGATCACAAATATTCTCACATCGAAGGCAACTATAGAAGCAAATATGTTTATCATTCCGACATCTGTAAAAGTCAATTTTTCGGATTATGAAATAAAGCTAAAGAATAGTTGTGATTTTATTAAAATTTCGATTTTTAAATCTGATGATAATGAGAAATTATTTACAGTTAAAAAAACTCAAAAAATTCTACTGATTGAAAATACCCAAGATATGAATTCCTATAATACAACACCTAGTCCTGATTTTATAAATTTTGAAGATGAGGTTGATGCAGATATAAAAGTTGTTATGAGAGATTTTAAAGATCATAAAATTTTATCTGAATTAATAGTTCCCGTAATTTATATAGATCTAGAAGAAAAAGCGATTCCTATCGGTTATATTCAAATGCAATCTAAATCTGAAAATTTTGATTTAATGAAAGCAATGGAAATCAAAACTTTAACTTTTGAAATGGTCGATCGTATTCGAAATTCAAATACAGTTACAATCACAGATCGATTTCCTGTTCAAGATATTTCTACTGGTGGACTTAAGGTTAAGATTAATAATCCTGAGCTAAGCAGCAATTTACCTAGACTTTCTGGATTTAATTTTGACATCTTCTTTAAAATGCAATCCCCAATGTCAGTGTATGGAACTATTCGTTCCATAACAAAAGACATAGATGGCTCTTTAATATTAGGTGTTCACTTAGCTGGTAATTCTTCTAGACCTGGTGAAAAGAAAAGATTTCTTGAAAATATCGAAATGCTAAAAAAGAATATGTAATTTTATTCAAAAATTACATCTATAAACATAATGAACCCTCCATCAAGATTTTTTGAAAAGGTTTTTAAAAAAGTATTTTCTGAGATATCATGATAGACCGAACTTACCACCCAATTTACTTCCTCTTGAGATGATTTATATTTATGTTCAAAAAAATAAGGCCTCCAAGACCAATTTTTTCCTATATATTCATTAAATTCTTTAATTTCGTTATTTATATTTAAATAATTAGGGGAAGTTTGAATTCCTTTAGAGTCAGTTATATACAAACGGAAGAATTGAATATCCGACTGACTTAAATAATCTTTTATAAATGAATTTCTTTCGGTAGAAGCATTGTCCATTTTTAGATGGGATAAACTCTTTTTTATTTTATCTTCCCAAAGATTAAGTTCTTCTATTTCAGAAGTTTTTTTTAAGTAATATTTTTCCAAACTTACACATAAATCATCATAAAATCTATCGGCTTTTATAAAATCTCTCTTAGGTTCAGAAAAGTAGTATCCTTGTAGATACCTCGATCCGTAATTTAAGGCATTATAAAGTTCATCTTCCTTTTCAATTCCTTCAAATAATAGTGATGAACCAAGACTCTCACCTAATTTTGACAAGGTCAAAAGAATTTCTTTAAAATTCCTCGAAAAAACTGATCTACGAATCATCTGAAGATCAACCTTAATAATGTCAGGATGAAACAAGCCAATTCTATCTAAGTTCGATGATTCTGAGCCCACATCATCCACTGCAATTCGAAATCCTTCGGCTCTATAAATATCTATAATCGGTTTTAAAACTTCAATATTTCCTTCTATTCTTTCTTCAGTTATTTCAACTATTATTCGTTCAGGCTCAATTCCATATTTTCTTGTTAACTGAATAGTTAGAGGTAAATCTTTATTAATTACTTCCATATAACTAAATATTGATGATGGTGAAATATTTAGAAATAAACTAGCCGAAGGCTCTGCCTCACTTGCAAATTTTTCAATAGCAAGTCTTCGAATTTCTTCATCTACTGTTTTTTTAAACTGAAGAAAGGGTTCCGAATTATATGATTTATTTGGATATGTTAAAAAGAAATTTCCAAGACTGCTCTCTATCTTTTTTTCTATTCCGTATTTATTTCTAGTGTGTTCTATACGTCCAAGAACTTCATAGCCATAAACCATACCCGTCTCAATAGAAACCACAGGCTGAAATGCCGGAAAAAGTATTCCGCTTTCAATCCAATTTCTCCAATCCATCAAATTTTGCGGTTTTTCCATCATTTGCATAAGCTTTACATTCAATTTTATTGCAATAATTATGCTAGTTTGATAGAATCTTCATAATTTCTAATCAATCAGCTAATAAATTGAACATATTTGATTTTAAGCAATAATATTTTAACTTCAACCCTGAAGCCACACAGCATATTGCTTATTTTTTAGGCAATATGAACAGATTGACCCTACGAAATATAGGTTGGTCACTGGAAGTGAGATTTCTCTCAATAAATTATGCGTAAAAACAAATTGACCAATTGAATTGAAACAAGATTGTTGAATGCAATCTATATGCTACATTCTCAAGGCAATCTTTAAGTGAAACTATTCCTAGCTTTATCTTCCGTATTTTATTCAGCTTTTCTTTTTTACAATCTTTACCTTGACAATAGCCTAATAACAACAAGAAATAATTTTTTAACCTTATCTATCATTTTTCTATGCATAGGTTACTTATTTAAAGAGAAAAATAAAAAGAATTTTTTAGATTTCGTCTATTTCTCCTTAGGTGGAATCATATTAGTTTTTCTATCTTATACAGCAATAGTAAATTTCCCAACCAATGATCTTATTAATAGAAATTTTCTTAGAACTTTGCATTATTTTATGCTATGTGGATATATATTATTTTATATTAAATATGCAGAACGAAGCTATTTAATTCCTGCAACATTTTTAATTATCGTGCATTCTATATTTTTTCTTTTCAATGATTATCTTTCAATTTATCTTTTCCCATATTTATTAATATCAATTTCTTTAGAAAAAGTAATGTATTCTGATTCAAAAGTAAGCTTATCCGATTGGAAAATATCTATCTTTTTATTCCTTATTCTTGCTACAATCTATAATACTAAACCTGCATCAATTCAGGAATTTCGAGCCTATGCTCTACTGATTACTTTGATTCCGATAATTATTGTAATTAGAAATGTTCCAGAATACTTTACTTCAAAATTTCTATATTTAATTCTTATTATTTTAATCTTCCAAGGTATATTTTTAAATATTAATATAGTTAGGGATTTACTATTCATACACCAAAGTATAGATCCAAGAAGCACTGTAATAGGAATACCAGTTAGTTCCATTGGATCTTTGGGCTGTCTTGGTTTTTTCATTTCTTCAAGCTATATCTTATATCCAAAACAAAGTCGAATTCAGTTTATTCTTGGATTAATGCTATTCATACTTTCCACAGCATTATTGTATTTTTCTTATTCGAGAACATCATTCTTAGCAAGCATAATAGTATTCATTTCAGTATTTATTATGATTAATAAATCTAACCTTAAAAGAATCTTTAAAAATAAAATAATTATAATTATAGGATTAGTTTTTATTATTATTAGCTTAACAGCCTTTATACAAAAATCCTTTGAATTAAATACTGTTCATGTAAGATTATCTATATGGGAATTTCATCTTAAATCTGCCTTCCAATCTGCTCCTTTATTTGGACTTGGCATGGAACCCGAATGGAGAATGATCTATACACTTCCCAAAGGTCTTTCTAATTCAAGTTTCAATGATATGGTTGAATACCTTCAGACATTTAGATCAGATCCTATAGCTCATAATTTATTTGTGCAAACATTTAGTTCTTTTGGGATACTAGGAACCTTAATATTCATAATGTTTTTATTGTATTTATTAGTCCCAAACGTCAAATTGCTTTTTAAAAATACAATTTCTTTACATGATCTACTTTATTTCGCAGTAGTAATTGGTGTGATCTTACATGAGATAACGGACGTAAGCATTCTGGAACATCAAATTCTATTTCCCGTGCTTGCAATTATAGTATTCCTCAAGCCTAGAACAGAATCTAATAATAATAAATTATTCAATAAAATTAATTTAATTCTCATGGTATGCCTTCTTTTTCCTTTACTGACTTCAATTCTTCAAATCAATATAATGAAAATTCATAAAAAAGATTTAAAAGATGTTTATTCTGCTGATAATTTAATGTATCTCTTAGAAAAAGAATCACCTGCAAGATCAGTAAAATGGTCTTATCCAAATACAGATATTATTTTCAAGTTAATGCCTGAAAAAAACTTCTACAAATTAAAATATTTTTATAATATTTATAAATACAAAAAATCGAATGACCTAGCCTTCCTTGGCAGTGCAACAGCTAATCTCAAAAAATGTATTCTACTAAAACCTGAAGAGCCTCTATGTATTCATTATTTAGCAGAAACTATTCAGTATCTTGAACCAGAGGAATTTGAAAATATTACAGAATTCTTATACACTATAGCTAAAATTCAAGATCCTTTTCATTCAATTTCCTCAATCAATTCAAATACTAAAATTAACTAAATGAAATTTTACAAAAAACAATGAGCTTAATTAAATATATAAAAATCAATAAAATTTTCTTTCTAGTTCTTTTAGTATTTGGAACTTATATTTTCAACTTCAGATACAATATTGATAGAGATAATATTTTTATCGCAAGTGATGGACAAATTAAATTTTTTCAAACAATTCAAATTACTACTAATTTCAAAAAAAATATAGAATGTTATTATCCTGAGCAAGAATTGGATCCTGATTTCAAATACTATCCTATACGATATCCTTGGACGATAATTAATTCAAAATTAAAAACCTGTGTGTATGAATACCCTCCCTTCTTTCCCACTATAGCTTCGCTATTCCTTTGGAACGATAATTACAGGTTAATAATGTATGTTCCTTTGCTTTTATATTTGATAGCATTTATAATATTTTTTCTAATTCTCAATAATTTTGCTAAAGTAAAATTTTTAAATGTCATTCTTGCTTTAATGTTTTTTTATTCATTTCCACTTTTAACATCTATGGATTTTTCTGAAAGTCCGCTCTACCACTTAAGTATAATTATTGCTTTATATTATTTTTCATTAAAAGCTGACCCAAAATGGCAGCAACATTTACTCTTTGGTATCCTACTCGGAATTTCAATATTTTTTCGTATGGAAATTTTAATTCCAGCTTTTGCAATATCTATATTTATTTTTCTATCTAAAAATGATTTTAAGGATCGTTTTAAAAATGCTATTTCATTTGGTTGTGGATTTTTAATAACTATCAATATCTTTTTTATATATAATTATTTTACCTCCAAACACATTTTAGGCTATAGATATATTTCTTCGCTTTTAGAAAATCGAATTGTTTCACCTGATCTTTCCTTTAAATTTCAATTATTAAGATCTTATCTCTTAGGAGATGAAATTATGTATGGTATCTTAAAATTTTATCCAATCTTATTTGTTTTACTCATTTTAACCTTTTACCTAATAGTTAAAAACAAATTAACAAGATTAGAATTTATATTCATTTGTTCTGGATTTATCTCCTTATTCTTAATTCCACTTTCAGTTAATTTTTATGGTGGTGTAGGTTATTTTGGTTTAAGATATTTAGAGACAGCCTTTTTATTAATTTTACTAGGTTATGGATTGGTTTTAAATCGAACTTATAATGAATTCTCAAGATACATTCAATTTGCAATTTTTGCTTTAATAATTACTTCCCTTTATTGGAACCAACTTTCTACAAAAGAAGGAATGAAGGTGTTGAGAAATAGTTCAAAAGATTTTTCTTCTCTTCAAAATAGTCTTATTCTTGATGATAGTCTTGTAATTCATACAAGTCTATATACATCTATTTTTGTTGGTCCATCGTTTCTAAATACTCCACATTTTCATATACCAAACGAAACAGAGATAACTTTATTTCTGAAATCACTTCCTAAGAAATACAAAAAAGTAATATTTCTACTTCCACCAGAAAATATGTATATCTCATCTGACATTCCAGATTCATTAATCCAAAACTATAAAACTAATGTAAATCCATCGAACTTAAATATTTTAATTCAAGATTCTAAAGAATTAAATGGCGTAACTATAATCACGGCAAATACCGTGAATTAAGCAAAAATTAATTTACTTAAGAAACAACGAGAATAATGAAAACCTTAGTATTTATAGTTGCCTACAATGCAGAAAATCATATCGAAGATGTGTTAAATAGAATCCCATCTAATCTTTATAATAATATAAATATAGATATTTTAATTATAGATGACTGTTCTAAGGATAAGACAAGTTTAGTCGCGAAAGAATGGGTTAAATTAAACAAATTAAAAAATCTTAAGATTTTAAAAAACAATCACAATCAAAAATACGGAGGGAATCAAAAACTAGGATACACATATGCAATCAATAATGCTTATGATTTTGTAATTTTGCTTCACGGTGATGGACAATACGCACCTGATTTACTAAACCACTTTATTGATACTTATAGAAAAGAGAAATCAGATATTGTATTAGGTTCTAGACTTATGAATTTAAAATCTGCCATCAAAGGAGGAATGCCAATTTATAAGTTAATTGGAAATAAGATTCTAACCAAATTTCAAAATATTTTAACCAATCGAAATATTTCTGAATACCACACTGGTTATCGAGGGTATTCAATAAAATTTTTAAAATCTATTCCATTCTTATTGAATACGAATGAATTTCATTTTGATACTGAGATTCTTTTACAAGCATTTCACATAAATGCAAAAATTACAGAATTTTCTATACCTACCCATTATGGAAATGAAGTTTGCCATGTGAATGGATTGAGCTATGCTATGGATATAGTTTTATCAACTTTACAATTTAAATTACATAAAATGGGAATGTTTGTATCCCTAAAATTTAGAAATCTTGATTCAAATGAACATTATAAAAATAAAATTGATTCTAATTATTCAAGCCATTCTATAGCACTTAAGGAAATATACAAATTAAACTTAGAAAAAGTTTTAGATTTAGGTTCTGGTCCAGGATACATTGCTCGGGAATTAGAAGAAAATGGTATTCAAACTGTTTCAGTTGATCTTTATCCTCCCATGAAACCTTTTCCATATAAATTTCGAAAGGCAAATTTAGAAAAAGATCCTATTCCTTGGGGAAAAGATAATTTTTCGTTGGTTCTCTTATTAGATATTATTGAGCATCTATCGGAACCTGAAAATTTTCTCTTAAATCTTCGGAATGATTCTCCTTTAGAAAATTACAAGATAATGCTTTCCACTCCAAATGTTGCATTTTTTGCTATAAGACTTAATTTACTGTTTGGAAGATTCAATTATGCTTCTAGGGGAATCTTAGACATAACACACAAAAGATTATTTACGAAAAGCTCCTTATTAAAATTAGCAAAAGAAACAGGAATGGAAATTGAATGGATCAAGCCAATCCCAGCTCCATTTAGAGCAGTGATGCCTGGCAAATTAGGATCGATCTTAGAAGCATTTGCCTTAATTTTATGTAAAATTTTCCCAGGATTGTTTGCTTTCCAATATCTTATGCTAATGAAACCTAATGCAGGAATTAAAAAAATTCTCGATGACGCTGAAGTTATCTATTGAATTATCCTAATTAAATTAACTTATTTTTTTTTAAAATTAAATCTATTAAGAAATAATTTAAATAAAGTTACTACTCCGCGATAAATCTCATTTTTAGAAATTTTAGATTCACCATCAATTCTATCTGCAAAATAAATAGGGAATTCACTAACCTTTGATGTAAGTCTTGTTACTATGAATACCATTTCAAAGAAAAATGAATAACCTGTAGAAGATATTTTTTGGTCTAAAATTTTAATTAATAAGTCCTTTCGAAAAGCTCTAAATGAGGTAGTGCACTCTTTCAATTTAATGGAAAGTAGAAGCCTAGCTAGAAAATTTGCAGTTTTGGATATAGCAGTTCTTATGAATCCATACCCAAGTCCTCCTCCTTTAACATATCTTGAGCCTATTACAAAATCATTGGTTTCAATTAGCTTAAGCATTTCTGGAAGATATTTCGGATCATGTGAAAAATCAGCGTCCATAGTAATTAAAATATCATAGTTATTTTCAACAGCATATTTCATAGCTTCTATATGGGCAGAACCTAATCCTAATTTACCTGTTCGATGTCTTACCTTTAATTTTTTAAATTTTAAAGACATTGCATCCAATAACTTTCCAGTTCCATCAGGAGAATTGTCATCAATTATAAATATATCAACTGATGGCTCAATTTGAAAAATTTCTTTCACAAGCCGTTCAATATTCCCAGCTTCATTATAGGTTGCAGTAAAAATAAGTGAATTCATATTATCCTGAAATAAGTCCTTGTAAAATGTTTAATATCCATTGGAAAAAGATTCAGAAATCCAAATTAAAGAAACTTTGAGTGGAATTACATTTTGAATCATTGAAATTAATAATTCTATTTGTGTCATGCAAAAAAAAAGAATGATATTTCTATGATTCCTTAAATAGTTGAGGAATCATGTTTCAAATTATCATTCATCGTATCGAAAAAATTACTCAATTCAAATATTTTTGGATTTTATTTGTTACATTACTTTCTTTTCCAGGAATATTATTGAGTATTAAATATTCACAAGGATTCAATTGGCCTGACGAAATTTTTCAGTCCATGGAACTAGCCCATTATATAGTAACTGGACGTGGAAATATCACTTGGGAATTTTTAGAAAAAGCAAGAACTTCTCTTTATCCACAATTTTTATCTTTATGGTTAAGGATCGTTTATTTATTTTCATCTGATCCAATTACAGTTTATATTTCCACACGTATTATGCTTGCTATATTTTATTTAGGTGGAATTTTATCCTTAGCTAATTATTTTTTAATAAAAAATACAAATAGTAGTAATTCTTCTCTTTCTTTAAAATATTTACTTTTTTTAATAGTTTTTATATTATTTCCCTTAAATTATTATTTTGGATATCGAACTTTAGCAGAAAGTATATCTACTGCCTTAACATTAATTTCAGTCTTTAATATTCAGTCGAGAATTGAAGAAAAAAATGAGAATATATTAATGTTTTCAATTTTACTTGGAATAACTTATGGAATTAGATTTCAAATGGCGCTGTTTTTATGTATTTATGCACCACTCTTAATCTATCAACTTTATTCTCTTAAATTACATAAGGCTATTTTTAATTTGATTTTGGGATTATTGATTGGTTTTATTATTTATTTAATTTCAGATACAATATTCTTCGGAATTCCTTTTATTTCATCAATCAATTATTTTAAAGTCACCATATTAGAAGGTGTAGGTGACCAATGGGGAACTAGTCCTTTTTCTTTTTATTTTAAGCAATATTATAGATATTTTAATGCCTTATTAATATTTTTAATCCCAGGTATCTATTTTAATTATAAAAAGCATTATCCATTGATATTCGGGACTATAATGTTTATATTGATTCATTCAATTATTTCCCATAAAGAATTAAGATTTATTTATTTTACATTTCCTATTCTTTTATTTTTTATACTATCTGGAATTTGGAATATTTATATTTATTTTAAAAAATATAACCCTAAAGTATCTTACTCTATTTTACTTTTTACATTACTAGGATCATTTTATCTTTATGGTATAGTTCTTAACAAAAAAATTCAATGGAACTTTCTTGATGATAACCTTCAGCTTTTTTTACAAGCTGAAAAAAATGGAGTAAATGGTAATTCACTTGTTACAATACAAGATACTTTTGCCTGGGGAGCAGGATATGTTTACTTAGGACAAAAATTTACAGGAGAGTTATATTTCTATGATATGGTTAAAAGATCTAATTTAGAAAAAGCTAAACTAATTAACGAGAATCAGATAAAAAACATTCTTATTAAAAACACAAATAGAGAATTCTATTGTCATTCATTTAATTTTTGTTCTCCCTTATTAACAATAGGAGAGTATTCTTGGATAAAATTAAAAGATTAGCAAATTATTATTATTTTTTTTTATTTTTGTCATTATAAAAATTTCATTAAAGAAAGATTAATTTTAAATTTTTATTTTAAAGTATAAACGAAAGCTTTTGTTCCTAAAAAATCATTTTCAGACTTAAGATGACTTTGGTTAAGTAATTTTAAATCTAATTCTGTTGGCTCAACTAACAAATCCGCTTCAAGCAAAATAAATTTATCGGGAAGTTCTTTAATATTCAAATTTGTTAAAGGAGGCAAGGCTTCCACTCTTTTGCTTGAATTTGATTGTTTCAAATAATAATTGTAAAAATCTTGGCTACCTTTAGCATAAAGTTTAAAATCCTCATATTGTGGTTTTATACAAAATTGGGCTAAGGATTTAAAATCTGTTTTATGTGGTTTAAGATAATCTCTATAAAATTGGAAAAACATATATAGCGAAAAAATAACAATCAAAAAATCTATGATATACTTTCTCCTAAATTTTATTATATTCAATAAATAAGAAAAGATAAAAAGTAATGGGAATATCAAAACTAATAGATTTCGAGCAGTAACAATAGGCTTAAATTGAGATACAATAAAAGTTAAAGTAATAACTAGTAAAATCATCATGCAATAAGAATAGATTATTTTTTTTTCAATTGCAGCCCCTACTTCAGTTTTCTTTTTTATTATTGAAATCAAAAATGTTATTAAAAATAAAATAAGAAAATATAAAAAATATTTACCTTTAAGGAAATAAAATATATAATTTAAAAATTCTAAATATATCAATAAGTTTGGAGATGGAATCCAATTAACTCTTCCTGTGTCTAAACTTATCAATTTTAAAATTTCAGAACTATATCCCAAAATCAATAATGATCCTATAGCGATTATCGTTAAAATCTTTTTAATATTAAATTTTAATATTGAGTGAAAGAACAAAATTAATAATCCTACTCCGGATAAAATAAAACCAAAATAATGTGTGTATGAAAGTAGCAATGAGAATAGAAATAGACTTAAAATAGTTATCCACTTAATAGATTTATCTTCATATATTTGAAATAACATAGAATTAAAATTTAAAATGAAAATCAGTGAGAAACACATTAAAAGCGAGTAGGCTCTTACTTCTTGGCTATAAAATAGCCCTCCTAAACAAGTAGAAAAAAGAATCATTGAATAAAGGTAAATTCTCTTAGAAAAATATTTAGGTTTTATTACTAAATAGAATAATAATAGCAAATTTAAAATGCCAACTATTGCACTACTAAGTCGAATTGCAAAAACTGAATCTCCAAAAAATCTAATCCAATAAAAAAGAAAAATAGTATGAAATGGCGGATTCGTTTCAATCTGATGAGCAGACAAAACTTCTGCTAATGAAGATTTACTAGCAATTAAAATAGAGAACAATTCGTCCATCCAGAAGGATTGAAACTCAAGATTATAAAAGCGGATACTTATACCAAAAATCAAAAAAAAGAGTGATAGTAAATTCAATTGCAAATTTGTCATAAACAATACTTAAAAAGATAAAACGAATTTCAATTTAAAACGTCGATAAAAAAATCTAGATTTATTTTTTTTAAATAAACATGGCTAATATGTATTTTCTTACTAATTTTAATTGAAAATCTGCTGTAATTTAAATTTATTATAAATTAGCCAATGTTCACATTAATCCTTCCTACCTATAATGAAAAAGAAAATATAAAAGAGTTTTTACCTATATTAGAATCTCTTTTTACTAAACATAAAATTAATTATGAAATCATAGTAGTTGACGATGATTCACCAGATCTGACATGGCAGTTTGTACAAAATTATTCTATTAAAAACCCCAGAATTAGAGTAATTCGGCGTGTAACTGAAAAGGGTCTATCAAGTGCAGTTGTAACGGGAATGGCGTCCTCTAATGGAGAAATATTAGGTATCATGGATGCTGATATGCAGCACGATGAATCCATTCTTCCAAAAATGATCGAACTTCTTCGAGATTTTGATTTGGTTATCGGATCAAGAAGAACAGTAGACGGAAGTTATGGCGAGATGAATTGGTATCGTAGAGTTTTAAGTTATGGTGCAACAATTTTAGCCAAGATTATGCTGCCAATTAAGACGAATGATCCCATGAGTGGCTTCTTTGTTTTAAATAAACAAGTATTTGAACAATCTAAAGATAGAATCAATCCGAGGGGGTATAAAATACTTTTAGAACTGCTAGCTAAAAATCCTAAAATTAAAATTTCCGAGCTTGGCTATTCTTTTCGAAAAAGAGAACATGGGGAAACAAAACTTTCTGGAACCGTGATGCAGCAATATATCATAGCTTTGATAGACCTTCGGTTTGGTTCCTTTATTTCTTGGACATTTATAAAATATGGTATTACTGGATTTTTAGGAGTCTTTATTAATCTATTTGGTCAGTTTATCTTTAATACTACATCAAATAGTTTTCAAACCTTGGATTCTAAAAATAATTTTTTATTTCCATCAACTGCTGTTGCATTTGGATTTGAACTAAGTGTTGTTTTTAATTTTTTCTTAAATAATTTTTGGACTTTTGAAGATCGATCCAAGAAAGGATTTAAAAATGCAAGTGCCGCTTTTTTAAAATTTAATTCAATTAGTTTAATAGGATTCATGATTCAATATTCTTCTTGGTTTTTTCTTCTACAAGTCTTTCAGTTTTATTTCCCTCATTTATTTCCTGAATTAACCACTTATATTGCAAATTTAATAGGAATTATTATAGCTACTGCGACTAATTATAAATTAAACAATTCTTATACTTGGGCAGAGAAATAAAATGTTTAAATATTATCTTTTAATATTAGGAATTTGTTCTAGTTTATTTTTTATTTCTAAAAGTGATTTTTCTATAGTTTATGGTGATTCAGGATTTATGTGGATCCAAATTTTAGATATTATTCAAAATAAATTTACTTCTTTTTCATTTAAGTATGCAGGAATTAGTTTTGATTCTAAAGGAGATTTCCTTCCTTTTATGAATCCTTTTATTGGAGCTTATCAAGGAAAATTTTATATAGACTTCCCTCCGTATTTTCCCTTGCTTTCTGCAATTCCAAGATTCTTATTGGATAATAATATATCAATTTATATTTTAGAGTTAGTTGGAATAAGTGCAGGCTTATTTTCATTTTTTCTAATATTAAATAAATTTACTAAAAAGATTTCTATTTCGCTAATTTTAACTCTTATACTTCTTTTTGGTACTACTATTTTTACTTATAATTTAGCTATCCATGAATACTCAATTGCTATAGGATTACTTTATTTTGGATTATATTTCTTCATAACAAGTAAAGAAAAGAATATTTATATTTACTACTCCGCATTACTATTAGCTTTATCTCTCTATTTTAGATTAGAGTTTATTTTTCCAATATTTTCTTGGATTTTAATAGCTCTTATTTATAAAAAGCACTCTTTTCGCTTTCTTGCATTGCGCTTTGGAATCCTATTCTCAATAATTCTTTTATTATTATTTTTCTTAAATCAATATATTCATGGTCATCCACTAGGATTTAGATATTTATTAACAATGAATAACCCTGAAACTCTTATTATTCCTCGATCTGAAATTATAATGGATCTCCTTTTTGGTAAATTGAGGGGATTTTTCTACCAATCTCCCTACCTATTTTTAATGATGGGTTTAGGAATCCTGCAAATTGGTTATACAAGAATTACAAGGTTATCGATACATAAAGAACAGGAGTATTATTTAGTTATATCGATTTTAATTCTTTTATTAATTTCTTTTACAGCGCCCAATCATGGAGATCATATTTCACCTAGGTATCTTTTTGGAATTTATCCATCAATATTTCTGTTTGGATATTTTACTTATGAAAATATTTTACAAAAACAAAAAGGAATTCCACTTATTGCATTTCAATTTATTATATTAATTTTAGTTCTATTTTCAGTAAAACAGTTATATAAAAACATTAAATTCATTTCAGATTCTGATAAATTAGTTCGAATACTTACTGATAAAGTAAATGAACAGGAAGAAAAGAATGTTGTCTTTCTGGATCAAGTCTTAGCAAAAAATCTACAAACAATAAATTATTCTAAAAATTTATACTATGCAAAACCAGAACAAGTTTCCGATTTTTTAAAAATTTCAAGACTTAATTCGAAAGAAATAATTTTTATTAGCACAGAATATTCACAGGAATGTTTATCTAATAATCAAATATGTAAAGATAGACCGTCTTTTATGAATATCAATTTTTATAAATCTTCACAATGATCTTATATGCTTTTTAAATTCATAAAGGTCTATTAACATTAAAATTGAGTCTCTTAATATACGAAATTTAGAACCACTCATTTCTTTCCAATCAATGTATATCTCTTGGTATGGTTTGTCATAATAATCAGCTAAAATAATTATTTCTGTGTCCCATATCCATCTTCGATTTATCATATTATTTTTAAATTCGAGGTAAATTGATTTTTTCAAAATCTTCAATCCACACTGAGTATCGTTGACTTTTATTTTAAAAAGAATTTTTAAACAAATAATAAATATTTTATGAGTTAAATATCGAAAGATAGAGTAAGATATTTTTTTATCTTGAGAGTTCTCACGCGATGAAATAAGCAGATCTATTTGTGGAAATGCCTGCGCTCTATTCCACAAGTTTAATACTTCATAAAAAGGAACCGATCCATCCGCATCAACAAAACCAATATATTTTGATTTTGATAATTGGATTCCATATTCTATAGCATTAAACTTTCCTAAATTTTTTTCATAATGGTGCAATTCTACACTTTCATTTAAATAAATTGAAATTTGATCTTTTAGTAACTGGTATTCATCTTTAGAACTTCCATCATCAATAATAATTATTTTTAAAAATTGAGGAATATCTTCCACAAAAGTTTCTAAAAAGCTTGGAAGACGATTGGATTCATTAAAGCAAGGAATAATTAATGTTAATTCGGCAGGAGAATTACTTTGATTTAAATTTCTTAAAATAGACTCCATAATAAGAATCTATTTCTTTATTTGCTGGCTCTTGGATTTTTCTTCAAAATTTTCTTTTTCAATTACAGTAATCTTTTGATCTTCTGGCTGTTCTTTTTTAACTTGAGAACTGCAACCTAAAATTACGAAATACATTGGTAAAATTAGAAATATCAAATATCTATATATTAAAATAGTTTGTTGTTTATTATTCATAGGGTATAAATAGAAAAAGCCACCTACCTTAGTCTTTACAACTAAAATAGATGGCTATCTTAAAAGATAGGATTCTTATTTAAAGTCTCTTTCTCTTGGTTTAAAAGTATCTTTGAAAACTGGTTCATTATTTGGTGCTGGTTCTTCTACTGCTGCAGGTTCTGGTTTAACTGGAGGTTTTGAGGCGCAGAATCCGATAAATAAAGAAATAAAAGTCAAAGTGATTACTATTAGATATTTTTTCATAGTTTATATCTCCTACTTACAAAAAAAAACTTTAGGACTAATTTGTCCATCTTTAATATGGAAAAATGTCCAAATTTATAGTCTTCGAAGGAATTGATGGATCAGGTAAATCTACCTTAAGTAAAAATATATTTCATATATTACAAAATAGAAATATTGATTTGGATCTTTTTCGAGAACCTACAAGTTTTGAAACAGGTATAGAACTTAGGAAATTTTTACAAAATAAAATTCATTTATCTCCTGAAGAACAGATGAAATTATTTATTGCGGACAGAAAAGAATCTGTGAATAGAAATATCCTACCAGGCCTCCAAAACAAGAAATTTGTCTTATTAGATAGATATTATTTTTCAACAGCAGCCTACCAAGCAAGTTCACTCAACTCACCTATGGAAATTTTACAAAGAAACTTAGTTGAAAACTTTCCTAAACCTAATTTGATTTTTTTTCTAGATATTGATCCAGAATTGGCTATGAAGAGAATCCATACTAATAGAGATGAGATTGATGTATTTGAAAACCTAGAGAAACTAATTACAATTCGAGAGAACTATCTAAGTATTTTACCTAAAGATACAATTTTTCTAGATGCATCTCTATCTCCGGAAGAACTAACGGATATAGCAATAAAAAAGATAGAATCTGGAAAATGATAAATCCAAGAATAATTTATTATTTTTTTAATAAATTATTAACAAATAAGATTTAGCTCTTTTTAAAACATAGAGCCATCATATCACCTTGATTACTAATTTTTACGAACCAATCAAGAAATTTCTTTAGCTTAAGGAAAATTTTAGATGGATTCTTTTTCATCGTCATACCACTTCCATATGTGATTGATTTGTGGTATTTATAACCTAACTCATGCATAAGTTTGATGATTTCATCTAATCCGAAATAGAAAAGATGTTCGGGAACATTTAGAAAACGCCATTTTTTTTTGAGGATTTTTGAAAGTATTCCCCATCTGCAAGTAGAAAGAATGAGTATACCATCCTCTGTTAAGTGACTTAAAATTTTCTTTAAGACAGCAAGAGGATCTCTCATATGTTCAATGGATGCCCAAAGAGTTATCATTTCAAATTTCTCCTTGGCTTGCTTATCCCATTCTAAAAAGTTTCCTTCCACTATATCGAGTTTTAATTTCTCTCTAGCAAATTTGATTGGATCAGGAGCTATTTCGATTCCCATACTTTGCCAACCTAGACTCTTCATATAATCCACAAAATATCCAGCTGCACAACCTACATCTAGAGATCTTGCTTTATCAGAGGCAAATTGTATGATTGCATCATTAGATTGCATCTTTGGATTTGATGAATTATTGCTTAATAAGTTTTTGCCAACTGAATTGTGAATAATATTGGAAGGTTCTTTGTTTATAGGATAAAGATTTGGATTAATTCCTAGGTCAGATAAATTGAGATTCCATACTCTGAAGATTTCTTTTCTTGTCTCATCAGAATAGTAATTTTCATACCCTCTATCTGTTCGTGATGTAAAATACTCATTAGAATAATAGCTATCAAGAATTTCTTGACTAGGCAAAGGAGAAACTTGCGCTATATTACATTTTTTACATTGAAAAATATTATAATTTATATGGTCTTTGCTAGGCTTAGAAAAAAGATATTGCAGCCCAGCAGAAGAACAAATAGAGCAAACTTCGTTCAATAAATTATTAGGTTATTGATTTCTTTGCAATTAATTGAAAGAATTCATTTCGCATACTTGGACTCATGAATTTTCCAGAGTATTCTATCGTAGTTGTCATACTAGATTTATCATTGATACCACGAGTTGATACACACATATGACCAGCTTCCACGACTACGATTACATCTTCCGTATTTAAGACTTTCTTCAATTCTTCTATGATCTGAACTGTCATTCTTTCTTGAACCTGTGGTCGACGAGCATAGTAGTCAACAATTCGATTGATCTTAGATAGTCCTATCACTCTTCCATTTGAAATATAAGCTACATGAGCCTTGCCAATGATTGGAAGGAAGTGGTGCTCGCAGGAAGATGAAAAGGAGATATTACTCTCTACCAACATTTTATCATATTGGTATTTATTATCAAAAGTAGAAATGGATGGTTTGTTTGCTGGATTCAGTCCAGAAAAAATTTCCTGAACATACATCTTTGCAACTCGATAAGGAGTCCCTTTTAGGCTGTCATCTCTTAAATCCAGACCCAATTCATCCATGATAAGAGAAAAATACTTCTGAATATTTTCAATTTTTTCTTCATCTGATTTTACAAAGGCATCTTCTCGAAGAGGTGTTTCGATAGAAGTCATGGAGTGATTATCACCTTGGGAGGTGAATGTGTCGTATTCAGGGTTCAGGATCATTAAGGTTTCCTTCAATTTTATACTGTATACCAGCTAAGCTTTAGACCTATTTGAATGATGATTCGTAAAATAACACATAGAAAAAAGCCAAAATTTACTGTTTTTTAAAGAAATGAACAAGTAATCCAAATAAAGAAAGAACTACAACAATAGTAGATGATGTTGGAAAATAAATAACTTCACCAGAATGCTCAAAACCAATTAAGGAAATCGTAAAACCGATAAGTGTAGAGATAAAACTAATCAATGCACAAGAAATCAATAATGATCTCATATCTCGAACCATTTTTAATGCTACAAAACCTGGCACCAACAAATGAGCTGTTGCATAAAAGGAGCCTAATAGATGAACAGCCACTGAAATTATAATTATAATAATAGCATGAAATAGTAATTCATAAAAAAGTAGGTGATTTTGTCTGATCTTGAATTCTTCTCTGTCGAAGGATAAAAACAAAAATTTTTTGAAAAAGAAGCTGAATATTAGTATACTTACCAATAAAAAAACATAATGATAATCGGTTGCAATAACTTGGTTGGTTAGTATATCTCCAAAGTATGCTGTCATAATTTGGTTCTTAACATTTCCACCCATAGAAAGAAGGAACTGTGAAAAGGATGCAAAGAATACAAATAGAATTCCAAGTAAGGTGTCATTGTGCAAATTAGATTTAGTATTAGATGCTATCATTGGTGAGATAACTATTAAGGAAAAAATTATAGCAAACCATTCTCCTTCTATTCCAAGGTATAAAGATATAGCAACTCCACTGGATACAACTTGTGCTAAGGTAAGCCCAAAAAATGAGCTATTACGAAGTACAAGAAAGGATCCAATCATGGAAAGTAAAATACATACGATACTACCCAAAATCAATTGAGGTAAAAAGAATGAAAAACTATTTATTACTTCAAAATTCATTGAAGAAAACGACCTTGAATTTTATAAACAGTAGAAAAATGATTCAACCACTCTTCAGTAATATGGTGGGTTATAATAAAAAAACTTAGATTTTTGCGGATAGTTAATTCAGAAAGTAAAGAAATAATTTCTTTTTGGGAATTTTGGTCCAAAGCGTCCAAGGGTTCATCAAGAAAAATACAATTTGCATCTGATATCAATGACCTTGCTAATAAATACTTTTGAAGTTGCCCCCCACTGCACTCTTTGATCAGAATATCTTTATAAGTATCAATACCCATTCTTACTAGAATTTCATTTGCAAATTTCTCTTTATCAGTATCCGAGGCTCCAAATATTTTTATATTACTTGTTAATTGCAAGGCAGCTTCTACAGTAAGAGGGAATCCTAATTTTAATTCTTTAATCTGAGGAACTAATGACATCTTGGTTGAAGTATGAATATTTAATTCCCCTTTTAACTCTCGGATTAATCCTGTAATCGTTTTTATTAAAGTAGTTTTGCCTGAACCATTCGATCCTATAACAGCTATAATTTCTCCAGCTCCTAAGGATAAATTGACTTCTTCCAAAATTGGAAATTTTTTATTGTATCCAATGGATAGATTTTGTAAGGAAAAATATTTAAATTCATTCATAATATTTAAAAATTGAATAACAAGAACAAGAGATTAATTATTTGCTTCTCGTATCTTTCTTAGAATTATCTGGATACAATCCTCGTATGTATTTGCTTCGGGAAGCGCTCCAACTGAAGTGGGCATTACTAAGACCTTAGCTCCTTTTACTTTACTGGCTACATATTCTGCATACTTAGGATTATTGACGGGAGATATTAAAATGATTTTAATATTCTGAGAATTCATTGTTTTAATAACATTTTCCAAATAACGACTAGAAGGCGGAATGCCAGGTCGTTCCTCTATTGAGAGATTAGCGTTGAATTTAAATCTAGATGCTAAATACACAAATTCTTGGTGAAAAACGGCAACCTTCAAACCAAAATGTGCTTGCATATTTTTCATTTCTGATCTTACTAATTGGGTCATTTTGTCTTTGAATTTAAGAAAGTTATTTTTATAGTATGCTTCATTCTCAGGATCAACTAACCGTAAATTATTTAAAATATTAAAACCCATTTGAATCATATTCACTGGATCGAGCCAATAATGGGGATTACCATAGATATGGAGATCACCCATAGAACGATCTACCGCTACGTTAGGCTTACCTAAGATATTGATTCCTATGCTTGCATCACAATAGCCGTTTTGACCTTTTTGGATGGAGATATTTCTGGATTGTTCGAGTAGCAAAGGAACCCAACCTATTTCTAAATCGAGTCCTATCATACAAAACATGTCAGCCTTATTCATTTTTATTAAAAAATCGGGTCTAGTCATAACAAAATGTGGATCATCAAATCCACGAATCATCGACTCTACCTCAACTTTTTCTGCCCCAATTTGTTCAGCTAAGTATTTTAGATCGGTTGTAGTTACTACAATTTTTACTTTATCGGCCAAAACTGAATTCGCTGGAAGAGTTAGATTTAAAAAGATAATTACAAAAGCGAAAAAGGATTTTGGAAAAAATATTTTATTTAATATTTTATAATAATTAGCCTTGGCTGCATTTTTATTTAAACTTTGCTTTCTTACTTTCGGTTTGGACATTAGAATTATTCCTCTATAATATAGTAAACATTAAATAATAGATTAGTATTTATGAGCAGGATGGGCTCCCAGTATAAAAGTTGCTTGGAGATAATAGCGGTAGTCAACAAATTCTGGATCAAAATCCGATGAAAAGTCCGCTGTATATCTTCTCTCAACAGAGGCTCTAATGAAGCTGAATTCAGATGGTTTATATGTTAATTGAATGGTGTTCCCCTCTACTGCATTTCTTGCAAATTCCCCATTCTTATCACGTAAGTTTGGAACATTGAAAAAATCATATCGATAGCCGATTAACCATTGTTGTAGAAATTGGTAATCCAACATTATATAATATCCCCAAAATGTTTCCATAGGAATGGGATTATTCCTAAATGTGGTAGGATCTAACTCGTCTGGGTATCTATTTTCTCTATACCAAAGTTCACTCATGAGAATGAAACTTTTTAACATCGATTGATTCCATCTAACAACTGAATCAAGCCCATATTGCATTCTATAGGATTTAGTTACAGGGTCGATTTCATATCGCATAACAGTTGCTCCGAATTGAGTACCCCAGTTATTTCCTAAATAAACAAAATTCTTTAGATGGGCATACATCATTGGATTATTTTTATTTACTCCTGCTGTATGAGTATGCCCCCAATATCTACCGTTTGTAACTCCCAGAACAAGTTCAGTAGTCATAAAATTCCAAAATTGAAAAAGAATACTTGCTTCTGCTCCCGTATCTTCTACTGCTTCAGCATCCATCAATCTTTGGTGGACTATAGGAGCCATTGTAAAATTCCAATCATGCCTATGAATTCGGTTTAATCGACCAACATCTAGAAAAAATCTACCAAGTTTTAAATTTACATATTTAGAAATGAATGGAAAAATTATATTAGCCTCGTGTATTTCAAAAAAATACCTACCACCCTCATTGTGGGCTGCAACAATCAATGAGCCACGACCAAATTGATCAATAGCACCAAAAAAACCAAATTCAGCCTCCCGAACATCCAATGAGTTTGATGTAGTCTGCGGTTTGTTATTATCCCACTGACCAACCATATCAACGGAAGCACTCATATCCATCATTAGGTTTTGCACAGAACGATCTGCTGTTAGTGGATTTACTTGAGTAGGGCTTGCTATATTTCTTGAATTTTCAAATTTTGATTGTTGTTTTTCTTGTTTGGACAGTTCATCTAATAATTGACTCTCCCAGTCTAGATCTGACTCGTCGTATTTATAATCATTCGAAGTCTTTATTTCATTAGAGGGATTTTTACTTTGTTCACCATTAACATTGCCATTCTCGGAAGCATCCAATTGACTGACTCGTTCCCATTCATCTCTATAATAATCACTGGGTGAAACAAAAAGATTTTTCAAAATATTAGTTTCATACATGCTCTTATAATTTGGAGAATTTGTATTTCTTTTAGATTCTGTATTTGCAAAAGTTGTATCTGATTTTTTCTGAAATTCCAAATTCTCTGCTAAATTTGAAGTATGAAAGCATAATAATATAAATAGAGCAGAAAGATAATGTTTATACATTTAGGTTAAATTTTAAGTTGCTTTAGTATATCTGGTTCGTCTTTTGATATGAGTCCTATTAACATTGACTAGAATTTAATTTCATGTAAGTAATAGGACTCGGACTTAATTATTATTTAAATGATCCACCTAAAGCAAGTGGAGTGTTAAAACGTATAGAAGATACTGCTGCATCTTTGAATGCATAACCGCCATATATCTCGGTAAGTGCTGCATTTGCTAACATAGAGGAAGCGTTCTCATAGGCATCCGATTCAAAGTTTAAGACATATCCAGTACTTTGTCGATCTGCATTAGTTAAGGAAGCGCAGGCTTTAGGCCAACCTATCAAATGGTATTTCACTTCAGTAACTGATTCTACCTCTCTGTGAATGTCAAAGCAATAGGTTGTAGAATTTAATCCAGGAACAAAATTAGCCCCTCCCGCCTGAGTAGTGTTTGGATTGGTTGTTCCAATGACTGAGCTAGTGAGGCTGGTTGGTTTGATAGAAATGTAGGCATTTTTGTTGCTGCTATCGAATCTTAGATTTTGATCTACAGAACCGAAAAGACGTATCTCTCCGTTGGTGGAAGTAAAATTGAAAGTGATCTCCATGCTAGTCTTTCTTTCTAAACCATCAATATTTTCTTTTCTCTCAGGTTTACCAGCTGCTTCTGCAGTTCGGAAAGCTGTGAATCCATCACCATAGTTCACTGAAACAAAACCTGTGTTGGAAGCTAGTGCTAACAAAACAAATAAATTCGTTTCGTCATCGTTGTTTTCTTTTTTACAAGCAAGAGTAAAAGAGAGAATCAATCCAGTTAGTATGAATTGTGTAATTTTTTTCTTAGTCATATTTTATGATCCTATAAATTATTAACAATCTTTAGTGATTGTCTATTTGCCAGAGAATTCTAAACGCAACTTTGTTGCAACATTATTTTTATGAAAAATCTTAATGAGGCGCAATCATTTCACCAGCTATAATAGTGCGCAATGTAACACCATTCAGAACAAAACCAATCTTAGATCCTGGGCTTGCTCCAGCTGGGAAGGATTCAAATCCATATCCACCTATTCTTCTATCCTGATCTGTAGTTGCTGAACATGCTTTATCCCAACCGATTAAGTGTGGATTTCCACCTTCATCATGGATATCAAAACAATAGGTCTTTGTCTGTCCAACTGGAGAAGAGGGTGGAAATCCTGAAACTCCTGCAATTGCATTATTACTATTAAGCGCCTGAACAGTATCGGTTTTTAATCTTAGTTTGGGACCGTTAGCATCTGTACCTGAAACAGCAGCATTTCCTATTACGTCTAAATAACCGTCGGCTCTATCGATTTGAAAAGTGACTTCTATTGATTGATTTTTGGTTCCGCCCACTGAGGTGAAATCCGAAGTAGAAACGATTCTACTGAACTCATTCGATCCTCTAACACCATTACTAGTAAATTCAATATTTGTACTTGGAAATCCCAAAGTTGAAAGTGCATTGGAATCAGTGCATCCAAAAATATTAAAACCCGTTCTAGTACCATTTGAATTTCCAGTAACGCTTCCAACACCGCCGCGTATTGGTGCAACATTAAACCTACCGCAGGAAGAAGCTGCCTGAGAGGAGATTCCTGCGGCTATTGCATCTAGCACATTTTGGTCAAATCTTTCAGGCTTACGACCAAAATACTCCGAACAGGAAAATCCAAATAGAATTGCGAATATAAAATATTTTTTTCTTAATGCGACAGCATTGCAAATACAACTATATATCATTTGATTGACAGAATTTTTCAATAAAACAAATTGTCAAGTAATGAAAAATTTCATCATCAGGATTTATTATGAAAAATTCCACTTATAGAAAAATCATCTTCCTTTCTTTTGTAATTTTGTTTCTAATAACCAATTGCAAGCTCCCTTTTCTGTCAAAAGAAGAGGAAAATAATAACGATGAATTATTACTTCTAGGACTGGCTGCCCTCTTAAGCCAAAGTCAGCAAATTGAAGAACCTAGACCATTTAGGGGAAGATCGGTTTTTTCTTACGGTAGCACTTCGGGTGCGGTAGTTTATGATTGGAATGTGGATCGAGGATTTTCACCCTTAGCGAATGTTAATCCTGTATCCATTCAAGAATCAGACTCAGGAAGATTTTCTACCTACTCTGAGGGAACTCAATTCCGAATCATTGATACAGGAATCAACCTCAGTCCCCATGGAGAACATTACCATGTAGATAAATCAAACCCAAGAATCTTTGATCCAAGCCATGCAGGAGTAAGTTTAGATATTGCTGGAACAAATCCAGTGAGAGGCTTTTCTTACAATGGCAAGTCTGCCTTTACTTATGCTAATGGTCAAATTCGTGTTCTAGAAGAGAAAACCTTAGTAGATGAAAATACTGCATCTATTACAATCAACACTCCAACTTCACTACCAACATCCCACAATGGGATTACAATTTGGATGAATGAAGGAAAAGTTATTTGGTCAATAGATAGTAACACAATTAGCTTTCGATCGGGAGGTATTGGTAGTAATTTTGGAACCAATGATGGAAATCAAACCTGTTCATCCTGGCTCAGTCCCGCCGGATATAGATTTGCACAATCAGGAAATAATTTTTCCAATCTAAACCTTACATACCTATATGACCACTATCTAGTGTTCCCCTGTTCTTCTGAGGTTTTAATTGTGAAACATACAGATAGCAACTCAAGCACTGGGGCAGGAACTTACTCCTTTCCAAGAATTGCTACATCAGGGCAACTCTCTGTAATTAAACCTTTATTCGCTAACAACAATTATTCTTTAGGTGGAAAATCAACTCAAGCCATCTTCTATGGAAATTATGGTTCCAATTCAGAAACAAGTGTTATTCGTATCAATGCTTCCAATTTAAGTCTTACCTCTAAACCAATTGCAAGCTACCGAAGTAGCAACATAGTATCCGAAGAAAAAGAAGGAAAAGAAATATTAGTATTGGACAACCAAGGACAGCTACATGTATTGAATTCAGAGAGCTTAGAAACAATCACAACCCAACAAATTCTACCTGACAACGCGGTTCTTTCTGGAGGGAACGCTCCAAAACTCTTTGGGACTTGGGATGCTAGTTTTATTTTATATCAGACGAATTCTGGCGAAGCAATCTTGCAGGAATTCAATGTAAAAGAAAGAGTAGCAACTCGCAAAATTACCTTACCTAGAATACCTTCCGACATTAGCTTTCACTCAGCTCGAAGCAAAGGCTCTGACTACACTGGACCTCTACCATAAACTAATTCACCCAGGAAAGGAACATTCCCTTACTAAAAATAAAAAAGCCGTAGAGCATATGCTATACGGCTTTGAGTAGAAAGGATAAATTTCTTTCTTAACGTTTCGAGAATTGTGTTCCTCGTCTCGCTTTGTGCTTTCCGTATTTCTTTCTCTCAACCATACGATTATCTCGAGTAAGTAATCCTTCTTTCTTCAAAGCAGGTCTCATTTTTTCATCAAATTTAGATAATGCACGGCTGATTGCGTGAGCGATTGCTCCAGCCTGACCTGTGATTCCACCACCAGAAACATTGATAGCGATATCAAATTTGTTTCTAGATTCAAGAATATCAAGTGGCTTCAATGCGATTGCAATCTTACTTGCACCAGCAGTGATGTATGTATTTATATCTTGCTTATTTACAGTGATCTTTCCACTGCCCGATTTTAAACTAGCTCTTGCGATAGAAGTTTTTCTTCTTCCAACTGTCCAGATTGAATTGTCTTTTGCCATAGTAATAATTCCTTATATTTCCAATTTCACTGGTTTTTGAGATTGAAGAGTGTGCTTATCATCTGCAAAAACTCTACAATGAGTTAGCATAACATCACCTAAACGACTTTTAGGTAACATCCCCTTAACAGCTTCCATGATAACCTTTTCTGGATTCTTGTTCAAAAGTTCATGAAAAAGAGTAGCCTTCATACCACCTGGGTATCTTGAGTGATGGTAGTAGATTTTTTGAGTATTTTTATTGCCAGTTACTTTTACTTGAGACGCATTGATAACAACGATACCGTCACCACAGTCTTGGTTAGGTGTAAAAGTGGGTTTATGCTTGCCGCGTAGACGTTTGGCAACCTCTGAGCAGATTCGTCCGAGAGTTTTTCCCTTCGCATCGATGAGAAACCAATTTTTCTGCACTTCTTCTTTCTTCAAAGAAGGAGTTTTATGTTCTTTTGAAATGATAGACATCTAATTTTCCTTTCTTTGGACAGGATTTTCGTTTTAATTCCAGAGTCAAGGGGAAAGATGGATTTCATTGAAAGAAGACGAGATCATTCAACTTTTTGCAAAGCCGTCTCATCCCATGCTGGACGATTGCCACCTCTTTGATAGGAATAAACTGCTCACTACGGACAGTCTATCTGAGGGAACGCATTTCCGTCTAGATTGGTCTTCCCCGGAAGATATCGCGATCAAATTAATTGAGGTAAATGTCTCTGATATTTTCAGTTCGGGAGGGATTCCTAAATTCTGCCTTTTGAACCTGGGACTCTCCTCAGAATCCAGCAAAAAGCCCTGGATTACCGAATTTTCTAATGCCTTTCGAAAAAGATTAGAACTCTATGGGATAGAACTTGTGGGCGGAGATACATTTTCCAGCAGTCTTACCCAACTCAGTCTCACACTATTTGGTGAACTACCCGCTCTAAATACTGCTTGGTCTAGGTCAGGTGCAAAAGTTGGGGATAAGATTTATCTTACTGGATCTTTGGGACTTTCCCATCTGGGCTGGAAAATTCTAAGCGATCCAAATTTTCGTATACTAGCAGAGAAAAATTTAAAACCATCCTCTTATGAAAATAAAAAAGAAAGTAATATAGAAAATGAAGGAATTATTCAAGAAGCGATTCGAAAGCACCTTCGCCCTGAATCGGTATATGCGAAATTAAACAAGAATTTGATGAACTATAAAATCAATTCTGCTATGGATATAACTGATGGACTCTTCCAGGATTCTTGGAAGCTTGCAAAAGCCTCAGGCAAGACGATACAAATTAACATTGATAAGCTTACTCGATTAGGTGAATTTTTAAAATTTATGAGCTTGGATGAAATACTTGGTTCTGGAGAAGAACTAGAACTTCTCTTCACCTCATCTGAATTACTTCCAGAAAAATTAAATGCCTACCCGATTGCAGAAATAGGAAGCGTTCTTTCCACTTCAGATAAACCTAAAGTAGCTTTTACCTACCAAGATGAAATTTATCTTCCAAAATCTGTGGGCTATTCGCATTTCTAATCCAGTAGTTTTAGAAGCATATTTATTTTAAATTCTACCAGCTTAAGTTCTGTTATTCAAATTAAATTAAATTAAATTAAATTAAATTTATTTAATGATCTTATTATTAACCGCAACTTCCCAGGTAACTACATCAGGTAATTTGTCTCTCATCTCAGCAAGGTAGTCTGTGATTTTTTTACGATCCAAAAGAGTTGGATCATAATCCATACGGAAATCGTAAGATCCCAAGTGGGTTGACATTTTGCGAACCATTTCTTCCTTCATCAATCGCTGCCATTCCAAAGAACCTTTCTTTTCAAAGTATTCGTAAAACGAGGTTTTATCTTGAAAAATTGGCAGTTTTGTGGATCTAACCTTAGATGCTGGTAGACTAACAGGTGCTCCCGATTGCTCGTTAGATTTTGTACTCGTAATTGTTTTCTGAATATCGGAGATTAGAAAGTTGCGAACCTTTGAATCCAGTTTAGATAAGAACTCAACTAAATCACTAGGTGTTTTGAACTTGGGTGGCTTCAGAAATTTTTCAATGTATTGGTCTTTGCTTAGATTTTTTTCTTTGGCTCTGTCAGCAGTCCCATCTCCATCCAAAATATCAGCTATAATAAAAGATACTTCTCTGCGAAACACGATAGAGCCGTCTTTTAATTTTGCAAGCATTGCCAAGGCTTGGATCGACTGAGCAAGTAAGCTCGCAGACATGGATTCATAACCACCTGAAGTAAGAATCTTCCTCTCAACATCCAAGATTAAATCCTTATAGCCTTCTCGAGCTTCCATTTCTTTAAGATTCAATGCAAGGCTGTCATCATAGTGATAGCCATCATCTTTTTTAATTAGTATTCCAAATTGAATTAAACCATCCCAAAGTCTTGCAGGATTCAAATAATTCAGATTTCTCATAGGATCTGGAAAGTATTTTGCATCTAATTTTGGATTGTTGAAACAATGTAAGGGATGAGATTTCTCAGCCATCAGTTCATGATAGTCTTTCATACTATCTTCTAAGTTCTGGATTTTATAAATGGGAACACCTAACAAAATTCCTATTGATATCATCTCATATGGTTTACAAATCGAAGTTGATTCGAAATTTTCAACACTGATTGCAGGGACTATGGAAGATCTTTTTTTATAATGATCTAATCTCGTGGGAAGATCATTTTCCTGCTCTTTCGTTTCGTCATCACCATCTTCGTAAGTATTCAATGCAAAATTGGTAACAGTTCTATAGTATTCCATTGAATCTAAGCCAGAGGCTTCCACTGAAATATATGGTCTAGAGAATGTGTCTAATTTTTCCAAAAGTTTCTTAAGAGGGATTTTCTTTTCTTCTAATACGGTCTTAATACTAATCGTATTAAAATTCACTCCGTTCATTCTAGAATATATCAATTGAAAAAGCTTAGTTCGAATACTTTCCATTTCAATCTTATTCTGGGTAGATTCTGAAACTTCTAGTTTATCATCTGATTGCTCAAGCTCTAAGGCTAAGGCTTTCTTAATTTCAGTAGGGGGAAGTTTGAGAAGTGCTGGGTAGGTTCGATTGAGAATGTCTTGGATCTCATCTGCTTTCTTATCTAAAATAGATAGGCCACGAGTTGCAATAAGATGAGTAGTTAAGATCTGCATAGCATCGTCTTCTCTATCCATATGTATGAAATCAACTTCATTGGACATATCTTCAATAGAAAGTCTGGAATAGAAATAACGATGTAAGAATTGATCAATCTCATCGGGGTTAATCAAATAGAAGAAAAGTGGGTTCTTTTTCTCCAGTAGATTGAATTTCTCTTCTTGGATTTCTTTATCCAAAATTTTATGAAGCCCTAGAACTTTTTCCTTAATTGCTAATACTTCATTGTTTCGAATATCAAAAACTGCGGTCTTGATATCTCGAATGAAGTTCTCAGCTGAGGAAAGTAAGGATTCGAATACCAATTGGCGAAAATTAAAATTCTGCATCTTGATAAAATTCTTCGCAGTATCCTTGCTAAAAGAAGCTCCGGAAGATTCAATATCTTCCATTGCTCTTTGCATATCTTCTCGGGAATATCTCTGCAAGCCTACTCTCTCTTGGTAGTATTTCTTCTGGTAGAGATCCAATTTATCAAGCAGCAGACCCAATATTGATTCTGCGAAATGAAAGCCACGGTTAGGGTCTTTCATATATTTATGAATTTCTTCAGTTAGTATGGTTGCAAATTTATCGACTTCCAGACGAGATCTCTGTTGGATTCGAGTTAAATAATTGGTTTTAATTTTCTCAGATTCTTCTGGCCCATAATCCCGAAAGATGGAATCCATAATAGCAACTACTGCCCTTGGATCATTCTTTCCTAGAGCTGCTTCCATTCTTAGATTCCAAGATTTAAACTCAACATCCATGTCCATTTGATAGTCTGGATATAGAATTTCAAATAAGGACAAACAGTTCAATCTAAGAGCACGTATCAAACCCTTGCTTAAGTCCCCTATTGTTTCCAATAGCAATCTAGGGCTAACTTCTTTAATAAAATTTTCTATAAGTTTAATAGCCGTTATCTTATATCCAATATTTGTCATCTGCTCTACTGGGTAGACAACTCGTGAGATTCCAAATGAATTAAAACATGCTTTTCTTTTGGAACCTTCTGCTTCTGGAAAATATCCCGACACCCTTGTCGAGTCATTGACCATTCTTTCTTCTATAGCTCCACCTACAGTAGATGCAACGAATGTAGAAATAAATTGACCAGTTAACTCTTGTACTTGGTCTCTTCCTTGCAGAGTATTTCCACCCATGTTTTCAATATCTAAAAGGTAGAGCATTCCATTATCAAATATTTGGTCATTGACAACAACTTCTCTACCACTTGGGTATTTGGCATGGAAGGTATTCCCACTCATGAAATAGTCAAATTCTTTCAAGGCGGCATAGGCATTGCCACGAGCATTTTTATTATAGACGACTTTCTTAAAAGCAGATGGAAGTACTAAGATACCATAAATTCTAGGAAGCGGCCAATGGTCTTTGAAAATGTCCTTAGCCATTGCTGCAATATCAAGGATCATTCCATTTCCCGTTCCACCTACGATCGAACAGGTGATAAAAATAGAGATCTGTCCATCTCGCTTAACATGAACACCCTTAAAGTTAAAGGTTTTGCCAGCAAAGCGACTTGGATTCACAGCAAAATGATAACCCTTTTCATCTTGGGGAAAGGATTCAATTTGAATCATGGACTTTGAATGCGGAGCGAGGATTGCACGTGCTTGAGAATCTGGTTCTAAGGCAATGAACTCTCTCCCTCTTTCGATTTTATCCTGGAAATAGTACTTATTAACTCCAGGCTTTATCTCAAAGGATATCATTTCTTCTTTTCTATCTTCTTCTTTTACATCCAAGAGTTGAAAGTATTTAGGAGTATTGGACAAATCGTCCAGACGATCACGCTCTTTAATGAGTGCTTCTCGGATTTTTTCTTGGTTATCGAAGAAAGCAATACGACCTAATGGTCTTGTTTGGTTGGCACCCTGGCCTGCCCTTGTAGAAATATCATAAACATCTGGATTTGGCAACCAATCATAAGCGGGATCATTAGCATATTTGTCTCTCAAAAAATCCATAGAAAGTTCTGGAGGAGTTGGAGAAGAAAGATACAACATACGACTTTCTTCTTGGAACATCTGCTTAGATGGGAAACGGTATTTGCCACCTTGGGCTTCAATGCTTGTCTCAATATCTGTTGTATCAATTCCTACAAACCTAAGATAACGAAATGCCTCATTGGGTAAGTTGTTCTCCATCCATTTCTTAACAGAGAGAACACCCTTCATCCCAGAACCACCTACTCCAATGATTATGGACTTTCGGACTGCTGGCTTATCACCATCTAATACTCGTTTGATTGTTTTTTGTATATCACTCATTTTTTAGCAAATGGATCAATCATAGGAAAGAGACCCTCTCCATTTTGGCTTGCTGTATCATAGCCTGGATAGATTTTATAAAGTTTTAGAAAGAATTGTTTCTCAATCACTGGAATTCCTGATTGAGTAGAAGCTTCCACATCTTTTGTGAAGAAGTGAAACTCAAAAAATCCACCGCGAAATTTTCCATCTTGGGTCAACCGATCACCCAATCGAAATCGAATAGGTTTTTGAACATCGATTCCTGCTAATGAAATATCTCCCGTTGGATCAGGCTTTGATTTAATATGAATTCTCATTCTAGCGCCCATCTCTTGGATTTTACTTTCACCAGGAAGTAAAAATAGCAATTTGCCACCGCGTCTAAAATCAACTATATATTCCTCTTCAATCTTATCAGGAAGCTCATAGATATCCCGATTCCTTGAATTATCTAGCTGTCGTATCATAATGGTTAAATGATGATCAACAATTTCAGTTGAGTAAGTTTTGATAGTTCCTTCTCTTTGTCCAATTGAAATAGTCTTCTCTGGTGAATCTGCTTTAAGCACATACTTAAATATTAAACCAGGATCCGGGATATCGGATTGCTTGGGCATATTTGAAGGAACTATATTAGGCTGTGCAACGAATGCTTCTGGTTTAATAGGTTCAGGATCTTTTGCGGGAGCACGCTTAGTTTTACGCTCCGGCTTTGATTCCACTTCTGTTTTGTATCTAGTATCAACTGGTAGGTTAGCAGAAAGTCTACGAATCCGAATAAATTGATATACAATGTATAAAAAAAGAAAGATACAAACTAACATCAAAAAGAAAAATAATGTTTCGAAATTCTCTGCCTTATCTTCTATGCGCTTGATATATTCAGGAGAGTATGGGCTGTCGTATTGTGCTAAAAACCAAATCAATGTGGATTCTCCTTAGATAAAAATTCCGTGTATAAAATTATCAGTAGAGCCTATGAACATTCTATTATCAAAGATAACAGGGGCTCCATTGATGTTGCCATCTGTGTTGTATTTTAAATGCATTTTGCCTGTAGTCTGATTCAAACCATAAAGATGATTGTCTTCTGATCCAAAATAAATTATATTATTATGAACAAGAAATTCACAACGAATTCTTCCATCTGTGTTGAACTTCCATTGTTGTTTGCCATAGAAATTCAAACAATATATAGTTCCTGCATCATTGCCAAAAACAAAATATTCATCATTCCCATCTAAATAGGAAAAAATTTCTGAGTGAATAGGAGCTCTTGCAGGAAATGTCCATTGCGCTTTACCTGTATTAGGTTCTAGAGCGTATAAGACACCATCCATAGAACCAGCCAATAAATAATTTCCTTTTAAACTTAAATAAGGTTTTGATCTTACTGAGCCATCTGTCTTAACCTTCCATCCACCTGAAAGTCCATCCGCTGAATAATTAAAGGAATAGATGCATTTGTCTTCTGATCCAATAAAAACAGAACCTTTACCAAGTTCAGGAGAACCGACTGTACTGCTGATTCTCTGCTCCCAAAGTTTTCTTCCTAGCCTACCTGATTCAGCTTCTGTGCCAGAGTAACAATCAAAAGCATGCAAGGAATTCATAGAAGAAATCAATAATACCTTATCAGTTGCAAATGGTTTGGAGAATACAGTTTGGTTCAAAGCCTTTTGCCAAACAATACTTGGCTCAAGCGGTTTACCATCATCGCCCCAGTTTAATTTGATTCCTGACACTGTGCCTTGTTTGGTGACAGCGAATGCGATATCATTTACAATTACGGGAGCTCTGTAAAAAGCTCCTGGAATAGTAAGGCTCCAAGTAGGAGAAATCTTTCCTTGGGCATATTCAAATAGTATAACTTCACCTTTGTGGTTAACACAAAGAAAATAATTTCCACCCTTGGGAGCGGTGATAGGAATTAAATTTCCAGTGATATGTCCTTTAGTTCGGAAGTCTTGGAAATTCTTTCCAGGAACTTCATCTGGATTTTGACTAGCTACAAGAAGATCTGCCAAGGGATCATCAGCATGCTGCTCGGTAATAGCAATTTTAAATGTCTCGTCCACAAGTAGACGAGTCTTGGGATCAAATAGTTTTAATTCACGAAAAGCAAAACCCATAGTTTATTAACGGATTGCAAATACTGCAAAATCAAGGATTTTTCATTCTAAATGTAAATAAAGAGCTCTTAGAAATAAATTCTTGGAAAATTTATTGAAAAATTAGACTTTGCCTCTGTATTTCAATGCAATTTGCCCAGTTCTAGCAATTTCTAAGATACCATATTTCTTCATGATCTCTATAAAACTCGAGACTTGGCGGGTATTGCCTGAAAATTCCACTAAAATAGAATCTAGGTTTAGTTCAGCAATCTTTGCTTTGAATACTTCACAAATAGATATTACTTCAACTCTGGTGGTATCATCCAAGCTAATAGAAATTAAAACTAACTCTCTATTGATTGATTCTTCGTAGGCAAGATCTTCCACAGAAAGTACATCAGGTAATTTCATGAGTTGTTTCTTCACCTGAGCAAGCATTGCCTCATCACCTCTTACGACTATGGTCATAGAAGAAACATCCACATCAGAGGTTACACCAACAGCAATGGAATCGATATTATAGCTTCTTCTTGTGAAGAGACCTGAGACATGGCTCATCACGCCTGGATTGTTATTTACTAAAATACTTAAAGTGTGTTTCATTTCTTCAACTTCAAATGATCTTTAAATTCAATCATTTCCTTCTGGGATAGACCAGCTGGAATCATAGGGAATACTTTTTCCTCGGCAGGGATCATAACTTCAATTAAGGCTGCCTTATCATCTTTAAAGAGAAACTCCAGACCCTTATCAATCTGGTCTTTAGTCTCTATCTTCATACCTGGTATATCATAAGCTTCTGCAACTTTGACAAAGTTTGGATTGTAATTCCATTCTGATTCACTAAATCTTTCTTCGTAGAATAATTCCTGCCATTGGCGAACCATTCCTAGAAAGTTATTATTGAAAATTACAATCTTCACTCCCAGCTTGTACATAGAAATAGTTGCGAGCTCTTGGATATTCATTTGTATAGAACCATCTCCAGAAACGCAGATAACGGTTTTATCAGGTCTTCCGAATTTTGCACCAATAGCAGCAGGAAGACCATAGCCCATAGTTCCTAAACCACCAGATGTTAACCAATTATTTGGTTCATCAAATATATAATACTGTGCAGCCCACATTTGGTGTTGTCCTACATCAGTAGAAACGATAGCCTCTCCCTTAGTCTTCTTGTACATTCTGTCCAAGAATTCTTGAGGACGGATTGTATCGCCTGAATTATCAAATTGCAATGGGTGGTCTTTCTTGAATGATTTGATTTGATCTATCCAATCTTTGCGATCAACCTTTTTGATAAAAGGAAGGATCTCTCGAATGCAGTCCTTAAGATCACCATGAAGTATATGATCCACATCAATTCTTTTATTAAATTCAGCCTTATCGATATCAATATGGGCACGCACTGCGGTCTCAGCAAAATCACCAACTTTTGCAACACGGTCATCGAACCTTGCACCAAGATTTAATAGATAATCACATTCAATGATTGCCTTATTCGCATAAGCAGTCCCATGCATACCCAACATTCCAACAGAAAGCTCATGGGTTCCTGGAAAAGCACCAATTCCCATAAGAGTAGTTGTTACTGGGATATTACCAGCTTCTGCTAGTAATTTAATTTCAGCAGCTGCAAATGAATTAATAGCTCCGCCACCAACATATAACAAAGGTTTCTTTGCCTTATTCAAAGCTTCCGCAAATTCTTCTACATTTCCAACTACCTTAGGTCTTTCATAATGGTGGGATGCTATCTTTAACTTATCCGCCTTACGAATATTAGTCAACTGAAGCTGAACATCCTTTGGAAAATCAATCAAAACAGGACCAGGTCTGCCACCCATTGCGATCTTGGTTGCTTCTTCAAAATGTCTAGCAATATCATCAGCACTCTTCATGAGTGCATTGTATTTAGTAATGGGAATTGTAATTCCATAAATATCAGCTTCTTGGAATGCATCTGTTCCAATCACGGAAGTAGCAACCTGACCAGTGATTGCAAGGACAGGAATGGAATCCATTTTAGCATCAGCAAGACCTGTGACCAGATTCGTAGCACCAGGTCCAGATGTAGCGATACAGACACCTAACTTACCAGTTGCCCTCGCATAACCTTCTGCCATGTGAATGGCACCTTGTTCATGACGTACAAGGATATGTTTAATTTTCTTGCTATGATATAATTCATCATAGAAAGGGAGTATGGCTCCGCCTGGATATCCAAAAGCAATATCCACCCCTCTTTCTTCTAAAAGCTCAACTAAAAGTCTTGCGCCTGTGATTTTCCCTTCATTTTTCATGAAAAACTCTCTTAAGGGTCAATTCTCTATCCAAGAGAGGAAAGTCAACAGAGTTTCCCTCAAGAGATTTTCATTGTTTTCTTACTTGCGACTCTGAATTGCAATAATCTTACAGAAATCACATCATTTAACCACAAATAAGAAACTATAAAAAATCAGAATGAAATACTTTACAGAATACTTTGTAATGAAAGGCTAGAAAAGTAAATTGGATTTATCTTAACAATTTATTGCCTTAAAATATAACATAGATAAAAGCTGAATAGATTATATGGATTCCAACTCAATTGAAAATAAAGAAAATACTCCCATCTTAAATAATTCAGATGAAGACGACCAATTTGCTAAAATCAAAAGTCTCGCTAAGGATGCTTATCGCTACCTAGACCAGAGAAGATACTTTGATGCGAAAGAAAGGTTAGATGCTCTCTTGATCTTAGATCCAAGCAATACCTATGGACTTGTGGGAATGGGAGATTTATTTTTCAAAACAAAGAAACCAGAACAGGCTATACCATATTATAGAAGCTGTCTCGAGCAGGATGCATCTAATAAATTTTCCTTAATGGGAATCATGAACTGCTTCCGCGAAATGAACCAATTGAATCGAGTCATAGAAGTAGCTGAAGAATACAGACATATCATGGTAACTGATGCAAGCATTCTCTCTAGAGTAGCAGATGCTCATCGCAAATTAAAGAATTTTAAAGAATCAGAAATATTTTATATGTCCGCCTTGCAGATCAATCCTAATGATCAATATGTTATTGTTGGCTTAGGGCATTTGTATTTTGCCTGCCAAAGATACCAAGAGGCTATCCAATGGTGGGAGAAGCTACTCATCACCCAACCTAAAAATATCAAGATCCTAACCGAAATTGGTAACAGCTACCGCAAAATCAAAGATTTTGAAAAAGCAATCCATTATTATGAAAAAGCGAGAACCTTAGATATAAATAACTTTTTCGCACTCTATGGACTGGCTGAATCCTATCGTGGTCAGAAGGAATTTGAAAAAGCAATTGTTCATTGGGAATCTATTCTTTCTTTTGACCCAGATAATAAATTAATTATCAACCGATATGCTGATTCCCTTAGGGGTTTGGGTGAATACGATAAGGCATTGGAATGCTTTAATAAAATTCTTTCGTCGGGAGATGATTACTATGCATCCCTAGGTAAGGCAGCTTCTCTACGTCTGATCGGAGACATTGGAAAAGCAGAGGAAATCTACCAGGATCTGCAAATTAAATTTCCTATGGATCCAAGACCTTCTTTGGAACTTGCGGATCTCTGGTTTCATACAGATCGATCCACAGAATCATTGCAGTTACTAGAAGAGATAGCCAAGAAATTTCCTTCTAACTCAGATATTATTGATCGTATTGATAATCTGAAGTCAAGAAGTTAGATTAAGAAACCTTTCGATTGAATTAAATTTATTTAGATTCAAATCATTTGAAAGAAAATCTACCTTGAAATAAACATTAAGTTTTCTTAGATTTTGTCTTTAAGTTGTTAAGTGGGGAATTGAGGGAAAAATTAAGAGGTGGAAAAAATCCTCAAGACCAACAAAAGCAGGCCAAGAGGACTTACAAAAATTAGTAACGAGAACCGGAATTTCTTCTTGGTCTCTCTGCTTGAGGTTTAGCTTCATTCACACGAAGACCACGGCCTTCGATTTCTTTACCATTTAACTGGCGAATTGCTTCTTCCCCTTCTTGGTTGTTAGACATTTCAACAAATCCAAAACCTTTAGATCTTCCTGTCTCACGGTCGATAATAATCTTGCTTTCTGATACCGACCCGAATTGAGTAAATAATGCCTCAAGAGCGCTGTCTGTCATACCATATGACAAATTTCCTACATAGATATTCATTTTCTAAATCTCCTAAATCTTAGTGCCCAACTAGGACACTATTAGTCATAATGGAATTTGAAGATAAAAATGGCAATACTTTAAAATACTAGGATTTTTTTTTCCAAATTTGTTTTCAAAAAAAGTAAATATTTTTCAAATCTAGCCTGTAGCTTCTGAGCGGTGCGAGTTTTCAGCAAAACTTTTTGCCTCTGCGAATTTCAAGGAGACCAATTTTGAAATCCCCGATTCCTCATTCGTCACACCAAAAATTGCATTCGCTCTAGAGATAGTAGACTGGGCATGAGATATCACAATAAACTGTGTCTTATCTTTGAATTTATCTAAGATAGAACAAAATCTTAGTTTATTGGCCTCATCCAAGGCAGCGTCAATCTCATCTAGAAAGCAAAAAGGTGAGGGTTTCACCATATAAATCGCAAACATCAATGCTATCGCTGTAAGTGATTTCTCACCCCCTGAAAGCAGGCGTAAGTTTTGTACATGTTTGCCAGGTGGCTCTGCCATAATTTCTATTCCCGAGTTCAGAGAGTCCTCTTTCTCAGTGAGTTCCAGAGTTGCTCTTCCTCCTCTGAATAGCGTGGAAAAAGTTTCTTGGAAATTCTCTTTGATTCTATCAAAAGTCTCTCGAAAGAGATTCTCAGATTCTTGGTTGATTGCATCTAATACAGTTTCAATCGCTTTCTTGGAGGATTCAATGTCTTCCTTCTGAGACTTATGGTGATCATAGATATCTTTGATATTTTTATATTCCTCAATTGCGAGAGGATTGATTGAACCCAATTGTTGAATCTCAAATTTTGCATTTCGTAAGCGAGTCTCTTCTTCCGACTTCTTAAAGACCAAACTTGCCTTTTCATTTTCCAACTCTTGTTCTGTCATTGAATAATCATTGTAAAGATCTTCAGAGATAGCTTCAATTTGCACCTTCAAGGCGGAACAATTTTTTTCCTTCTCAGTTAGGATAGGAAAAAGTCCCTGAAAAACTTCCTGGTTCTTGGAAATATTATTCTTTAATTGTTGGATTCGCGCAAGTATAGATTTCAACTCTTCTTTCTGAGATTCATAAGCCTTACTCATAGAAAGGAAGCGATTGTAGGAATCTTCTATTTCCTTTTCTAATTTGATAACCTCATCTTCGAACTCCTTCTTTCTTTCCTTGATGGATTCGATAGACTCAGTCATAGCCTTCATTCTTTCTTGGATTTCTTTTTCTCTGTTCTCTAGAGAAATTAGATTGTTCTTCAAAAGATCTTGTTTAGAATTTATTTCTAGATTTTTCTTTTCTATTTCTATGAGTTCGACATTTTTTTCTTCAATGCTTACTCTGAGATTTTCGATTTCTTCGTGAGAATTACGATTCAGTCGAGTCAGATTTTCATTTTCTAAAATCAAATCTTCCATCTTGCGATCCAATTCTTCTTTCTTGGAAAGTATGCCATCTTTATCCAAAAACATAGATCGAAAATGATCATCAATTTCCGTATAAGAAAGTAGATCGTTCTTTAGTTTAGGTAGATTAATATTTGTTAGCAGATGTTCTACTTCGGATATGGAATTGGATTTAACCTTCTCTGCCAAAGATTGAAAATCTTCGATATAAGTATCAATTGTATTAAATAAGGATTCTTTGAGATCGATTCTTTCTTTCTCTTTGCCTTCGGCATCTTTTTTCCTTGCTTCCAACAATTGAACCAATTCAAGAACTACATCCTTGGTCTGCTCTCGAAGTTGTGCATTGCTAATTTCATTTTCCTTGAGTTGCAATTCTCTTCTTTTAATAGCATCTGATTCTTGTTCAATTTTTCTTTGCAATTCTATTTTGATTTCTTTAAGAGATTCCCATTCTTCTTTTAATTGAGAGCTCTGTTCTTGCAATTGTTGGATATGATTTTCTGTTTCCTCTCTATCTACTTGAATTCTTTGGATAGTTTGGGTTTCTTTTTGTATGGATTGGTTCAATTCTACGATTCGCGAATCGTATTCTTGGATGATCTCTTTATTTTTGGCGATTTTTTCTTTCTGAACCTGTGAAAGAGAAAAATGTTCAGCCAATTTCTTATCAATCTCCATCATTTCTTTTTCTAAGCTGGATTTTTCATCACCTAGCTTTTCAATTATTGTATTTTCTTCTGAGATTAAGGAAAGTAAGGATTGGTTTTTCTCTTTGATTTCAGCCAATTCATCTTGGTAGGTTTTTAAGCGAGATTTGAAATCACGAATTTTAATGTAACGGATATTTTTGTCCGCTTCGTTCATATCATTCTTTAATTTGAAATAAATTTCTGCTTTCTCGGATTGCTTTTCTTTAACTTCCATATCTTTCTGCATGGAGTACAAAATGTCCGAAATTCTTTGTAGGTTCTTCTCTGTGTCATCTAGTTTTTTTAAGGCGTCTTTTCTTTCCATTTTGAATCGAGAGATGCCTGCTGCTTCTTCAAAGATAGCTCTCCTCTCTTCTGGTTTAGAATTGAGAAGCTGATCCACCTTGCCCTGCTCCATGATGGAATAACTTGATTTACCTATCCCAGTATCTAGTAATGTTTTCTCTACATCCTTACGAGTAGTTCTTGAATCATTGATGTAGTATTCATTTTCCCCATCAGGATAGAGTCTTCGGGTTATTTTAAAATTAGGAAAATCTACTGAAAAGAAATGATCAGAATTATCAAATAAAATGGAAACCTCTGCAAAACCAGAAGGCTTACGAGCATCTGATCCGTGGAAAATTACATCATCCATTTTCTCACCGCGAAGTCCTTTTGCTGACTTCTCACCGAACACCCATTTAACGGAGTCTACAATATTTGACTTACCACAACCATTGGGGCCGACAACAGCGGTGAAACCTGGGTCGAATGGAATGTCTGTCTCATCTGCGAAAGTTTTGAATCCAACAATATTTAAGCTTTTTAAATGCATTTTTATTTCTCTTTATGTCTCGTGTAAATCGAGGGAAAAATCCCTATTGACAGGCTTCTCTATCCAACAAGAATAAGCCTATAGTATTATGTCTCAAATACCAGAAAGTCTGGAAAGTGAAATTTTTAAAAGAAAACCTTATTTAAAAAATTATTTTTCTTCGCCTATTCAGAATCAAAATTTAGCTCTATTGCCCTCTAAGAGCAAATGGGAGGTGGTAAAAAATTATGATTTTCCTGGAATAGGAATTTCATCTGAAGATTATATTAATTATGTCTCATATAAAGGGAAATCTTTAGCAAGTTCTTATGATCCAATCAAGCAAGCAGAAAGAAGTTTAAATTCTGTTCAAATAAAATCGAGTGATTTAGTTATCATTCTTGGACTTGGCAATCCCATACTTGCTCACCTAACAAATGAGCTACTTAATTCAAACCCTGTCATACTTGCTATTGATTCTATGGAAGAAATCGTTCCCCTGCTCTGGGAACCTTATCTTATTCCTTTCCTGCAAGCTCCCGGTAGACATTTATTCTGTGGAGATAAATTCATCCAACTTCTATGGAATTATCTAGATGGGCTACCTATTGATCGCCTATCGGGAATTAAATTTATAAAGAATACATCTAGCTTGCAAATCGCCCCTGATTTCTACCTAGAAGTGGAAGCGAGAATTAGAGATCTATTTAGTTCTAAGATGAGTGATCTATTGACTAAATTCGAATTCGAAACTCTATGGACAACTAACATACTCAAGAATTCAATAAGATATTTCTCTAGCAATAATTGCTATACGATTTCCAAACTAAGAGCAGAACTTTCAGACATTCCAGCTATGCTTGTATCCGCTGGCCCAAGTTTAAGAAGAACCATACCTTATCTAAAATCCATTCGAGATAAGGTATTTTTACTATCCTGTGATACTTCTTTGAAAGTGCTTTTGAAATCAGGAATCACACCTGACGCCATCTATACACTAGATGCACAGATGAACAGCTTGTTCCACTTTCTAGGAGAGGATATCTCACAAATTCCAGTTTTTGCTGATATGGTAACCTCACCCTATCTCTTGGATACTCTCAGTCCCAAATCTGTAGTCTACAGCATGACGGCCAAATTTATACAGGAAGCAACAGGTGAATGGAAACGTGAGGTTACAGCAGGTGGAGAACTAGCCGACGCATACCTGGGAGATATTGGAGATATACAATCAGGGGGTTCTGTTGCAACTACAGCCTTCGATGCACTTAGATATTTGGGTTGCAAGCATGTAAATTTCATAGGTCAAGATCTCGCTTATACGGGAAGAGAAATTCATTCAACAGGAACCCATCATAATGAAAAATGGTTAGGCCTAGTTAGTCGAAAGCAAAGTCTGGAAAAAATAAATGAGGCTGTCGTAAGAAAAAGAGATACTCGTTATGTAGAATCAATAGAGGCAAACAAAAAAGTTCTTACCGATTATGTGCTAGATTTATACCGCTATTGGTTTGAGGAATCGGCCAAATCCATTGATGATATGCAATTGGTAAATTTTGGTTGGGAGGGAGCTAGGATTGAAGGAATGAGTAATCAGAATCCAGAAAATATGGAGTCCTATTTTAATAATTATAAAAATCATAACTACCCTTGGAAGAATCATCCCATTTGGAATTCAGAATCAAAGCTGCGACCGCTTAATGTCGATGACTCGATTAAAGGTAAAACTCATCATAAGGATACCAATAAATCTAGTCAAAATGAATTGAGAAAAAAAATTTGGAAAGACATCAATGATTCAATTCATCTAATCAAGGAATTAGAAAAAGAAGAAAATGTAATTCCAATTATTGAAGAATGGTTCAAGGATAAATCTTATTTGAAGAGACTTTATCGCAAATCGGAAATTTATATCGCAAGACATAGAGATAATTTAGATGAGCAGAAGAAAAAATCACTTCTCCTCAATAGTATTTTTAAAGAGTTAAAAAGTTTAAAACGAAAACTTTATCCTATGATGGATGAGAATTTCTTTCCAGGGTAAAGCCTTGTATCATCATAAAATTCTGGAAAGTATTCAAAAAATAATTTCTGAGATATGATACGGTTCTTATATGAATAATTTTCTAAATATTTCTCAGAATAATCTAAGATAGGCAGTTGGTGGAATCCAATTCTGTCTTCAAATTGGTAGAAGTCATCCTTCGTCCAGTTCGGCTTCATGCTTAAAGCATATTCTTTTGCAATAGTCCAATCTAATTTAAATTGCATTCTCGATCCTCTAAATGCACTAGACCTTTCCATAAGATTAATCAACCTTACTAAAGGACATTCTTTAAGATAGTATTGCGTTACAAAAACGGAAACAAATTTATGAGAAGTTCCCATAGGCTCCCAGACTATTTCGGAAAAATTTCCAAAAGCTCTCTCATCTTCAATTTGATCTAAAAGCATTTGTAAGGGAGGTATTTTTTTAGAAGCTTTTAGAAAAGTATTTTGAGCTTCATACCCGAATTCACCAAAATACAACCATTTGTATAAATCAATGATTTCAATTTCTGTATAATGATCTAAAAAATTAGCAGTTAAAAATATTTTTTCTTGTCTGCTAAGTATTGAGTCTCTTTCAAGCATCGCCCGTCTTTCCTCTACCTACAGCCTTCAATTCTTCGCCCTTAATAAGTCTTCGAATGTTTTCACGATGTAAAATGAGTATAAGCAGTGCTATGCAAATTAAAATACTAAGCATAGTTAAGGAATAATTATTTTGATTGAAAAAAATATGAAATATTTTATAGATAAAAGGCATAGATCCAGAAGCAAGAATTGATCCTAAAGAAACATAGCCTGAAATTTTATATACAGTAAAAAATACAAATATAGCAACTACTGTTGTTATGGGAACCAAAGTTAGACAAACTCCTAAGGCAGTTGCAACTCCCTTACCACCTCTAAACCCAAGAAAGGGAGTATATACATGTCCAAGGATTGAAATTGCACCAGCTGCAAGTGGAAGATACAATGGATCGGGGACAAAATTTACATTAACTAATGATGGTAGATATAAACTTACAAAAAGAACGGGAAGGACACCCTTTAGAGCATCTAAAACTAGAACAATGAATCCATATTTCCAACCGATAACTCTTCCTACATTGGTTGCTCCTATATTTTTACTTCCATGTTGACGAATATCCATTCCTGAAACTAGATTCGTAATCAAATATCCATTCGGAATTGCTCCTATCAAAAAAGAAACAATTAGAACTAAGGCTACAATAATCATTCATTTGTCCTCACTTCGATTTTAACTGGAATGCCACCTAATTCAAATTCTTCGTTTACTTTCTTTCGGAAGTAAGAGAGAACTTGTGGTGTAAATAGTTCTTTACTATTGACAAAAAATACCAAATGGAATGGAGAAGATGAAATCTGAGTTGCATACTTTACTTTGGGAGGTCTTTTGGAGGCTCGGGCTATTTTGCCGTCGCTCAACCATTCACGAATTTTTTTATTCAAGACAGATGTTGTAACTTTGAGTTTGGATTTTTCGGACATATCCAAGGTTGCATCCATAATTTTATTCACACGCTGTCTGGTAAGGGCACTAAGTGTAAGAATCGGTTTGTCCTTCATTGCCGGAAATCGAGAAAGGACATCTTTCTTAAATTCATCTAAAGTTTTATGATCCTTATCCTCAATTAAATCCCATTTGTTAAAACCAATAACAACTGGTTTGCCAGACTTTTCCAAATAGGAAAATATTTTTTTATCAAATTCACCGACTCCCTTGGTTGCATCGAGTAAAAAAATTACAACGTCTGAATCTTCCATTGCACGAAGTGATCTTGTATAAGAATAGAATTCTAAGCTTTCTGCTTTTTTACTTTTCTTTCGTATACCTGCAGTATCGGTGATCTCAATTAATTTTTCTTTGTATTGGATAAATGAGTTCAAAGAATCTCTTGTTGTTCCTGCAACCTCTGAGACGACAGAACGTTTGTAGCCAAGAATAGAATTCATTAAAGAAGACTTACCTGAGTTAGGCTTCCCTGCAATAGAGATTCTAAGATCTGGAGTCAGCGAATGGGAGTGCTTGGTGGGAAGATAGAAATTAATTTTCTCAAAGACTAGTCCTATATTTTTTTTCCCTAAGGCGGATACAGGAATCGGATCTTGGATTCCCATTCGATAGAGTTCTTCTAAGTCGGCATCATCGGCATCGGAATCCGATTTATTTGCTACGAAAAGAACTGGTATATTTTTAATCTTATCATCTTTTCTAAATAATTGAATCAATCGGTAGTCATAATCTCGAATATCTTTTTTGTCTATGACATGGATGATAAGAGCGCTTTCTCGTAAATGCTGAAAGCTTACTTCCAAGATAGAAGCACTCATCTCATCTATAGATTCAATATCAAGTCCTGGTGTATCACGTAGCATAATAGGTGAGATCAATTCTTCTCGCTCGACAAGAATTTCCAAAGTATCTCTTGTAACGCCTGCTATGTTTTTAGTTATAGAATGTCCTTTTCTTCCTGCAATTCGGTTGTATAGTGTAGATTTACCTACGTTTTGTCTACCTAGTATGGTTACTATGGGGGGTTTTTTCATCTTTTGAGCCTATTTTTCATTTCTCTTTCAATATCAAGCTTCGCTTCTTTCTTTTGCATATCTTCCCGCTTGTCGTGTAATTTTTTAGGCTTACCCATGGCGATGATAACTTTAAATTTCTTATTGTCCTTAAAATAGCACTTAACGGCTATTAATACGACTCCCTTTTCTTTGACTGCTCTTTCTAATCGAGTAATTTCTTTCTTATGAAGCAGTAATTTCTTGGCACGAAGTTCATTGTGAACGATGTAGCCTTTATTTTTATACTGTGGTATTTGGAAATTTTCTAAGAAAATTTCACCATTTTTTGCCTTGGCAAATGAATCCGTTAGATTCCCCTTTTTTTCCCTAAGAGCTTTCACCTCGGTTCCGGTTAAGACTATGCCTGCTTCGAATTCATCTCCTAACTCGAAATTGAATCTAGCTTTTTTATTGACTAGTGGTTCGATTCGTTTGGATTTTTCTTTTGCTGCGTCGCCCATTTCAATTCCTTTGGCTATGATGTGTCAAGATTAATCTAGACATCTCAGATCCTATAAGATTCGGCATATTGTAAAAATTTTCTGAGGTAATCTGAATGGAGTCATGGAAAATATGCTCAGCTATGTAACGTGATCCTAGCCCCACTCCTAAGAATATATAGTTCTTACTTTCATTCTTTCGAACCATATCTCTAAGAAGTATAGTCTCCCTTCCCCCAATTTCATCTTCAATCTCAGCCTTTGCCCGCTGACCACGAAAGTCTGAAAGAATCACGACAATTTTTGTCTGAGCTTCGGGTGTGAAAAAGTTTTCAATGTTTGTAAGTATCTGGTGCTCAGGAATAGAATCCCCTTCCCAGCCCTGTGTGAAAAAATTAAAAAGACTTTCTTCCGCCAATTGATCGAACTCATCTTCATACTTTTTGGCATGAATGATATCAATTTTATTCTTAGCATTTTTCAAATCCGAATAAGAATGAACTGAGAAATTTACCTCATGGTCTCTAAGAATATAAGCTGAAGTTAATAGTGCAGAAAGAACTGCCACCGAATAATCAAAGTTAAACACACGTCTGCATTTGGAAACTAGGAAGGCGACTTCTACACCTTTTAGCTTTTCTTCTTCTTTCTCAATGAGTGTCTTATCAAAAATTCGACCATCACCTTTTCCATTTTTATAACTGATATATCTTCTCGCATCTATACGTGAACCTTCATTGCGGTACATTCTTGTTATATCAACTTCGGGATCAAAAAGGCGCTCTAGATTGAGCTCGACTTCTTCTAGTTCTTTGCCAAAAATTTCTAAAAATTCTTCTCGGGACACAACCATCTTGTAATCCCAGAGAAGTCTTCTTTTCTTGAGAAATTGCTTATAAAGTTCTTCGGTTCTATAACCCCAGGCTCCACCGCCACCAGCAGGTTCACCCTGTCCCATATTGCCACGAGTGTCTTTGCCATACCAGGCATCAGCTCCTTCTTTCTCATTGCCACCTGTGGGAGGAGTGTTGATTTCAATTCCTCGTTTGAGTGGATCGCCAGAGTTTATCTTACGTGCCTTGCCTGTTAGAGCTTCTCTTTTGTGAAGTTCTGGATCCCACCAACGTTTCTTTTCTATATTGGTGGGTTCAGTAAAAGTTTTTTTTTTCTCTTCGATCTTCTCGAAGAGTTCACTGACTGCCTCAATACCTTGCAATTGAAAATCGAGAATCTTCTCGATCTCGGCTCTTTCCTTAGGATCAGAGACCTGATTGGAATAAGCAATTTTGCCACCACGAACAGCTACTTCTCTAACATCTTGCTTGTTGAAATGCAAAATATGGTCCTTCCAATTGAGTAGATTAGAAATTCCAAATGAATAAGGAACTAAATTTGCCGAACCAATTGTACGCTTCTGAGAGAGATTCTTCACTCTTAGGTGAAATTTTGCCATTGCTTCTGGGAGAAATTCATCAGGAAGATAGAAAGAGAGCATCTCTTGGATGGTATCCACATCCTCTAGCTCTGGAAAAAGTATCGATGTAAATCGGTTACGGAATGCACGGGAAATTGTAGGAAGAGATTTCGAACTTCGGAAAGTTTTGAAAGCAATCACTCTGGAATTTTCTTTCAGTTTGATAGGAATGGACTCACCACTTTCTGGAGGTAAAGCCAGTGACTTGGCATCATCCGTAAGCATGTTCATTTTCTCAACAAGCTCAGCTCCCGCTGATTCCAATCCTGTAATCACAATCATAGCACCCTTTCGTATTCCCCTTGTTAAGGGTCCATCAGTCCAACCTACTTCACTTGCACCTATGGGCTTAAGAGCTCCAATGATATCGGAAGTATGAACACCTTTAGAAAGCGAAACCAACTCTACAGGATTGCCTATAAGTTCAGTAATCAGTTTATAATAAACCTGTGGATCCTGGTCTTCTCTGAATTCGATTAAGACGTTTTCTTTATTTTGGAATGCCGTTGTAACTTTTTCGATGAAATCCAGTATTGGGTTGGGTAATGGAACAGATGCCAGCAATTCCTTCGTTTTATTTTCATCTAACAGAGACAGTCTCTTATCGTTGCAGAATAAAGTTTTGTCCTTGATATGAAAGGAGACATCGATATTTTGCAAGCGGTTCAAATCAGTGGGTACATCTCCCCATTGTTCTTTAAGTATGGGTCGAATCTTTTCACGGTCTTCTGCCTTTCGAAAAGGTTCGTAGTACAAGTTCAAAATTTCTCTTAGATGGACATCTGCATCTGTCTTGCCAAATAGCAGAACTCTTTCGCATAACTTTTTCAAGACGCGGATATTGAAGTGGTATTTTTCTAAATCACCTCTGCCTATATCACCTTGCTTGATAAGAAGTTCAATTTGTATGCTAGTTGAAATTGCTTTTTTCAAAAAATCAGAACTTAGATCAGGGTACAATTTGCTTAGAATAAACAGAATTTCATCAGGAGTATGTGGATCGATATAGACTACAGAAAAATGCTTTGTAATATCAAAAGGAAGAGGCTTACGACCTTCGAAACCTTCCGATGGATTCTGTGTTCCCACAAAATGGAATCCAGATTTGCCAAGGATTCGTTCCCCAGAACCTTCTAAGATATCAATAAAAGCTGATTCATATACAGAAGAGAATCGTTTGAGAATATGAGGAGTTGCTAAGTTCATTTCGTCCGCTACAAAGGAGTAACCAGACTTGAGAGCCGATGTTAGAATTCCATCCGTCCACTCAAAACCTTTTCCATCTAACAAAACCCTATATGATCCAATCAAATCTTCGGGTAAGGTATCCTCATTCAAGCTGAATCGAAGGGTTGGCTTCTGCATCTTCCAATTGATATAATAAACTAAAGCATTTTTACCAACACCAGCATCTCCAACAAGGAGAACAGGCCTACCTTCTAACATAGGGTAGATGATATTTTGAAGGTTTCGTATAGTAGAATCTGTCTCAACGAGATCAGATGGGAATAAGAGTGATGGGTTTCCCCCTTGGAAAAGAGGAAGATCCAGTCCTGCAACGCGAACCGTATTCATAGGTTTATAATTTGCTGATGGGTCTAGCTGACAACCAAAATCTATTGACTATTACTACTAGACCCAGAGTCTATGTTTATGGCTCTCGCTCAGAAAATGTCCCTCATAGATAGTTCACCCATTCGAAAAGCATTCGAATTGGCTCGTAGTATAGAAAATCCTATCAATTTTTCCATAGGCCAACCTCATTTTCCTTGTCCAAGTCCTATTGTAGATGCGATGAAGCAAGCACTTGATGAAGGCAAAACTTCGTATACTCTAACAGCTGGTATACCGGAACTTAGGGAAGCCATTGCTGAAAAATACCGTAACTTCAATAAAATATCTTATGCAACTTCCGACAGCGTTCTCGTAACATCAGGGATTAGTTCTTCTCTCTTTCTTCTATTCAATGCCTTGGTTGATCCAGGTGATGAATGCTTGATTGTGTCACCTTACTTTCTCATGTATCCTTCCATGCTGGGTTTCTATGGAGCAAAAGTACATACTGTCCATGAATCATTCCAAGAATCCGATCTGGGAAAATGGGAATCCAAAAAACTAAAGATAATTCTATTCTCAACACCTTCCAATCCTACTGGCAAAATTCTCGCCAAAGAACAATTGCAAGCTCTAGCTAAACTTGCCGAAAAAACAGGAGCCTATCTCGTTTCGGATGAAATCTATGAACTATTTGATTATGATAATAAGTTCAGCTCCATTGGATCTGAATATGAAAAAACGATTACTCTTTCAGGTTTCTCCAAAACTTATAATATGACAGGCCTTAGATTATCTTCTATTTTAGCACCCTTAGATGTAATCAAAGCACTTACTACCTTACAGCAATATACTGTAGTCTGTGCTCCAGCACCCGTTCAGTGGGCTGGCATAGTTGCCTTGAAGACCGATATGAGTTCCTACATCTCCGATTACAAAGAGAAAAGAGACTATGTCTATGAGGAACTTAAAGATTACTATGAAATGAACAAAAGCGATGGCGCATTTTATTATTTTCTAAAAGTTCCCATTAACGATGAAGACTTTGTGAAAAAAGCAGTAGAACAGGAAAAATTAATTCTAGTTCCAGGTTATATCTTCTGCGAAGATCACAATCATGTGCGCCTGTCCTTTGCTTGTGAATGGGATCAATTGAAAAAGGGTATTGCCGCCTTGCAAAGATTATCTAAAATAATTAACTAATGGATTTTTCATTATTAAATTCAGAGAATGCAAAGATTTTCATTTATATTCCATTGTTTTTATTGGGAGCATCTATTGGTAGTTTCTATTTTAATCTAAGCTACCGAATTCTTGATCTCTACTATACCCAGAAGAGAAAACAATTCAAAGGACTTGCCAGATTAAAAGAATTATTAATTACTCCTAGCAACTGTGAAAACTGTGCTGCTCCAATAAATTCCCTACATCTAATTCCGATTGTTGGCTATATTTTCACAAAAGGAAAATGCAAACACTGTGGATACCAGATTCCTCTGATCTATCCACTAGGTGAATTTATGTTTGGCTTACTTGCTGTTCTTGTATTCCAAGCTAGTAATAATATTCTACTTAGCTTTGCCTGTCTAGCCTTAACAGGTCATTTAATTATTTCCATTTCGACCGATGCTACGCATTTCTCCTTGGATTATGAAAATCTTATTTGGATATTTGCTTGGGGTTTACTAGTTAACTTTTTATTAACAGAACAATTTCCAGGCTTAATGGATCTTTATGTAATCCTTGGCTTTGGTGGATTCTATGCTCTACTGTATTTTTTCTATCCGAGAGGAATAGGCTTGGGGGATGTATTATTTGCACCCTGCTTTGCATTCTTATGTGGTCATCCTTGGTGGATGCTATTCTTGAATGCTTCTTACATACCTGCAGTTGTAATCTCTCTTGCCTTTAGAAATCGCAATGAAAAGATTACCAACATTCCAATTCCAATGGGAGTGTATTTCTGTTTGGGATTGTTTATCACTTTTGCTTGTAAAATTCTATTTACCTATTTCCAATTTCTAGAAACAGAGAGACCTGAAATTTATGAATGAAATCAACCTAGCCGACATACGAATCAATTACACCAAGAAAGAACTAACAAAAGATAGCTTAGCAGAAAATCCTGTCCAAGCCTTTGAGACATGGATGCAAGAAGCTATTCAAGCTAAGGTTTTAGAACCAACAGCTATGACAGTCTCAACAGTATCCAAAGATGGAGAGCCAAGCAGTCGAATCCTTTTATTGAAAGGAATAGTTCAGGGAAGGTTTCAATTCTTCAGCAATTATAGTTCTCGTAAGGGTACAGAGATGGAAGGCAATACTAATATAGCACTGCTTTTCTTTTGGCCCGAATTAGAACGACAAGTCCGTATCAGTGGTAAAGTCAGCAAACTAAGTAAAGGTGATTCCTATGCCTACTTCAAAACTAGACCAAGAGAAAGTCAAATTGGTGCCCATGCCTCCCTTCAATCTTCTGTTATTGAATCCAGAGAATACTTGGAAAATAAGTATGCAGATCTAGTAAAATCTTTCCAAGATACAAAAGACATTCCCATGCCCGACATCTGGGGAGGCTATGAATGCGAGCCTACTTCAATTGAATTCTGGCAGGGAAGACCGAGTAGGTTGCATGATAGAATACGTTATACAAAACTTAATTTGCATAATAAGTCAAGTCAACTAATACCAGAAATAAATACTGGAAATAGTATTTCTTGGATTAGGGAAAGACTAAGTCCTTAATTCCTTCTTAATTCTGAATGCCCAACAAGTGACCCATCTTTAACTTTTTTGTTAAAAGATAGTTATGGTTCTCTGAATGAGATGCAATTTCGATGGGAACACGATCAACTACGGAAAGTTCATATCCTTCTAATCCTACGATCTTACGAGGGTTATTGGTAATGAGTTTCATATTTTTAATCCCAATGTCTTTTAGAATCTGTGCGCCTATTCCATAGTCACGTAAGTCAGGTGCAAATCCGAGTTCCAAATTTGCTTCGACAGTATCCATTCCCTTGTCTTGGAATTGATAGGCCTTTAATTTATTGATTAGTCCAATCCCTCGTCCCTCTTGGCGCATATATAGAAGAACACCTTTACCTGCTTCTTCAATCATTTTCAAAGCTGCGTGCAATTGGGCTCCGCAATCACATCTTTGACTAAAGAATATATCTCCTGTTAGACATTCGGAATGAACTCTGACGAGAACCTCATCACCTGGCGAGATTTCTCCTTTAACAAGTGCTACGTGTATTTTATCATCAATAAGAGTTGAATATGCTCGAATTTGAAAGTCTCCATATTCAGTAGGTAACCTGGTATCAACTTCCAAATGTACCAATCTATCTTTTTGTTGTCTATAATGTATTAGATCTTCTATTGTATAAATATTAAGGTTGTGTTTGACTGCAAATATTTCTAAATCGGGAAGTCGAGCCATGGTTCCGTCTTCATTCATTATCTCGCAGATCACACCAGATGGTTTCAAACCTGCAAGCACACTTAAGTCAACAGATGCTTCTGTATGACCAGCTCTTCTAAGTACACCACCTGCCACAGCTTCTAAAGGAAACAAATGACCTGGTGTAACCAGATCTTCTGAAGTAGAAGTTTCATCTAACATCACTTCAATTGTTTTGGCACGATCACCGGCTGAAATTCCAGTTGTAGTCCCATTTTTTGCATCTACAGAGAGAGTAAATGCTGTTCCATGCTTATCACCTGAACCAGTCTGCAATTTACCTAGACCTAATTTACGAAGTCGATCCTGAGACATAGGAATACAGATCAGACCTCTACCATGGGTTGCCATGAAATTAATCTGTTCCTTGGTTGCAAATTCTGCTGCAATTACCAAATCTCCCTCGTTTTCCCGATCCTCTGAATCAACGAGAATTATCATTTTACCTGATTTAATATCTTCGATCGCTTTTTCTATTGGTTGAACCATTATGGTCTCTCCTAATACCAATTTTTTAAAATTTGTTGAAAAAGACACTGAAAAATCATTGATTTCCCATAGCAAAACTTAGTAATAAACTACAAGATAAATACGGAATAAGGAATTATTATGGAACTCAAGCTCAACCAAGTGGGAAGTATTAAAATTATAGAAATTTCAGGCAAATATGACATTGAGTCCACCGAAGAATTCGAAAGTATTTTCAATAAGCAATTAGAATCTAAGCCTCAGATTGTAGCAATTGACATGACTAAATTGGATTATATAGATTCATCTGGAATTGGATCTTTGATTAAATGTCTAAATTCTTTGAAGAATAAAAATGGGAAAATGATTCTAGTAGGAATTAAACCAATGATTATGAACGTATTCAAACTAGCAAAATTAGATATGTTCTTCGAGATTCTTTCGAAGGTTGATTTCGATACCAAATATATGGACAACGATGATGATATCGATGCCCTCTTAAAGGGTTAAGATAAATAGAATAATTAAAGGAAAATTTCATTAGCCGCAGGATTGAATTCTGCATGAACCGCTTTGACAACATGGAGTAATCTTTCGAAAAAACAGTAGTAATGCTATCTAATTATATAGCTTCGAATTATTCGGATTTGGTCTGCATCTTTTCCAAATAACGAGCTATCAAGTCTATTTCTAAATTTACCTTAGATCCAGCTATCCATTTAGAAGCGACTGTCTTCTGGATGGTCTCTGGAATAAGCACCAACTCAAATTGATTTTTGTTAGGGAGACTTACTACTGTTAGACTTATTCCATCTACAGTTATGCTTCCTCTTGTAACTATATATTTATCCATCCACTCTGGATATTCAATATAATACACCCAGACTAATCCATTGTCCCTGGCTTCAGAAAAAGAAACAGTCCCTGTCCCATCAACATGACCTTGCACATAATGTCCACCTAGCCTAGTGCTAGGTGTTACAGAACGCTCTAGGTTAATCTCATCTCCGATCTTTAGCTCTCCCAGATTAGTAAGTTCTAGAGTTTTATAAGATGAATAGAATGAGAATTCTTCTTTATTATCTTTTAAATCAGTTACGGTTTGGCAGGCGCCAGAGATAGAGATGCTGTCACCTAATTTGAGATCATTTTCCAGCCAATGAAATCTTGCAGTAAATTTCTTGCCGCCATTTGTTTCCGAAACCTCTGTAATAATTCCTTTTCCTTCCACTAAACCTGTAAACATAATTCCTCCTTTTTAAAAACTTTCCAAGTATCAGAATTTATTTCTTTTTGAAAAAATGCATTTTTTAATTTATCAGCAAAGACAGGAGCTTTTCCCTTTGGGATACTAATGTCATTATTTTGCACATAAAGAATCTCATCTTGGGATTGCAAAATGTCAAAAAATTCTTTATACAATAAATTTCCTCCCTCGATAAGCAAAAGGTTTACACCAAGCAGGTTGAGTTCATCAAGAATTTGATTCCCAAAATTTTCAGACTCTAGTTTTATAATTTTAGAATTCGGAATCTTAAGTAGCCTATCAATCTCATTACTAGAAAAATCCGTCGAGGAAAGATCCTTTCCTTCCAACAAAAAGAAAATAACTTCAGGTAAAAGTTCATTCTTACTTTCTGTTAATTGACTATTAGTATGATCATTTATATTTTCTTGAATATATGTTCTTAAAGCTTCTTGAATTTTGATTTGTTTTTCAATGAATTTTGAATCGATAGCCTGATACTGGTCAATAACAAAGGCTCGCTTTGGTTGGTAAAATACATAATGTTCAATAGCTTCTTTCCAAATGGAACTATCCTTTGAATATTCAATTAACCTGGAATAAAGATCAGTATTTACTATTTCAACATCAGTTATGGGATTATACTTAGAGCCAGCTTGAATTGATATAGAGTTTTGAAAATCATTAGAGTCTGATGATTTGAACTGAGTATAATTTGAGTTATTATTTTCTGATTTCAGCAACTCAGAAATATCATTTGGAATGCGAAAGTCCAAGGAAGGATTATCCAAGGTTACAGTTTTTGGTCCAACTAGAATGCAATCTACTTTAGACCTAAGTAAACTTAAAACGCAATTGGATGCAGCATTGCTTATAGAAAAATTGCCTTGGTTCTCTGGTGCAAAATTTCCTTCTTTGGATACAACCGTTTTCAGGATAATCTTGGGACGATTATGTGTGATTCTTGTAATAAAAGGCTCCAAGTAATCCTTGGTAGAAATTTTAAGAGTTTCTGAAAATTTCCATTCTATACCTGCTTGCTGATAAACTTCAGAATTTCTTTTTTCAACAACTAATGGATTTGGATCTAGACAACCAACCGAAATAGATTTGGGTTTTCGATCAAGAATTAGGTCACGGCAAGGAGCTGTTCTACCAAAATGGGTGCAAGGCTCTAGACTAACAAAAAGATGGTGAGGTAATGATTTCGCCTTAGAAAGACTAAGGTCTTCACCCCATAAGCGGTAGACTTCTCTTTCAGCATGGTTAAAACCTGTTCTCTGGGTGTGGGCACTAACTAAGATTCGACCAGACTCATCAGTAATGACAGCAGCTACAGGAGGATTAGGTGAACTGAATCCAAGTGCGAGAAAAGATTCCCGAACGATACTTTCTTGAATGGAATCGTTCGGTGAATCATGGTTCATTATCTAAAATAACCTATAACAATTTGTTAAAAGTAGGATCTAACAATTTTGAAGTTACGCCTGCTTTGATTTACGATTCCTCACGAAATTATCAAACATCTCCATAGCTGGTGCCGCTATGAAAATGGAAGAATAAGTTCCAATAATCACACCAAAGACTAGAACGTATGCAAAATCATACAACTCTACCGCACCACCAATCAATAAAGCAACTACTGAAATTAAAGTCGCAAAGGAAGTATTCACAGTTCGAGTAAGCGTTTGAATTATCGATGTGTTTATAATCGGAGCCATTGCTATGTCAGGATTGTCTTGGGAATTTTCACGAATTCTATCGAATACAACTATAGTATCATTGATAGAGTAACCTAAAAGCGTTAAGATGGCAGCGATTAAAGGAATGCTTGGTTTAATTTGAAAAGCACCTATCATAGCAAGAGTAAAAAATAAGTCATGTAACAAAGCGAAACTTGCACCAAATGCAAATCTAAAGAATCGAAACCGAAATGTCAAATAGCCTGTCATTACTACTAAGGTCCAAAGTATCAATGAAATACCTGTCTCAGTTAATTCCCCGCCGACAATTGCTCCTACTTGATCTGCACTCAGAACATGGTCTTGCGTAATAGAAAAGTCTTTGGAAATAGAAGCAATGAAATCTTGAACAGGAGAACCATCAACCTGGTTGGTTTCTTTTCTTTCTAAGATATAATTATCCAAAACAGATAGATTCGTATCGATCTGCCAAACATTTTTGTCCTTATCCAATTGAATGAGTACCGCTTCAATTTTTCTATCTGCGAAGTAAGAATTTAACTTCTCTCTAGTAATCTCAGGACTGAATTCTATTGTAGTTCGAATTCCTCCATTGAAGTCCAAAGAATTTGCAAATCCCCCATGCACTCCATATGTGATTCCAAATCCTGCAAAAATTAGAATCCAAGATATAGAAATACTAAAATATTTATACTTAATAAAATCAAACATTAGTTAGCCCCTTTCTTTTTAAGGAAATTAAATCCCAATCGAAATGTTTTGATTGGTGTTTTGTTGGCAGTGAATTCCATAAGAATTCTACTAAGAACCAAGGATGTAAATAAGGAAGTGATGATACCCCAACAAAGTGTAATCGCAAATCCCTTGATTGGGCCATTTCCAAGACGAATCATAAGTATGCCCGAAATCAAAGTTGTTACGTTCGCATCAATGATAGTCCAGAAGGCATTTTCGAATCCTCGGGATACTGCTAAAGTAATATGTTTACCTGCATCGAGTTCTTCTCGAATCCTTTCGTAGATGATCACATTGGCATCAACTGCCATACCTACGGTTAAAATTATACCAGCAAACCCAGGTAAAGTTAATGTAAAATCCATCAAACTTAAAAGTGCCATTAGAATTATAATATTGACTAAAAGTGTAATATCAGCGATGAAGCCAGCGATACCATAATAGAAAATCATATAACCCATTACTAAAATAAAACCAATTAATACTGATTTCATCCCTACTTTGATAGATTCCAAACCTAAAGTTGGTCCGATAAATCTCATCTCAAGAATACTCAATGGAATTGGGAGAGAACCTTCAGAGATAACATTGGCAAGTCTCGAGGATTCTTCCTGGTTGAAAGAACCTGAGATTTCTGCCCTTCCTCCCGCAATTGGATCATTGATTTTTGGATTGGAGATAACTTTATCTCCCCAAACAATTGCTAAATTTCTTCCTCTGTTTTCAGAAGTTAAATCGAAGAATTTTTCTGCTCCTTGTGGAGTGAGTGCAAAAGATACTGTCCATGCAAAACTATTTGGGTTGTAAGAAGGCTGTGCATTTGTTAGATCATTCCCAGATAAAGCAATAGCTTTTTCTAAGACGATAAAGGATCTAGGAAGTAGAGGTGAGTTGGAATTTGCACCCCTTGCCCATAATGCAAATAACTTAAATCGATCTTTAGGAATTCCATATTTCGTTTCGAGGTCAGATAGAAATTTCATCTGAGCTTCCCGACCTAAACGATCTTTGATAATCTTTTGGTATTTTACAATGTCAGTTTCTTCACGTTTGCCAGCATCCAGAAGCCTTCTTTCTTCATCTCTAAACTTCTGCCCATAGATACCTGGATCTGGTTCTTCCAATCGGTATTCTACCGTTTCAGTAGATTGTAGTATCTCTAAAATTTTGGATGAATTGGAAACACCAGGAAGGGAAACTTCTACAGCACCTTGTTCTGATTGGATACGAACTTGCGGCTCAGTAAGATTTTGGTTCGTTAGACGATTGTCTATAATAGTTTTAGCCTTCTCAAGTTCGAGTTGCTTACGAAAAGGAGTGAGTTCAAATCTAGCTTCGAATTCATCTAACTTTTGGTTGACTTCTGATCTTTCCTCTTCACTCAAACTTAGATCATTTTTCTTGGCTTGCAATTCACTGAATTCTTGGGAGTAGATATCTCGTAATTTAGAAACATAAGTTTCAAAATCACCTTTTAAGACAACTCTCATACCACCTTGCAAGTCCAAACCAAATTTAATAGCAAGTGGCTTGCCACCTTTAATCAATTCTTCAATCTGAGTTGGAACCAAACGGTTCTTAGGTTCCCAAACCAATTCTGGATTTTCTTGGGAGATTTGATTGATTTTGGCTGAAGTAATAAAACGGCCAGTTATCAAGAAAAAAGGTTCTGATTTAAATTCAGAAGGACTAGGTTTGATAGCCCAATCTCCATCAGAATTATAATCCTTTTTCCATTTTTCTTCGAAAGATTGAAGAATGGAATCTTTTGATTCTTGAGAAAGTTCTTTAAACTCTGGACGAATTGCTAACTCTAACTCTCGTTCTCCAAAGGATGGGTAGAGGATTAGAATAGACGCAAGTACTGCGAGTATAGGTATTATAGATGCTCGGGAAGATTTCAATTTCCACTCCTAGTTTTTATTAATAATTTTTAACGTCTCATTCTTCTAATGGTCGGTGAAGACTTACGAGAAGAAGAGGAACTGCCTGATCGCAGTCTATACACACCAAATAGAATTAAAATTCCAAATATATAAAATGCCTTTTGGTATTTTGAAAGAAATTCTACAAAAGAATTCCATATGCTATAATTACCTGTAATCTGAGGCAAGGGATGAATTTTGGCAGAATCAGATTCTTCTTTTTGTTCGGATTGAGAATTGCTTTCATCCGTAGGAAGTTCTCCCACAAATCCTGGAAGGTAGTCAGGATTCATTGCCATAGAATCATCAATCCACTCAGCAGACTCTAAGCTTGAAGTCGTTTCTACATCTAAAGTATTGTCTTCCTGAGAAGATTCTTTTTGTGAAGTAGAGGTAGATGATTTTGATGAACTACTACTTAATGAACTAGAAATGGGAGATGTTTTTTTTACTGTTGGTGTAGTTGTTTTTTTTGCAGTGGAGGCTGTAGACTTTTTGGTTGTCGATGTAGTTTTCTTAGGCGTTGGTGCAGTCTTGGAGCTTGTAGTGCTAACCGTAGTTTTGGTTGATTTTGGAGCAGTCTTTTGGACTGGCTCCTTTTCAATTGGTATCTTAATATTTTCCACCTTATCAAGAAAATCCAAACCATCGTTAGAATCTTGTGCAAAAGATGGCACAACAATTCCCATAATGAGAATTATTATGACATTTGATACCCAAGATTTATTCATAGGAATTAAGTAGTCTCTTTCTTAGAAAGAATAGAATTCGATGTGAAAGTAACATTCGTATTCGCAGCTACTGCGAGAACAACTGCCTGCTCTGCCTCACGAACTTCGACTACTTTTCCATGAATTCCACTGGAGGTGACAACATTGTCGCCTTTGGTCAAGGAACCTATCATCTCTTTTCGTTTCTTTTCTTCATTTCTTTGAGGACGTATCACTAAAAAATACATTACCACGAGCATGATCGGGATTAACATAAGCGTTCCAAAAGGGGATCCGCCATCTTTGCCCGCTTGGGCGAGAATTAAACTAATTGCTGAATTTATTTGCATACCTATTTTAAAAGCAAAATCTCACTTGCGAATTGAGCAACCTTTTTATTTAAAATCTCTTTTAAAGCTAATTTATAACCCATTTCTATGCTTTCTGCCTTTTCCAATACCCATAAAGCGGCTCCTGCGTTTAGTGCAACTAGATGTGTTCCCGAAAGATCTTCACCATTGATGATTCGTCTAGATACTTCTAAGGCTTTTTCAGGCGTAGAAATATAAATTTCATTTGGATTTAATTTAGGAAGATTGATTACTTTAGGATCGAACTCACCATAAGTCATTTTTTTATTTTTAAAAAAACAATAGTCTGTAATTCCAAAAACTGAAAATTCATCTAGCCCATCTCTAGAATGACAGACCAAGCCCGATTTAATTCCTAATTCAGATAAGGCAAAGGCAACTCTGTCTATCCAGTCTTTAGAAAAAACTCCAATAATTTGATGGCTAGGGTGGAAAGGATTGCTCAGTGGCCCAATCAAGTTAAAGAATGTACGCATGCCAAGTTCTTTTCTTACATTTACTGCGAATTTCATCGCTGGATGCCAAGCAGGTGCAAAAAGAAATGCAAAACCAGTATGAAGAAATCTTGATTCAACTTCTTCATGGCTCATATCAAGTGGGATTCCTAAACTAGATAGCAGATCACTCGAACCAGATACAGAAGATACGGATCTATTGCCATGCTTTGCGACCTTGACTCCCATAGAAGCAAGAGTTAAGGCAGAAAGTGTCGATACATTAATGCTTCCTTTTCCGTCTCCCCCTGTGCCACAGGTGTCAATCACTGGGTAATCCCATTGAGATGTCTTGGGAGCAACAGCTGCCTTTTTCATAGCCTGAGCAAAACCTAATATTTCCTCACCAGTCTCACCTTTTACTTTCATAGCAGCTAGAAAAGCAGCGAGAACGATCTCGGATACCTCACCTCGCATAACAAAGCCTAGAAAAGATCTAGCTTCATCACGGTTGATGTCTTGTCCACTTGCAACTTTATGAAGAATGTCTTTGGCTTGCATGGTTTCCTCGTATAGCGATGATTATATGTTTTGGTTTTAATAACCTTGAGTTCGATACCATGTATCGAAGACCTGATAAAAGTGTAATGATAGTAGTAATTAGCATTCCAAAATACGGAAGAAAACTAGCAATCCTATTGAAGAATTGTTGGAGATTCATTCCTGAATTGCTATTCCATTCAGTTAAAAATTGCGAAAAATTCTGTGCAGCTATTTGAAAGGTTGTTAGACCGTTTTCTATGCCCATAGAATAGATATCATTGATCATAGCTCTTCTTGGACCTGAAATCAGCATAAAGATAATAAGTATAATCAAGATAGTTCCCATTTGGAATGCAGTCTTAACCTTGCCCATCATAGTGGTGCGAAGAGAGAATCCTTCTCTAATAGCAAGCCATCTTAGAATGGTAATGATCATATCCCGTAAAATTACAACCAGAACCATCCAAAGTTCAATCTGCATATGAAGAAATAAAAAAGTAGTAAAGGCTCCTATCACTAGGAATTTATCAGCAAGTGGATCTAGAAATTTGCCAAATTCGGTTTCTTGGTTCCATTTTCTGGCAAGATACCCATCCACCAAATCCGTAATAGACGCTAAAGCAAAAATAAAAAATGCCCAAATCTGAAACACTAATTCTTTCTGAAATAAAAAATATATAAAAATCGGCAGACTCAAAACTCTAAGTAGAGTTAAAGCATTGGGTAGATTGAAATTTTTCTTTAGCTCATCCATCTCAAGACTCCACCCAGCTTCCTGTCATATCGTATTCTTGGTAGGAATCAATGAGAACCTTACCGATATCTCCTACTTTCAAGGAATCTGATTCGACAAAAACAATCTCGTCGATTTCTGGCGCATCTTGGAATCGTCTAACAACCCATATCCCATCTTCTGCTTTTTCATCAACGATAGCAGCATAGGTTTTTCCGAGGCGTTCTTGGTGTATAGTTTCTAAATTTGTGAGATGTAGTTCTCGAACCAGATTCACTCTACGAGCGATTTCTCTGTCAGCTGGCTTTCCCTTCATGCCAAGTCCCTTGGTTCCTTCTTGGGGAGAGTATGGAAACAAGTTTACTTTTTCAGGTTTTACCTCTTCTAAGAAGCGAAGAACCATATCTACATCTTCCGCTTTTTCACCAGGAAATCCCATGATAAACGAAGTTCGAATCTCAAGACCTGGCATCACTTCTCTAGCCTTATTGTATAAGTCTTTGAAGAATTCAAAATCACCAGAACGGTTCATACTTTTTAGAACTCGTTCGGATACATGCTGTAAGGGGCTTTCTAGATAAGGAGCAAGTTTAGGAATCTCTGAAAAATAGTCTAACAATCTATAGGTTTTCTTATCAGGATAGAGATAGAGTGGTCTGAGGATTTCAAGTCCCTTCATTCCAGAAAGTTTCTTAAGTAGATCAGCAAGTTTTTCTTCGGATCTGTTGTAGTAGATGGTATCCTGGGATACCAGACAGATTTCTTTTGCACCTGAAAGAAGTGCTCTTTGAGTCTGGGAAATAATATCAGCTTCTGTTGAATCTTGGAACTTACCTCGAAGAGAGGGAATGATACAAAATGCACAACCACGATTGCAGCCATCGGAAATCTTAACGTAAGAATATGGCTTCGAGTAATTTTCAACGATACCATCTACGCTAAGTTTAGAAAGCATTTCCTTGTTGAATTCTTTTTGATTTCCAAAGTCCAAAGGAAAATGTTCTTTTAGAATTTTACCCGCTTCCTTGTATTTCCCTGTTCCAAAAAGTAAATCCACCTCAGGCATATCGTCTTGGATGGCATCAGGGTATCTCTGGGAAAAGCAACCAACAACGATTAGCTTCTGGTCACGGGATTTCTTAATTTCTCCCGCAGTTAGAATAGTCTGGATGGTTTCTTCAGTTGCAGATTGAATGAAGGTACAAGAATTGATAAAATGAAAATCGCTATCTTCTGGACTTAGGGAAGGCTGAAGACCTTCTTCCAGAAGAGATTGGTGTATGCTTGCCGAGTCAGCAGTATTTTTTGGACAACCCAGGGTCGTTATGTAGAATGACTTCCTGGAATTCTCCACTGAAATTATTCTCCGAGTTCTTTGATGATGGACTGAGTGCTATCGTAAGGATTCTGTGTTCGAACAAAAATCTTTTTCACAAGTTTACCAGGCTTACCCAGTAGGACTTTTTCTTTACCATTTTGTATCATTTCTACAGCACCACCGTCACCGACTTTAATCTCAAGACGGTCTCTGGCTTCTAAGGTTTTTAGATCACCGGAGGCAACTATACCGCGTTCTCCAGCCTGTCCATCAATGATAAACTCAACATAGGAATTTTTATTGAATAGTAAAGTAACTTGGATGGGAACATCTCCCATAGGTTTGGCAACAACGCCTTCTCTTTCTTGACCAAGAGTCACAAGAACTTTGGCAGATTTTTCTGTTACAGCTTGGGTATAGATACGAATGTCTCTTCTAAGATTGGTAAGTTCAGAAATTTTTGGATTGAGGATGGTTTCTTCTCCCACCATAGTTTTGAAAGTATAGACTTCCTTTTCTGGAAAAATATTAAATCCAATTTCCGCCTTATTTTTATCCGCATCTCGACCCTCTTGTACAGATTTAATAAAAATCTTACACTGTTGGTTGCTAACAGAAAAGCTAACTCCCCTTTCTTCTGTGAGAATAAAAGGCACGGAAGTTCCTTCAGGCAGAGATTGATTTACAAATTGGATGGATGCTGGTATCATAAGATCCTTATCCGCAACATTTGTAGTATCAGAATTCAATTGGTCTTCCGAGATTCCAGAAGAATCAGAAAAAGAAAGATAAGCTATATAAACTGCTACAAAAATCAAAAAGATGGAAACGAAAGTCATCATTTGGTTTTTGTCAATAAGAGTTGAAGATGTCGGCTTGGTTAATTCTTCTAAGGGAGCCTGAGATTCTTCAATCTGCTCTCCTCTATAAAGATTCATAAGCATACCATTATCTAACTTAAGATAGGTTGCGTAATTTTTAAGAAATCCAAGTGCAAATGTTTCAGCTGGAAATTGACCGTAGTCTTCTGTCTCAAGAGCAATAATATATTTCATAGAAATATTTGTGTCTTTAGCTACTTCTTTAACTGTAAGCTTTTTTTCTTCTCGTGCTTCTTTGAGAATCTGTCCTACTCTCTTTTGATTCAATGCTATACTCCTAGTTTAACTCAGTCTTCTGAGACTAAGGGGTTGTTTACGATTTTCGCATTCCCGCTTATATGAAAATTAAATAATCCATCTTCAATCTCACGATTCAAATCCATATTTGAAAAGCTAATATTGGTTTCTTTGCCTCGTCCATCATAGGCTGTTGCCTTCCGAACTAGATAAGAAGTGGAATCTATATACAAGGTCATTTTCTCAAATCCGCCAATTTTCTCTCTTTGGTCTAAGGCTAATACGAAATAAAGAGTTGGATCTTTATCATCGATTTGGCGGGGTTGAGTTGTTGTATCAAATTTATAATGGTATTTTCGAAAGAGTCTGTTCAAGCCTTCTGGTGAAGCCGAAGTGAAGACTGGGCCTGAAGAATTTTTCTTATCCAATTCCAAGTCTTGTTTACCAACAGCACCTAACTTTTTGATGTAAATCCATAAAGTCTTTCCGTCAGAAACAATAGCATCACCTTCTGGTGATGAAAAATCATAACGAATCTTTCCGTCTTTTTTATAAAGGCAGGTTCCATTCATATTACGAGTGGATTTGCCTTCTGTTGTGGTTATTTTAAAATCAGCAGAATACGATTTGATTTCTGTAAATTTTTTCTTAACTTTCTTAACAACTTCTGAAGGAGAATGCCAATTATGAGACGGCTTTTCCTCTTCTGCTATCATTGCAGAAGATAAAAGTATGATTGCTATTGCAAAGGTGAATGATAAGCGGATCTTAGATGAATTCACTGAGAAATTTTCCTCTAAAATGACTATAGTCCAGAAAATGGACATCCAAGCTAGTAATAATTCCCATTTCCTAAAGTTGTTTCAGAATCTCTCGAGGTTTGGAACCAATTTGGGCAGAGATTATCCCACGTTTCTCCAAAATCTCGATAACCCTTGCGGCTTTATTGTATCCAATACGAAGATGTCTCTGGAGTAGCGATCCAGAAGCCTTCCCTTCTGAGCTGATTACTCGCCAAGAATCTTCGATTAATTTTTCATCTTCCTCAAATGCATCTGAGGATTCGGAGCTTTCCTCATCCAAATTGATTTCTACATAACTTGGTTGACCCAATTTCTTAGATTCTTCAACAATTCCTTCTATCTCTAACTCGCTCACAAAAGGAGCCTGGACTCGAACAAGATCAGAAGCTGTTGGAGATCGATATAAAAAGTCCCCTTTGCCTAGAAGACTCTCTGCCCCATTGGCATCCAATATAGTTCTAGAATCTGTCTTTTGAGCAACTTGGAAAGCCATCCTCGCAGGACAGTTTGCCTTGATCAGACCTGTGATTACATCAACACTTGGTCTTTGGGTTGCCATAACCAAATGGATTCCAACCGCTCTAGATTTCTGAGAAATTCTAGTAATCTGCTCTTCTAGATCTCTTCCAGAGACCATCATAAGATCCGAAAGCTCATCTATGAAAATTACGATATAAGGCATTTTCATATAACCTTTTTTATGCGCCCAGTCTTCCACCTTCTGATTATAACTTTGGAAATCTCTACACTTCAATGAGGAAACCGAAAGATACCTGGCTTCCATTTCTTGGATGGCCCAAGCAAGTGCCCGCGTTGCCTTCTTAGGATCAGTGATTACTGGCATAAGTAGATGAGGAATGTCTTCATATAAGGTCATCTCTACCATCTTTGGATCTATCATGATGAAACGAAGTTCCTCAGGGGATCTGGTGAAAATCAAACTTGTGATCATGGAATTCAAACAGACCGATTTACCAGAACCAGTAGTTCCTGCTACAAGTAAATGGGGCAGTTTGGTAAGATCAATATTCATTGATTTTCCAGAAATATCTTTTCCTATGCAAATGGTCAGTCCACCTTGCACTTTGGCAAGAGTCGATTCTCGCAAAAGTTCCGTTAGATGCACATCCTCTCTATGCAGATTAGGAACTTCAATTCCTATTGTAGATTTTCCAGGAATAGGTGCTACAATACGAATATTAGTCACAGCTAAGAAGTATTTCAATTCATCGGATAGAGAAGTAATCTTAGAAAGTCTTACTCCGTTAGGAATAGTAAGCTCATAACGCGTGATGATGGGACCTCGTTCCATGGACACAACCTTGGATTCGATTCCAAACTGAGAAATGATCTCTTCTATTTTTCTTGCGACCTTATCAGAATCAGCTTTAGATTCAAGAGGTTGGAGCTTTGGCTTAGATGCCCCTAATAGTTTTGGAGAAATATAATATCCTTTCTTTAAAGAAACATGGGGAACAAAACTTTTGATGCTGTCTTCTAGACTCGCTCTTTTGCTAGTTGGTTTTGTTTCATTTGCGCGGATAGAATCTCTAACAAAATCCAAACACTTTGATTCATTTTCTTCCTCCAATTCAGCTTGGACAGTCGGGGATTCTTCCTCAGCAACTTCTTCGAAATCTTCCTGAGCTTCGAAGTCCTCTTCTTCGTTCTCTGATTCAAAATCTTCTTGTGAGTCTTCTCTATATTCAGATTCATCTATCCCTGAACTTACAATGCCCTCATTCCAATCAACAGGTTCAAATTGAGATTCATCCCAATTTACAATAGATTCCGATTCTTGGAATGATTCATTATAATTAGAATACTCTCTTTCGGAATGATCCACAACAAGATTCTTGTAGGAAGTATTTTGCTCTAAATCATCAGATGGTTCTCTTGTCTCAGGCTTAGTTCGGTAATCTAAGATTTTGAAACCTAGGCTAGAAGAATCCTTGGTCTCAGAAAGTTTGCGCTTCAACTCGTGGTTCATACCATGGAATTTATAGATTCGATTTTCTTCAAAATTTCCTATATAGTAATCTGTATTCTTATACCTAGGATAGACTTTTCTTTTAGTTTCAGCTGGCGCGGCATTTACGGCAGATGGATTGCTGTTATCTGTATTAGGTGATTTGTTATTTGTCCCAAAAAACATTTCCCGAATTGCATTAGGTTTCTTATCAACTGCAAATGAAGAATGTCCTTCTTCCACAGTTCTTTTCTGCTCCAAGAAAAAGGGGCGGCTGTTTTTTTTCTTTGTTATTTCTTCCAATTCCCAAGGTGCTAAGGGAGCTTCCTCGCTAGAGCCTTTAGAATAAGCCAAATTTTGATCTCCGAAAAGAGGAGCCTGAAATAAGGATTTTAAATCCATCCAATTTAGGGGCAATTTTTGATTGGATTTGCCACTTATCATAGAATTAAACTTTTTCAATCTTGCTATGAGTTTATCTCGAGTCGTTGCTAGGTTCTCATCTTTCAAAATTACAAAAAGGGAGTATGTAAATAAAAATGCAGTAAGGATAGCCTTACCTGTAGCTCCAATGGTAAAATCCAAGACCTTGCCCATTGCCATTCCCATAAGTCCACCAGCATCTCCCACCTTACCCGCATCTTCTGTTAAGAATCCCAAGGCAATAGAGACAGAAAGAATAAGAAGGGGTAGCAAAAGCAATTTGCCTAGTACATCCAATTCCTTATTGCGAAAGACTGCTGCTCCCAAGGCCAGAAGCCCGATTGCTAGAAGGAATCCAGCTTTTCCCAAGAGGAAAAATACTCCGTAGGAAAAATAAAATCCTAATTTTCCAAACCAATTCAAGGCACCATCTAAGTCGGCCTCTTGGAAGGAAAGCAGGGAAAATAGACAAAACACACCAGCAAATAGCAAAAGATAAGGAATAAACTCTTTCTTGGGAGACATATACTGCTAATGTCGGAAGAGAATTCAATTTTTTGAAGAAAAATATCCTATTTCAGGGAAAGAGAATTGGCAGCCAAGATTTTCATGCTTTGAGGATCTTGCAGGTAGGCAATGAGAGTAAATTGGGAGAGATCTTTACCTTTAAAATTCCAATTTATATGAGTGGATCCATTCTTTTTGGCTTTTGAGAGAGTTTGAAATTCTCGAACTACATTTTCGTGGCTTAGAGTTTTGCCGGAATTTTCCCCTCGCTTCACAGAATTGGTAATACCCTTTTCTACTAGAGCAAGGTTGAGATCAAAATTTTCTGAAGAGCAATGAATGGTATAGGAAATATCCAGAGAACTGTCGGTGATCTTGGATTTCAAATTTATAGAGACTGATGACTGGGAAGCTAAAACAGAATCCACTGCATGAAGTATAGTAGATCGGTTGGAGCCAACAAAATCCTTACTGCCATTGAGAACTGCCTGAGGTGTATAAAGTCTTGAGCCAATTGCATAGGCATACCTTTCCTGCCTTTTAGAGAATTCCTTATTTCCATACGGATCCTTCCAGCCAATGTAATCCCAATAAGTAACATGAAATGATAGCGGGAATATATTTTTCTTGGGATGAATTTGGCTTAACTCTGCTAAAACTTTATCAGCAGGTGGACAGGAAGAACAGCCCTGGGAAGTAAAAAGTTCTACAACCGCAAATGATTCTTTAGCTTGGGAACATTTTCCAGAAGATGAGGAAGTTCCCAAAGGTTCATTAGAATGAATGCTTAGAAATGTAAGAAAGATAATTCCAAGAAAAAAAACAGGAATTAGATACGTTTTGTAACTCTTAGAGAATTGAATTATGTTTCTGAAAACTTTCTTACTCATAAAATATGATTCTATGAGTAGATGAGAAAGTTACAGAATTTTGAATTAAAAAAGGTCTCTTCTACTTAATAGAAATCTAAGGACTATAAATCCTATCAACTATTCCCTATCAAAATAATAATAATTTTATAATTTTTGGATTCAATGTTATGTTATTTAGATGAATCAAAATACTAAGCAAAAGTATCCAAGTAGCATCCATTCTACTCTATACTTAACAGTGGTCGTATCTGAAGAGTGGGTGTAAATTGGATTGTCTCCCAATTCTTGGGAACTTAGAAAAGGGTATGCAGTAGTTACAATTTTTGAATAATTTTTAATATAAAAGAATCTATCCTCATCTTTAGCAAATGAATTTGAAAAATAAAAATCGGAAAATCCAAAAGGAAAACTTATTTCGACCCAATTGTTACCTGGAAAATCGGAAACATAGAATTTCCGTTGTTCAAAAAGTTGGTAAAAACTGGAATATAAATATTGGTTTGATACAAATCGAGGAACTCCGCGATTGTTTGGATAGCTGCTTGGATATTCTCCAACAAAGTTCCATGTAATTCCTATATCGGTAGAACGGGATAATTGGTTTTCATAGAATCTATAAGCTAAATTTGTATCATAAAAATAAATGATACCTTTTCTCTCAACCTGAGGAATAATTTCTTGGAAGCTGAGTCCTCCGTCTTGGCTTCTATAAAACTTTTGCTTATTAACTGCTGTAGTTGAACTTTCAGAAGAATAGACAACGATAATATCATTATTAAACTTTCGTGCGTATATATTACTATTTGCTGCATAAGATGTTAGATTAGGCAGTTGGATTTCCGACACAGATTTTGAATTTAAATTATACAATCTTAAAAAAGGATACCGTGGTGGGTCTGAGCTTGAATAACCTCTTGATTCACTATAAAAAAGTATCGCATCTTCTGATGCCAATATTGCTCTAATACTTTCATTTTGATTGTGTGGGATTTTTTCATAATTAATACCAGAATTTTTCGTATAGAATGCTGACTCACCTTCCACATCCGCATAAACGAAACCTTTTTCTTCATTTATAAAATCAGGAATAAATTGGACTTCTTCTGTACTATTGCTTAGATTCTCAGATGTAGGTGGATCAATTTTTGTCCAAGTATTACCTCCATCTAAAGACTTAGATAAATAGTTGTAGTCTTCTAAAGTATCCTTACTTTTTAAATAATTTGCTTTAGTTTCGCCAGCAACGAAAAGCAATTGGCTATTGACTACTTGGAGTTTTGCAGTCTTGCCAAATCCGGGAACAGTCTCAGAACATAATTGAGGCGGAACATATTTGAGATCTTCGTTCTTTTGGCAATTTAGTAAATTAAAGCAAATGAATACCAGTAAACAAAAATTGTCAAAATTGAAGAAGAATGATTTTTTAAAAATTATGGATCGATTCAATTTACTTATTTCATTCTTTATCATTTGATCACTCCACATAACTTCCTTACGCCTTTAGAAATAAACGTTACTAATGATACTTACATTAATTATCATAAAATTCAGAATGATTATTAAAACATCAAGCACATATATCCTAGAAGCATCCACTCCACACGATACTTAGCTTGTAAGTTATCCGATTCATGCGTGTATATGGGGCTTTCTGAGACAAACTCCTCTGCGTTAAAAGGGTAATACAATGTCTTTATATCAGATCCATCTAAATAGTAATATCTATCTTCATCTTCTGCAAAATTTTCGTAATCCACAAAGTAAAGAAATGACTTTGGTAATTGCAAACTCGTCCAGTTATTTCCAGGCAAGTTTGAAATATAGTAAGTTGAGTTCGATTGTCCAGTTTGATAAGCATATACATAAGTATTCGAACTATGACTTGCTGGATATGTATTACTTGGAAATGTATTTGGATAATTAGCAATTGTATTCCATGTATTCCCTAAGTCTGTTGAAAGAGACAATTGGTTTTGGTAAAATCTATAGGCTCTATTCGGTGCATGAAATCGTATGATTCCAACATTCTCTACAGTTGGAACAAGCTCTTGGAAAGTTTGAGCTTGATCAGTGCTCAGATAGAATCGTTGATTGGGTACTGATCTAGCAGTTGAATTTGTTGGTGAATAAACGATTAAAATGTCATCATTATATCTTCTCACAGAAAACGAACTATTGGGACCAATAGTTAAATTGTGAAGCATAATATCCGTTACAGTTTTAGTATTTAGATTATATAGCTTTAGATAAGGATAGATAGGGGAATTGACAGAGGAGCTAATTCCTAGAGTTTCTTTGTAAAATAGAATGGAGTCTTCTGATGCTAAAACAGATTTTATATATTCATCCTCAGCATGAGGAATCTTTTCATATGTTTTTCCTGAGTCTTTTGTATAGAAAGCAGTGTTGCCTTTTGAGTTAGTAAAAACAAATCCTTGGTTCTCATTCTTAAACTCTATTGTAAGCTTGACATCTTGTGAGCTTGAATTTGAAAGTCCATCCGATGTTGGGGGATCTACCTTTATCCAAGATTTACCTCGATCTAGGCTCTTGGCTATATAAGTATAATCACCTAAGGTTTCTTTATTCTTCAAATAATTCTTCTTAGCTCTTCCTGCTATAAATATTCTCTGACTATCAAGAACAAAGAGTTCTCCGCTCTTACTGAACTTAGATACAGATTCAGAACAAAGCTGGAAAGGAACATATTTGAGATCTTCGTTCTTTTGGCAATTTAGTAAATTAAATGAGAAGATAAGAATGACAATTAAACTTTGAAAAGACTGCATAATCTCTTTTCTTAATTTAGGAAGATTAATAATATCTGCTTCATTTTTCATTTGAGGATCCTTTACTCTTTAGCTAATGCTTAAAAGGTGAAAAAAGAATTTAAATCTAATTATCTGAAATGAATAAATAATGTCCATTAGGTTTTTTTAATATTTTAAAATTTACCACGTTTATTTTATCAGATTTCATTTGATGATTTTAGCAAAAGTAGGATTTTTAATAATTTGGCAAATCGGAGTTAGTGAAAAATTAGTAGATTTGATGTTAAGTAATGAGAAATAGGATTACTTCTCATTACTATTTACTTTGTCTATTGCCTATTGAAAGACGAGTTAAATGATCTATTTAAAGTTAGTGAATTTAGCATCAAAAGGAAAATCTGCCTTTCGAATCAAATCCATAACCTCTTGCAAATCATCTTTTTTCTTGCCAGTAACTCGAACCGACTCGCCCATGATCGTTGGAGTTACTTTAAGCTTAGATTCTTTGATGAGCTTGGTGATTTCTTTTGTTTGCTCTTTTTCTAAACCATTTTGGATCTTCACTTTCAATCTAGAAGTTTGACCTGTTGCCGCTTCGGGTTTGGCAGAAAAATCAAAGGCCTTAAGACTGATTTCTCTTTTTGCAATTTTTGCAGTTAAGACATCAATCACTTGTTTGATCTTGATATCATTATCACTGGTTATTGTAATTGTCTTATCTTCTAATTTAATATCAGATTTGGAGCCTTTGAAATCAAATCGGGTATTGATTTCAGTCATTGCAAGTGCTATTGCATTCTTTAATTCGGAGTTTTCTACTTCAGAAACTATGTCAAAACTTGGATCAGCCATAAGATGATTTTAGAAAAGCAGAGCAATACGTAAATTAATTTTCTATGAATGAAATAAAGAAAGAAACAGAAGAACAGTAGCCAATTCAAAAGATTCCTATCTTTTATGTTTTGACGATTCTAAGCCTTCTCAAAATCTATAATTAAACGATTCTTTAGGAGTAAATTATGAACTCATTTCTTCTTCCACCATTAGGATTTTTAAATCTAGGCCCTTGGGAAATCGCATTGATACTTTTTCTTGCCTTACTTCTCTTCGGAGGGAAAAAACTTCCAGGACTTGCCAAAGATCTAGGGGAAGGAATTCGCGAATTTCGTAGATCCTTATCCTCTCAAGTTGATGATGACCGCAAAGAAATAGCCTCTGCTCCCGCAGAGGAAGTAGAACAGGTTAAATCAAAGGCAGCTAAACCCAAAGCAAAGGCAAAAGCATCCTCTAAGAAGAAAAAAGCCTAAGACATTGCCAATATACAAAAAAGAAATTAGGAATTTCACCGAAATCAAATAATGAGCACTGAGAAATCTATACCAGTAGACGAGAGAGAAAAATTTATGACTCTAGGCGATCATCTAGAGGAGCTTCGTCAGCGTCTCATTGTTGGAGTAATTCTCACCTCAGTCATTACGATTATTGCTCTTTTCTTTGGTTCAGAAATCCATTCCTATTTCATTAGCCCATACAAGCAAGCCTTAGGTGATCCTAAGGCAACCTTCTATCAAATCAAACTGATGGCTCCCTTTTTGATCTATCTAAAAACTGCCTTCTTACTTTCTGTTTTGATAGCCTTCCCTTTTTTATTTTATATCCTCTGGGGATTCGTTGCACCTGCCTTAGATGAACGCTCCGAAAGATACGGCTTGTTCATTATCATTTTCAGCACCATTCTTTTCTGGTCGGGAATTGCCCTTTGTTGGTTAACAGTTTTCGAGAATTTTCTTCGCATATTTCTCGTTACCTGGATGCCTGATGGTGTAGAAGCAAAACTACCTATAGATGAATACTATGACCTTTTTTTCAATCTTCATTTGGTATTTGGAATTTCTTTCCAACTTCCAGTTGTCCTAGTTCTTATGGGCAGACTCGGAATTATCTCATCTTCGTTTCTGGCAAAACGATGGCGCGAGATTATTATTTCGCTTTCTGTTTTCTCAGCCGTCTTCTCTCCGGGCCCAGATGTGATTTCCATGCTTATGCTTTTTGCTCCTCTTGTTTTTTTGTTTCTAGTTTCACTCTTGCTTATGAAATTTTTTGAAAAGCGTGATGCAAAATGATCCAAAGATTAGAAAAAATATCCTTTCGTTACAAGATCACAATTCTAGTTTTTCTAGTTTCGATTATATTCTATATGGCTTTTATCTTAATTGAAGATCTTTTGGTTCTTGCTCCCATCTTCAAAAATGTAGAAGGTTTCGAATCATCTCGAAGAGGGATTCGTTTGGTATTCGGTATCTGCTTTTCTATCCTGATTGCAATTATCACAGCATTTTCATTTAATATTTTCTATGATAGTTTGAACCACCTCATCTCCATCTTACAAAACTGGAACAGTGACGAGGATACAGCTAATGATTTCACTGTTGATGATGAACTGGGAAGCATAGCTAGAAGTCTTAAGCTTACGATTTTTCAAGAAAGAGAAAATGCTGAGAATTCTGCCTATGAAAAGCACAGTAAGGAACTCAGCAATTTAGCAACTAATATTCATCTTACCTATTCAGATATCCAATTGAAAAAGATGAAACGAATTGATGCCTCGGTCTTTCCTAGCAAATCAAAAAATCCTAATATGGACTATTTCAATATTATTCCCAATGTGAATGGTTGTTTAGGAATAATGGCGGGCTTTGAGCAATCAGGAATTCATGAGAATTCTTATAAAGCTAGACTTCATGGAATAATGACTCTGGCTGAGGCAGCATCTAAGAATGGACATCCCATCCATCTGCGTGATTTGATTCTTTCACTTGAACTAAATCCAACTGCTCTTTTAAATGCATTTATTTTTGACTACCATTCACTCACTGGAGAGCTAACCTATACATCTTGGAAATTGAGTTCAGGATATATCATTGGCGAACAAAATGTACGTGAATTAGAAATTGGTTCTTCTTTGCATGTTCCATTCGGAGGAGAAGCATTGGATCTAACTTCAGAGGTCTTTAAAATTCAATTAGAAGAAGGAGAAACTTTTATTCTTCTTTCTGACCAGATCACTAATAGAAATAAAATCAATCGTTACTCCTTCCAAAGCGCTTTGCAAAGAGAGCTTTCTGAAAGAAAATACCGCACTAGCAATACAAGAGAAACCAGTATTTCTATCGCAAAATGGATTTTGGCTAAATACAAAAAAGGATCCCTAGATGATACTGGAATCCTTGCTATACGAAGACCTTTTCGTTAAATTGGAAGCTTACCTTGTTTGATCAGAAAGTAAAGTAGATTTGATTGGTTAATAAATCTTTAAATTTGAGTAAAACCACCTAAATCCCAAATTTAGAACCTAGGCAGTTTTGTTGAATCAAGACTAAGCGATCTTTTCGATATCACCTTTAAGAATTACAACAGGCGCTTCTTTCTTTCGAATTACATCACCAGTCACAACTACTTCTAGCACATCTTTTCGAGAAGGTATATGGAACATTAGATCCATCATTGTATCTTCAACAATCGCTCTAAGTCCTCTCGCACCTGATTCTCTTTTGATTGCTTCTTCCGCGATTACAGAAATTGCATCATCAGTGAATTTCATTCGAACATTTTCAAGCTCGAACATTTTGATATACTGCTTCATGATCGCATTTTTAGGCTCAACGAAAATCGATTTCAAGGATTCTAAAGTCAACTCATCAAGAGTAGCCATAATGGGAAGTCTACCGACAAATTCAGGAATCAAACCGAACTTTAAAAGATCATCTGGGATTACCTGATGGATGATGGATTCATCCTGTTCATCTCTTTTCTGAGGTTTGGTATCCTCGTGGGTAAAGCCAATGGTCTTAGCTCCTACACGATTTTTGATGATGCCATCCAAGCCAACAAATGCTCCCCCACAGATAAAGAGGATATTCTTAGTATCTATGGTGATATATTCTTGGTGCGGATGCTTTCTTCCACCCTGAGGCGGAACATTGGCAACCGTACCTTCAATTATCTTAAGTAAGGCTTGTTGAACGCCTTCTCCACTTACATCTCTAGTGATGGATGCAGAATCTGATTTACGAGTGATTTTATCAATCTCGTCTATATAGATGATTCCTAATTCGGCCTTCTTGATATCATTATCAGCATTTTGGATCAGCTTTAGAATAATATTCTCAACGTCTTCACCGACATAGCCTGCTTCAGTCAAAGCAGTCGCATCTACAATGGCAAAAGGAACTTTTAAGATTCGAGCTAGGGTCTGAGCCATCAGAGTCTTTCCAGAGCCTGTTGGTCCTACAAGTAGGATATTGGATTTTTCTAATTCGACTTCTTGCTTCTTATCATTGAAATAAATTCTTTTGTAATGATTGTATACAGCTACAGAAAGAGCACGCTTTGCACGATCCTGTCCAATCACATATTGGTCTAAAATTTTCTTAATTTCAATAGGCTTTGGAATATCCCCAACTACAACTGGCTTTTCAGAAGTAGTTGGTTCTTCAGCAATGATTTCATTGCAAAGAGAAATACACTCATCACAAATATAAACACCAGGTCCAGCAACTAGTCTTCGAACTTCGTCTTGTGCTTTACCACAGAAAGAACAGTGTAATTTCTCCTTAGTCGGAGTTACCTTTTTACTCATTCAACCTCCTAAAGCCTAAAGGGAGTAATCCCTTAAGCTTTCTTACGGTCAGCAATTACGTTGTCTAGGACTCCGTAAGCTTTTGCTTCTTCCGCGCTCATGAAAAAATTTCTCTCTGTATCTTTTCTTATCTGGTCGGCAGATTTACCTGTGTGTTTTTCATAAATCTGAATCAATGTATCTTTTGTTTTAATAATTTCTTTGGCTGAGATTTCAATATCACTAGCCTGGCCTGTTGCACCACCAAATGGTTGGTGTAGCATAATTCTAGAATTCGGTAGAGCTGATCTTTTACCTTTCGCACCACCGGCAAGAAGCAGAGCTGCCATAGAAGAAGCCTGGCCTATACAAAGTGTACGAACTTCTGGCTTGATGTATTGCATAGTATCATAGATTGCCATACCTGCACTCACATAACCACCCGGTGAGTTGATATAAAGATAGATATCTCTTTCAGGGTTTTCTGCTTCTAGAAAAAGCATTTGAGCAGTAATCACATTTGCATAGGTTTCATCAATTCCGGAACCTAGAAAAATAATTCTATCTTTGAGTAGTCTTGAAAATATATCGTATTGTCTTTCGCCGCGACTAGTTTGTTCAATAACGTATGGCATTAATGTCATTATGGTTGTTTCTCCCCGTTCAATATCTTGGACGCTTCCTCTAGACTAATCGTCTTGGGATTTTTCTTCTCGACGGATTCGTATACGAAATTATCGACCTTTTCCATCAGAATATTCTCTTGAATTGTTCCCAAGCGACCTTCTTTTTCTAAGCTTTGCAGAAAAGATTCATAAGTTTGGCCGTAGACTTTTGCAATCTCTTCCAGTTTTTCTCTCAATTCCTCTTCAGGAACTGCAATTTTCTCTTCTTCTGCTATCTTTTGACGGAGGAAGTAACCTTGCAATCTTTTGAGACCCATAGAGCTGAACTTCTCTTTGGTTTCTTCTAGACTCGAGTTCGTACTTTTTGCATAATCTTCCATTGTAACGAAGGGAATTTTATACTGTTCGAACATGGTTTGGTATACATACTCAGCCTCTTCAGAGATCAATTCATCGGGAATAATAAATTTTGCATCATCGATGAGCTTATTATAGATTTCAGTCATAGACTTTTTTTTCAATTCTTCGGTAGAAGATTTAGCTAAGGATTCTTGTAGTTTAGATTTGAGTGCATCCACATTTTCTGAGCCGTCATACTCAGATGCAAAATCATCATCAATAGCTGGATAGTTCACATTGTACGCTGCGGTGCAGTTGATTTCGTATTGGTAGGTTTTGCCAGCAGATTCAGGAGAAAGAGGAAAGTCTTCTGGATAGGTATAGAGAAAAGACCTAGTCTCGCCTACTTTCATACCAAGAATTTTTTCATCAAAGCCAACTGGATTTCTTTCATCACCAATATGGTATTTTCCATTCATGTTCTCTTGGGGAAGTTCAGTTCCATCTAGGGAAAATTTATAACTCATCTCTATCAGATTTCCCGTTTGTAGAACTTCACCTTCTTCTTTAAGAACATTTCTTGCCATATTTTTCTGAATGGCTTCGAGTTCTTTTTGGATATCTGCCGCAGAAGGAATTACTTGGTAAGGTTCGATTTTAACCTTTTTGATTTTGGGAAGAGTTACTTCTGGATAAGTAAGGTATACAGTTTTTGCAGTGAAACCCTTTCCTCTATCAAATGTATCCACATTGAATTTAGGCATACGAAATGGCTTAGGGTCTAGCTTGGGGAAAAATTCTACGATCCCCTCATTGAGTGAAAAATTAATTGCATCTTCGGCAACAGAGTCACCCAGCATTTTCTCCACAGTCTTGAGCGGAGCCTTACCTGGTCGAAAACCAGGAACTTTTGCTTTGTGACGAGCCTTTTCATAGGCTTTCTGGAAGCCCTGCTCTAATTCCTCAGCAGTAAAATGAACTGTAAGATCGACTGTAGCGTTTTTATTTTTTTTTGTAGAGTATTCCATATAATTGTTCCGGTTTGGTGTTTGGTGTTAGGCAAAAGTTGAGAATATTTCTGTAAGAAAAATTCTATTGCACTCTTCCTTGATTTTTCTGCGGTCTTAAAAAGCGGGAAACGGGATTCGAACCCGCGACCCTCTCCTTGGCAAGGAGATGCTCTACCACTGAGCTATTCCCGCATGAGCTTAAAGCTATAGACATGATTTTTTAGGGAATGGCTGTGTAAAGGGATTTCTAGTGATTTTTGAAAGAGATTGCTAAGTTTTTTTTGCAATATGCCTAGGTATTTACCGCATTGCGGATATCTACTATAGACTTAAGAAGATTTTTAGGATAAAATGATTTTCAGAAAAGGAGTAAAGAAATGAAAGTTATCTTGGCAGTTTTACTCAGTTTTGCCTTCGTCCAATGCGGGAGCACTCATTATAGCAGGCAGCAAAATTGTAGAAATTCTTTTAATAACAATTACAATTGCGGATCACCTTATAATCATTATAATCCCTACAACCAACACTACAGAAATCAATACTTCCAAAGATCCAATCGAAATGCATACCAACCCTATAGACCCCAAAAGAGCCACAATCCTTTGTACGTCCCAAAATCAAGGTATAATAACCTAACAAGACCAGGCAAATGGAAGTTATAAAACTCTAAAGTAGTTTTCGAATATACGGAAATACTGTTTCTGCCAAAATTTCATGTCCCACTTCAGTTGGATGGATCCCATCTTTTTGATTCAACTTTCTTTCACCTGCAACACCTTCTAAAAGAAAGGGAAGGAATTCTACTTTGGTTTCCTTGGCAACTTGGGGATACATTTCATCAAATTGCTTGCGGTAGGTTTTTCCTAAATTGGGAAAGGTGCGCATGCCTATTAGTAGAATCTTACAATTTGGATATTTAACTCTAACTCTTTGGATTATCTCTTTGAGATTGCTCTTAATGAGGGGAACCTTAACTGCTCGCATCATATCATTAGCACCAAGTTCGAGCACGAAAATATCAATCTCATTTCGAAGCGCCCAGTCCAAACGCGACAGACCTCCTGAACTAGTATCACCTGAGAGACCAGCATTGATCGCCTTGATTGGAATTCCCTGCTCTTCTAATTTTTTTTCTACAAGACTTGGCCATGCATAGTCCTGAGAAGGAAGACCCAAGCCTGCTGTTAGGCTATCCCCAAAGAAGACGATAGTCTTAGAATAAGAACTCTTTTTGCTACTTTCTTCTTCTGATGAATCATTCGCCGTAACTTGCCTTTCCTTATTCGTGCTTGAGTCAGAACAATTGAAAACAAAAATATGCGCAAAACCAAACAACAATAAAAAAGTAAGAGTTCTTAACTGAGGAAATATCCTACTTGAGCTGAATAGAAAGAAAATTAATGAGATCATTTAGTTCTTAGACTTAGATTTCTAATCTTTCGATGTTGTATGAACTCCACCAGCTGGCTCTTTATAATTGATTTCAAAAAGATCATAGTCTGATTTTCTAAATCCCTTGGCAAAAGAAACAGAGATTCCAAGACTTGAAGAAGCTAAACTTTTTTGTGTCTCCCAAGCAAATTTTGCCATCTCAGCTTGTGTTACTGAAAAAGGATGCACTTTTCCCCTATCTTCGTCAATATACAAGCCTTCATAAGTACCTATTAAAGTTCCTTGGTAGTCGAGTTGTAAAATTTTACCACTCACTGCGAAATTTCGTTTCGAGCCAGTTCGCTTTACGACTTTTTTATCAGCAAGACCTGCAGGTTTATTTTTCTCTTGGATTATTGCAGAGAGTATTTCCATTTCTGAGGATAGAGAAAAGTCTTCGAATCTATGGATTCTGTATTCCAATAGCAATTGATCATTTACACTTTTACTCAATAAGTTAACAAGCTCTCCATTGCTTTGTCTCACACTTATATCATGACGAATTATTGTTGGAGTGAAGCATTCATCCTTTGGTTCGTTACAAGCTTCTGTTTTGTCAAAAGACGTGACTTCAATGATTCCTTCATATGAATTAAAAATAATTCCCCGACTTTCGAATTGGATAATCTTTGCGGTTACAAATCCTTCTGCATATGTTCCAAAGGCAAATAGCCAAGATGGGCTCAATATAAATGCTAAAGTGAATAGCTTAATAAATAAATTCGATCTGTTCAAATGATTTGCTCCTTATCACACTTGGATATCACCCCGATCCCAAGTAGATTTAATATTTTTTAGTCTATATCTATTCTATTCTGAGCATAAGTTATTAATCAATCAAAAGTTTCAGAAAAATAATGGAATCTATCAGTAAACTTAGTGCTCCATGCCAGTCCAAGATAGTCTCCAATTCTATAGCTGTAGGAAGTCTCTATAATAGCACTCCAAGGGATAGCCTTTACAATAGTTTAAGGCAACTTGCCATGTTGCTACGACTGCAGCACCAGAACAATCCATCGCCTGTATGATATTTTATTAGAATATGATGCAACTTTAGAAGATTCTTTCTATCATAAATTTTTTATCAATTGCTAACACATCGAACAGACGATGAATTATTTCCTGCAAAACTTGAATAATTTCCATTTGTGAATATTGAAATTTTAAAATCAGGTAGATCAGTTGCGGTAGTACTAGACCAATATCCTTGGTTTGCTGGTGTATTTGGAAAAAAAGTAGCATCTACCCTAGGGTTTGCATCAAATTTTAAGAAATCATGAAAATCTTCAAGTTCATTCGCAGATGGGAGCCTCCAATTACGTGAACTCAAAGATAGAGTATTGCAATTTGTAAGACTAGCATTCCACTGAAAGGGTGTAGCTGTACCTGCACAGGTTTGACCAGTTTGGCTATTAGTACACTTTTGCCAAATAAGTTTTGTTTTATGATCGGTTATTGTTAAATCTCCATTGTCTGTGTATTGTCTCACTCGGACAGATGGGAAACCTGCAACACAGCGAACGTTAAGTTGAGTAGCATTTGTGATAGAATTAAAATCAGTTAAACTAGTAGAAAAAACTACATTAAAAGGATAAAAGCCTGTTGCAGAATTTGTAATAGTCCAAAAGGTTCCGATATTTGCAGCACCTGATGGTGTATTAGGAAAAGCCGATGGAAATGTTCTTGGAATAGTATTATTTAGATTCTGACCGCTGTAATCGATTAAGGTTCGTAGTTCATCAATTTGAGGAAGTCGCCAATCTTTTCTTCCTGCATATCCTTCCCCTGAATTAAGTAAATTCAAAGAAGAGCAACCATTTGTGCCTGTTTGGGCACTATTCCAATCCTGGGTTATACTTGCTCCAGAACAAGTGCTTCCTGATTGTCCTTGAACACAAGATCTCCATATAAGACCTGTTGCTTCATCCTTAGTAATATAATCAGATGAATATTTATCATTAGCAACTGGACCAAGGAAAGAACGAGCTATACCATTTTGCAATTCCGCATCTTCACCAGTTCCTGCACATGGGCGAGAAGTTCCTGCTTGGTCATAACAAAGATTTTTTCCTGTTTTCAATGTTGGATAGCTATAATAATCCGATTGTGCTGTTCGTGCGATAATGGCGCCATTCTTCATTGCTATAGCAGTTATTTGTGCTCCGGCAAGCTTCCATATATGAATGGGTTCTATATATTCATAGGAACTGCTCGTAGGTTCTGTCCCATCAGTAGTAAAATAAATTTTCGTTCCAGAAGCTGCTGTAATTTTTATATATTCAGCCGTTGTATAGTGGCCAGGAGATGGACTGATTGAAATGGATGTAGATTGTATTAAATGTAAAGCAAAAAGCAAATCTGATAAAGAAGAATCACTATCCAATATTGAATCTTTGAATTGAAGGCAATTAGTAGAAGTAAAGATAAGAATTAAATTAAAAACTAAAATACGAAATGTACTCTTCATAGATACCAAAGATAACATCTCCAGAAAAGGAAGTATACTATAATTTCAGTTGCAATTGAAAATATTATTATAGTTAATAAATTATAGAATTATTCAAAATTAAATAAAATTGTAGAAACTATTAAAAAAATATTACAAATGAAAAAACTGGGATTTCATTTGTAACGAATCCCAAAATAAAAACACCAAAATTGTAAAGCCATATTAAAAAATTTCATCAATCCAAGTGATTGATAATTTAATTCATAAATTTAGATTACTAAATGGATTTTTGGAATTTTCTTCATTTCAAAACGAAGGAATCCCATTTCGATTCCTAATGAAAACCTAGTTAACTGTTAAGTTTGAAAATTTCCTAGCTTATGTTTAGAAAATTCCCTACAAACTTCCGCAGCTTGAATCACAAGTAACTGTCATAGATCCCAGATTGCTGATTTCAAAATCAAGACTAGGGTTGCTTCCTGCGCCGTCTGAATCACAGTATGTGTAATTCGTTCCATCTCGAGTGAATCTGAAAACATAAAGATAGGAACCTGGGTCTGCTGGTGTTAATGCATAATAGTATTCATCGTCATTGGGATTCAATGAACCTCCTCCCACAGCAGCAGCATTGAAAGTTGCTGTTGTAAATATCCAACTTCCATTCGTTCTAGGATCAGTTCCTGAAGGACCATACCCAAATTGAGCGATAATACTTGGATGGGGATCTGTATTCACGTCAGTATACCCTGCTTCATATACCCTAGCATAGAAAGAAGTAATTGTCCCTAATATGACTGAAAAGGGGGCAGTAGGGTATTGGATTGCACAATAATCTATTTCCGCTGCAACACCTGTTTCATTGACAGTAACTAATGGAGTTGGGGTAGCATTACTCACCGAAGAAAGAGCAGATTCTCCTCCATTATGAGATGCTGTTATCGCAAAGTAATAAGTTGTAGCATTCGTAAGTCCAGTAACTTCAATTGGTGAACTTGTTCCACTCACGGATGAGTCTGAAGTCGTGACTCCACTAGATGTTCTGTAGTAAACTTTGTAATTTGTTGCACCCGAGACTGCTCCGAAATTGATTGTAACTTTTCCATCGCCTGCAGCTGCACTAGAAATCGAAGGAGCACCAGGTGGCCCAATAGATACAATCTGTGAAGCAATTGTGGAAACATTCCCCACATTATCGCAAGACCTTGCTTTAATTGTATAATTCCCATTGGAAAGAGATACACTCGAAGTATAAGCTGTTCCTGTACCAATCGTACAATCAGTTCCCGAAAATGTAGGATTATTTCCATCAACTGTGTATGCATATTTCTGTATCCCTGTTCCACCTGTATCGGTTCCTGAAAGCGTTAGCTGAGAGTTTGAAGGGATTGGTGTGGATACTGTTGGGTTCGTTATACTAATCGTAGGAACGGTAACATCTTTTACAATAGAGCGACTTGTTGATCCATAATTGCCAATCAAATTGGCTACACAAATACGAAGCGTGTTGCTACCTTCAGAAAGGTTTCCGTTGTTTATCGATGTGCTGATAGGCGTGGATGCAGTTGCCGATCCACTGGTATTGGTTCCTGTTGCAGCTGTTCCATTCGTACAATCTGTCCCGCCAATACGAATTGAATATGTTCCATTTCGACTGCTTTGCCAACCAAGAGTTGCAGAGCCTGATGCAACTTTATCAGAATGCGAATTCACTGTTACAGTAGCTACTTGGGTATCCACTGTATAGTTTTGCGATATGACAGAAGACACATTCCCAGCTTGGTCTCTGGCTCTGTTTTTTAAATAGGTAACGAAACCATCTGTCATGGATATAGGAACATATACATAGGCAGAACCAGTTCCGACGACTCCGGTAGAGCCATTGATGGTTGGATCACTCGGTGCGGAACCAGTTTGTGTATTGTAGACAATTTTATCACAACCAGATCCACCCGTATCAGAACAGGTAAGAGAAACGGATGTAGCTGTTCCAAAATTGCCTGAGCCACTGGATGGTGTAACACTTGGTGCGGTATCATCTCTTGTTAGGCTAAATGTAGTTGATCCAACTAAACTCGAAGCTGTAGTAACACAGATGCGATAAGTTTTGGTGCCTTCTCCAGAAAAATGAGATCCTGCTGAACGAACAAATATCTGATTCGATGCAGCTGCTACTGCAGTTGGACCTGAGACTATTGTCCCCGAACTACAATCTCCTGCAGCCTCTCTAATTGTAAATGTTCCTGCACGATTCGTCTGCCAGGTAACTGTGGAAGAAGCTATCGCTCCTCCCGCATTACTTACATACTGTGAAGTCTGAGTGGATATAGAAATGCTAGGAACATTGGAATCTATTGTAAAATCTTTGAGTACAACTGGGCTAGAAACATTGCCGCCAAGGTCACGGCAAATGGCACGGAGAGAATATGATCCATCAGAGGAAAGAGATACAGCCCCAGAAGCTTTAGCAATCAAGGTTCCAGTAGAAGGATAGCTTGGTGCTCCTGAATTGATGGTATAAATGATTGAAGCAGGAGCTAGATTATCACTGCAAGTTATTGTTACAGTTTGTCCAGTGGAAAAGGTTCCACCATCGGGAGAAATACTTACGGTCGGCAGTGTTGTATCTGATAAGATTGTTGCAATTGTTGTATCATTAGCAGTTCCATCTCCATCTGTATCAAATCCGACAACTGTTCCACCTGATCCTAGTATTAATGTTACAGCTTGTCCCGTTCCACCAGTTCCTGTTGTTAGTACAGGTGGCGCATTTGGATTCAAAAAATAATCAGGTTGTCCATCTGCATTGATATCTAACGCGTCAGGAATGGAATCACCATTGGTATCTATGAGGAGGATGTTAGGAATTCCATCCCCAGTTAAATCAATACCATCGGAAACTCCGTCCCCATTAGCATCGACTAAAGTCCCATCGGCGGTACCATCTCCAGATAGATCAAGGGTCTGACCTGGTTCTAAATTCAGATTTCCTGAACTGCTTACACCTGCTGCACCAAAAAAAAGCAACAAGGCTGAGTTGTCCTCTTGGTTACCATTTCCAGTCAAAAAAGAACAGTTTGTACTTTGGAATATTAATAAAGTTGTAATAAGGAAGAGAATTTTTGGTCGCATAATAGTATCCTTAGCTTGGGTATTTTCAAATAAAATATAATATGACAAGTAATATAGGTAAGTCATAGTTAATGCAACATTTTTTTTATGCATATTATCATTTTGGTGACTTTTGGAGTATCAAATTATGATTTGATACGATTTGAACAAATATCTTTCTAAAAGTTAAGTATTTTAGAAAAAATAGATAGAATTAAAAAGAAATGGTAAATAGAACAAAATCTTCGTTAGAAGCAATCAGCTAAAAATACTTTTCTTCCAAACTTTTTAGTAAATCTTGAAGAATTTTCTTTCTTTTAGCGGGATCGGATTCTTTTAATTTGAGTGCTGATCGAAATTGTAGTATGTCTTCCCATTCAGAATTATGATCTTCAGGCAAGAGTTGATTCAATATTTTCTTAACTAAGGAACCCAATCCTGCAAATCTTCCATCAGTAGAAACTGCAATTCGAATAGGCCCTCTATCAAAAACGGAAGCGGAATAGAAATCGCAGTTATCTGGATCATCGCAAGAATTGATCCAGATTTTTTGCTTATGAGCATACTCTACCATCTCAGCATTCAGTTGCTTATTGTTAGTAGCTGAGAAAATCAAATCCCTCCCCTCTAGATCGAAAAGTTGAATCTCTCTTTGTTTAACTTGAATTTCTGGATGCTCTTTTAAGAAGCTCTGGCATTCTTCATTGATATGACTTGCAATCAATGTTGTCCTTGCTTGTGCCAGAACCAAATTGGGTAGCTTTTCCATGGCTACATTTCCACCACCTATTAAGAGTACATTTCGTCCTTTTAGATTGAGAAAGGCAGGGTATTTCTTAACAGGAACTTCTTGCTGCATTTTGATCTTGTGTTAGATGTAAATCGCGGGAAATTCGAATCGATTCGCCAATATAAATAATTCCTGGTCCAGCTGAATCCTTATTCAACCCACTCTCTGCAATCTCTTGCAAATTTGAGAATAGTGTTTTGGAAGACTTAAGACTGGCATCTACTACCATAGCTACTGCAGTATCAGACTTCATTCCATTGGCAATAAGATGCCTGGCTATGGCTTGGATATTTTTGGTACCCATAAGGATTGCTAAAGTTCCTGGGAAATGGCTCAACCAATTCCAATCCGTTCCATCTCTAAAAATAGTGTGACCATCCATAACAAACAATTGTCTTGAGACGGCACGGTGAGTAAGAGGAATCAAGCCATCGGCTGCACCTGCCTGAACAGAACTTACACCAGGTATAATCTCAAACTCTATACCATGTTCTGCGAGCGCTAAAATTTCTTCACCAGCTCTACCGAAGATAAAAGGATCACCACCTTTGAGACGAACAACTCTCTTCCCTAGTTTTGCATGATTAACTAAGAGATCATTGATTTCTTCTTGGGTAGCGGAGTGCTGACCTGATCTTTTGCCAACATAAAGTATCAAAGCATCCTTGGGAAAAATTTCCAAAAAAGATGGGTCTAATAAAGCATCATATAATATAACTTCCGCTTCTTGGATTTTACGTAGCCCACGAATCGTTAGTAAATCTGGATTGCCAGGCCCGGCTCCCACCAAAGATACTTTAGTTGATTGTTTATTTTGATCAGAAACGACTTCAATTTGAGATTTCATACTTTCCCAATTGTTCTCTGATTTTTCTTTTGATTCATCCATTTACAATATTATCCTAAGTATTATATCGGCAAGGTACCTATCATTCCTGCAGCCACCGATTGGTTAGTATTCTCATCAATGAGAATCATAGAACCTGTTTCCTTATTTTGTCCGTATTCATCCCAGGCGATGGGCTGAGCCGTACGAATGGTAACGAGTCCAATCTCATTTAAGCTTAGTTGAGCTCCTGGATCCTTTCTGGTTGCTGATGAAATGTCTAACTTGCTATCAATCGTAAAAACTTCAGCACGAACAGTCTTAGTACCCTGTCTAAGTAAAAATCGATTTTTCTCATACAAGGGAGTTGGCTCCATCCAACAAATAGCCGCTTGGAATTGGGTTCCGATCTTAGGAACAGATCCAGGCCCCGAGATCACATCACCTCTACTTATATCCAACTCATCTTCTAAGCGAACAGAAATAGACATACCTGGAATTGCCTCATCCCATTCTTTTCCATCAAAATCAATTGCTGCAACAGTGGACTGCATACCAGACGGAAATGCAGTTATGCGATCTCCCTTGCGAAGAATTCCACCGCTTAATTTTCCCGCATAAGCTCTGTATTCCGAATCGGGACGAATTACAATTTGTACGGGAAGGCGTGCCGATTGAATAGATGCAGCTATATCCAAAGAAACAGTATCTAGATATTGCATAATAGATGAGCCCTTATACCAAGACATAGAAGAGGAAGGATTCACAACATTGTCTCCCTTCAGTGCAGAAAGCGGAATGGTTTCAATCTGTTCGAAGCCCAGATCTTTAGCAAAACTTCGGTAATCGGAATCAATTTTCTGAAAAACCTTCTCATCAAAATTCATAAGATCCATTTTGTTGATGGCAACTAATATTCTTGGAATCTTTAAGATAGCTCCTATCAGAGTGTGACGTCTAGTTTGTTCAATGACACCTTTTCTGGCATCAATGAGTATGATCATCAAATCAGAATTAGATGCTCCTGTTACCATATTCCTTGTGTATTGAACATGACCTGGTGCATCGGCGATGATGAATTTGCGAGTAGCAGATGAAAAGTATTTGTAGGCAACATCAATTGTGATACCCTGCTCTCTTTCCGCTTTGAGACCATCTGTTAGGTGGGCAAGATTGACTTCGCCGTCTTCCTTACTTGTGATAGCTTCCAACTGATCTGCAAATACAGAATTGGTATCATAGAGAAGTCTTCCAATCAAAGTACTTTTGCCATCATCCACAGATCCTGCTGTTATAAATCTTAGCATATCCATCAGAAATATCCTCCTCTTTTTCTATCTTCCATTGCTGCTTCCGATCTCTTATCATCCATTCGGCTTCCTCTTTCGGTTGTTCGGGAATCTCGAATCTCTTGGATGATCTCGGACAAAGAGTTTGCTTCGGATTCAACTGCCGCTGTGCAGGTCATATCACCTACTGTTCGAAAACGAACCTTGGCTGAGAACACCTTGTCGGAAGGTTCCAAATTTACAAATTCAGATACTGGAAATAAGTGACCATCCACTCGGAGGACATCCCTTGTATGTGTGAAGTAAAGATTCGGGAGTGCTATATTTTCTCTTTCAATGTATTCCCAGACATCAAGCTCTGTCCAATTGCTGATAGGAAAGACTCTTACGTTTTCTCCATTGTGGATCTTGCCATTGTAGAGATTCCATAATTCGGGACGTTGCAATCTTGGATCCCATCCACCGAACACATCTCTTACGCTAAAAATTCTCTCTTTGGCTCTAGCCTTTTCTTCATCCCTTCTAGCTCCACCAATGCAGGCATCGGCCTTCAATCTAGTGATAGTTTCTAGAAGACTGACAGTTTGAATTCCATTACGGCTTGGGAATTTTCCTTTCTCTTCTACGGCTCGTCCTGCATCGATTGATTCCTGGACAGAGCCGATTTCTAATTTCACATCGAATTCTTTGACCAGTGAGTCTCGGAAAGCCAAGGCCTCAGGAAAATTATGACCTGTGTCAATATGTACCAAAGTGAACGGTATTTTGCCAGGTTGGAAAGCTTTCTTGGCAAGATGCACAAGGGTTATGGAATCTTTTCCACCTGAGAAGAGTAAGACGGGCTTATTGAACTGAGCAGCGACCTCTCTTAGAATATAGATGCTTTCTGATTCTAATTGGTCTAGACGACTTAGGGATGGAAGTGGCTTCTGGGATGAATGGATGATGGATGGATCATTCGCATTTTCTTTTTTATTGGGAACGAGTTTACCATCCTTCCAATGAAGCCCACATTCTTTTGCGGAGTCAGCTTCCCACCACCAGCGTCCTGCTCTAACATCTTCCCCAGGCTGCACAGAACGGGTGCAAGGTGCACAGCCAATACTAGGATAGCCTTGGTCATGTAAAACATTATAAGGAACTTGCTTAGTGTTGATATATTCTTTGACTTGGGATTCTTTCCAATCCAAAAGTGGGTGAAATTTCCAAAGATGGTAGCCCTCGTCTTTTTCCAAGGCAGGAAGATTGCTTCGTTCTGGAGACTGCTCGCTTCGGATTCCAGTGACCCAAATTTTTACCCCCGAAAGTGCACGTTGCAGGGGAACAACCTTGCGAATTCTACAGCATTCCTTTCGGTTTTCGATATTTTCATAAAAGCCATTGGGACCGACAGAGCGAATGTAATTCTGTATATCTTCTGCTTTGGGTGCAAAAGCTTCTATTTCGATGGAATATTTTTCAATCGTGCTCTGCCAAAGCTTGTAAGTCTCAGCAAATAGCCGCCCTGTATCCAGTGTAAAAATGCGAATTGGCAACTTTTCTCTGGCAATCATATCTGTGATTACCTGGTCTTCTAGACCAAAACTACTCGAAAAAGCGACCTGTCCTGGGTAGGCTTTTGCCAAGTTTTTAAGGGATTCGATTGGATTTTCAGTGATTAAATCTTGGATTTTGTCCATTATATTAAATAAATAGTTTTATATACTGGATTTTTGCAAGAAGTTTTAAATTTTAAATGTAAAATTTGGAGCGATTATTTGAGTTTTTTCTAAGAATTGATGCAATTTTTCTGTTAGCTCGGATTTTTTGAGTTGCCAAACAGAAATACGTTTTAAATAGTGAATATTAATTCCAATTTAACAGATTTTAAGGAGAAAAAGATGGGACTAAGACTAGGCGATACAGCACCGGACTTTACAGCGGATTCATCCGAAGGCAAGATCGAATTTCATAATTATTTAGGCGATGGATGGGGAGTTCTTTTTTCTCACCCTGCCGATTTTACACCTGTTTGCACTACCGAATTGGGTAGAGTGGCAAAACTCAAAAGCGAATTTGAAAAGAGAAATGTAAAAGTAATCGCTCTTTCTGTTGATGGGGTTGATTCCCACAAAGAATGGATCAAAGACATTAACGAAACTCAGAACACTCATGTGAACTATCCGATTCTGGCAGACAAAAATAAAAATGTATCCACTCTTTATGACATGATCCATCCCAATGCTGACTCAACTCATACTGTGAGATCCGTGTTTGTAATTGGAGCGGACAAGAAAATTAAACTCATCATCACCTACCCTGCCTCAACAGGAAGAAATTTTGATGAAATTCTTAGAGTGATTGACTCCCTTCAGCTGACTGCCAACCACTCGGTTGCAACTCCTGTGGATTGGAAAGACGGTGAGGATGTGGTAATCGTTCCGACTGTCTCCGATGAGGATGCTAAGAAAAAATTTCCCAAGGGTTGGAAGCCAGTAAAACCATATTTGAGACTGACTCCTCAACCAAATAAATAAGCTAGTCTAGAAATAGAGAGATGGATGCCGATAATCTAATAGGCGAGAAATCTCTCTATGATTGGAAGTCTTGTGAATGAGACTTCCCTTTCGCCAAATTGTTTAAGGATATAAAATGGATCGGGATTTAAAAAAGGAATTCAAAGAAATAGTAAAAGTTGCCTCACCTAAAGAAAGAATCTGGATGTTTGGATTCTTAGAAGCAATTGTAGAAGAAGGTTATACTGATACACCGAATCCAGATTCAGGAAAGGAAGCTCCTGCCAAAAAAGAATCCGAAGCTGCCTCCGAAGCAAAAAAAGCTATCATCCAAAAACAAAATCAATCATCAAGCACTGGCAATAACCAAACAGCAAATGCAGGAACGAAAACCGATTCTTCCTACATTTCCATGGCTACCCTAGTTGCTCCTGAACAAAATAAATCCAATGTTGCAGTCTTACAAAAGTCTGGATCGGAATCTGTCAAAACTGCGACCATAGTGTTCGGAACAGAAACGGGAAATTCCAAGAAGCTTGCATCTCAATTGCAGAACCGATTGAAATCCCAAGGCTTAAAAGTAAAAGTATCCAGTACAAACCAATACAATCCAAAAGATTTAGACAAAGAAGAACTACTGCTAACAATCATTAGCACGCATGGTGACGGAGATCCTCCCGAAGCTGCTCGCAAATTCCATGAGACTTTAAAGAATAGAAAGGAAGCCTTACCTAATTTGAAATATTCTGTTCTTGCTTTGGGTGATACATCCTATCCCTTATTTTGTAAGGCAGGAGAAGATGTGGATGTTTTCTTATATAGAATGGGCGCTACAAGAATCCAAAACATCGCAATGTGTGATGTTGACTTCGAGGAAACTGCCAATGAATGGATGGATTCCGTCTCCAACTTACTGGCGAGTGGTCTTCCTTCTAGCAGTACCCAAGGTTATGGACAATCCCAAAATTCTATCTCTGACGCGCATTCAAGTAACAATGGAAATGGAATCATTACAGAAAGTAGCAATGGCCTAGCAAAAAGTGGACAATCTGTAAGTTCCAATGCTAGAAAATTCTATTCAGGAACTATTACTCAAAGTATCGACCTAACAGATGCCTCAGCGAGCAAGATCATTCGCCATATTGAAATAGAGACAGAAGAAGATATAGATTATCTACCAGGTGATAGTGCCGGATTCATTCCAAAGAATGATCTAAAAGAAGTATCAGCTATCATAAAAGGACTTCGCCTTTCAGGAGAAGATTCAATTCTATGGAGAAAAGAAAATATTAGCATCCAAGCCCTGCTAGAAGAAAAAGCATCCATTCGCTATCTATCCAAACGTGTGATGGATTCACTCGAAGCAATCACAAGAAAAAAACTTCCTAATAAGCGTTTGGATTTAATCGATATTGTTCAGAATTTTCCACCCCATGATTCTATAGCAAAAGAAACTATCTTAGAAATTCTAGAACCGATTACGCCAAGATACTATTCTATTTCTTCCTCGCCAGAAGCTCATGGTAAAAACTCTGTCCACCTAACAGTTGCAGAAGTAGATTTTCAAAATGCCCAAGGAAAAAACCAAAAAGGTTTTTGCTCAGACTACCTCTTTGAAATGACAGAAGGAACAGCTATTGAGTTTCGAATCCAAAAAAATAATAATTTCCGATTGCCTGCATCCGATGTGAATGCAATCTACATTGGACCGGGAACTGGGATTGCACCCTTTCGATCCTTTCTTTTTGAAAGAGACAGTTTGGCTCATAGTGGAAAGAACTGGTTGTTCTTTGGAAATCGAAATTTTTCCTACGACTTCTTGTACCAAACAGAACTCCTAGAATTTTTTGACAGTGGAGTTCTTACTAAATTCAATACTGCCTTCTCTAGAGATAATTCCAAGAAGGTCTATGTCCAAGATCGTATCCGTGAAAATGGAAAAGAATTAGTTGAATGGTTGGATAATGGTGCCATCCTTTATATTTGTGGAAGCAAAGAACCTATGAGCATAGATGTGGATAAGGCTTTGGTTGAAATTTTTATGTTAGAAAAAAATCTAAAAAAAGCAGAAGCAGAAATATTTCTCAACAATCTCATCGAAACTGAAAGATATAAAAAGGATGTATACTAATCCATGCCTGAAGAGATCAAAGAATCAGCCGCTGAAAAAGCAAAAAGACTTAGCCAGGGATTACGTGGTAGTCTAAGAGAATCTCTGTTAGATGAACATACTGGTTCGCTTCGTGAACAAGACCAACTTCTTATAAAGTTTCATGGAATCTACCAACAAGACGATAGAGACCGAAGAGCAGAACGGGAAGAAAAGAAATTAGACAAACATTATACATTTATGATTCGACTGAGAATTCCGGGAGGCTCCATTGGTCCCGTTCACTATGAACGCTCTCAGAAAATTGCTGGTGATTATGGAACAGGAACGCTGAAGATCACAACTAGACAGACTCTTCAAGTCCACGGTATTATAAAATCCAATCTTAAACCAACGATCAAATCCTTCAATGAAGTTTTCCTAGATTCCATAGCTGCCTGTGGAGATGTGAATCGTAACGTTGTTGCAACAGCTAACCCTACAAATACGATTCATCACACAGAAATCAATCAATTGGCAAATGAAATTTCAAAACAGCTTCTACCCAAAACTAGAGCCTATTATGAGATTTGGCTAGACCAAGAAAAAATTGCTGAAAAATCTGAAGAGGATCCACTTTACAAAGAACTCTATCTACCGCGTAAATTCAAAATAGCAATTGCAGTTCCTCCCTGGAATGATGTGGACGTTTATGCAAATGACATAGGACTGATCGCTGTAGAAGAGGCTGGCAAAATCATAGGCTACAATGTACTAGCTGGTGGAGGTCTTGGGACTACACATGGGAATGAGAAAACTTATCCTAGAATTGGGTCTATGTTAGGCTATGTGAGCAAAGAAGATGTCCTTAAATTTGTTTATGAAATTGTAACCACTCAACGTGACAATGGAAACAGAGAAGACCGTAAGCTCAGTCGATTGAAGTATACTATCGATAGAATGGGTCTTGGAAATTTCAAGGCTGAGGTAGAGAAGCGTGTTGGAAAAAGTTTCCAAACCGAAAAAAACTTTCAATTCAACACAAGATCCGATAGCTATGGTTGGGCTCAGGATAGTAAGGGACTTTGGCATTTTACTCTCTTCGTTGAGAATGGTCTAATCGTCGACAACGACACTTCTAAAATCAAAACCGCTCTCATGGAAGTTGCACAAACAAGAAGAGCAATCTTTCGGTTCACCTGCAACCAAAATGTGATTCTTTCGGATATTCTTCCAAAAGATTTAAATCTTATTCAATCTATTCTGGAAAAATACAAACTGGATAAGATCCACGAAACAACTTCCAATATTAGAAAGAATTCTATGGCCTGTGTTGCGCTAAGCACCTGCCCGCTTGCGCTTGCAGAAGGACAGAGATACCTTCCGCTATTTCTTGACAAATTAGAAAATCTAATGGAAGAATGTGCGGTGAAAGAAGAGGCAATTACAATTCGAATGACAGGTTGTCCCAATGGATGCGCACGACCTTACATGGCTGAGATTGGACTCGTTGGAACTTCCTATGGACATTACAATCTACATTTGGGTGCTGATTTCCAAGGGAAAAGATTGAACCAAAAGTACAAAGAGAATTTAGACGAAGCTGGCATCTTACAAGAATTAAAAGGTATATTTAATCAATTTAAAATTGATAGAAATTCCAATGAAAGTTTTGGAGATTTTTGTCTTCGTAAAGAATTAGTAAAAGCCTAGAATTGTAATTTTAATTTGACCAATCGGTATTAGATTCCAAAATAGGAAGCCAATACTATGTGGTTCAATTCCCTAGATTATTTATTATTTTTCCTTGTTGTATATACTATTTATTGGTCTGTTCCCAGTTTTTTAAAGAAGTATATATTACTTTTTGCATCTTTCTTTTTCTATGCATATTGGAACCTAGCCTTTTTTTTCCATTTCTTAGGAACAACCATATTTAGTTATGCGATAGTTTCTTTACTTCGCAAAGAGAAAAAGAAATCGATACTGCTGATTGGTGTAGGAGCCAATTTACTCAATCTTATTTTTTTCAAATATAGTCAGTCTTTTATTAATGGAATTCTTAGTATTCCAGGAAATGAAGATCTTTTCTTTACTTCATTACCTAAGATTATACTTCCTCTTGCAATTAGCTTTTATACATTTCAAATCATAGCTTTTATCGTTGATACATATCGTACGGATACAGATGGAATTGGATTTATCGACTTTATTCTATTTATATTTTTCTTTCCTCAATTGATTGCTGGACCCATTATGCGGCACAGCGATTTTTTCCATCAGTTAGGTAAGGTGGAATTAAAACTAGCTGATACTCAAGAAGCCCTATTAAGAATTATTTCCGGCGTTTTTAAAAAAGTTTTGATAGCAGATCAAATGGCTAGAATTATAAATCCGATTTGGAATGATCCAACGTCCAGCAGCGGATCTGAAATTTTTTTGGCGATAATAGGCTTCTCAGTTCAAGTGTATTCCGATTTTTCTGGTTACACAGATATTGCAAGAGGCTCAGCATTACTATTGGGGTATCGAATTCCTGAAAATTTCAGGTCCCCGTATTTTAGTTTAAGTTTCTCTGAACTTTGGTCAAGGTGGCATATTACATTGTCTACTTGGCTTAGAGATTATCTATTTATTCCGCTCGGGGGTAGCCGTGTAACAAATACACGATTGTATTTTAATACCTTGGTAGTAATGTCTTTAGGTGGACTTTGGCATGGTGATACTTATACCTTTTTCCTTTGGGGACTTATTCATGGAACCTTTTTGATTTTAGAGAGAAGATGGGGAGTTATTAATACAAGAAATAAATTATTTAATTCTTGTATGGGATGGGTTCTTGTTACAATAGGTTGGTTGATTGGAGCTTTAATGTTTCGATCTGGAAATTGGGAAACCTTCTCTGCTATGATGAGCTCAATGACGAACCCTGGTAAAGTTAAAATTTATTGGCAGACATTTATTGAGCTCAGTCTTCTATGTTATGCGATTCAATTCTTAGAGCTCAAGAACTTTTTCCAAGAAAAAATTAAATTTAATCAAACTGCACTAATTCTTATCTTAAGTGTCGTTATGTATTTTGCAATTGTGAGAATTAAAATTCAACAGGATCAGTTTATTTACTTCCAATTCTAAAACTATGAAATTCAAAATATTCTTATACCCAGTTCTCATTTTCTTGATCATTTTCTGTATTGATAAATTATCAATCATACCATCGATTCAAAAATTAGGCAGAATTGAAAATTCACCCCTAGAAAATATTGCTAATGGAGTGGCAAAGATCTATAAAAAGAAAAAGATTGAAAATGAATTACAAACAAAATTATTAAAAGAATCAAGTAATCTCACTGATTCGAAAAAATCAGCAGTTGTATTGGGAACTTCTAGATCAGATATTTTAAAATTTAGTGAAAGAGATTTCATTCAACAATCAAAGTTTATAACTCAAAAAGAAAAAGAAAAGCTTCTTCAATTCGAAATAGAAACTAGATCCGTCGTGAAGGCATCCGATTTTCTCTATCACTTAATTCTTTTTAAGAATATAGTAGACTCAGGCTACAAACCTAACTTAGTAATCATAGAAGTCTCACCAGAAACAACAAATTTAAATAGTCCTTTCCATGCTAAGACTCAATACACTACCAATATTCTTAAGTATCAGTTTCTCATAGAATTATCACAAATAGCAGAGAAATCATGGCTTAAGACTGTATTAACGAGCGTTCTATTCCCATCTTCTTATTATAAATTCAAACCAGAAAAGGCAATTTCCAATTTAATAGCAAAGAAAGATTATCTTTCAGACAATAATGTAATTGAAGCTTATGAATTTTTTCCAGCAACTGCTGCATTACCAACATCTTACGAAGATTATGAAGTAAAATCATTTCCTTTAAATAAATTCCAAGAACGAATTGTAGATTATTCCAATCACTTACACAAAGACAATATTCTTAGAAATTATCAGATCTCGACTTCCGAACTTGCACTATTTGATTTGCTATTAAAAGAAATCAAGAGTTCTAAGATTCCTGTAGTATTTTGGAGACCAAAAGTTCATCCCTACTACTATGCTATCCAAATGCAAGAAGGACTTGCAGAAATAGATTCCCTTCTCGAAAATAAAATCAAAGAAGCAGGATACTCTTACATAAACCTTCAGAACACCTCTATGAATTGTGATTTTTTTACAGACTCAAGTCACCATTCGGGACGTTGTGCACCAGAAATCCTTAGTAAAATACTTTCTACAGAATAAAAAAAACAGTCTAGGTTTTATAAATCTTTGCTAACTCAAAATTCTAAAAAGAAAATGTTTTTCTAATATAAATTAAAAGAATAATAATCTGATAATCTATTTACTTAAAGCTTAGTATCTTTATTATAACTCTTAAAGATCAAGTCCATTTGCTCTAAAAAGCACTGAACCGATTGATGGCTGGCATCATTGAAGAATTCGCAGCTAGATTCTTTATTAAAATCAATAGCGGTAGCTTTATGAGCTTGAGATAGATCAACAATTTTTTGCCACCAAGTCTTTTCAATTCCTAGTTCATAGTATGCATTGCGATAGTCATCGTAGACTCTTGGCCAAACTATATAGACTTTTGTTCCATTAGATTCAGCAAGCTTCAAAAGTTTCTCTACGAAAATAAATTGTGTATCAGCCAATTGAAAATTGGAAAGATAAATATTCTTGATTCTAGCGGCATCCTTCTTTAATTTTTTTTCATTATTAGAAAGGGTAGCATAACCTAAATATTCGCCTTTCCCAAAGTTAAGCACCATCATATCTTCGTTAAAGTCTGGATCGTATTCTTGCATGCGTTTCGATTTAAATCGGTCAAGAAAAGTTTTAAATTCTATTTGCATATCTTTGAATGCAAAAGCTTTACCAATCCAATAATCATACCTTGCTTTCCAAGGAATGAGATCAGCATAGTCTTTGTAGAATTTTTCATCCATGCCTAGCCTCATGAAAGGATCATAGATCATTCCCTTGGAATCATCAAATGCCTCGGGACTTACAGCAAAATACACCATATCAGGAACAAAACCTGCATCCACCATCCTTTCATACTGCATGTAAGCATACATGGGAACTGCTTGTGGTGCTGCAAAATTATAAACTACCCAATTCTTTTTCTCTGCTTCTGGAAGCCCAGGTTCTGAAAAAGGATAGGCTCTTGAATCACCCAGAGCAATTGCAATATTTTTAGAATGATCTTTCACTACATCACTCTCTAACATGCGCTTCATGAGAACTTTACGATGGTGGTAAAAGATTGCATTGCCAGGCTGAATGAATTTTGTCTGAAAAAAATCTAAAAGAAAAATCTTATCAAATGCAAATAGGACTACTAAAAATACAATTGGTGCAAATAAAAACTTCTTATCTTTCATGCTTTTTGAATTCCTTATTTTCTCATTTCCTCTGAGATTACTGAGTCGATGGACACCCATTTCCATTTGCCCATCTCAAGATTTAAATTGTATAATTGAAGATTGCCTATTCTAATTCGATTCAAATCAATCACACGGGCACCAATTTTTTGGAACATGCGACGCAGTTGTCTCTTGCGACCTTCCTTCAAAGTTACAATAAATCTTTTGGTATTACCAGATTTTGGCCAAAGACTCAATGCTCGAAGTGTCTCACCCTTATCGCGCATACCAACTATAAATTGAGTATAAATACTTTTCGCGTCAATGGATTCTTGTAAGGTTACTTCGTATTCTTTATCAGGGCTAAGACTAGGATGAGTTAATTGTTGAATTAAATCACCGTTTGGCGAAAGTAAAAGTAGTCCACGAGATTCCAAATCCAATCTTCCTGAAAATCGAAATTTTTCAAATTCCTCAGGAAGTAGATCAAAGATGGTCTGGGAATTGTGGTAATCTTTATGAGATGTGATGTAGCCAGGAGGCTTGTTCAAGGCAATCAATTGATCGGGATGAGACTCGGCAATGATGCTTACCTTTTCACCATCCACTAATACTTCATCCTTACTTGGTTCAATCTGAATGCTAAGATCACTTATGAATACACCATTCACCTGGACGCGACCTTCGCGAATCCAATCTTCAGCCTTTCGCCTACTTGCAATGCCTGCCTCTGCCAAGAAACGATTGATCCTCATAAATTCCATTTTACAAAATAGGAGTTCCAGGGAAAGTCTAAAGAATAGGTATGAATCCTCTTAAAAAGAAACCACGAACCAAGGAAATCACCTCTATTCCCGATAAACCAGATTGGATGAAAGTTCGATTGCGATTTCCTCTCGAAGATGATGCGGCTGATACTGTACGCAAAACCGTCTCCAAATCTTCCATACACACTGTCTGTGAATCAGCTTCCTGCCCCAATCTCAACCATTGTTGGTCTCGAAAAACAGCGACCTACATGATCGCGGGTGACATCTGCACAAGACGTTGTAAATACTGTGATGTTGCGTTTGGCAAACCTTCCAATCTCAATGCCAATGAGCCAACCGAAGTGGCTGAATCTGCTCTCGAGCTACAACTAAAATATGTTGTCCTTACCTCAGTCAATAGGGACGATCTGTCCGATGGAGGGTCTGAACATTTTGCACAAACAATCCATGAGATAAAGAAACGACTTCCTGACTGCAAGGTGGAAGTTCTAGTCCCTGACTTCAAAGCTAAGCGAGAATCCCTAGACAGAATCTATGCCGCTGAGCCTGACATCTTCAATCATAATATCGAAACTGTGCAAGAGCTATTCGCAAAAGTAGCTCCTTCCAAAAACTACTCAACCTCGCTTCAGGTTCTCAAGGATGCTTCAGACCACGGCTTCTTAACCAAAAGCGGAATCATATTGGGTATGGGGGAAACTGAAGAACAAGTAGTCAATGCCTTACATGATCTTTACCAAGTGGGCGTGCGAATGATTACAATTGGTCAGTATTTGCAACCTACTCCGACTCACCTTCCTATAGTTGAATATGTCAAACCCGAACAATTTGTCCACCTTGGCAAAATCGCAAGAGAAATAGGATTCACAAATGTAGCATCCAGTCCTCTAGTAAGAAGTTCCTACCATGCAGACGAACAATCTCAACACAACCTTACTTAAAGAATCTTTAGCTCTCTTTCCAGATGAAGAGATAACTAAAACCTTTTTTCATTCTATCATGAGTGAACTTTCCTCTTTGCAAGAGGAGATTGGAGATTATACTGCCAAGGAAATCCTTTTCCGATCTCTTGACCGCTTACCCAACGTTAAAGTGGAATGGGGAGATTCTCGCATCTATGGAAGAAACCGCGCCCTCATGGCATACAAAGACAAAATTGCTGTCCTTGATTTAACTCCTGTTGTCCAAGCATTGAAATTAGTTTGGAATACCTATTATAGTTCTCAAACAGCTCCGTGACACACTTTGTGTCGCCAGGTTGCTAGCTTGGTATTGCAAAGAGTCGACACAAAGCGGTCACTTCGTACGGTTTATAGTCTGATGATTTTTCTTTTATATGGTGGACTCCATCTTAGGCTGCTTCGTACAACAATTACTAAAAAGATAAAATATATATATCAATTATAATTTCATTTCAAGGAAAACTTTAGTTCCATTATCAGTTTCAAATCGAATGGATGCGTTAATTTGTTTTGATAATTGTCGAATCAACATCATCCCAAAACCATTCTTTTCTTCCAAGGAAATGGTATCTAACTTTCCTATACCGTCATCTTTGATCATTAAATACGCTGTTTGATTCTGACTTTTAAATGATATTGTAATTGTTCCCTCATCCTTATTAATGAAAGCATATTTCATTGCATTAGTTAAAAGCTCATTGATAATAATTCCTATGATCTGCATTTTTTTAGCATCTAAAACCAAATCATCAATCTCTTTAATAACAGTTACATTATTTCCATTTGGGAAGTTCGCTATAATATCATCTACTAATATAGGTAAATAGCTCAGAACTGAAACTTCGCTAAAATTTATAGATTGGTATAATTTATCATATAAAATGGACATGCTATTTACTCGCCTACCTGCATCTTCTAATGCTTCGATTGCTGATGATTCTTGTAAAGAATTGGAATGTAATAAAAGTAAACTTTGTATGACGCCCATGTTATTTTTAATTCGATGATGCACTTCCTTTAAGATCATCTCCTTTTCAATTAGAAGAGATTTAATATCTTCTTCAGCGCGCTTGTATTCTGAAATTTCTTGTACAATTGCAATATGATAACTACTTTGTTCGCCGATTTGCCACATAGGTGAAACTGTAAGTCTTAACCAAGTTAGCTCTCCGTTCTTTTTTATAATTCGCTTATCTATAGTAAATTCACGAATGCTTCCAGCCTTTAGTAATTCCATCTTTTCGATGTAGTTATCTAAATCTTCTGAATAGGTTAAATTGCAAAAATTCAAATCATATATTTCTTCCTGAGTATAACCTAAAATATGACAATATTTTTTATTGATTTTAAGAAATCGATCTGTATCAGTTTCAATTTGTGCAACACCTAAAGCTGCTTGTTCAAATATAACTTGGAACTTAGCTTCGCTAATTTTTAATTCAATCTCAGCAATTTTGCGGTTCGTAATATCTTGAAAGGTACCAAAAAGCCTTATTGCTTTGCCATCTTGCATCTCTGCAAAACCTTGCGTTTGTACCCATTTATGAATTCCTTTTGCGTTAATAATTGGCAACTCGAGATCATAAGGAATGCCTGTTACAATTGTTTTGTTAATGGCAGCTTGTATTATTGGCCTAACTTCAGGTGCAAATAAATTTATTCCTTCTTCTAAGGGTGGCTCATTAGGAGGATCAATTCCAGCTATATTAAAAGTTTGTATCGTCCAAGTTAGTTTCATTGATTGTAAATCAACTTGCCATCCACCTACTTTGGCAAGTTCACCCGTTTTTTCCAATAGCTCTGTAGTTTTAAGTAGGGCTTTTTGCATTTCAAATTTTTCTGAGACATCACTAAAAACAAGCACCACTCCAATATTTATTCCCGAAGAGTCACAAATAGTTGTGGCATTATGATGAATATGATACACTGTTCCATCTCGGGAAGTTAGAGATGTATAATTAGCAGATCCTATTGATTCATTCCTTTCTAATACTAATTGCAAAGGATTTAATAAAGGTTTTTTAGTTTGAGAGTCAATTATATTAAAAATTTCAAATAAGGGTCTACCTATTGCATCAGATATTTTCCAGCTAGTTAGTCTCTCTGCAGTTTGATTCATACGGGTAACAATACCAGAAACATCTGTTGCGATCACTCCATCGCCTATACTACTCAAAGTAACAGCAAGATTCTCTTCACTATCCTGGAGTAATTTCTCTGCTTTCTTACGTTCAGTTATATCATTAATAAATGTATGAAATGCAAATTCACCTTCAAATATTACTGAAGAACTTTGAACTTCTACGGTAAATACAGATCCATCCATCTTTAAAAGTTTTTGTTCTATTAAGGGAGTCCTGATTTTTCGCTCGATAATTTTATTTGCTCGTTCTAGAGCTGTATTATGATAATCGGGATGAACTCGTTCTAAAATTATACTCCCAACTAAATCTTCAGATGAATCTGCTCCAAAAATAACAACTGCTGCTGCATTAGCATATAATATTATTCCATCACGATGAATGATAATTGCAAAAGGAACTTGCTCAGAAATAGCCCGAAACCTTTCCTCACTTTTGCGAAGAATACCCTCTGTCTTTTTATGTTTAGAAACTTCATTTTGTAATCTTTGGTTGGAATAAAATAATTTAAATGCCATTTTAATGGATGCATCTAAAACTGTAGTGCTTGATCCTTTAACTATATAGCCGTAAGAAGTGATTTTTTCGGTTTTTCTTACAATTTCTTGTTCAGTATGACTCGATAAAAAAACTATTGGAATTTCTTTATCTTTTAAAATAGCTTCAGCAGTTTGGGTTCCATCAATACCCTCTCCCAAATCAATATCCATTAAAACGAGATCTATATTTGAAGAAGACCTTATCATTTCAAGGGCTTCTTCTCCAGACTTAGCTATACTGATCTCATAGCCATATGACATTAGTGCTCGACTACACCCCAAGCCGATAATTACCTCATCCTCTACTAGGAGAACATTTTTCTTTTCCTTAGAATTTTGCATTTTAAAAATAAATTTTCTATTTAAACCTCATAAACACAAACCGATTTATTGTATATTTTCAAGAATAAATTATTTGATGTAAATTATAATATATTTTTTAATAAAAAAAATATAAAAGTTAATAAATAATTATTCAATAGCTTTTTAGTTGATGATACAAAGCAAATAAATGGTTTTTCATTTGCCATGAGCATCACATTTCGAAAGAAGCATTTTAGTAGGCTATCGGGTCGAATTAGGCATTAAGATAAGCATCGACGATCTTTTTAAAATTGGTAAAATAATTCAGTTATTTGTTTTAAGATTTATTGATTATAAAATATTTTATTGAGTTTAAATCTTCGAATAATGTTAATTTATTAACAATTCTCTACTAATACTGAACTTCCCCCAAGAAACTGGAGACTCATTAAGCAATTAATTTTGCATAATTCATAGGACTGTTAAATCCTAATGTAGAATGTCTTCTCTTACGATTGTAAAAGATTTCTATATAGTCAAATAAA